>Ga0070731_10003702_pt1 | contig 13622 bp, 19 predicted proteins | sample Coa_R1_2_FD_66448 | JGI IMG/M metagenome (GOLD analysis project Ga0070731, IMG submission 66448) | Surface soil microbial communities from Centralia Pennsylvania, which are recovering from an underground coalmine fire - Coalmine... | ecosystem: Environmental > Terrestrial > Soil > Unclassified ... | reverse complement strand
GTCTCCACGACCTGCGCGTCAGGCAGCGGGAAGAGTGATGGATTCGCGTTTGCCATCGATCACAACTCCATTCTGACCGGACACGAGGTCCAGCACTTTGGTCCCGATCGGGAACGTCAGTGATCTATTGCGCACTCCGCCTGGTTGCAGCGCCGCGGCCGCGGCCAGTTTTGTATCGGCCGCTTTGCCGAGCGTGTTGATGCGCACGATGGCGTTTTCAAGATCGTCCATGCACTCCTTCTGTCAGAACGTCACCATCGGCCTCGGATGACTCACTGTCAGGCGTGGCATAGCGGAACGCGTGAATCGCGGCGGCATCTGCTGCCAAACAGAGAGCAGCAATGCGGAGTGTCTGCGGCCGCTTGAACCGCTCAGCGGGATTCAGGTGAAGCGATCCGTCCGAATCTACGTAAATCCCGGCTTCGAGGCGATGCATCCCGTTTGCCCACGCCGGTGCGCTCATGATGATGCGAACGATTGTAGCCGAAAGCGGACGGCGAGGGTGAGTATAAGCCTTATAATGCGATCGCGGTTTCAGGCGGCGGGTTGTGCCGGCTGCTGCTGCTGGGGCTGCTCTTCAACTCTGCCCAGCATCTTGCGCACGATCTTGGCGCACGGTTTGTGCAGGTAGACGATTTCCATCAGATGGGTGTCGTCTGAGTCTTCGCAAAAAAGGCAGACCATGAAGGGCTGGTACGGCAGTGCGCTGGGGTTCGTCGACTGATCGGCCGGATCGGGTGAGGCGAGCTGGATGTCCGGCTGTTCGTCATACTCTTTGCGCCACTGAGCAACCTGGCGCGCGGTGGCACCCTGATTGATTGCGGTGTCGAGCAGCAGGCGAAGCCGAATCGGTTGCTTGCATTTATTGAGCTCACGGGCAACCGCGATCGAGATCTTCCGCTGGTGCAGTGCTTCGACCACCGTTTCGTGTCCCATCAGCAACAGCAACCTGTCTTCGACGTACCCGCGCTTTCGACGCACCTTGATGCACAGCAGGTCGACGTCGTTGCCGCACTGCTCGGTGAGAATGCGCTGGTAGAATCGCGCCTCTTCGACGGGGTTCACATCTTCGCGGTGTGCGTTCTCTGCCACCATCAGCGCGAGAGGATCCACGACTTCGGCAGGCTTCACGATGCACGGCACAGGAGAGAGCGTGATGATTCGGCAGGCAAGCAGGCGCCTGTGACCGGCGATTACCTCGAAGCGTTTGCCGACTGGCTTCACAACGAGCGGCTGGATAAGACCGTTCTGCTGGATGTCCAGCGCGAGCTCGCCCAACTCGACCTCGTCCATCGTTTGGCGCTCGGCGATCGCGGGCTCGTCGATCAGATCGAGCGGGATACGCTGGAATTTATCGGCGGATCCTGCGGCCGCTGGCTTGCCCATCACCGAATTCCTTTCGCTTCACCACCGGGCGTGTAAGCCGTTCGGTGATGTTGTGCAGCACAATAGTGTTGCCACTGACCTGCTGCGCGATCTGATCGCCCTTGAACCAGCCGAGCTGCTCGCGATACTGCCGCGGCACGACGATGCCGATCGAATCACCGATCGTGCAGAGCTTCCCAACTTTCACTCTCCGAGTATAATGCCCGACAGAGGTGCATCACGATGGCAAGATCAAGCAGTTCGGTCGAAAGGGAAGCGCCGGAGACGCCGGCGCCGGTGAAGGTGCGAAAGTTCGGAGCTCCGGACGAGCTCTCCGCGGATTTCGGAGTGAATGCGCAGTCGGACGAACGCATCCAGGGCATCGTCGCGAGTAAAAACGTCAGAGAACTGCTGGACGCCTTTGGTCTGCAGGATCGCACTGAGCTGGTATTCCCCTTCCAGCACATAAAACGGCAGCACGGGGAGATCTGGCGTATGCGGATCGAACCGGCGAAGCACCACAGTGTCGATGGCAAACCGGTGCATGGTCATCAGTGGATGTACGAGCAGCAGTCTCCTGAACGTGTTCAGGGGGTACAGTAACGACCTTGCGGGGGGCAACGGCGTGGCATCAGGGACGGGTGTGAGCCACGCGATCGCGATCGCGCACCAATGGCCAGTGATCCAGACCGCCGCCGACTTCCCCGCAACCACCGCGGCTTTCGATCGGGTGTACTCGATGCGTGTCTCACCGAATCCGGCAATGGGCTGGTAGAGCACAGGCGTGCCCACCGGATAACTCTCGTTCCATTTCTCCACCTCTGCACACAACTCACTATTCGTTTTCCGCACAGCCTCGGAGTGTAGGCCACGCGATCCCGCCCGTGCAGATCAGTTTTTTCGACAACAGCCGATAGGGTTGTAGTTTTCGGACCCGGGCGAGCTCCGCCCGCTCAGGTCCCAAAGATTCTTCACTGACGTCTTCGCATCACAAAAAAATGCCATCGCTATCCGGCATGCATGTTACAACGCCTCCGTAGCGGGAAGGTCGGAAAGAGGGATGGTAACGAAACTGGGGTGGTGAACTTCGGGGATGGGTTTTTCCACCGCCCTCGCTCCAGTCCGATCGCGCGGGCCAGTCGGATTAGTGGGCATTTCAGTCGGAACACCGGAGGATGCTCACCGCGCCACGAGTATGCCCAGCATCCAGAAGAACAAACCGAGCCATCCGAGGTTCACCCGCGGCACTGGCGCCTGAACAGCAGCCAGCAGGAAGCACACCAGGGCAAGAATATCGAGGATCAAGGGAAGCTGCACCATTACTAGAATTCTGCACCGTTGCACGGGCGGACACAACACCGTGTTGACCCCGCCGGCCCAAAAGGCCTTTCATCCTCAATTTGGACGCGGCCGGCGAGTATTACCGGTCGCCTTCCAGTCTGTCCATCCGGGCGTTCTGGATTTCGGCGAGTCTCACGAGCTGGTCCAGTCGTTCTGAGAGGCTTGCCATCAGGGACACGAGGGAGCCGATCTGACGATCGTGGGCGTCGATCGATTGCTGCATCTCTTGCCAGTCCATTTTCGCCTTATAAGTATTATAATGCGGGCGCCGGCGGCATGGATCCTGTCGACGGCGGCGCCGTGGATCCAGCTTTGGCAGCAGCAGCGTTTACCTTCGTCTGGAGCAGCTGCTCAAGCAGCACGCGATCGACGGCGTCATAGCCCAGATCCGCAAGCACGGCGTCGTACTGCGCCATCGTCGCACTGCCGGCGACGACTGACGCCTCCAGGCTGGCAAGACTGATGCCCTTCTGTGTGGCGCGGCCCTCGGCGTCGACGTGCGTCTGTGCGACCTGCTGCGCGTGGTCGACCTTCAGCTGAAGCAGCTGCGTAAGAGTCTGCGCGTCTGCATCGGAGTAACCGTTGGCTGTGAGCGTGTCCGTGTAGTCCGATATCGGCTGCAGGCCTGCGATGACTGCCTTCTCGATGTCTGCGAGGGAAATGTTCTTCGTTGCCAGCACGCCGGCCGCATTGGTTGCCGCCGCCTGCGTCTTCTTCGTCCTGGCCATCTCCGCCAGCAGGGAATTCGAAAGTATCGTGATGGCCGCCGGCGAGTAGCCTACCGACTGCAGCTGCTGCTGATACGTCGCGATCGGCAGGACGCCCAGCTTGACCGCGTTTTCCGCCTGGGAAAGCGATACGCCTTTCTGTTGCAGCGCCGCCGCGGCCGCTTCTTTCTTCGCCGCCGTTTCCTGTGCGGTAGTGGCTTTGAGCTGCAGCAGCTGCGTCAGATCGCGCTGGTCATTCGGGCTGTAGCCGAGTTTGGCGAGAGCGTTGGTGTAGTCAGCGATCGGGCGGATCCCCGCGATGACTTCCTGTTCCAGCTGCGCGATCGATATCCCGATCGTGGCGCCGGCCGCCGCGATGCCGGCGCGTTTAGCGGCCGTCACCTGGTCTCCTGCGATCTGATCGTTCAGGATTCCGTCGAGCAGCGTGATAGACATCGCGTCGAAGCCCGCCGCCTGCAGTGCTGCGTTATACGTCGACACGGGAGCGAGTCCGAGACGCACCGCGTGTTCCAGCTCCGGAAGGCTGATCTGTTTTTCGGTGGCCTTCTTCTCTGCCGCGGCTTTAGCGGCCTCTTTCACCTGCGCGGCGGCGATCGCCTGCTCGGTGAGTTCTACGATGACCTGCGCATCGGCCGCATCGAATGTGTGCGCGGTGAGGAAATTCTGCAGATCCTGGATGGTGAGAACGCCGGCGACGACGGCCTTTTCCGTTTCCGCGAGACTGATACCTTTCGCGCCGCTCGCTGCTTTCGCCGTAGTCGCGGTCGACGTTTTCGCGGCCGTGGTGGCCATTTCCGTCTGCAGCAGACTTACGATCGAAGTAACAGCGTCCGGACCATACCCCTTCGCGGTGAGAAACGCTTCGAGCTGGTCGAAGGTCCACAGGCCATCCTTGACCAGCGTTTCCGCCTGGGCGGCAGAGACACCCTTGTCTGCGGCCTGGGCCTTCGCAGCGGCCGCCTTCGTAGCTGCCGCTTGTGCTTTCGCCTGCGCAGCTGCTGCCTTGGCCTTTGCAGCAGCTGCTTTCGCGGCCGCGGTGGCAGTCTCTTTGTTCTGCTTGAACAGGATCATCAGCTCCAGATACGCGAGCTCGTCGGGAGGCATGTTTACCCGCATGGCCCAAGTCTGGAGATCTGAGAAGCTCATCACGCCGTCCAGGATGCCCTGCTCGATATCGCCTCTTGACAGGTGCGTGACTTTGGTCTGCCTCTTCAGGTTCGCGATCGACGTTATCCAGCTCTGCTCAATATCGGTGAGGCCGGATCCGCTCACGAGGTTCTGAAAGCTCGCCTGGTCCATGTTGCCGTCGACGTACGCGGCTTCTGCCACACCTATAGCCTGTTTCCGGTAGGCCTGCAACTCCTTGTCCTCCGCGATCTGCAGAAGCAGTGTTGCCTGGTCGAAGTCCCAGCCCTGTCCCTGAAGAAACGTGACCGCGGCCGACTGGTCGATGATGTTCCGCTCGATGCAGTAGGCGAGATCTGCCGGCGAGAGCACTTTGCTGGCATCCGAAATGAGAAAATCGATCTCCTGTTCGGTGTAGCCCTGCGGACCGAGAATATTTGACAGGTCAGTGCGTGTGAGCTGCTGCCGAAGGAACGCCTTGATCGCGATCGTGTCTTGCATCGCCTTCGGCCGATACGTGTTGTTGATGAGCGCGAGGTACGGATCGTGAACAAACACCTTCAGGGGCGGCGCGAAGACCTGCCTCGACATGCGGCCAAGACCGAGGATCCGCGTGATGCCGTCTTTGAGGTTTCCGTACTTCTCCAGCAGGTGATAGGTGGCCGCGTCCGAGAACCAGCTTTCGAGCCAGCCGTTCAGCTCCATATTCATGCAGACCGCGAGGAAGTTATTTGGTGCGGAGTCTGATGCAGGAATCCCGCCGCCGGCCTGTGCAGCCGGCGTCTGAAAGAGTGTTCCCAGGATGGCTTTTCCCATCGCGTTAGCGGCCGCCTGCCGCTGTGGGCCGCCGGTGCGCGTGGATACTACCGATGGATCCACTTTCACGCCCAACAGGTTCAGCAGGGTTGCCGAGACCACCTGCCCATAGCCCGCGCTGGCATCGCTTTCCACGCTCGTGAGCAGGTTGATCAGGAATGCGACCACCTTCAGCACCAGCTGCAGCAGCAGGCCGATGCAGTACGTAAACCACCGCACCAGGATGTCGAAGAGTGAACCGAGCAGTCCGCTGCCTACGCCGGATCCCGCCAGACCGATGCCAAAGTCGGCGCCGATCTGGGTGAAGTTCGGCGGCGGCGTCTGCGGAGATGGCGGGACGTCAGGGTAACCCGGCGGCGGTGAGAAGAAGTCGCCCATCAGTACGGTCCCTGCGCCAGATACCCGGTGAACTGATCGACGTAAGGCTGCATGCCTGTGGGCAACGGCCCTGCGTCATGACCGACGAAGTTCGCCAGATCGGCGGAGGCCTGCGCGGCCGGGACTGTCTGGTTCGCAGCATTCGCCGCGCCCACCGCGGCGGCGCTGGGTGGCTGATTCATCGCGTTCAGCTGCAGGTTGAGTGCTTCGCCCACGTAGGCGGCCAGAGAGTTGAGAAAAACGCTCTTCTGCAGCAGATAGCCCGCGGTGATGATCAGATTGATCCAGTTCGCCACGCCGTTCACGAACGACAGCACATAGAGAAACGGCCGCGTGATGCGCGCCTCGAGGTCGGCGAGCTTCGCATCCAGCTTCTGCGCGAACCCCACGTGGAAAGCCGCAAGGATGGACAGCACCTTCCGGAGATCCTGTAGCACGATCAGCATGGGGCGGATGAAACGCTGGTAGACGTCGATCAGGGCATCGCGTAGGTTGATCACGCCCTGCGCGATCGGCAGCAGCACTTTCTTGTACAGATCCTGGGCAAGGTTCTTGATCTCCTGGAGAACTCTCAATATGCCCGAGATGACATCGGAGAGCAGCTGCTGCAGGAACGCGAGGATCATGCCGGCCAGATGCGACAGAATATTCCAGGCAGCCTTCAGGGCGTTGCCGATCTCCGTGAGCACCTGCTGGATCGCGTTCACAGCATCCGCTACGGCGGCGTCGACGGCGCCCACCGTTGCATCCCACAAATCCCCCAGCGCGCCATCAACGGCCTTGGTGACATCGGCCCCGTTGGGCCCTTCTACCGTGACATTAATCGGACCTAGAGTGCCGGATCCGGGTGAGCCCACGAACACGACCGTTGGCGGGAAACCGTTGTACAAGTCGAGATTGCAGATCGGATCGTCGGGAAAATAATCACAGTAGCTGCCAGCGTCGAAGTAATCGTTGGAGGTGGGGGCCTTCGGCGGGACCGCGGCCGGTGTGGGCGTCTTGGTCGGTGTGGTCGGTGTGGGTGTGGTCGGCGCTGCCGGTGTTGTCGGCGTGCCGGGAGCAGGTGGCGGCGTCGATACAATCTGCGGTGTCACCGGAGGTACTGAGCCGCCAGGGATGGCTGCAGGGGCGCCCGCGATCCATTGCGGGATGTTCAGGATCTCGTCAACGGTCTGACCGTTCGAGCCCTGCACGCTGAACACGAGGGGCAGCGTGTACACCCAGGCTGCGTTTGACTGCGCCGGCGTGGCCGTAGCGGGGTTGACATTCGCATAGAGCAGCGTTTCCCAGGTGAACAGCAGCAGAGTCTGGAAATAGGCACTCAGCCCCGAGAACGTCACGCCGGCGCCGAATATGCCGGCGGCGATGTTGTTGAGGTCTGCGGTGGTCGGCGACATCTCAGCCGATGGCGGCCGTCGGCAGCGTACCGAGCGTTGCGGCGAATTTCTGCATGGCCGCGTTGGCGGCGCCGGAATCGATATCCTGCTGGTTAGTGGTGAGTGTGAACGGCCCGTACGTGCCCACCATGTAGGTGATGACGATCGCGGTGGTGATCTGACCGTTCGGCCCCACCACGCGCGTCTCCCTGATGCCGGTGACTCTCGGTGTCATAACTTCGCTCCCTTCAATTTCCCGCCGGCGCGACAATGAACGAGAACGTCGCGACGAGCACGCCGCCGATAAACCAGTTCTCGATCCACGAGCCTACCGCATCCGGTCCCTCAACGCCCGACAGCGTGAAGTTGCCGTTGCCGTCGGTCGAACCAACATTCGCCGTGCCGAAGTCCACACCGTTCTGACTGCCCGTCAGAGTGACAGGCTGATTTGCCGCACCAGTGACCGTCACCTGGAATGTGTCGCCGACAACGAAGTTCTGCTGCCCCACGCGCGTTACGTTCTGCAGCGTGATCGAGTTTGCGTTGCTCGTGGCAGGCTGGCCTACGAGCCCCGTGACGTCGGGGGTGTACTCGCTGACCGGGATCTGTGGCACCACGATCGTGGCGTTTGGATCCGGCGGGTTGAACTGATCTGTCGGCACTGAAAAGGCCGCCGCCGGTGCGAACGAGTAGGCGGCGGCGAACAGGATATTCGATATTCCCAGCGAATTTGCGATCGAATCGAGGTCAGGAAACTCGGCGAGCGCCGTTTCGTTGGCTATCTCGTCGAGCAGGGACGTCTCATCGATCCCAAGCGTTGGATCCGCGGGGCCGACGGCGAGATTCGGCAGATCGAGCATGAAGGCGTCCCAGTCGTGATATATGGCGGTGAGCTCGCCGGCGAGTGTCAGCGCGTCGTCGGTGAAATCGTACACGCCTCGCGTGACGGCGACGTCAGCAACATTGCCCTGAAGGAACGGCCCAGGCTGCAGGTCCATGGTTGTCGCGGTCCGCGGATATCGGACGGAGCTTCCCTCTACGCCGGCGCCCCGTCCGCGGGAATTTATCCGCTGAGCACCATCGTGTCGATCGATGCGCTCTGAATTGTACCGTTGCCGGTTGCCCCCGTCTGCTTAACGCTCACGCAGTACTGCGCGCCGCCGATGTTGGACAGGGCGTCGGTGAACTCACAGCTGAAGGCGCCGAGCTGGCCGGCGGTGAAATTGCCGGCGTTGGCGTTCTGCTGCCCCACCACGCGGCCGCCGATCGCGTTGCCCGCGTAAACGGTCAGAGTGACTGCGGTTGTCGACGCGCCTACTGTCAACTGCACCCAGGCGCGAATAACAGCCTTGCCGTTCGTGCTCGGCAGTGGCACCGGGTTGCCCGTCGCAGCGATCGTTTCGGTTGTGGTCGGAACGTTGACGCCGGCCGCGGTCTGGACATCGATGCCGAACAGCGCAGCTCCGAACATCAGGCACGCCATGAGACACAGGCCGAGAGTGACGAAATGCATATTACTGCTCCTCCTCTTCCTTCGCGATCTGTTTCTTGAGCCGCGTGATCCATGCCGGCTCACTGAGCTGCTTGTGGGAAACAGGCGTCACGCCGGCACCTTCGCTGCGGATCCCCGGGGTTAGGTTGCCGCGCGCCGTGCCGATAGTTTCATCGCGCTTGTTCTCACGCTCGGGCTCGATGCCGCGCTCGTCTGGCGGAAGCGGTGGGCATGCGTGCATGTACACTGTTCCATCGCGCAGCGTGTCGGAGTACGTGCCTTTACAGGCGTTGCAGCGAAAGATGGGCATCAGCCAAATAGCCACTCTTGCATCAGATATTGCGGCGCGCTGTACTGATCGCCTGCCTGCAGATTCGTGGTTGAGGTGCGAATCCGGTAACCGGGCATGAGCCGCAGCGCGGACGGAAAGCCCAGCACTACGAAGTTGTTGAATACACCCACCGCCTGGGTGTTATCCCCGAACGAAAATCTGAAAGTGCCGCTGGCCGCGAGTGCACTGCCTTGCCCCGTTGCGAAAACGATATTTGCACCGTCATCGACCGTGATGTTCGGAAAGCGGTTGGCAACCGCGGCGCTCGCCGTCAGCGTGAATGAGAAGGCCTTGAGCGTCCAAATCACGCCGGTCGGCACGGTCTCGCTGATCTCCGCGCCGGCGCCAGGCGTCGTGCCAGTGACGTCGACCACGGCGCCGGCGCCGTCACTCATGCTGATCAAAGGGCCGTTCGGATACGACAGAGCGGTTCCTTTGTTCAGATACCCGGCGCACAGCACCTGCGAGTTATTGATCCCGCCGCCTGATCCGCTGATAATCGAGATCTTGCAGAACGTGCGATTAAGCGCCTGCTGCGGAGTAGAGAGTACGCTCACCTCAAGAATGAAACCTTCTGCGAGTGGAACATTCAGACCGTTCTGTGAGCGTGTTGTCGACGGGGTTAAGTTCCAGGCGTTCTGTGAGATCGATCCGTCCGGTAGCAGCATCTGCAGATACACGGTCACTGTCAGGTTGGCGATCGCGTTGAATACCAGTATCTGGAGAAACTGCGTTTGCGTAACGTAGGCATTGACTGGCGGCGTGGCGCCGTGCGGCTGCAGCTTCAGCAGCGCGCCGGCTGCGGTCGGCAGCGCGCCCTCTGGCACCTGTGGCGTCGAGCCCATTTCTACTGCGGTGCCAGCTGCACCAGATTCAGCGTGACGTTGACGGCATTGCCCGTCTGACTCTGCACCACAGCCACGAGTGTGCCGTTCTTGTTTGCGGAGTTGAAGATGGGAATCGTCGGCAGATTCAGCTGCCAGTTCAGCTCGTAGAAGAAACGTGCGGGCAGGTTGCGGTTTCCCATGAAGCCGGGGAAGCCGATGCCGAAATTGGCGAAGTCGGGGCCGACGATCTGCACCGCGGCGCACGCCACGTCTGTCATGCCGCCCAGAATCGCGTAGTCGGTGTTGGCCTGCAGCAGGTCGAAAGTGGAGTTAATCGCCACCTGGCCGGAATACCCGCCGAGCACGCCAGGTGTGACCGCGACCTCGACGGTGAGGTAGTTCACGATGCGGTTCTGAATCGCGCTCCAGTTGGCGAGGCGCGCGTTCGAACCGGGCAGATCGGCGTACCACACCAGCAGCTGCCCCTGTTCGATCTGCCCGCCTACGGCGCTGCCCGAGATTTCCGCGATGAGCGTGTCTTGCGCCCAGAGCTTCTGCCATGCGCCGTTCGGCATCAGCAGCGTCTGATCGGCCGCATCGACGCGGTAGCGGATGCCCTGCACGTTGTCGTGCAGTTTCGGTGATCGCACGCGGAAGATGCCGGCGGCGTTATTCATCGCCCACATGTTGATGAGCGCGATCTGTGAGTTCGGTGTCGCGTTGCGCACCGTGAGCGAGTTGCCCGACGCCATTGTGAGCGCGGTAAGAGTGGCTCCGGGCGCCGTGGCGCGGCCGGATAGCAATTCCATTGCGAGACCCATCTGTGTGTGCTCCTTTCGCGATCGGCCGCGGCCTACTGGTTCGTCCCGAGTTTCTGCGCACGGAGGGCCTGACCCACCTGCTGCACGCGCTGATAGTTGGCCGCTGAGCCCTTCGGCTGCCGCGGCTGCAGGGTGAGGTTGGCGAGAGTGGCGAGGTAGGGCTGTGTCGCGGTCTGCCAGCTCTGCTGCGCGCCCGCCACACCCGTCTGGTACCGCTGCGGACCGACAGATGACGATCGCGTCTGGTACTTATTCGCGGACGTCTGGTTGATGCTGTTGGCAAACCTGCCGTCAGTCGTCGCCTGCACGACGCCCGCCGCCCAGGTGTCCGAGGCCGCAGCTGTTGCAGCCTGCCACTTTCCCCCTGCCTGTTGCACCCCCGATGCGTATGCCGGCGCCGCCGCCTGGGCGTTCTGGACGTACTTCTGCGCGGCGGTCGCTGCCGACTTCACTGTCAAAGCCATGAGACTCTCCCTTCGAGCCTGCGATCGGACGCAGGACTGTAAGGACCGATACCACAGCCAGGGCAGGGAAGTGAAGTATAATACTTATAAGCTCAGGCCACGGCGTCTCTCTTTCGTTTCACCGATTTCCTCCGGACGGCCACACCTTCACCCATCACAGTGATTGTCTCGTGCCACGGGATAAGGCAGTCGCACCAGTCGTTCTCGATCACCGTCATCAGCTGCTCGGCCGTTGTGGCTTCCCATTTGTGTGAGCCGCGCGCGAACACAGGCCGCGCCTTCCACAACTCCGGGTTTGCTCTGACTTGATAGACAGTAACCGTTTCGGTGTACGCGAGAATTTGCGGCATGCCGAAAGCGTGCATCCGCAGCCGACTGAACCGGGCTTCGTAGATGGTCGGATCTTTGTGGTTCATGGTTTTCGCTCCTGGCTGTCCGGTTACAGTTTGCCGACTGCTGCGCCGGTTTCGCGCAGCAGGTCGCGTGTGAATTCCGGCATGCGTTCAGAGGAAGGGGTTTTCTTCGATTGCCGGAAGGCCGGCGGTGCTGGCACCGTTGTGGTGTCTTTTGTGCCTCGGATCCGCTGACAGAAAACGGTGACGAACCACGCCCAGTTGTCGCCTGGGCGCGTGCCTTTCTTGTGCAGCTGTGACAGAACGTGCTGCAGGCGTGCCAGATTGGCGAGGGCGAGACACTTCGCCTGAATGATCTCGTCGGGGCCGTCAGGAACTGTTTGCTGAGGGCGAGTCTGAGCGAAAAAGAAGCGAAGCCACCTTTTCAGCTGTTCGCCGTCCTGCCGCAACTCTTCGGGCAGCCAGTTCACCCCCTCGATCGAATCCCGATGTGAGAGTACTGGTTCAACAGAAGACAAAGCTCGATCTCGATCGATCGAGGGCGCCCTGGTTTCCAGGCCAGTATCGGGGTTATCTGCCTTATTTTCCGGTGATGCCGCCCTGGTTTCCAGGGAGGTAGCGCCCTGGAAACTCGTCCACTGCGCCCTGGTTACTTGGGTGGTCGCCCTGGTTTCCAGGGCGCTGGGGCCTGGTTTCCAGGGCGGTTGGTGCCCTGGTTTCCAGGGCGGAGCGCCCTGGTTTCCAGGGAACTGGACGGAATTTCCCACAGGCGAATGGACGGCGAACAATTCCCGCTGAAGGACGAACCACTCCGGTGGAAGCGTCCAGATCGTCGGGTTGCCATTGCCGCCGGCCGTTGTCACGAACCCACCGATGGCCCGCTTTGCTACCTTTACCGAGTCTTCGGCCATCCCGAGCTCGCGGGCGATGTCCGCCGCGCTGATCTCAACCTGGTTTGTACCGCTGGTGATGCACTTAGCCGCCAGGCGCAAAAGGACCTGGTTGGCGCACTTCGGCAGCCGTGTCTGCAGGCTGTCGAGCAAAAGGATGAGTTCTTCCGATGTCAATGCGTGCCTCGTTTCTTCGCGTGTTGGCGGGCACACGTGTGGGTAAAATATCTGCAGAAATCTTGCTCAGAACGAGCAGACGTGTGGGAGAATAGAAAGCGAACCCATCAGGCCCGCGGTGGGGTCACCTACATCGTTTGCTCGGGGTGTAGATCGACTCCGCTGCTGTGGTCATGCCGCCAAGCTTGTCCCCAACAGAAGCGCCGTAAAAGGCGCTTCAAGGGGGGACTAGGGGTTCACACACCGGACTCACCGGTGTGTTTCCGGCCAGCTTCCGATAATGTATATTCGCGCCGCCCGACCTGCGTAGTTTAGGTTGCAACTGTGCGGTTCGGGTAGGCATCAGAATCTGCCTTTTTGCGGTAATCCGGGTGACTTCCGGTGCATTGGTGGCAATTCTAACCCATTTAGCGTCAAAAGCCTAGCTCGTAGTTGTGGGCGGAGGATTCGCGCCGGGGTACAACTCGACCGCGATGCCGTAGCGCTCGAAGATCGAAGGCAGACCTTCCTGGATGGTGTTTCCCGCAACGACCTTGTACACCTGCAGCAGCGCCGGATTGTCCTGGGTGAGAATGTGCCAGTAGGTGATCAGCTGCCCCATCGCAGATGGCCCTACCCGGCCTTTAAACTCCACCAGCGTAGCCGTGTTGCCGCGGTAGCCGATCATGTCAGCGCGGGGCTTCGAGCTCGCTGTAGCGGCCGTCTGCACCCAAGGCTCGTATCCTGGACCGAGGTCGATGCCGGGGCCCAGCCCGACGTTGAACTCCACGCGGTCGAAGTCGTTCTGGTGGGCGATGAGGTAAGCGTGTGCAACGGCCGTCTCCTGTTTGTTGCCGCCGATCTGAAGATTCGAGCTGAGGATCGCGCCGAGGTTGGGAATTGGCATAGCGCTCGCGCCGGCCGGCGCACTTACGTCTTCGAGGGTATCTGAACAGCCGGTATCTGATCTGGCGGGAGCGCGGCGAGCTCCTCTGGGCTGCGCGGAACGATGCGGCCGTCGTCGAGCTTCACGTACACCGTCTCCACGACCTGCGCGTCAGGCAGCGGGAAGAGTGATGGATTCGCGTTTGCCATCGATCACAACTCCATTCTGACCGGACACGAGGTCCAGCACTTTGGTCCCGATCGGGAACGTCAG
>Ga0070731_10003701_pt1 | contig 13626 bp, 10 predicted proteins | sample Coa_R1_2_FD_66448 | JGI IMG/M metagenome (GOLD analysis project Ga0070731, IMG submission 66448) | Surface soil microbial communities from Centralia Pennsylvania, which are recovering from an underground coalmine fire - Coalmine... | ecosystem: Environmental > Terrestrial > Soil > Unclassified ... | reverse complement strand
GGCGCCGGTTCAAGATCGTGCTCGATCCTGGTCACGGCGGCAAGGATCCGGGCGCTCTCGGTGTCGGCGGCGTGGCCGAGAAGGACGTGGTGCTGGCGATCGCTTTGCGCTTGAAGGAACAGCTGGAGGCCCGTGCCGATACCGATGTCGTCCTGACTCGCGATCGCGACGTGTTTCTGGCCCTTGAGGAACGGACGGCGCGCGCCAACGCCGAGCAGGCGGACCTCTTCGTCTCCATCCACGGCAACGCCAGCGCGAATCCTGGCCTCGCCGGCGTCGAGACCTACTACCTCAACAACACCAACGATCGGGCGACTCTGCGGCTGGCGGCAATGGAGAACGGCTTGCGCAGCATGACCGGCCATGACGGCCGCGATCACGATGTGTCGCTGATCCTCAGCGATCTGATCCAGACCTACAAGATCCAGGAGTCGGTGCAGCTGGCGGAGGCATTGCAACAGGGCATGGTGGCGGCGTTGGCAGCGCACGGCACGCCGTCCCCGGACCTGGGTGTGAAGCGCGGCCCGTTCTATGTGCTGGTGGGTGCGGGGATGCCGTGCGCGCTCGCGGAAGTCGCGTTCGTCACACATCCGCGCGAAGGCGAGCGGCTGACGCAGCCGGCATATCGGGACACCATTGCCGAGGGCCTCTTGCGCGGCATCGGACGATTTGTTGAGAATAGTCGAGCGGGCCAGAATTTATGAGTATCAGTGAGTCTTCCGTCATGCCTTCGCCGACGGTGCCGACGCTGCGCCCGCTGGGTGCCGGTGGAAACTGGGGCCAGATCGCGCGCGAGTACCTCCAACAGGCGAAGGCCGAGCTGTTCGAACGCCACCTCAAGGGCGCGTCGGGCCACGCCATCGTGCAGAGCTACACCGCGGTGATGGACCATCTGTTGGGCGCGCTCTTTGAGGCGGCGGACGCGGCGTACGTGGAACGCTACTCGCGCCTCAACCAGCGCTGCGTCGTCATGGCACAAGGCGGTTACGGGCGTGCCGAGCTCAATCCGTGCTCGGACATCGACCTGCTGTTCTTGTATGAGCACAAGCGCGATCCCTACATTGAAAGCGTCGCCGAACGCATCCTGTATGCCTTGTGGGATACCAAGCTCGACGTCGGGCACGCGATGCGCAACGTGCGCGAGTGCGTGCGCATGGCGGCGCAAGACCTCAAGGTGAAGACGTCGCTGCTCGACGCGCGCTTCTTGTGCGGCGACGTGACGCTCTACGGCGAGTTCGTCGGCGCCATGGAACGCGACGTTCTGGCCCGCGGCGCCGATCGCTTTTTCAAGGACAAGCTTGCGGAAACCACCGATCGCCACCGGCGCTACGGCGACTCGGTGTATCTGCTCGAGCCGCAGCTCAAGGAAGGCGAGGGCGGCTTGCGCGACCTGCACACGGCGCTGTGGATGGCGCGCGTCAAGTTCAAGACCAATGTCATTGCCGAGCTGGTACAAAAGAGCGTGATCACCGAACGCGAGGAGACGGAGCTGGAAGCGGCGCGCGATTTCTTGTGGCGCGTGCGCAACTCGCTGCATTTCCGCTCCGGGCAGCACCAGGACCAGCTGACGTTCGAATACCAGGAACGTATCGCCGCCGACCTCGGCTTCCGGGATTCGGCCACCCTCAAGGGGGTCGAGCAGTTCATGCGGACGTACTACTTGCATGCGGCGACGATCAATCGATTCGGTGATCTCATCATCGAGCGGTGCCTCGAGCGGCCCCGACCCTATCGGTTGCTCGGCCGCTTCAGCAGCCGCGAGATCCGTCCGGGAGTCACCATCGGCTACGAGGCGCTGTCAATCGCCGGTGCCGAGCTGCTCGAAGAGGACCCGACCAATTTGATCCGCGTCTTCGTCGACGCGCAACGACACGATGTGCCGATCTCGAGCGCCACGAAGCGGCTCTTACGCGCCAACCTCCAGCTGATCGACGCCGCGCAGCGCCGCGATCCGCAGATGGTGGCGGCGTTCTTCGAGGTGTTACGCGGCAAGCACAAGGTCTACGAGACCCTGCTGGACATGCACCGCGTCGGCGTCCTCGGCGCTTTCCTGCCGGAGTTCGGGCATCTGCTGTGCATGGTGTTGCACGACGTCTATCACACCTACACGGTCGACGAGCACTCGCTGATGGGGGTGCGCGAGCTGGAGAAGCTGCGTGCCGGCCTGCACCAGGGTATCGCGCCCCTGCTCACCCAGGTGATGCGCGAGGTCGACCGTGTCGAGATCCTGTTCCTGGCGATGATTCTGCACGATATCGGCAAGGGGCACGGCAGCAAGCACTCAGAGCGCGGCGCGCGCATGATCGACGACATTGCGGCGCGGCTGTGCCTCAATACCGACGATGCCCAGCAGCTCACGTTCCTGGTGGCCCAGCATCTCACCATGTCCCACCTGGCACAGCGGCGCGACATTCACGATCAGCGGCTGCTCATCGACTTCGCCAAGCGTGTCGAGACGCTCGACAATCTGAAGAAGCTCTACCTGCTGACGTTTGCCGACATGCGCGCCGTCGGGCCGAAGATCTGGAACAACTGGCACGACATGCTGCTCAGCGAGCTCTACCTCGGCGCCCAGGACATCTTCGAGCGCGAAGCCTTCGTCGAGGAGGAGTACGTGGCGCGCGTCGACCGCGTGAAGCAACGCGTCACCGAGGCGGCACGCGCCCGCGTTGATGCGGCGACCCTCGAGACCTTCCTCGCGGCGATGCCGGACCGCTACTTCCTCGGGACCACGGAGGAGACCATCGTCCACCACATCGGGCTGGTGCGCACCATGGACGGCGAGCCGTTCGTCAGCGAGGTCCAGCATTTTCCGGAGCGCGCCTTCAGCGAGTTCACCGTCGTCACCAGCGACCGGCCCGGCTTGTTCTCCATGCTCACCGGCGTGCTGCTGGCGCACAACATGAACATTCTCACCGCCAGCATCAATACCAGCAGCAGCGGCCTGGCCGTCGATATCTTCCGGATCTCGCACGGTGACCAGGCCGAGGCGGTGCAGCGCGAAGAGCGGTGGGTGCGCGTCGTCGTCAGCCTCGGCCGCGTGCTGGCCGGCGAGATCGACGTCGAGCAGGTGGTGGCATCGTCACAGCGCCAATCGGCGTTGACCAAGAAATTCGTGCCGCGCGTGCCGACCGAGATCGAGGTCGACAACGAGGTGTCGGAGCACTTCACGGTGCTGGACGTGTACACCCAGGATCGCGTCGGCATTCTGTTCGCCATCACCAACACCCTGTTTCACCTGGGTTTGTCGATTCACATCGCCAAGATCACCACCAACGTCGATCAGGTGCTCGACGTCTTCTACGTCACGGACGTGGCCGGGCAGAAGATTCTCGACCAGGGCCGCCTGGAGCACATTCGCGGCGAACTGTTGCAACGCCTGATCGACGGACAAGCGGAGGCGGCAACCGCCTGAGGGACGGCTGAATGAAGCAGGGGGTGGGACGGCGGGACGGCACGGCTCGGCAACCAGCATGCACCATGGATCACCAGGTGGATGGGTTTCTCAGCTACCTGGCTACGGAGAAGGGGCTGGCCGTCAACACGCTCAGCGCCTACGGCCGCGACCTGGCGGCATTGGCGGATCACCTCGAACGGCGGCACATCGCCGGCCCGCAAGCCGTTCAGGGTGGCGACGTCGTGAGCTTCCTCGAGGCGCTGCAACGCCGCGGTCTATCGGCGCGTTCGCGCGCCCGTATGCTGGCGGCGGTGCGCGGCTTCTTCAAGTTCCTGGTGCGCGAGCGCGCGATCACCACCGACCCGACGGGCGACGTGCATCTGCCGCGTCTGGGACAGCGCCTGCCGCGCTCCCTGAGTCCCGACGAAGTGCGCCGGTTGCTTGTCGAGCCGGGAAACGGGGCGCTGGCGCAGCGCGACGGCACGATGGTCGAGTTGGTGTATGCCACCGGCTTGCGGGTGTCGGAGGTCGTCGGGTTGAAGGTGAATCAGGTCAATCTCGAGGCCGCGTATCTCACGGTACTTGGCAAGGGCAACAAGGAGCGCGTCGTGCCGATCGGCACCTACGCGCGGCAACGAGTGCTCGACTATCTCCAGCAGACCCGGCCGCAGCTGCTCAAAGGGCGGCTCAGTCCGTACCTGTTCGTCAACCGGGACGGCGGGAAGTTGTCGCGGCAAAGCTTCTGGCGGCGCCTGCGGCGGCTCGTGCGGCAGGCGGACGTCCGCGGAAAGATCAGCCCGCACACCCTGCGCCATGCCTTCGCCACCCACCTGGTCGAAGGCGGAGCCGACTTGCGTGCCGTACAGATGATGCTCGGCCATGCCGACATCTCGACGACGCAGGTCTATACGCACGTGGCGCGCGACCGGCTGCGCGCCGTGCATCGGAAGTTTCACCCGCGCGGCTGAGTCGCACGCGCCGGACTCCGACTATTTCGATCGCCAGAGGACGAGCCCGATGGCCAGCCCGCAGGCCGCCGCGGCCACGAGGGCACGTTCCGTCGACGTCGCCGGGGACGGCAGCTGGCGCCACGCGGCGGCAATGATGAGGCCGGCGGCCAGACCACCGGCGTGACCTTGCCAGCTGATGCGTGGCACGGCGAAGCTGATGAAGGCATTGACCGCCAGCAGGGTCATCAGACTGCGGAACTGCGCTTGTCCCATCGGCGATTCGCGCGACAGATAGCTGGCGTAGAGCCAGACGCCGAACACGCCGAAGATGGCGCCCGAGGCGCCGACGAGGGCGCTGCGCGGCCCGGTGAGGAAATAGGCTGCGGCCCCGCCCCAGAGCGCGCAGGCCATGCACAACAGCCCGAACGCCAGCGAGCCAACCTGTCGCTCCAGCGGCGGTCCGAACTGCAACAGCGCCCACATGTTGAACCCGATGTGCGCCAGACTCGCGTGCAAGAACGTGCTGGTGAAGAGGCGCCACCACTGGCCGGCGGCCACCGCGAAGTTCACCTGGCTGAAACGGATGAAGATCTGCTCTTGTACACTTGGATTGACCATGCCGGCGACAAAGACCAGCGCGCAAATCGCCATGAAGCCGGCGGTGAACGGCGCACCTTGCAAGGACATCAGGATCGATTGTGATTCTGCCACCCGCGCACCGTAGCATCACGATTCCTCGGCGGCCACCCGCCGCGGGTGCGAGGGTGCCTGTTGACTCGGTCCCCCGGACGGTGAACTATCGGCGCGCGGAGGGGTGACGGCGTTGTGGGAAGCACGGCAGCAAGAGGTGGCCGCTTGAGCATCATCGTCAGCGGTATGCGACCGACGGGCCGCTTGCACCTCGGTCACCTGCACGGTGCGCTGCGGAATTGGGTGCGCTTGCAGGGCCAGACGCGCTGCTTCTTTTTCGTCGCCGACTGGCACGCGCTGACAACCGATCCCGAGCACACCGACAAGATCGCGGCCAGCACGCTCGACATGGTGGCCGACTGGCTCGCCGTCGGCCTCGACCCCCAGAGGGCGGTGATCTTCACCCAATCTGCGGTGAAGGCGCACGCCGAGCTGCACCTCTTGTTCTCGATGATCACGCCGACCCCGTGGCTAGTGCGCAACCCGACGGTGAAGGAGCAAGCCCGTGATCTCGGCTTGCTGGGCTCCGAGGACGACGCCGAGGTGATGAAGCTCAACTACGGCCTGCTGGGCTACCCGGTGCTACAGTCGGCGGATGTGTTGCTCTACAAGGCCACCGGCGTGCCGGTGGGCGTCGATCAGGTCCCGCATATCGAGCTCACCCGTGAGATCGCGCGCCGCTTCAACAACTTCTACGGCGCCGTGTTCCCCGAGCCGGCGACGATCTTGACCGAGGTGCCGAAGATCCCTGGCACCGACGGGCGCAAGATGAGCAAGAGCTACAACAACGCCGTGTTCCTCAGCGACGCCCCGAAGGACGTCGATGCCAAGCTATCGCGCATGATGACCGATCCGCGCCGTGTCCGCCGCACCGATCCGGGTGAGCCCGACGATTGTCCGGCCTTCAATCTGCATCGCATCTATTGCACCCCCGACGAGATCGAGTACGTGACGACGAACTGCCGCACCGCGGGTATCGGCTGCCTGGAGTGCAAGAAGATCATGATCAAGCACGTCATCGCCGAGCTGGCCCCGATCCACGAGCGGCGCGCCGCGCTCAAGGCGGACGACGTGGCCGCGGTCCTCGCGCACGGCAATCGGCAGGCAGGTGTAGTCGCGGAGGCGACGATGCGCGACGTGCGCGGCGCGATCGGCTTGCCAGTCGAATGAGGCAGGAGCCGGCGATGCCCGACGACAGCGAACGAGAATCGGCGCTCGGCGACGCGGAAGGGCCACGCCAGCTCGCGCTGCCCTTCTATCGCGTCAAGCTCGACGTCTTCGAAGGGCCGCTCGATCTCCTGCTCCATCTCATCAAGAAGGACGAGATGGAGATCGCCGACATCCCGATTGCCAAGATCACCGAGCAGTACCTCGGGTACTTGGGCGTGATGCGCGAGCTCAATCTCGACATCGCCGGGGAGTTTCTGGTGATGGCGGCGACACTGACGCTGATCAAATCGCGCATGCTGCTGCCGCCAGCGGATGACGACGAGGTGGAGGAGCCCGATCCACGCGCCGAGTTGGTGCAACAGCTGCTTGAATACCAACGCTACCGCGAAGCGGCGCTGGCGTTGGGGGAGCGGCCGCTGTTATACCGTGACGTGTTCGTGCGCGAGCCGCTCGACGAGCCCGAGGTGACCGAAGCGAGCGCCCCGCCGCGGCTCAAGGTCACAGTGTGGGAGCTGCTCGAGTCCTTCCGTGACGTGCTCAAGCGTCTGCGGCCCGACGCGGTGCACGAGGTGCTGACCGAGCGCTTCTCGCTACGCGATCGGGCGCGCTTGCTGCTCGGGGCGCTCGGGGTTGCCCGCTGCCTGGACTTCGACAGCCTGTTCGAGGAGGAGGCCACGCGCATCGAGGTTATCGTCACATTCCTGGCGTTGTTGGAGCTGATGAAAATCGGCGCCGTGCGCGCCACGCAAGGCGAGCATTTCGGACGCATCGTCATCGAGCTCGCGGTGGATGACGTGGCCACGGTTTCCTTCGGGACGATCGACGAGTACGATCATACCGTGGTGCAGGGGGTGGTGGATGGAAGAGAGCAGTGAATTGGTAGCACACATGGACGACCGAAACCCGGACGGCGACGCCGGCATGGACGATACGAACGTCGCAGATGCGCTGACTGCCGGCGAGAGTCAGCGGGTCGACTGCATCGTCGAGAGTGTGTTGTTCGCGGCGGCGGCGCCGCTGAGCTTGCGCAAGCTGGTGGAGATTCTCGACGGACCGACGACCAAGGAGGTGCAAGCCGCGCTCGGACGCTTGCGCGACCAGTACGGGCCGGGCCGCCGCGGCATCCAACTCCATGAGGTCGCGGGTGGCTACCAGCTGCGCACGGCGCGCGAGAATGCCGAGTGGGTACGCGCCGTGTTTCGTGACAAGCCGGCCCGGTTGGGACGCGCCGCTCTGGAAACCCTGGCCATCATTGCCTATAAGCAACCCGCCACCCGCGCCGAGATCGAAGCCATTCGCGGCGTCGACGTGGACGGCGTCGTGACAACGTTGTTGGCGCGGCGGTTGATCAAAATCGCCGGACGCAAGGAAGCCGTCGGCCGGCCGTTGCTGTACGGCACGACGCCGGAGTTTCTGGAAGCCTTCGGCCTGAAGGACTTGGCCGAGCTTCCGTCATTGAAGGAGTTGGGACCCCCAGCCGATGCAGAAGAAATCCTCACGACCGCCGCGCCGGACATCGATGGCAGCGGCGCCGCGCGGGCGTACGACGCAGCCGACATCGAGCCGTCCAATCTGGGCGAAGCCCCGGATGCAACCGCCAGTGCCGCCGACGGAGCGGTCGCGCCCGCGCTCGCAGCCGAGCCGTCCGCCGTGGACGAAGGCGTCGACACAGCCCCTGACGAATCGCTCGCCTCGCTCGTCCCAGGACAGCCAGCACCATCGCCGTCCGCAGGACTCGCACGACCAGGAGAGGCTGCAGAAGATTCTGAGCAACGCCGGGATCACGTCACGGCGCAAGGCGGAGGAACTGATCGAGGCGGGGCACGTGCACGTCAACGGCCGGCTGGTGACCCGGTTGGGGACGAAGGCGAATCCCCGGACCGATCGGATCACGATTGACGGCCGGCTGCTGAAGCCCGCCGACGCGCCGCTGTACATCCTGCTGCACAAGCCGGTCAACGTCGTGACCACGCTGGCCGATCCGGAGGGCCGGCCGACGGTCCGTATGTACGTCCCCGAAGTGCGGGCGCGCATCTACCCCGTCGGCCGCCTCGATTTCCATTCCTCGGGCCTGCTGTTGCTCACCAACGACGGTGAGTTGGCCTTGCGCCTCACGCATCCACGGTATGGCATCCGCAAGACCTATCACGCCAAGGTGAAGGGGACGCCGACGCCGGAGACGCTGGCGCAGCTTGCCGCGGGCGTGCGCCTGGAAGAAGGCCTGACGGCGCCGGCGCGGGTACGGGTGCTGAAAGGACCGGGGGACCGCCGGCAACCCTCCGACCCCCAAACCCACAGGCTCTCAGGTGCGGACAAGACCTGGCTCGAGCTCACCATCGGGGAGGGCCGCAAGCGCGAGATCCGCCGCATGTGCGAGCGCGTCGGCCATCCGGTGGAGAAGCTGACGCGCGTGGCCCTGGGCCCGCTTGCCCTGGGGAAGCTGGCCCCCGGGGAACATCGCATGCTGACCCCGCGCGAAATCTTCGAGTTGCGGTGCGCCGTCGGCCTGGCTTGAAGCGCCGGCCGAGCGAGCCAGTGAACCGCGGCTACGTGCTGGAAGATCCGCCGGTCGTCGCTCTGCGGGCGGCACACACGTCGGCGGCGACCTCGTCAACCCGATCCTTTCCCCAATAGCGCTGCCCGGCCCAGACGAAGGTCGGCACGCCCGGGCATTGCAGGGATTCGAATGCGGCCAGTGCCTCCTGGGCCTGCTGGCCGGCGGCGACGGCACACGCGCGTTCCAGGACGCTGTCGGCGTCGAGGCCTGCTGCCGTGGCGGCGTCACGGATGACCCCTTCGTCGTTGACGTCGCGGCGCAACACCCACGCCGCCGCGAACAACGCCTGGTCCATGGCCGCGCCGCCACCGAGCTCCTGCGCCGCGTAAAAGGCGCGCGCCGGCAACTCCTCGCGCTCGAAGGCGCTGGCTTTCCAGCGCGTGGCCCGGCGCTCGAATTCCTCCGGCTCGATGAGGTGCAGCGGTACCCGGTGACGTCGCGCCCAGCGCAGGCAATCCTCGCGATGGTACGACGCCCTGGCCTTTGATTCGTGGCCGCCAACCAGGTCGGCGACGCGGACCCCGCGCGCGCGTGGAATGAAGATCGGCCGGCGCCGATGGGTCACGGGGATGTCGGCGAAGACCCGCCGCGCCAATTCGATCCCGAGATACGCGTTCGGCGAATGGTAGATGGTGAAGCTGTCGATGACCGGCATCATCGCGACGGCTCGAGGTGAGACATCCATTGCTGAAAACAGCCGCCGCGGCAACCGTGTCCTCGTCCAGTGCCGGTCGCGCGCTTTATTTGACTTGTGGACCAGCATGTGGACAGTGGGCTCTTGGAGAAATCATCCATGTCGACATCCGTCGCAGTCGCGGCTCCGGCTACTGCTGTTCGTGAAAGCGCGCGCCTCTGGGTCTCGCATCTGTTGTGCTTCGTTCTGCCGCTGAGCTGCCTGGTGTTCGGCGTCACGGCGCCACATCCGTGGTGGGTGGCGTTGCCCTTCGTGCTGGTGATCGTGGGTTCAGTCCTGGCGGACGTCTACGGTCCTGCCGAGCGACGGCAGCCGGCGGAGACCCTGCCGCGGGCACCGTTCGATGCGATCCTGTATGCGCTGGTGGTCTTGCAGCTCGTCAACGTGGCCTTGCTGGTGCGCCTGGTTGCCGTCACCGGTTTCTGGCGCGTGGACACGTTGGTCGGCTTGATGCTGTTCGGCGTGAACTCGGGCTATTCCGCCATCGTCGTGGCGCACGAGTTGATTCACCGGCCGCAATGGCACCGTCAACAACTCGGCAGACTGCTCCTGTGCACGGTGTTATATGAGCACTTTGCCACCGAGCACATCCGCGGGCATCACTCGCGCGTCGGGACGCCGGAAGACCCGGCCACAGCGTGCTTCGGTGAGACGGCGTTCGCCTTCTTCCGGCGCACGCTGCCGGCGCAATTCCGCAGCGCCTGGCGTCTCGAGAAGAAGCGTCTGGGTGACGAGCACATGTCGTGGCGTGACGGGCGCATGCTGCACAACCGCGTGGCGCACGGGCTCATCATTGAGTGGGGAGTGGCGCTTGCCATCCTGGCGGGTCTCGGCGCCGGCGCGTTCGTCGTATATTTCCTGCAAGCGCTCAGCGCGGTGCGCCTGCTCGAGGCGGTGAACTACTTCGAGCACTACGGTCTCATGCGGACCGGCCGCAAAGTCGAGTTGGTGGATTCCTGGGATACCGATTCCTGGTTCACGCTGTATACGCTGGTCGGGCTGTCGCGCCACGCCGATCACCATGCGCAGGCGTCGCGGCCGTATCAGCAACTGCGCTACTTCGATGCGAGCCCGAAGCTGCGCTACGGATATTTCGGAACTGTCGTCTGGCTGTTGTCGGACAACGCGTCGTTTCGGGCGGCGATGGCGCAGGAGTTGCGCCGCCGCTCGCTCGGCCCCTATCATCCCACTGTCAACGGCGCGTAGCGTCATCCCGCATCTCGAGCGCCGCAGCCCGCAAAGAGACTTGCCGGTTCGCGGTGGACGCGGTATCAGCTGGCCATGCTGCTTCGCCGCGCCATTGCTGCCGTTACGCTCCTGATGCTCGCCGGTTGTGGAGATACGTCGGGTCTTCGGCTTCCCGCGACCGCCACGCCGACCCCAACCCCCACCCAGACCCCGCCGCCGACGCAGACGTCGACACAGACACCGACACCGACGCGCACCAACACCCTCGTGCCCACCGCCACGCCGACGCCGCTAGCGACGCCGACGTTCACCAACAGTCCCACGCCGACCAACTCGTCGACGCCTGCATCAACACCGACGACTGCAGAAACCGCAACCCCCCTCCCGACGGGGACGTCGACGTCGACCGCTACCTTTAGCGGTACGGCGACGCCTAGCGGTACGGCGACGCCGAGCAGCACGCCGCCTCCGACTGCCACAAATACGCTGGTGCCCGGATCGATCGCGACGGGCCAACTGATTGGCGGTACCGGTCCGTATCCGGGAACCATCAAGGGAGCGCACTTCCGTTCCGGGACGCAGGCAGGCTTCACCGATGACAGCGGGACGTTTACATATGTCGTGGGTCAACCCCTGACGTTCAGCGTCGCCGACGTCGATCTCGATGCGGTCACCGGTGCGCCGATGCTGTCCCCGTGGCAGATCGTGGCATCGGGACAATGCACCGAAGGACCGGATCTGGTGCGGTTGCTCGTCCTCCTCTACAGTCTCGATGAGGATGGCGATGCCACCGACGGCACCGCAATTCCCGCCGTGCCGCCGGCGCAGACTCAGCGTGCGTTCGCCACGCTCACCGACGGCGATGTCGCCACGCTGGTGGGTCAGCTGATCCCCGGCCGCACGCTGATCGCTGCAAACGACGCGGAGGATCTGTTCATCCGCCAAATGGACGGCGAGCTTTGGCAGCAGATCGGCGTTGTCGAGTTTCCCGGCACGGTTGGCGCGGTGCGCTCGCAAGGCGTCACCACCGACGGTTCCTCGTGGTATTTCTCCTGGACCCTGGGGCTGGAGCGAACCGACCTCAATTTCAACACCGAACTGGGCAGGGTCAATGCGATCCCGACGGAGCTATCGATGCTCGGTGACCGGCACATCGGGGACATCGATTTCTGGGACGGCACGTTGTACGCGCCGCTCGAAGACACTGGTCCCTATGTGCAGCCACACATTGCGCTTTACGATCCGGTCACGTTGACGGCCGGCATGACCTATGCGCTGTCGAACACGCTGCTGACCGATGGCGTGCCGTGGGTCGCGGTCGACGGTCCGCGGGGCAACATCTATGTCGCCAGGTGGGACCCGACGTTGGCGATCTTCGTCTTTGATCTGACGACGGTGACCTATATCCGATCGATCCCGTTGCGGCCCGCGTGCGGACGCATCCAGGGTGCGAAGGTCTTCGAGGGCTCGTTGTATTTGTCGACGGACGACACGGCGAAGGACATCTTCAAGGTAAACTTGGAAACTGGTACGGTGATTCCGTTGTTCGCGTTGAACCAGAACTTCGAGGAAGAAGGGTTGGGGTTCCTGGCGCGTCCCGATGGCTCAGTGCTGCACACGCTCAACGTCTTCCCGTCAAGCAAAGGACTCGGCAGCGAGCTCCGGCATCACCAACGCACGCGGCCGCCGTTGCGCCAGGTGGTCTGTTCCTGATTCACGGCTACCACCGAGGCGCCGGCGGCGGGTACCTTGGCCCACCACCGGTTGCGAATGAACATGGGTGCCGAGGTGTTCCACCCACGGACGCTGTGGCGGTTCCTGGTCGTCCTGGCCAAGCGCTTCTACGAGGATCAGTGCCTGGTGCGTGCCTCGGCGCTGGCATACGCCTCGCTGCTGTCGCTCGTACCGCTGCTGGCGGTGATGTTCTCGGTACTGAAGGGACTGGGCGTGCAGCATCGGCTCGAGCCGGTGCTGCTCGCGCGACTGTCGTTGAGCCAGGAGACGACCGATTCGGTCATCGGTTTCATCGACCACACGAACGTCAGTACCCTGGGCGCGCTCGGCGCGGTGGCGTTGTTGGTGACCGTGGTCAGCGTCCTCGGCAGCATCGAGGCCAGCCTGAATTACATCTGGCGTGTCGGTCAGGGACGCGGCGTGTGGCGCAAGATCACGGACTATCTCAGCGTCGTGCTCCTGACGCCGTTCCTGCTCCTCGGCGGGGTCGCGATCACATCATCGCTCCAAGCACAACGCGTCCTTGATTGGCTGCTGAACACGCAATACGTCGGGGCTGCGGTGATGCAGAGCCTGCGGGTGCTTCCCGTCATCATGAACGCGCTGGCGCTCGGTATGCTCTATGCGGTCATGCCGAATCGCCGGCAATCGCCGCCGGCGATCGTGTTCGCCGCCCTCGTGACCGGTGCGCTGTGGCAGGTCGTTCAAGTGGCCTACGTCCGTTTGCAGATCGGAGTTGCCAACTACAGCGCCATCTATGGAGCACTGTCACAGCTGCCGGTGACGCTCGTCTGGCTGTACGTCAGTTGGGCCGTCGTGCTTGCGGGTGCCGAGTTCGCGGTGGTGTACGAGACGGGGGGCGCTGGCATGCTACTTGGCACGTCTGCGCCCAACGACGCAGTCATCGGGTTGGAGGTTCTCCTACGCGCGGCACGCGCGTTTGCCGACGGTGACGTCGGCGTCGATGCGACGGCGATCGCTCGCGCCTTGGGAATCGGGACGGATGCGGTGACGAGCATCGTGGATTCGCTGGCGCAACGTGGGTGGCTGGCTGCGGTCGACGGCGCTCGGTGGCGTTACGTTCTGGCGCGTGACCCGGCAGGTATCGAGATCGGTGCCCTGCTCGAGGGTATGAACGACTGGATCGCGCCGCAAGGCAGCGATCCACGGCTGCAGCCATTCTTGCACGAGGTGCGCGCGGGTGAGCAGCGTGTCTGGGCGGAATGGCGGCTGTCCGACGTTCTCG
>Ga0070731_10003700_pt1 | contig 13626 bp, 9 predicted proteins | sample Coa_R1_2_FD_66448 | JGI IMG/M metagenome (GOLD analysis project Ga0070731, IMG submission 66448) | Surface soil microbial communities from Centralia Pennsylvania, which are recovering from an underground coalmine fire - Coalmine... | ecosystem: Environmental > Terrestrial > Soil > Unclassified ... | reverse complement strand
GCAAGCCCTCGACGATTTGGCGCCGGACGGCGCTGTCATTTGATCACCTCGTTTGCCTGGCCCAGCCATGCCGACGGGACGGCAATGCCGAATGCCATTGCGCTCCTCAGGTTGACGATGAATTCGATCCTCGTCGATTGATAGACAGGGAGGCCGGCGGGAGCCGCGCCCTTTAAAATCAAGCCGCTGTAGGCTCCCGCTTGGTGATAAGTTTCCATCAGGTTGCTGCCATAGCTCGTCAGGCCGCCGGCCACGGCAAAATCTCGGCCCTGAAAAATCGCCGGGGTAGTGTGGCGGGCCGCCAAAGCGGCAAGATGTGCGCCAGCGCTGATGAACAATTCATCGTCGCCGATCGCGAGCCCGCCGGCGTGCGCCTGGGCCAGCTCGACGAATGCGGCTTCGAAATCGCTCTCGGCGCTGGCGCGGATAACCTTAAGCTCGACCCCGATTGCGTGGGCCGCCGCAAGCGCATCTCGCGTTTGCGTCTCGGCAGCCGGATTATCAGGATTGACCAGCAGCGCCAAGACGGTCGCAATCGGCAGCAATTCGTGTAACAGCTGCAACCGCTTCTGCTCTCGGCCGACCGCCATGTCGGCCACGCCGGTCATGTTGCCGCCGGGCTTATCCAAACTGCCGATAAGTCCAAGCCGGACCGGATCGGACTCGACCGCGAAAACGATGGGAATCGCCGAGGTTGCATTTTTGGCGGCCAGCGCCGCAGGAATCCCAATGGCGGCGACCAGCGACACCTGGCGATTGATCAAATCGGCAGCAAGGGCGGGCAACCGGCTGTAGTCGCCCTGCGCCGAGTGATATTCGGCGGCTAGGTTCTGGTTTCTGACATAGCCCTCGATCTTGAGACCCTCGTAAAACTCGATGAGCTTTGCCGCGGTGCCGGCCGCGCTGTCCAGAAATCCGACCACGGGCATCGGGCGCTGTTGCGCGTACGCTGCCAGCGGCGCGGTGAGCGCAGCGCTGGCGAAGAGGATGTTGAATTCGCGGCGCCGCACGGCATGCTCCAGATGCGTTCCAATATTGAAAGGCCGCGTTACTCGATCACGTCGTCGGCAGCCGCGAGCAGCGCGGACGGAATTTCAAATCCCAGCGACTTGGCCGTTCGGGCGTTAATCACCAGCTCCGCTTCAATCGGATTTTGCACCGCCAGGCCGGCGGGTTTTTCGCCTTTGAGAATGCGTCCCGCGTAAGCGCCTGCTTGTCGATAGGCCTCGATCAAGCTCGGCCCGTAACTCATGAGACCGCCGGCTTCCACGAATTCCCGGTTGGCAAACGCGGCGGGAATGCCGTCGTGCGTTGTCAGCGCGACAAGGCGATCGCGCTCGCTATTGAGGAAGCCGTCATTTCCCACAATGAGAGCAGCTTCCCGGCGCTGCGCAATCTCGTCAAGTGCCGATGCAAAATCCGTCTCTGCAGACGCCTTGACGACCTGGACACGAATGCCAACGCGCTTCGACGCATCATCCAAATACTGCAACTGAACGTCGATGTTCTGCGCTTCGGGATTCACCAGCGCGGCCATAGTTGCCAAGCTGGGAGCCAGCTGATGCATGAGTTGAAATCGCCTTGCCAATAGCTCCGGCGAAGCCAAGCTGATGCCGGTGATATTGCCGCCCGGATGACTTAAGCTGTCGACAAATCCGCTCCGCACCGGATCGGAGGCGGCGACGAACACGATGGGGATTGTTCTGGTCGCGCGCTTTGCCGCCATGGCGGACCGAGCGCCGCCGGCGATAATAAGCGACGGTTCCCGGTGCGCCAAATCCGCCGCGAGAAAGGGCAAGCGTTCATCGTGTCCTTCGGCCCAGCGGTATTCGCACGCAATATTGACGTGCTCTGCAAAGCCGGCCCAGCCCATTTCTTGCCAAAACGCGATGAGTTCCAGGCGCGCACGCGCAACCGATCCGGCGTGGAGAAAGCCAATTGTCGGCATCGACTGCTGCGCGATGGCGGCATGCGGCCATAACGCCACACCGGCGGCAAACCCAAGCAATTCACGCCGTCTTATCGGTTTCGTCGGCCCGGCGTCCCGTGGGAAATGTTTGAGCGGAAAGTGCGCGCGTTGCATCACATTGAGACCGGCCGCCCGTGCCGGAGCGAGTTTTATCCGACTTTCGCAGTCGCATCAAACGCCGGCGGCTGCCGCCGCCGACCACACGGATATGCTTCCTTAGCTGATACAATATGTTTAAGCTGAATATCGCATTTGGCTTCGGTGGCATCCGCATAAGAGGTTGATATGGACCCGCTCCGCGTGCTCTGCGCGGCATTCGTCGGCGTCGTCGCAATAGCGGGCGGCCCCGCTGCATTGGCGCAGCAATGGCCGACGCGGCCGATTACCGTGGTGAGCCCATTCGTCGCCGGGACCACCAACGATCTCGTTGCCCGCCTCGTGCTTGATCAGGTCGGCCGGCAAGTCGGCCAGCCGTTAACCCTGGAAAACCGTCCCGGCGGCCGGGGAACGGTCGGCGTCGCATCGGTGGCGAAAGCAAGTCCCGACGGCGAAACGCTGTTGTTGAGCACATCGGCCATGGGCACGGCGGTCATCATGCACAAGTCGCTGCCCTATGATACGCTGCACGATCTGGCGCCGATAGCGATGTTTGGCGGCGAGCCGAGCATGCTTATCGGTGCGCCCGGGAAGGGCTATGCGACTCTTGCAGACCTTGTGGCAGCGGCCAAGGCCAAGCCCGGCGAACTCAAATTCGCCTCCGTCGGCATAGGCTCTGCCTCGTATATCGCCGGCGAGCGTTTTCGTCTGGCGGCGGGATTGAACGTCCAGCATGTCGCTTATCCGGGAGCGGGCCAGGCGCTGGCCGATCTCACGGCGGGGCGCGTCGATTTTTATATTATACCGATCACGCCGGCACTTCCCTTGATCAGCGAGGGCAGAGCGGTGCCGCTTGCGGTGAGCACGCCTAATCGCTTGCAGTCCCTGCGCGGACTACAAACGCTCGCGGAAGCGGGTTACCCGATCGGCACCTACCTTGACTGGTGCGGTCTCTCCGCGCCGGCGAACACGCCGCGTAACATTATCGATGAGCTCAATGGTGCCGTCGGAAAGGCGCTTGGCCTTCCCGTAGTGCGGACGCAATTGTTGCGGATGGGCTACGAGCCGACGCCGATGAGCCCCGAACAATATGGAAAATTCTTCGCCGACGAAGTCGCCGCGATGAGGAAGCTCGCCAACGACGCGCAGATCCAGCCGTTGGATTGAGCGGTAGTGGAGGCTGTGTACCTGCCAAGCGACTGCCCTAGATGGGATGGTAATCGCAGTGACTAACGCCTGGAACATTCTCGATGCCGGTTTGGCCAAGTGGAATACCGGGCATAATTATTGGGAGACTAGAGCGATTGTCGAAGAACTAATGAACAGAGGCGTCGACGTGCGCTTGTTCTGCGACAAGAATGACCCAATCGATCAATTTTCGAGTGCACGCGTCCAACCCACATTTTCGCTGAATTTCTATGCCAACGTCTCCGAAGATCCATCTTGGGGCGTGCTGGAAAATTTCGTTGTGCATAACCGGGCCTTTGAGCACGATTTGTCGCTGCTTAATAGGTCAGTTTTTTATAAAGCGATCGCGTTCTTTCCCACGATTTCACAACGTCAGCTTCTCGCAATCGTTCGCTGGCTTGCACAATTTGATGACGGTACGCGTCCTAAAACGGTCGTGACTCTGTTGCCACTTCCCGATTGGTCACCGGAGCACACCTTTGCTCGTTTTGCGCAAAAAATATGGGCCGACTGTCCGGTGAAAATAAAAAAGGACCTTGCTCTCACTGCCCGGACCACTGAAGTCGCGAACCAGTTCCATCAGCTGTTAGGCGTGCGCTCGCACGTCTTGCCTTCACCACTGGGCGCTCATTACAGGCGGGCTAAAATTGCTGCCGATATCAACGAGCCAATGCGCGGACCGATGCTGGTGTCATTTCTCGGCGGAGCCCGGCGCGAAAAAGGCGCCTACTTAATTCCGGAAATAGTGAAGCTGTGCCAACCGCTCAATGTACGCTTTTTCATTCAAGCCAAGAGAGAGGCAGAGACCGGCGCCCAAGTCGAGTTGGCCGAATTGAAAGGGCTTTCAAACGTCGAGTTGTATGAAGGCGTGCTTGAAAGCGATGCCTTCCACGATGTGATAGCCAGAAGCATCGTTTTGATACCCTACGGCCCAAATGAATACCGTTGGCGGTCGTCCGGCATTTATACGGAGGCTAAGTTTTTGGGCGCCCCAGTAATCGTGTCGGCGGGCTCGTGGATGGCCGAGGAGGTTAGAAGGATCGGTAATGGATTGGTCAGTGACGAGGATACCCCAGCCTCGATCGCCGCATGCATCGCGCAAGCTGCAGGTGAGATTGGCAAGCTCCGCAAAAACGCGGCAATCTGCGCCGAGGAGTTTAGCAGGAAGAATGGGCCCGATCGTTTCGTGGATGCAATTGAGACCTTGATTGAGAGCGGACACGTAAATTAATCACGAAAAGCCTGCAGAGACGCGCTTCTCGATTGCCGTTCATTTGATAAAAGATATCTGCCGCCTTCCACCCGCGGTCGGAAACAGGGATGACGCTTGGGAAAGACTCGAATGGCAGAAGCAGTCGATCCTCATGCCCAGGCCGATTTGCCGATTGACCCGACGCCACTAGGCCTTCTTGATCGAGGGATGTCATATCACCGGCAGGGAAGATTGGCCGACGCTGAGCGAATCTATAAAGCGATTCTGCGACAGCAGCCCAAACATTTTGATGCGCTGCATCTCCTTGGAGTCGTCGCTATCCAATGTCAGCAAGCCCGGCAGGGAGCCGAGCTGATCGAAAAGGCGATTCAACTAAATCCAGACGTGGCCGGTGCTCACAGTAACCTGGGCAAGGCGCGGCGCGATTTAAAGGACTACGCAGGCGCATTGAAGAGCTTCGATCGGGCTATTTTACTGGATCCTGGCTTTGCGGAAGCTCACAACAACCGGGCGAGCGTTCTCCTCGATCTGAATCGTCCCAGGGAGGCGTTGGCAAGTTGCAACATTGCGATCGACCTTAAGCCGCATTTTGCGGAGGCTTACGATACCCGTGGGCTGGCGCTCGAAAATCTAGGTCGTCCTGAAGAGGCGCTCGCGAGTTATGACAAAGCGATTTCGTTAAAGGCGGACTTTGCGGCGGCGTACAACAATCGCGGCAATACTCTTTTGAGCCTAAGAAGAGCTTCGGATGCTCTGGCAAGTTACGACAAAGCGCTTGCACTGCTGCCGACATTTGCCATGGCTTACTGCAACCGTGGAACGGCATTTATCAAGCTAAACCGTCCGGCGGAAGCGCTGGCCAGCTTCGATAGAGCAATCGTGTTGGAGCCCGGCCTTGCTTTGGCGCATCTAAACCGCGGGCGCGCGCTGACAGAACTCAATCGCTTGGATGAGGCCGTCGTTGCCTATGACAAAGCGTTTGCGCTGCAGTCCGACTTGGCCGAGGCGGAGGGCAACCGCCTTTTGGCGAAAATGAAAATTTGCCGTTGGGATAACTTCGATTCCGATTCCACCTCTTTGGTTTCCTCCGTTCTCAATCGAAATCAGATCGTAACGCCGCTCGCCTTCCTCGCCGTTCCGTCATCGAATGAGGCGCAACTCAAATGTGCAAAACTCTGGATCGCAAGGGAATATCCAGCCTCCGACAGGCATGTCTGGCAGCGCCAGCGCTATCGGCATGATCGAATTCGCGTAGCTTACTTATCGCCCGATCTGCACAAACATGCGATCGCGCTACTGGCGGCTGGACTATTCAAATGCCATGACAGAAATCGCTTCCACATAACCGCGCTGTCAAGCGGGCCCGACGACAACTCCGAAATACGCCAGAGGTTGCGGGAGTCATTTGATCAATTTGTTGACGTTGCTGCTTGCAGCGATGATGAAATTGCAAGGCTAGTCGGAAAGCTCGAGATAGACATTCTTGTAGATTTGGCCGGGTTTACTTTCGGCTCGCGAACGGCAGTCTGCGCGCGCCGGCCGGCGCCGATCTCAGTCAGCTACCTGGGCTATCCGGGAACCTCTGGCGCCGATTACATCGATTATATTATTGCCGATCGAATTGTGATTCCGGAGCAACACCGCGAGTTTTATACGGAAAAGGTAGCGTATCTTCCCAACAGCTATCAGGTGAATGACGCCACCCGTATCGTCCCGGGTAAAAGTCTCACCCGCGAGGAATGTGGGTTACCATCGACCGGATTTGTCTATTGCTGTTTCAACACCAGTCACAAGCTGACCCCATTCATTTTTCACACTTGGATGCGCATACTGGCAAAGGTTCCGGATAGCATCCTATGGCTTTTAGAAACCAATACGACGGCAGCGGACAATCTAAAAAAAGAGGCCGCAAGACTGGGTGTGAGTCCGGAGCGGATTAATTTTGCGAAAAGGCTTTCATTGCCTGATCATTTGGCAAGGCACTGCCTTGCTGATCTATTCCTAGACACATTGCCCTACAATGCACATACCACTGCAAGCGATGCTTTATGGGCTCGATTACCGGTACTAACCTGTCTGGGAAATACATTTTCAGGCCGGGTGTCGGCAAGCTTGCTACACGCGATCGATTTAGCGGAATTGGTCACCGACTCATTAGACGACTATGAGCGGATGGCCGTTGAACTGGCGATGCATCCGGAGAGATTGGCTGGCGTCAGAAATAGGCTAGCGGCAAATCTCGGGACGACGCCGTTGTTTAACACCAAGCTTTTTACCGAGCACCTCGAGAGCGCGTACAGCGCCATGTATGAGCGACACCAATCGCAGCTTCCGCCAGAGGATATTTTTGTACAGTCGTAGCGTTGCGATGAGCGCCGGCATCACCAATTTCAGTAAAATGCTCCGCAAATTTTATTGCACACCTTAGGCTTCACGCAATTGTTGCTCGAATAAGTGTTGCTACTGATGGGCTGCTGCCATTTACCGCGGGCTGCCGGAACCTGGAGCTTCGCAAATGCATTCGCTGAAACATGGAGAAAGGCGAGAAGCGTCACGCTCTCCGCTCGCACGGCTGGCAAAGATCCAATGCGGGATCGACGCTCCGCCGTGCTACTGTCTCATTACCGACATTTCCAACGGCGGGGTGCGGTTCACCGCAAATGGCTATGTAGTGCCGGATGAATTCGTACTGCTCCTTTCCGGCGACGGTCCGGCCCGGGATGGAGCGTACAGAGTAATCTGGCGTCTCGGCGACGAGGTCGGCGCCAAGTACATTGGGTCAAAATAGAGCCCGTAAGGGAACAGGCGAATTCCATCCACGGCAAGCCATCCGGCTCTTTGCCGATGGCGCCTAGGTTTATCTCCGAACCTATCGCTGCGTAGCGCTCGGCGAGGGGAAAGAGCTTGAAAAGAAAGAGGCCGCCGACGGGGGCGGCCACACTCTCGATCTCATCTGTAGAGAGAGAGGCCAGTGAGTCTCGGGTCCAGTCAGGACACCTGACGCATGCTCGTGCCGAGCGTGCTGTAATTGACACGATAGTATCCATCGGCCCCAACCGACACCGCGCCTGGCTTCACTTGCAGCACGTCTTGAGCCATAACGCCCTCGTATGTTTCCGGCGCTCCGATGTATTTGAAATGGTAAAGTGGCAGCCCGAGCACGGTGGTGCCGACACGTTGCACGTCTTCCTTAAGTCGAAGATCGGATACCGGCCCATCATCTCCAACCGACGGCCCAAGCGTCGTCAAGCCAGGACCCGTTGGACTCAATGGGTTCCCATCGTCCCCGCCCGAGGGACCGAGACCGGAATCATCGGGATGCGCAACGTTGCTACCGGTTAGGACATCATCGGCTGCGACCATATCGAGGAGATTCTTGAATTGCTTGTTAGTACCAGATGCCAAGTTGTCCATGTGTTCCGCCCTCCGCGCTGAAATAGCCTATTCAATGTTGCGACCAATCGCAAGTAGCCAGACCACTGTGGAATGTTAGGGGATAAACCGATTTAATGATTCCCCTGACGCAGCAACGGGACTTTCGATCTGATGACTGAAACCGCAGACGAGTTATGAATTAAATTAAACGATGTCCTCGGCAGCGTAATCCGGAGTCAATAATGTCGAAAATCGCCAGCGGCACGGTCACGAAGGTCGCGCCGCAAGTTTACGATCATATCCGCGCGCTGTTGCGGGCTGGCAGGAACGACGAGGCAATCGTCAAATCGTGCGCGATCACCCTTATCCGGCCGGAAGATCTGATCGCCAAGGAATTACTGTTCGACGCATTCTTCCAGAAACGCGATTGGTTGCCGGCCCTCGCACTCGCCGAAGATTTGGTGCACCGACAGCCGGACGTTGCCCGCCTGCAAAAGGCGCTGATCGTGACACTGTCGAACGTGAAGCGTTATGACGAGACGATCACACAAGCCCGCCAATATATCGTTCGGCATGGCGAGGACCTCACTATGCTCGACGCGCTCAAGGTGGCGTATTTCTATACTGGCAAGACCGAGCAGGCGATTCGTTATGGCCAGTGCGCGCTGGAGCGGCGCGACGCGCAAGCCTGCGCAGATCCGCCGCCGGTCGCCGTGATCGAGCCGGACGGTCCGCCGTCGGGGCAGAACGTCATCTCGTTTTCGCTGTGGGGCAAAGCGCCATTTTACGCATACGGCGCCATGATCAATCTGGTGCTGAGTCGCACCGTTTATCCCGGCTGGACCTGCCGATTTTACGTCGCCGCGGATGTGCCGCAGCCATGCGTCAGCTATCTACGCGACAACGGCGCCGATGTTCGCAACATCGAGGACGAATATCCCGGAGTCGGCCTGTTTCAGCGTTTTTTGGTCATGAACGACCCTACGGTCGGCCGTTTCCTCGTGCGCGACTGCGATGCGCGGCTCTCGGCGGCGGAAGCCGGCCACGTTCGGGAATGGATCGACAGCGGCTACCCGTTCCATGTGATGCGCGATCACGTGCTGCACAACGAGCTGATGATCGGTTGTCTATGGGCCGGCCGCACCGATTCCGGCATCGATATCGTCGATCTGATGCGGCGGTATTTCACCGCCGGCCCGAACGCAAAATACGGCCACGATCAGCATATGCTTGGCCGCATGCTGTGGCCACTCATTCGCAATCGCTGCCTGGTTCACGACAAATATTATCACTTGGCCGGCGTTCACGAATTAAAGCTCGCCGATCCAAAAAGCTGCTTCGGCGCCGGTTACCAGAATGTCGCCGCTGTGTTGGAGGAAGTGGAGCGGCTCAAGATTCCGCGAGTCCTGTGATCGGAAGCCCGAGTGGTGCCAACGGACGTGCCCGGTAGCCGCACCCGCGCACGGTGAATCGGCGCGTGGTCGGAAGCCCCAAATTACTAGAACCTATCTCAAAATTGATGCTCGGTGTCGATCGGCTATAAATGTCGAATGATTCGGCTAGGCGATTTGCAATGGGAACGTATCCGAGATCATTTTCCGGAAGAGAACATCGTCGAAGGACGCCCGGGCCGTAAGCCGATCCCGACGCGTCAGATCCTTGAAGCCGTGCTGTGGATTCTGAACACTGGCGCGCAGTGGCATATGCTGCCGCAGTGCTATCCGAATTACAAAACTGTGCATCGCCGTTTTCAAACTTGGTGCCACAACGAAATCTTGCGTGAGGTCCTGACGGATATCGCCAATGAGCTTCGCGACAAAGGCGCATTGGATGAAGAAGAGTGCTTCATCGACGCGACATTTGTAATGGCGAAGGGCGGCGGGGCAGCGGTCGGCGCGACGAAGCGCGGAAAAGGTATGAAAATCATGGCGATTGTGGATCGCCATGGATTGCCGCTCTCGGTCAGTACGCACGCTGCGAACCATCACGAAGTCCGACTCGTTCAGTTATGCTTCGATTTCTACATGATCGAAGCAAAACCCGAAAATTTGATCGGAGATCGTGCTTACGACAGCGATCCTCTGGACGAGCAATTGCACCAGGACGGGATCGAGATGATCGCGCCGCACCGCTCAAACCGCAGCAAGCCGCCGACACAAGATCGACGCCGGCTCAGCCGATATGCGCGGCGCTGGCTGGTAGAGCGCTTCTTTGCCTGGCTTCAGTGGCAGCGACGCATTCTCGTCCGCTGGGAGTATTATCACGAGAATTTCCTCGGTTTCGTCCAGCTCGCTTGCCTCATGATCCTATTCAGGCGATTTTGAGATAGGTTCTAGTGCAGCAGAACGTGGCCGGCCTGGATGATGTGCTGCAACTGCGTCTCGGTCACGCCGGCCAGCGTGACACTGTCGTTGTGACCGAGATTGATCACAGCGTCGCCATGCACGTCGGTGGTGATGAGCGCCTGCAATTCCTGCACCGTCTGCGCATTGGCGAAATGATCGAGCTCGATCGTGTCCTGCTGCTGATTGAAATTGGTGACGGTGTCGGCGCCGATGCCGGGCGCGAACACGAAATTGTCGTTGCCCGGTCCGCCGACCGTCACCGAGACGGTCTGCGTGGCATTCTCGCCCGGGTTCTGCGCGTCGGCGACGCTGACATTGTAGGACTGCGTCACCGTCTGCCCGGGCGCCACATTCATCTGGTCGGTGTTGGCCGTGAAGTTGAAGTCGACCGCGACGTGGCCGTTATTGTCAACGGGCTGGCCGAGCGAGAAGCTGCCGGCATAATTCGAACCGTCCGGCGTGGCGCTATCGGTGAGCGTGTCGTTGGCATTGGCGTCCGCGAGCGAGATGGTGCCGCTGACGCTGTCTCCCGTCGCAGTCGACACCACCGCCGGGCCGGTCACGGAACCGCTTGCCGGCGGATCGTAGATGAGCGTGCCGCCGTTGTCGTCCGATGCAAAATCCAGCGTGCCATCGAAGTTGTCAAACGTGAGAGTAACCACCTCGCTGCCGTCGGTTGCCGTCAGCACGAGATTGCCGTTCGAGACCGCTTCGGCAAAGGTTGTCGCGGAGAAAGCAAATCCGCTGAGATCGACCACATCCGAGTGACTCGCGTCGGGCGCGGTGCCGCCAAATCCGGCGATCTGACCCGAGAAACCCGTGGCGTCGCCGAGCACGAGTTCGCCATAGGTCGGCACGCCGGTGCCGTTATCGAACGTGACGTTCACACTCGCCGCCGCGGCAAAGTCCAGGATGCCGCCGGCGATGACGGCGTTGTCGCCGCTCACGGCATCGTCGATCAGCAGCGTGCCGCCGTTGGTCGCTTCGAGCATTCCGGCATTGATGATGGCGTTGCCGGTGTCGATGGTCAGGATGCCGCCGGCTGCGTCGGCGTCGATCGTGCCATGCGCCTCGTTGACCAGCGTCAAGTCGCCGTCGCCGCTGCCGATCTGGCCCGCGCCGGAAATGGTGTTGTCGACGTTGGTCAGCGTCGTCGCCGGCGTCGAGCCGACGATGGAATTCGCGCTGCTGTCGGACATCGTGAGCTGGCCGCCGCCCTGCAGCGTAATGCCGTCGCCGATGATCTGCAGTTCGGTTTGTTGATCGGCAGCGTTCAATGCGATGGTGCCGGTGTTGTCGACCGTGCCCTCCAACGGCAGCACTGCGCCGTTAGTCACGGCCATAATGGCAGAGTTATTGATGATGGCACTTTGATCGAAGACAAAATCGGCTGCGGTAAGGGAGCCTGCATTGACGCCGTATAGCGCGATCGTTTGATCACCGCCAAGCGTGATTACCGCATCGCCGCCGGCGTCATTTGCAATATGAAGCTCTCCGAAGCTTGTAACCTCGCTGAACCCGATCAAGTCGATTTTATCGCTCAGCACATTGAAATTGTAGACAATGTCGTTGCCAATTGGATTTGCAAAGACAAAAAGATCGTTTGTGCCTAAGCCGGTTAGGTGGTCATCCCCGGACAGCGCAAAAATTGGTGATCCCGGTGCATAGGACTCGACGTTATCGCTGATGACGCTGAAACCGCTGCTGCCGTCGGCTTTGATCCAGTTTTCAGTCACGTTTAGTACCGTCGCGCCAACGAGGCTTGCGGGAGTCGTGACGGTAAGGGTTGCTGGGTCGGTGGTCTCAAAAGTCCAGGTACCGTTGCCGTTGTTTACACCTTGACTGAGGCTCCAATTGGCCGGCACGCCCGAAACGGTGACGCTGACCAGCGCTCCATCTGTGGACGGGTTTGTTAGGCCGAGGTTGATTGGGCTTCCGGCAACGCCGGCGGGTTCCAGATGACCCGGGTAACTGAAATTGGTGGTGCTAAGTGATATGTTGCCATTCAGCACAATCTCCACATCCGCACTTGTCAGCGCTTCGGAGTGGTTTGTTAGGTCGACATAAATGGTTGTCGTTGCATTCCCGTTATGCATCCACCCTATGCTATCTGCACTGATATTGCCCGCGGAGATGGTACCGGCCCCGATCGAAATACTGCTGTTGTTGAAAAAGGTAAGTGCGGACAAGTCGATAATGTCCTTGGCCGCATTGAAGTTTGTGATCGTTTCAGCATTATTGGGAGTCGACTCCTGGGCGTTATCAAACTTGAATCTATAAATGCCGGTGTGTCCAGCGGCGGCTGTGATTGAATTGTTGCCGTCGCTGCCGATGATAGTGAAAGATTGAGAACCGGAGACGTTGCCCGCATTTACTGTAAGCCCACTAATGTCAGTGGTTAGCGCAGAGCCATCGATGGTTAGAGAGCCATTGTTCGAAAAATGAGAATCAAAACTCAGTGTGACGCTTTCCGGATGACCTACGTTATTACCTTGTCCTGAAAGTACGAGATCCTCGAAATTGCTAAGTCCGATGTCGCCGTGACCGGCAGCGCCGTCGCCGAAATTAAAAGTGAAACTCCTGACAGTGTTATTGCCATCGACCGTGAGATTTAACGTATCCGTACCTGACCCGCCTGTGAGAATATCCCCGTCGTTTAATTCGCTGCTGCTGTTGTTAACCGTGGCATTTACGGTATTCGTGCCGCCCGTGAACGACACCGTATCGGTGCCAGTGCCCAGGGTCACCGTGTTGCTGCTACCGCCGACTACCGTATCAGTGCCGCCACCAAGCACCACGGTGTCGCCTGTACCCGTCATAGTCGTCGACAGATTGCCATTGGTCAGCGTCAGCGTGTCGCTGTTGCCGCTCAGAGTGACGTCTTCAAAGCCGGTGAAACTTGCGAGACTGCCCAGGTTGAACGAGCTGCTATTGCCGGAAATCGCCAACGTGTCGATCCCCGATCCTCCGGTCAGGGAATCGGTCGTGAGTAGCGTCGCGCCGGTCCCAATGACGCCATTGACCGTGTTGGTGCCGGTCGAAAAGCTCACCGTATCGCTGCCGGCACCGAGTGTCACAGTCGCATTGCTGCCGGCCGTTGTGCCGCCCGTGACCGAGTCGGTGCCATTGCCGAGGATGACCAACAAAGTCTCCCCATTCCTGAGCGTCAAGTTGGAGTTGCTGTTGTCCTCGGTAATCGTCGAGAACCCGGTCAAGGTGTTCGGCGTGTTGAGGTTGATCGAGCCACCGCCAGACAGGGCCAACGTATCGCTGCCCGTACCGGTGAGCTTGTCGCCGCTGCGCAGCGTGCTCGCTGTGGCGTTCACCGTGTTGTTGCCGGTCGAGAAGCTCACCGTGTCGTTGCCGGTACCGAGCGTTACGCTCGCACTGCTGCCACTCGTGGTGCCGCCCGTGACCGAGTCGGTGCCGTTGCCGAGGAT
>Ga0070731_10003699_pt1 | contig 13628 bp, 13 predicted proteins | sample Coa_R1_2_FD_66448 | JGI IMG/M metagenome (GOLD analysis project Ga0070731, IMG submission 66448) | Surface soil microbial communities from Centralia Pennsylvania, which are recovering from an underground coalmine fire - Coalmine... | ecosystem: Environmental > Terrestrial > Soil > Unclassified ... | reverse complement strand
ACTGCGTTGCGTTATGTATATGAGGAACCCAGAGCTCTTACAATTTAATTTGTGGCCAAACCGCTCGCATCTTTTTCACCAGAAAATTTGCTGCCCTCGTATAACACGTGTCATGCGCTTCGAAGGACTCTCAGGCAGGAACGACATTTTTCATTAGTCGATTGGCAAAGTAAAGGCCAAAATCCGAGGATTTTATCCGCCGATCAAGTCAAAGAGTATACTGCATTGGTTGGCATAACATATAAAGCGGGCTAAATTTAGTTGTATTCATCATATATCGGCATATTTCTGAAAGTAAATTACAGCGGGGACAGGCTGTTCTTTAAGAACGACAGGATCATGTCCCCTGCTTCATTTGCTGACTTGGGGTGATAGGCGGATCTCCCATCGCAATTAAATCCATGATCTGCAAAAGAGAATACTACATTTATGTAATCCTTACCCGCCTGGTCCATTGCCGGAGTTACTGTCTCCCGGTGATCAGGTGTAAAGTGATTATCCTTTGCACCCCAAATAAATAATTGGGGGCCACTCAGTTTCAAAACCATGCCCGTCAACAACTGGAGCGAACCGCCGTAGTACGACACCGCGGCGGCAGGGGGTAAGACTGCATTGGCCAGGAAGGCCACTCTTCCCCCAAGGCAAAGCCGACCGCGCCTATCTTATTGTGTCGAACACCCGGATGCTGGAGAAGCCACCCATGGCAGGCTTTAATATCGTTGGTCAGGCCTTCTGTCGTGAGAGGGCTTATGTGTGGTCTTACCGACTCAAAATCTGTATACGGTATGGTCGTTCCTGGGCTTGTTGTTCTGTGAAATAATTCGGGTGCGATTGCGATATATCCGGCATCCGCGAATTTATCTGCGACCTTTCTGATATGATGGTCGACGCCGAAGGCTTCTTGAAAAACCAGTATCGCCGGGCGCCTGGCGCCATCATTAGAAAAGGCGACATATGCTTGCATGTCGCCTTCTTTCTCAGCTGGCAATGTGAATATTTGCCTTGCCATGGAAATGCATTTTTTGCGCAAAAAAACCAGCGCGCCAAATACAAACCAAGAAGGATTAAAGTAAAATGATCAATAGCAGAATGATGATCACGAGACCGGCGCCGGAGATATAGATGTAAGTCGGATTCATTTCCTTAACTTCTTTTTTCATATCCTTTAATTCGCGTCGCAAGTCCTTACGTTCCGCCTTTGTCAATTGTGATTTATCCATCGCCTTGATTTCAGCTATCCTCTCCTTTATCTCGGTGATCCGGATCTCTTTTTGCACCGGGGTCATTTTAGCGATTCTTTCCTTCACCGTCTTTGCGTTATCGTTTGGATCGCCGTGAATGCCGGATGCCGCGAATGCATTTATGCCGGACAGTGTAAATGCAAAAGTTAACGCAATCAAAAAAGCTTTGATTTTCATGTTTAATGTTTTTAGCTTATGAAATATTTACGAGGTGAATAATTCAAAAGCCGTTCCTGAATGGAATTTTATTCATTGTCAGGGCAAAAGAAAGCGTAAAACGGATAATTTGGGCAATCGTCGGAAAACCCAATGGCCTTTTGTGGAATAATTTTCTCAAATAAGCCCTCGAAAGGAATTTCAGCAAAATGTTAAATGAGCCGACAATTACATATTCCGCCGGTATTGACCCCCTACCTCGTAAAGGGCATGCGTAATTTGGCCAAGTGAACAATATTTGGCCGCCTCCATGAGCTGTTCAAACAGATTGCCATCAGAGATGGCAACATTCTTCAATTCGGCGAGAATACCCGGGGCTGACTTTTCGTTACGCTTTTGAAACGCCGCGAGGTTCTGAATCTGCTGTTCTTTTTCCTCTCGCGAGCTTCGAATTACTTCGGCCGGTATAACAGTAGGAGATCCTTTTTTATTGAGAAATGTATTAACGCCTATGATAGGAAGTTCCCCTTTATTTTTTTGCATTTCATAAAAAAGGCTTTCTTCCTGAATTTTGTTTCTTTGGTACATTCTCTCCATGGCTCCAAGCACGCCGCCGCGCTCAGTGAGACGATCAAACTCTGCCATAACGGCCGCCTCCACGAGGTCTGTCAGTTCTTCAATAATAAAAGAACCTTGGGTAAAATTTTCAGTCTTGGTTGATCCAAGTTCGCGATTAATAATTAATTGAATCGCCATCGCACGCCGTACGCTTTCCTCCGTCGGTGTCGTTATTGCTTCATCATAGGCATTTGTGTGCAGCGAATTGCAATTGTCATAAATAGCGTAGAGCGCCTGTAATGTCGTTCTTATATCGTTAAAATCGATTTCCTGCGCATGCAGGCTCCTGCCCGAAGTCTGGATATGATATTTTAATTTTTGCGAACGGCTGTTGCCGCCATATTTTAATTTGATCGCCTTGGCCCAAATTCGCCTCGCCACCCTTCCTATTACTCCATATTCGGCGTCCATCCCGTTGCTGAAAAAGAATGAAAGATTTGGCGCGAATTCGTCGATTTTCATCCCCCGACTCAGGTAATACTCTACATAAGTGTAACCGTTAGCCAGTGTAAATGCGAGCTGGGTGATGGGATTCGCGCCAGCTTCGGCAATATGGTATCCGCTTATACTTACACTGTAGAAATTGCGAACCTTGTGATTGATGAAATATTGTTGTACGTCCCCCATCAGTTTTAATGCAAACTCCGTAGAAAATATGCACGTGTTTTGGGCCTGATCTTCTTTGAGGATGTCGGCCTGTACCGTTCCCCGAACCTGTTCCAGCGTTTGCTGTTTTATCAATTGATAGACTTCATTTGGTAAAACCTCGTCGCCGCTTACGCCGAGCAAACCTAGGCCCAGTCCGTCGTTCCCATCAGGAAGGCGTTCCGGCGAAAGAGGATTGTAATAACCCGGTCTCTGAAATCTCGCGAATTTTGAATCAATTATACTGCGCACAGTTTCCCAGGCTGTATTCGCATGGACCCATTTCTCGCATTGTTGATCAATGGCCGCGTTTAAGAAAAATGCCAGGATAACCGGGGCCGGCCCGTTAATGGTCATGCTTACCGAGGTTTTTGGATCGCAAAGGTCAAAACCGGAATATAGTTTTTTGGCATCATCAACAGTGCAGATACTGACGCCGCTATTGCCCACCTTGCCTAAAATGTCGGGACGCATTGCGGGATCTTCGCCGTATAAAGTAACACTGTCGAACGCTGTGCTCAGTCTCTTGGCGGGCTGATCGATAGACAGATAATGGAATCTTTTGTTCGTGCGTTCAGGGCCGCCTTCTCCGGCAAACATCCGCGTTGGATCTTCCTCTTGTCTTTTCAAAGGGAAAACTCCAGCGGTATAGGGAAATTTCCCGGGGAAATTTTCCTGCAGGCGCCAGTGCAGAATATCGCCCCAGTCCCGGAATCTGGGTACAGCAATTTTTGGCACGCGGGTATGAGAAAGTGTTTTGAAAAAAATTGGTTGCCGGATTTTCTTTCCCCGGACGTCATATTCAAAAAAATCACGTTTGTATCTGGATTTGGTTTCTTCCCATTCATCGACGAGTTTACGGCAAACGGGCATGAGTTTTTTCTCCCAACTTGCGATGGCTTCCAAAAGTTCATTTTGGGCAGCTGATTCACCCTTCTCCCGGACGATTTCGAGGGCCCCCTTGAGCTGGTATAACCGACTTGCTATCTCCGCCTGTTCTCTTGATTTGTCATTATAATCCCGGACGACCTCGGATATTTCTGAGAGATAGCGAATTCTTGACGGAGGAATGATCGTATTGTTATTTGTAGGAGATCGGAATTCGCCTTCGCGCAATTCACCCTCGAAGGAGGTCGGGTATTTATCATGGACCCTGCGGATCAGAGCGTCAAAGAGCGCGTTTACGCCCCGGTCATTAAATTGTGCAGCAACGGTGCCCAGGATGGGAAGCGTATCATCCTTCGCGGAGAAAAGGTTGTGGTTACGTTTATACTGTTTACGGACTTCGCCAAGCGCATCTAATCCGCCAGCCTTATCGAACTTGTTAATGGCGATCAGGTCTGCAAAGTCAAGCATATTGATTTTTTCCAATTGTGACGCTGCGCCATATTCCGGTGTCATAACATAAAGACTGATTCCGCAATGATCCAGTATGGATACATCGCTTTGACCTGATCCCACCGATTCCAGAATAATAAAATCGAATCCATTTTTTTTGCAGATACCGATAGCTTCGCCAACATGCTCACTTAGTGACTTGTCGCTTTCTCTCGTCGCGAGGCTTCTCATATACACGCGCGGCGATGAAATCGAATTCATTCGAATCCGGTCACCCAGCAGCGCACCTCCGGTCTTTTTTTTTGAAGGATCAACCGATATGACGGCAACTGTTTTATCCTGGAAATGATTGAGAAATCGCCGGACTATTTCGTCGGTGATAGATGATTTACCTGCGCCTCCAGTACCTGTGATACCGAGCACGGGAATTTCCTTGTCCCTGATCTTGCCGTCTTCCCCACCGAGGCCGTTCTCTGCATTGGTAATTTCCCGCGCAACCTTTCGCACATCCTTCCATTCTCCCAGAGTCATTTGATGATCATAATGGCCGTTGCCATTCAGGCTAAAATCGCATTTTCCTAGGAGGTCATCGATCATGCCCTCCAGTCCCATTTTTCTGCCATCATCGGGCGAGTAGACCCGGCTTATTCCATATTTATGCAGTTCATTGATTTCCTGGGGTAGGATAGTTCCGCCGCCACCGCCAAATATTCTGATATGCCCGCATCCATTTTCGTCAAGGAGGTCCTTCATGTATTTGAAGTATTCCAGGTGTCCGCCCTGGTAAGAAGTAACAGCTATGCCTTGAACGTCTTCTTCAATGGCTGCCTCCACGATTTCCTGGACACTACGGTTATGACCAAGATGGATAACTTCGGCACCCTTTGCCTGCATGATCCGGCGCATGATATTGATCGCGGCGTCGTGACCGTCGAAAAGCGATGCTGCCGTAATAATCCTGATCTTGTTTTGTAAAGATGAAGCCATGTTTTTGTGATAGGCAAAGGTACTCCAAAAAACTAATGAGCGTTAGTTTACCCCGATGCACGGCGAATTAGCGTTTATCTTCCGGAAATCAATATCTTCATGAAATAACCAGTTATGAAGCGTTATTGCCTTGCCCTTGATCTGAAGGAGGACCCTGCACTCATTGCAGAATACGAACACTATCATAAGAATGTCTGGAGAGAAATCGAAGACAGCATCCGCGAGTCGGGGATTGAATCGATGTCCATTTACAGGACAGGGAACAGGCTGTTTATGATCATGGAGGTTGCCGACGGCTTCTCGTTTGACGATAAGTTCGCAGCAGACGCGGCTAACCGGCGGGTTCAGGACTGGGAGAACCTGATGTGGAAATTTCAGCAGCCATTGCCCTGGTCAAAGCCAGGTGAGAAATGGGTGCTGATGCATGAGATTTTCCGCCTGGCATAGGCTGAGCGTGGCTCTTATTTATTTCTTCATAAATCTGATCCGATAGCAATTTCCCTTCAAACCAATTTATGAATATTGACTCCCATGTGCATTTCTGGAAATACGAAAAAAAACGCTATGCATGGATTAACGACGACATGAAAGTTCTGCAGCAGGATTACCTGCCAGATCAGCTTTCGGTTAGTCTAAGGCGAAACGGAATGGATGCATGCGTCGCAGTCCAGGCCGATCAGTCAGAATTGGAAACCAGGTTCCTTGTTGAACTCGCAAAAAATCACAAGGAGATTAAAGGGATCGTGGGCTGGGTCGACCTTCAGTCGCCAAACCTGGAAAATCGCCTTCGCCATTTTGCAGAATTCGGCCTGATCAGGGGGTATCGCCATATCGTGCAGGGCGAGGTCGCCGGTTTTCTGCTGAAGCCTGAATTTCTGCATGGCGTAGCTCTCTTAAAGGAGTTCAACTATACTTACGATATTCTCATTTATCACTACCAGCTGGCCGAAGCAGTTTCATTCGTACGAAATTTTCCTGATCACCGACTGGTGATCGATCATTGTGCAAAGCCGGATATCAGGCGAAAAGAGATTGACGACTGGAGAAAGCACATGAAAGAAATCGCCCAGCAGGGAAATGTCTATTGTAAAATTTCGGGGCTTTTTACAGAAGCAGCCTGGAAAGGTTGGAGTGTCAACGAATTTTACCCCTACCTGGATTCAGTTTTCGAATTTTTCGGTCCTGACCGACTGATGTTTGGCAGCGACTGGCCGGTAATCCTTGTGTCAGGTTTGTACGTCCAATGGAAAAGCTTGCTCGAAAATTACATGCAGAATTTTGATATCGAAACAAGAGAAAAGGTATTTGGGCTAAATGCAACAAGATTCTACGGAATCTGACGGTAGCGAATTGTCCGGTTCATTCCTCCAGAAAATCATTGAGGTCACGGCGCTGCTTTTTGGTCGGCCTGCCAATCTTGCTTTGGCGCTTGCCTGTGTGAAAGCTCGCGGCCTGGTGCTGAAACCGCTCCAATTCCTCAGACGGTGTAATATCAAGATAATAATTGACGGCCAAATTGTATTGGACACGGTGATCAAGCAATCCTGCGACCTTGATACGCCATCGCCTCGTTTCCGTCTTTAAATCATACTCTTCGCCCAGATGCACCTGCTTAGATGGCTTGACCTGCGCGGCATTGAATTTGATTTTGCCCCTGTTGCATGCCTCCGTGGCTAGCGCCCTTGTTTTGAACATCCTGATCGCCCAGAGGTATTTATCGAGCCTGAGTTTTTCTTTTGAAGGTTCTGTCATGATCACATTATTTTGCGAGCGGAAAGGTTCAACTCATTTCTGCAAAATACTTGTGAAAATAGGGGATGGTCTCAATTCCCCTGTAAAAATTGGCCAGGTCGAATTTCTCATTAGGTGAATGGAGATTATCACTATCCAGACCAAATCCCAGAAATACGATTTTTATGCCAAGTTCCTTTTCAAAAAGCGAGCAAATCGGAATACTTCCTCCGCCCCGAACCGGAACGGGCTTACGATGAAATGTTTCCTCGATAGCTCTGGAGGCTGCGCGGTAAGCAAGCGAATCGAGCGGCGTAAGATAAGGTTCGCCTCCATGGTGTTCTTTAGCGATCACAGAAACGCCAGGCGGCGCTATGCGCTCAAAATAATCTATCAAAAGCTTTGCAATTTTTTCCGATGACTGGTTGGGAACCAATCGCGCAGAAATTTTTGCAAAGACCTTGGCGGGCAGTACCGTTTTCGACCCTTCTTCGATATACCCGCCCCATATGCCATTCACTTCAAGGGTGGGGCGAATGCCCGTCCGCTCACTCGTTGAATAACCTTTTTCACCCCAGGGCGCATGGATACCTAGATCGTTCTCAAATTCCTTTTCGTCAAAAGGAGCCGCGGCCAGCATTGCTCTTTCTTCCCCGCTTGCTTCGATGACATCATCATAAAATCCAGGAATTGTGATGTGGTTGTTTTCATCATGACAGGATGCTATCATTTTGGCAAGCATGGTGATTGGGTTTGCTACGGCGCCTCCATAAACTCCGCTGTGCAAGTCGCGATTCGGACCCGTGACTTCAATTTCGATATATGAAAGCCCCCTTACCCCGGTATCAATAGAAGGATTTTCGAGGCTAATCATCGCCGTATCGCTGATCAGGATCACATCAGCCTTGAGCATGTTCTTGTGTGAGGAAAGAAATTCTGCCAAGCTTGGCGAGCCGACTTCTTCTTCTCCTTCGATAATAAACTTAACGTTTGTTGGCAGCGAATTCGTCTTTGTCATTATTTCAAACGCCTTAATATGCATGTAGAATTGTCCCTTGTCATCGGCTGCGCCACGGGCAAAAATTTTACCATCGCGAATCACCGGCTCGAAGGGCCCGCTTTGCCACAACGTTATTGGGTCGGGTGGCTGAACATCATAATGACCGTAAACAAGAACAGTTGGCTTGGATGGATCGACGACCTTTTCGGCAAACACCACCGGGTGCCCCCCCGTATTGTAAACTTCTGCTTTATCAACTCCTGCCTCAAGAAGTTTTTGTTTGACTGCTTCGGCGCATCGAATCATGTCGTTTGTAAATTCTGCCCTGGCACTTATAGAAGAAATCTTCAATAGATCCAATAGTTCGTTCAGAAATCGCTCTTTATTTTTTTCCTGGTATTCTTTCCAAGCCTGCATACGTAAGTTTTTGAATATTCTGTAAATATAAGAACCGGCGGCTACTTTTTTCTTTTTTTGATCTGTCCGACAACATGCTGTATAGCCTATATTTATCCAACGGCCTCCTGGCCCGACACGGGCGGGAAGCTTTTGCGAAATCAAACAACCGGCTACTCTCGTTTGTGTTTTTTTTCGCTATTTTTTGTATTTCGACAGGTTCACCAGGAGAACTCCAAACAGGATGACAAAGAGAGAAAGTACCTGGATCGTCGTTATTTTTTCATCAAGAATCCACCACCCGAGAAACATAGCTACGGCGGGGTTTACATAGGCATAGGTGCCGACGATTGCAGGGGGCCGCACATCGAGAAGCCAGACATAAGCGATGAATCCGACGAGGGACCCGAATGTGATCAGATAAAGCATCGCTTTAATGGAACTGACGGTTATCTGCCCCCACGAAAAATTGTTAAACTCGCCGGCAAAAAGGGAAACCACCAATGCAAAGAGACCGGCTGCCATCATCTGGATGCTAGCCTTCATGCTTGTGGATCCGTTCGTCACCGAGTATTTGGAGTAAAGTGAGCCGGTCGCCCAAAGCGCGCTGCCTACCAACAATACAAAAAAACTGATCACCTGCAGTTTTCCGCCATGCCAATTGATGGCACCCTTATTGGCCGACAGCATGACGATACCAACCAGGCCAATCATGAGGCCAACGAGAATGAATTTGTCGGCAAAATTGTCCTTCCAGTGCTTTCGATCGAGCAGGATGAACCAGAACGGCGTCGTAGCTATCAGGATGGAACATAGTCCTGCCGGCAGGTATTGCTCGACCCAGATCAACGAAGTCGTACCAAAAAACAACATCAGGATGCCAGCAGCCGAATTTTTCGACGCCGACGCTTTATCCGGTATTTTCTCTCCTCGGGCGATGCACCATAGGAAAAGAATAATTCCCGCTACAAAAAACCGGATCGCTGCCATCAGGAAAGGGGGAGTACTTTTAATTGCAAGGGCAATGGCAATATAGGTTGATCCCCAGAATATATAGACCGCACCAAATGCCAAAAGGATGAGCATTTTGGAAGGTTCCCTTAATGTCAGTGTTTTTTCCATGCTGTCAGCTTTGGTATGGGCAGGTAATTATCTTCTTTGATTGTTTCGAGAACAATTGTCGTCTTAGTCGTCAGTATGCCGCTTATCCTGCTCATTTTTTCACGCATGAATTGAATTAATGATAAAGGATCCTTGGAGCGGACTTTCATGAGGTAACAGTCTTCACCCGCGATATGGTGGAGTTCAAGCACATCCGGTATTCGTGCGAGGCTCTTGGCTACGGCCGCGCTGCCGGGCCCTTCGCTTGTCTTGATGAAGATAAATGCCAGCAGTTTAAGATCAAGGATGGCGGGATTGATCTTCGCGTTGTATGCCTGGATGACGTTCTTTTGCTCTAGTTTTTTCACTCTTTCTAAGACGGCAGACGGGGCCATTTTCAGCTTTCGGGCCAGCTCGGCATTTTGGAGGCAGGCATCGGCCTGTAATGCCGCGAGAATATTAACGTCCGTTATATCGATTTCCAACCCCATTTCAGAATTTTATTCTGCTAAATTACTAAAGTAACGAATTATATTCAAAAATATATCGAATTTCCAGAATGGAGAATTACCTCCCTTGGCCAATAACAAGATTGCGAGGAGAGTGTCAGTCGCTGCCAACCGTATGCTTTCGGTCAGCAATTACATTTTGAAGTGACCATTCAATTCTTTTTTCGAAATGCTTCTTGCGAACATCACAGTCGCGTTTAATGCAGATTCGACAGGAAAAATCGAGACAGGGGTCCGTATGGACAAATATCTCGACGGCGTCGCCAAATTCCTTTTTGATAAATTTCAGCAATGCGTCAACTTCATCATGGGCTTCGCGAACACTCAGGTACCAGGGGACGGTTAAATGGCAGTCAATATGGAGAACGCTGCCATATTTGATCACGCGTAGATTATGAAGATCAACCCAGTTTTCGCGCCGGTTAATATTTAAAAACTCGACGAGATGCCTGAGGAGTTTTTCATCTGCTTCATCCATGATACCCGCGATCGAAGACCGAAGGACACGGTAGCCGGTATATATAATGATCAAAGCAAAAAGCAAAGCAATGGCACTGTCCATCCATTTGACGTGTGTAACGTAAATCAGTATTAGCCCCAGGATGATGCCGATTGTTGAATAAGTGTCTGTCTGAAGATGCCTGCCACTGGCGATGAGCACAGCAGAATTATTCTTCTTTCCCTTGCGTATGCTCAGATTGCCAATTAAGTAATTGATGATCGCTGTCACTGCAATCAACAGTATCCCAAAATCGAGCTGCTTAAGCTCGTGAGGATGGATGAGCCCCGCAACTCCTTCATAAATGATAAAAACCCCTGCGATGATGATCAAAACGCCTTCCACGGCTGCCGAAAGGAATTCTGCCTTGCCATGGCCATAGGGATGATCCCTGTCCCGAGGTTTTGCTGCGATGAACAGACTATACAGGCCAATAAAACCTGCGATAACATTGACAATACTTTCTAATGCATCAGTAAGTATCGCCACGGACCGGGTGAGGAAATAGGCAACGATTTTCAGCAGGAAGAGGATTACAGCAACTATGAATATCAATTGCTGCATCTTGAGATTCTGCCGGCCATTTCGTTCCAATTAAAACAATTTCCGGTAAATGTAGATACAATTTTCTGGGTATGGAAAACGACTAATCAGAATAGGTCTGCAATGTGGAACCCTCTTTCTGCCGCCTGAAAAAGGGAAGGATTTCGGAGAAATGCCAGAGTCTCTTTTTGATACGGGAGTAAAACTCCTTATTAAACAGCTGGGAGTCATGAAGCGCTTTGTAGGTGAGGAATATTCCAACAGGCAGCAAAATATAAGTAGCCATCCACATGCCGGCCACCGGCGTCAAAACGCCTTCCTTGACAAACTTGGTCCCATAATTATTCAGTAGATAAAAAATGACGAAAAAAACCACTGCGAATATGAGGGGCATGCCGACTCCTCCCTTGCGGATAATGGATCCCAGTGGCGCGCCAATTAGAAACAGGACCAGGCATGCCAAGGACATGGTCAATTTATCATGCCAGGCTACTTCATGGAGTCTCAACTCCTTTTCCTCGTTCGAATATTGTAAATCGTTTTGGTCAAATGTGCTCTTGACATTATTTACGACCGACATTCCCCTTTCAAAAACAAATGACCGTAAGCTATCGGGCACGATATCCTGGAACGATTTTATGCTTGATGATTGTTTTGGCTTGATCTTGTCCCAGTTAGAATCAATATATTTTGGAAAGAGAAGCTGCTGCGTCATCATCAGATTCGTCCTTGCCAGCCATTCATTATCCCTTTTTTTCAAAGAATCAATTGTAAAGGTCAGCTGCTTGATGTTCAGCATCTGATAATTGTTCTTGAAAGTATTGTCGTCACTTCGGCTTAGTTTAAATGAACTCAGATCGAAAACCTTCTTGTAATACTTGAATCCGACCCGGATGAATTCCGTATTGGTCGTCATGTGTTGTCCTGTTTCTTGGTAGAGCCAGCCGTTTTGCAGGTCAAATTCAAGAAAGTTATCCTTGGTTACTTTCATTTTTCCCCTTTCTGCAATAATGACATTATCCTGAAGAGAATTGTAGGTGCCCTGCGGGTGTTCATAGATCAGGATATTCTCGATCGTGGAATTGTCCTTTTCTTTTTTTCCAATCTTGATTATATAGCCGTCTATTTTGTCGTAAAAGACACCCTCTTTGATATCAAATGCCGGCTTTGCCACGACGATATCATAACGCATGGTCTGCATTTTCAGGTTCACTACGGGGTTAATAAAATTGTTGAACAGAAATGAAATTCCGCAAAGCAGGATACTGACGGCGAACAGGGGGCTCATAAATCGGAGAAGAGATATTCCGGCCGATTTGATCGCGACCAGCTCAAATCGTTCTCCGAGGTTACCAAATGTCATAATCGAAGAAAGCAGCACGGCAAGGGGAAGGGCCAGCGGCACGAGGGTGGCCGAAACATAAGCGACAAAACGACCAATCGTCAGAAAGTCGAGTCCCTTGCCAACGATGTCATCAATCCACAACCAAAAAAATTGCAGAACCAGTACAAACAGCGTAATGAAAAAGGTCGCTATAAAAGGTCCGACGAATGATCGTACAATCAGGATGTCCAGCTTTTTAATCAACGGCAATTTTTCTATAAAAATGATGAAATACCTTTAGCAAATGGATGAGGCAAAAATACAGCTTTCGGAAGAGGAAATGGTACTGGTCAGAAATGGCGAATGGATTTTAACAAAGAATAGAATTATCCAAAAAGTTTACCAGCTTTTTGGCTCGCTGGCGAGCACCATGACTGACGAACTGGAAGAATCACGATTGCCTCATGAGCTAAGAAGGACTCCACCGAAGATTTCAAAGGGGGAGAACTACAGAGGCTTTCCATATGTAGTGCTCGATTGCCCAAGAAATTTTTCCAAAAATGACATTTTTGCAATCCGCACTTTTTTTTGGTGGGCGCATTATTTTAGCGTCACCCTGCACCTGAAAGGAACATTTCGTGACCGACTCCAGGATAATATTTTGGCAAACAGGCAGCTTTTATCTACACAAAATTTCTGTCTTGTTACAGCGCATAACGAATGGGAACATGACCTCGCCGCCGCCGGCCCGATCTCCTTTCGCGAACTCACAAAGGCAGATTTGGAGAAACGCTTCAGCGAACTGCCATTTTTGAAAATTACCTCTGTCCTCGAACTGAAAGATTGGAATGTGTCGGCGGAGGGACTGGCAAGGATTTGCAGAACGCTTTTACAATCAGTCGGAGGTTAGCTGCCAAGTCGATGAAACAGATCTTTAACCTGTGAACCCCAAAGAAGGCTTTGGTCTTTGATATCTTTTTTGTCGGCAAAATCTTTAATCACCAATATTGTTTGATTAGTGACTTCCGATTTCTCTATCCTGAATTCGAAGAATTCGTCCTTCGGTGCATGAGTCCAGTGAAACCTGATAAATTTGTCAAGCTCTGTTTCCAAAACTTCAGCCTTATCTGTTGAACCATTCCACGAAAAACTGAAAACTTTATCACGTTCATCAACTTTATCGGCAAACCATTCTTGCAAACCTGACGGACTACTTAAGAACTCATATAATATGGTAGGAGAACATCTTATTGGGTATTCTAACGTAAATAACTGTTTTTTGCTCATTAATATTCAATTGAATCTTTACCAAACTAGACATCATATAAGCATGTATAATCGATCCAAAACAATGCTGAAATAAATCCGCTTGCATGACAAAACGAATCTTCCTGCGCAATAATAAACAAATATTTCAACGGTCAAAATTTTTTTATCCAATTTGACCAAATAGGCGGATTGCCGGCTTATACTCCTCATTATTTTGATTGATAATCAAATATTTATTAAAGAAATTTTATTATTTTATCACATTTAAAAT
>Ga0070731_10003698_pt1 | contig 13629 bp, 13 predicted proteins | sample Coa_R1_2_FD_66448 | JGI IMG/M metagenome (GOLD analysis project Ga0070731, IMG submission 66448) | Surface soil microbial communities from Centralia Pennsylvania, which are recovering from an underground coalmine fire - Coalmine... | ecosystem: Environmental > Terrestrial > Soil > Unclassified ... | reverse complement strand
TGAGCGCCGAAATGGCGGAGCTCTGGACGTCCCTCGGCGCGGCGCCGAGCGGACGCGGCCGCATCGTCGAGTTCATCGCCGCGCGGGAGGGCGAGGGCGTCTCCACCGTCGCCCGTGAGTTCGCGTTCTTTGCGGCCCGGCAGATGCGCCGCCGCGTCTGGCTGGTCGACCTCGACCTGATGGGCCAGACCCAGGTGGCGGCGATCGCGCTCGATCCGGCGCGTTTCGGGGCGCTGGGGCAACCGGCGGCCGCGACGCCCGACGGCTCGATGTTTTTCAGCGTGCAGCCGCCGTTGAAGCGCCCGGACGGCCGCCCCTGGCCTGACGCGCGCTACATCAGCGCGCACGCCGCCGGCGCCCCAGGCCTTTGGGTCACGCGTTTTCGCCGCGAGGCGATGAAGGGGCGCCAAGGCGTGCACGTGTTGCCGACGCCTGACTACTGGAAGGCGTTGCGCCGCCACGCCGACCTGGTGGTGGTCGACGCGCCGCACAGCGAGCGCTCGCAGGCCGGCCTGACCGTCTCACCCTTTATGGACGACGTCGTGCTGGTGGTGGCCGCCGACGAGGGCGACGCCCGCGCGCCGGCCGATTTGCGTGACGGTCTGGCCGACGCCGGCGCGCACGTGGCGGGCCTGTTCGTCAACCGGGTGCGGATCGAGCCGCCGGGCTTCCTGCCAAAACGTCCGCTGGGCGCTGCGCCATGACGGTGATCGCCGCGCCCTTCGCGCGGGCGAGGCGGGCCAGGTGGAGTCTGACCGAGGCCGCCGCGTTCGCCGCCGCGGTGTTCATGATCCTCACCTACAGCCAGGGCTGGGAGCTGCCGCTGACCGGGGGCGGCGACGAGAGCGGCGATTCCACCCTGATCCGGACCCTGTTCCTGCCCGCTTACGCGATCGGCGTCGCGCTGCTGGCGAGGGCGCCGTGGAACACCGCGCGTGGCTTGATCCGGCAACCGTTCCTGATCGCGATCTTCGCCATCGCGGCGCTGTCGGTGTTGTGGTCGGTGTCGCCCGACCAGACCTCGCGCCGTATCTTCGCCCTGGCTTTCACCACCTTGGGCGGCGTGGTGCTGGCGGCGCGCTATTCCTGGGCGCGGCTGGCCGAGGTGATCGCCGCCGCGTTCGTCGTCCTCGCGCTCTGCAGCCTCGTCACCGGCCTGTTCGTGCCGGCGATCGGGCGGATGAGCGATACCTTTCCCGGCTCATGGCGCGGTCTGTGGCTGGAAAAGAACACCTTCGGCGACAACATGACCCAAGGCGCGGCGATCTGCGCCGCCGCCGCTCTGCTCAATCCCCGTCGCGCGCTGCTCTGGTGCGGCGCCTCGGTGCTGTGCTTCGTTCTGGTGCTGATGAGCACATCGAAGACCTCGCTGGTGGCGGCGCTGCTCAGCGGCGCATCGCTCGCCCTGGTCTGGGCGGTGCGGCGCGGTCCAACTTGGAGCACCGTGGCGACCTGGGGCGCGGTGGTCGCCCTCGGCGCGGCTGCGGCGGTGGTCTTTTTTGCGTCCGACGTCGTGTTCGGCCTGCTCGGCAAGGACGCCACCCTGACCGGCCGCACCAAGATCTGGGCCGCCGTGATGCGCCAGATCGACGAGCGGCCCTGGCAAGGGTTCGGCTATGCGGCGATCTGGGACGAGACCGGGCCGTGGGGGCCGCTGGCCTGGATCACCCACGACGCCGGCTTTCGCGCCCATCACGCCCACAATTCCTGGCTCGAGCAGTGGCTGTCGCTCGGCGTGCCGGGCCTGGCGGCCTGGGCCGGCTTCTATCTGCAGACCCTGGTCGGCAACGTCGTCGCGCTCTACCGCAGCCAAGGCGCCTATCTGGCGCTGCCGTTCTTCGTGCTGTTCAGCCTGACCAGCCTCACCGAGAGCATCGCGGTGGTCTACAACGACATGCGCTGGGTGATCTTCGTCGCGCTGGCGGTGAAGTTGGTGCTGCCGGACCCGGCGCCTGCTCCCCGGCCGCGGCCCGCCAGTGTCGCCGCATTCCCGCGACCGGAGCGTTCGCCGATCTAGCTTTTTCCGCTTTTCGCGGGGAAGAGCAGTCTGAACGAGCGCCGATCGCCGCGAACGCGGCTCGCTCTAGCCCAGCCGGGCGGCGCCCTCGGCGACCGTCACCACCTCGACCCCCTCAGCCAGCGCGACATCGACCAGCCGCGCCAGCGTCGTCGGCGTGCAGCCCCATTCGGAGGGCTCGTCGGCGACGTCGTGGGTGGTCAGGATCAGCCAGGCTGGGCGCTCGGCGAGGCGGTCCAGCCAGCGCAGCGCCTGCGCCTCGCCGTCCGGTCCTTCGACACCCACCGAGGGGGCCTGGTTCAGGTCCGCGCCGGCGGTGATCAGACCCTGGTGCAGCGCCCGCATCAGCGCGAAGCGGCCGGCCAACGCCCGCTTGGTCGCCGCGGCCACGTCGCCATAGGGATAGGCGAAGGTGGTAGGGCGCGGCAGGCCCCACATCGCCAGGGTCTCGCCATTGCGCGCCACGTCCTCCACCGCGTCGTGGGCGTTGGCCTGGCCGCAGTCGAGGTGGGAGTAGGTGTGGCAGCCGATCTCGTGCCCGGCCTCGCCCAGACGCCGCACCGTGTCAGCGCAGGCCATGCGCCCGGTCGGGGCGTCGGTTCCGGCCAGCGCGGCGGCGACGTAGAAACTGCCCTTCAGGCCGCGCTGTTCGAGGATTTCGGCGCCGGTCTCGGCGGCCGAGGCCGGCACATCGTCGAAGGCGAACGACAGCATGGGCCGGCGCGGCGCGCGAGCCGGCCGCCGCGAGGCCAGGCGCACGGTGCGGCGGCGCAGCTTGGCGCGCCAGGACGTGTCGGCCCGGTAGGCTTCCTGCACGAGGGTCATCAGATCGCCTCCGCATACAGCGCGGCCCGATAAAGCCGCAGCGCGAACGCTCGCGGGCCGGCGGGGCCCGCGTCGATCAGGGCGGCCGCCTTCAACCAGGGCCGCCAGAGCCGGCGCAGCGGCGCGCGCTTCAGCGCCCGCGCCGCTCGGTAGCTCGGATAGCCGCGCACGATGTCGCCATGGACGGCGACCACCCGGGCGAAGTTGGCGGCCGACTGTTCGAACTTCGCGGCGATGGTCGCCGCGGGCGTCAGGCCGAGGTGGGTGGCCGGATTATCGATGTGGTGGATCGGATGGCGGCGCGAGACGCGCATACCCCATTCCACGTCCTCCCAGCCCCAGCCGACGAAGCCCGCGTCGAACGGCTCGGCGTCGAACACGTCGCGCCGGATCAGCAGGTTGGAGGTGAAGACGTATTTCTCCGGCGTCAGGCGGCGGACCTCGGCCGGCACGCAGTCGCTGCGCAGCGCCATCGCGCGATGGACGGCGTTGACGTGGGTGGGTGGGGCCTGCGCCACGGAGAAGCCACCGAACGCGACCGCCGGGTTCTCCGCGTCGATCAGCGCGCGCCAACGCTGCAGGAAATCCGGCGCGTCCGGCAGCATGTCGGCGTCGAGGAACAGCAGGTGGCGGCCGCGGGCGACGGCGGCCAACCGGTTGCGGACCTCGGCGCGCCCCTGGTTCGAGCGCAGCCGCACGAACCGCACCGCGAGCCGCATCTCGCCGACGGTCCTGGCCACCTGGTGAGCCAGCCCGCGGTCGTTGGAGCCGTCGTCGAGCACGACGACCTCGACCGCGGAGTCCGTCTGATCCAGCGCCGCCAGCAGCCGCGAAGGGTCGTCCCCGAGGAACGGGATGAGCACCGAGAGCTTGGGCGCGGCGTCGGCCCAGACGGGGTTGTCGACGAGGGTGGCGCGCGGGGTCATGTGGCCATCCGGGTGCGCAAGGTCAGCGCCAGGCTCGAGGCGCGGGTGCGCGCCTCGGCTACATCGAGCAAGAACGCGGCCACGCCGTAGGTCAGGCCGCCGACGCCCGCCTTCAGCGACAGTTCAGCCAGTCCGCCGAGGTTGGGCAGATTGACGACGACCGCGCCCATCGCGGCCGTTGCGAGGCCGGTGCGGGCGAGGGCGGCCCAGGGCAGCGGCATCGGCTGCGCCAGGCGGCCAAGCCCGATCGAGGCGGCCAGGCCGACTCCGTAGCTGATCGTGGTGGCGACCAGCGCGCCGGTGAGGCCAAGGCGGGGGATCAGCAGCAGGTTGAGCGCGACGTTCAGCGCCGCCGGGATCGCCATCGCCAGCAGCAACAGACCGGTGCGGCGGCCTAGGGTGAAAGCCTGGTGGGTATAGTAGGTGGTCAGGCCGGCGAAGAGGGCGCTGGCGGCGATCCAGGGCGTCACGGCCGCCGCGCCGGGCGCGAGGGCCGGGCCGACCATCAGCTCGGTTAGCGGCTTGGCGACCAAGGCGAGGCCGAGCGCGGCGGGCAAGGCCAGAGCCAGCATCAGGCCGGCCTGCTCGCGCGCGGCCTTGGCCAGCGCCGCGCCGCCGCCGCGCTCCAGCGCCACGATCAGCGCCGGTCCGCCCGCGGCGCCCAGCCAGATGAACATCACGTCCAGGGTGCGGCTGGCGAGGCTGTAGCCGGCCTGGTAGACACCGACCGCCGCGTCGCCGAGGTAGGCCGCCAGCAGGAAGCGGTCGGTGGTGGCGAGCGCCAGCGCGAAGATCAGCGATAGCGCCACCGGCAGGCCGTAGCCGGCGTAGGTCCTGGCGCGCCGGGCCTCGAACACGCCGCCCGCGCCGCGCTTCAGCTCGACCGGCAGCAGGAACGCCAGCACCACGGCTGCGGCGACGCCCAGGCCCGCGATCGGGGCCGCGCCGCGCAGGCCGGCGTAGACCAGGCCGACGCCGAGTGCGAAGCCGCCCAGGGTCTGGGCCATGTCCATCAGCGCCGCGCCGCGCACATCGCCGGCGGCGCGGCGGCGTTCCTGGTTCAGCTTGGCGAGGCTTCGCGCCAGCGTAGCGCCGAGGCCGGCGCCGACCGCGAGCTTGATCGACCCGTCGCCCGGCCAGAGCAGCAGGCCCGCGCCGCCGATGACGACGAAGGCGGCCGCCGCGATCAGCCAGCAGCGGTAGAGCGTGGCGAAGTGATCGGCGAGCCGGCCACCCTGCGCTTCCGGCGCGTAGAATCGCGCCATCGCCGCCTCGATCCAGGTGAAGGTCAGGGTGTGGGCCAGGCTGACCGCCGAGAAGGCGAAGGCGTAAACGCCGAACTCGGCCGGGCTCAGCATTCGCGTGAACACGAAGATCGAGCCGAAGCCGACCAGGCCCTGCACGATGTTCATCGGCAGGTAGCCGACCACCCCGCGCCAGAACATCAGCGCACCACCTGGTCGTCACCGAGCAGGCAGGGGATGGTCTGGGCCAGGATGATCAGGTCGAGCCGCAGCGACTGGCGCTCGATGTATTCGATGTCGAGGGCGACACGGCGCTTGACCAGCTCCGGCGTGTCGACCGGTCCGCGCGAGCCCTTGATGGCGGCCCAGCCGGTCATGCCCGGCTTCATGCGGTGACGGTGGGCGTACTCGGCGACCAGCTTGGCGCTGACCGTCTGGCCGGTCTTCATGCCGACCGCGTGAGGCCGCGGCCCGACCAGCGACATCTCGCCCCTCAGCACGTTGAACAGCTGCGGCAGCTCGTCGAGGCTGGTGCGGCGGATGACGCGGCCGACGCGGGTCACCCGCTCGTCGTCGAATTTGATCTGCCGCTCGCCTTCGCCGCCGTCGTGGCTGGGGCGCATCGAGCGGAACTTCCAGACCAGGATTTCCTCGTTGTTGAAGCCGTGGCGGCGCTGGCGGAAGAACACCGGGCCGGGGCTGTCCAGCTTGATGGCCAGAGCGATCAGCCCCATCAGCGGTAGGCCAACGAGCAGCGCCAGGCTGCCGACGATCAGGTCCTGCGCCCGCTTCACCAGCGCGCGCCGCTCGCTGCTGGGCGCCCCGGAGACGGGCGCCAGAGGCGCTTCGGCCAGGCGGGTGAGGGCGGCGGCGCGGCTGGCCGGTCCCTGCTCGATCAGCAGCATCACCTGGTTGGGCAGCACCGCCAGCTGCTCGATCAGCTGGCGCACACGGGCCTGGGCGTTCTGCGGCACAGCGATCACCACGCGGTCGACGTAGGGCATGATGCGATGGGCGAGCAGCGCCTGGGTGTCGCCCAGCACTGGCACGCCGGCGACATCGCGCCCGGCGCGGCCGATCCGGTCGTCGAACACGCCCAGCACCGCGGTCTCGCCGCTCTGTAGCGCGGCGGCGACAAACCGCTCGGCGTTCTGGTTGGCGCCGACGACGACGATGTTGGGGGTCAGTCGACCCTTGGCCCGCCAGCGACGCACCAGCGCCCACCAAAGGCTGTGCAACACGAACAGCATCGCGAAGCTGGTGATGAACCAGATCCAGAACGGGCCGGTCGCGACCGCGGTCGGATGGAAGCCGAGCAACAGGAACTCGAGGCAGAGCCCGGCCAATCCAAAGCCGGCCGCGACCTTCACCAGGTGTCCGCCAAGCCCCTCGCGCTGGGCGAAGGCATAGGCGTGCAGAGCGGAAAGGCTCCAGATCAGCGCCAGCGCGCCGACGATGAACGGCGCCAGCGAGGCGGGCGCGAGGCGGCCGGCCGACAGCGGCGCAGCGGCCAGGGCCAGCACGCCCAGCCCGATCGCGTCGGCGATGCGGAAGATCGCCCCCAGCATCCAGCCGGTCAGCCGCGAACGGGTGGGGGACAACGTCGCCGGCCGCATCGGTCCGCGCCGCTCGATCGGGCTCTCTGCCGCGGGCAGCGGCCGGGGCTCTACCGGGGTGGACGCGCTCCGACCGGCCGCGTGCGCCCGCGCCGGCGGCGCGAACGTATCGTGGTGGGACGTTTCTCGGACGCGACCAGCAACGGCGGACATGACGGGGCCTGCCAGAGCAAGACCCGCGCCGCGCCGTAACGCTTGGTTTACCTTACGAACGACCAGTTCTTGTAGAAGATGTTCCTAAATGAGCCGGCGACCAGGCTCATGGTCCGCACCGCCACCTCGAAGGCGCCGTGGAACCGGTTCGGCCGGATGATGTCGACGAACAGGCAGTAGCGCAGCGCGTCGACGTCGTTGACCGACTTGTGGAACATGGTGTCGTCGAACACCAGCAACGGCTCGGCGTTCCAGAAGTGCACCCGGTCGTCGACGGCGATGTAGACGTCGGAGCTGTCGATCGGATCGAGGTTGCGCAGCACGCGGTAGGTCAGCCGCTGCGGGCCGAAGTGCCATGAGGTCTGCTCGCGGCCGCGGAAGGTGGAGATGGCGATGGTCTTCACATAGCGGAAGTCCTGCTCGAACGCCGGGATGCGAATCTGCGGGTCGAGCGGCGCGTCGAACCACTTGAATGCCAGCATCACCCGATTGCCGGCCTCCATCTGCGGGGCGATTGCCGCGGTGATCGTGGCCTTTGCGCCGAGGAAGCCGGCGACGCAGCTCTCGATCTCGCGGCGGCACTCGGCGGGCAGCTCCGCGAACGGCACCGCGCCGCGCGGCTTGCGCGACAGGAGGTCGGCCAGCAGGTTGACCGGCGACAGCAGCCAGGTCAGCAGCCCCTTCCCGGTGAAGTACTCCTCGACCAGCTGGTAGGTGATGCGGCGATGGCGGCTGACGTCGAGCACGCCGCAGGCCAGCATCACCGCCGCGACGATCGGCGCAAAATAGGCCACGGGGGTCACGATCGCGACGAAGATCGCGATGCGCCTCAAGTGCTTGCGGGCGGGTTTTCCCAGCAGGTCCATCGGCCCTTCTCGCCCCTCGGCGAGGCTCAGGCAAGCGGCCGGTTTGCGTGGCGCATCGATCCAACCTACCTAGGCGCTTCCAGCCACGGCGGAGCAGGAATGGCGGCGGACTTCGATCTTACGACGCGGCGCGGGCGGCTGGACACCGTGCTGCACCACCTGTGGACCGATCACGCCTACCTGCGGCTGGCGTGGACCAACGCGCACTGGATCAGCGACGAGCTGGTCCGCACCAACCAGCCGTGGCCGTTCCAGCTGAAGGCCTGGCGCGAGCGCGGCGTCCGCACCGTGCTCAACCTGCGCGGCGGCGCCGACAGCCACCACGCGCTGGAGGCCGAGGCCTGCGCCCGCTACGGGCTGAAGCTGGTCAGCTACCCGGTGCGCTCGCGCGACGTGCCGACCAGCGAGCAGATCCTGGGCGCGCGGGCGCTGTTCGAGACGCTGGAATATCCGGTGCTGATGCACTGCAAGTCGGGCGCGGACCGGGCCGGGGTGATGGCGGTGCTCTACATGCACTTCCGCAAGGGCCAGCCGGTCGCCGAGGCGATGCAGCAGCTGCACCTGAAGTTCGGCCACGTGCGCGCCGGGCTGACCGGGGTATTGGACTACTATTTCGAGTACTACCTGACCCACATCGCGCCGCGCGGCCTGTCGCTGGAAGACTGGGCCCGCGAGCCCGACTACGACCCCGCCGCCATCCGCCGCGACTTCAAGGCCCAGTGGTGGGGGACGCTGCTGACGGAGAAACTGCTGCGGCGGGAGTGACGGCCCTTCGAACCGGACGCCGCCGGCACGCTCACCAACGCAGGCGCCCATGCCGACTACTTCGACCGACAGCCCGTGTTTGCGATGTTCGAGGAACAGTCGAACGAGGAGTTGCTCGACGAACTGCTCTTCAGGAGGCCGTTGCCGTCGAAGATGAACATCAGCACCGCGGATTGGCTGTCGACGCCGCCCGCGAACAGGCCGACGATTGGGATGAAGGTTGCCCCCTTCACGTGCGTCTTGCCGGCATAGTAGGTCAGGATCACCGTGCCGTCCGAGTTGTTGGTGGCGACCATAGGCTTGCCGAGCTTCGCTTCAACGTCGCTCACGGTCGCCACGCCCACCTTGAACTGGGCGGCGTCGTCGGCCGTCACCGTCTTGGCGATCGAGCAGGTGCCAGCCGCCAGTGCAATCAGAACGCCTAGAAACAAGCCCCTCATTCCGCCCCCCATCGCGGCAAGCTACGCCACCTTCAGAGCGGCGTCGACAGGCCGGGCAGATCCCGCCCGGGCATTGAAGATGTCGGTAGCGACGCTGCCGTCTTGCCGCCATTGATTGTGCGGCGGCGCTCTCTACATGCCGGCGATGACTCTGATCGTCGTTGGCAGACGAGGCAATGAGCTGGCGTGTCTAGCCGACACCATGCTCAGCTCCAAAGCCGATGCCATGGACGCCGCCGGGGTGCCGACGGCGCATGGGATCCAGCAGATCACCATCGGCTCAGAGGCCTACAGAGCGTCGTTGGCATTGAAGATCTTCCCGATCGCCCGCAACGCGTGCGTCCTGATCTGCGGCGTTCAGTCGTCAGCCCTCGCTTTCGTCGAACGGCTGACGAGGCTTTGCCAGGGTGTGGTCCTTACAACTCAAAGCTTCAAGCAGCTTTGTGACCAGGCCGCCGCAGGCTTACGCCCAGATTTTGGTTATCTTGCGCCATCGCAACTCGATGAAGGCCCGGACATTCACGGACCACCGAGCAGAATTCCGCCTCCGATCGAATACAAAGGCGCGACCTTCTACGCCCTGGGAACCGGCTACAAAGACTTCTCGGACTTCTGCCGCACGGTAGATCAGAGTTACAACATCATCGGTGCGCCGACGACGCTGAGGGACTTCCTCCTCATGTTCGCGGCTTTTGCGCAGGGGCTTCAGCACATGCGGGGTGTCGGGATCGCCGCGAAGTGGGGCGCCGCCTTTGAACACCTCAACAATGCGCGTGGCGAACTCTTGCGGGAGAACTCGATCTACACCGACGTCGGGCTGATCCGGCGTGGCGAAGATGGACGTGTGAAGCGTCTCGCCGAGACGCCGACGAACTCATCGATGACTTGGACCAGCTTCCAGACCTACTACCGCTGGAACCTGCTGATCGCCGGCCTCCGGCCTGGCAACAAAGGGTTCGACTTATACGAAGCCAAGCAGGCGCCGCAGATGCCCGGTGAGTTGGAGATCGCGAAGAACCGTGAAGGGCTGGCCTATCGGGTGGAAACGATCGTGACGCTCCACAAGCGTTACGCGCCTGAGGGTCCGGACGTAGTATTCGACGTCCAACGATTTCCGCTCGACCGCCCGCAGATGAGCATCGCGCTCGGCGGTGAAACCTCGTTGATCCTGCCCGATAAAGAGCGAGTTGCGAAGGAAGTGATCCAGCCAATCATGATGCGGACCGCTGCGGCGTTAGGGGTTTAGGTCGGGCCTCCCGCCGCCTCTCGGGCCGGTCGACCGGGCGAACGCCGCGGGCGACCTGCTAATGCCGGGTCGCGCCTTCGCTTTCGCGTTGGAGTTTGAGGACTTCGCCGATCAGTTCGAGCTGGCGCTCCAGCATCCAGGTGTCGCGGCCGCGTGGCTTCTGGCGGACCTCGGCTTCGGCGGCTTCGAGCCAGCGCTCGAGATTGCTTTTCGCCCTCGTCACGGGCGCCTCCTTAGATACTGGCGGTGAGGGTGGGATTCGAACCCACGGTAGGCGTTAACCTACGCTGATTTAGCAAACCAGTGCCTTCAGCCACTCGGCCACCTCACCCGCTGGGCGCCCTGATAAGCGGCGCGGCGGCGACCGGCAAGGGGCAGGTGAGCGCAGGTGGCGAGCCGAGGGCTAGGCCGAGATGGCGACGCTGTCGGTGATGAAGTTGAAGCGGCCCTGGCGGTCGAGGAAGTCGCCGGCGGCGCTGGCGAAGGCGTCAGGGCGCTCGGCGGCGACGTCGGCGCCGGCGTCGAACACCAGCACCACGTGGCTGCGTGACAGTTCGGTCTTGTAGGCGGCGAGGGCGTCGGCGGCGGGAGCGCGGTCGCCGATCAGCACGCACTTCGCGGCGGCGACGTCCTTCAGCAGCGGCTTCAGCGGGCCGTTAGCGTCGCCGAGCGGCAGGCCGGCGGGAGAGACCAGGACCAGCGCGCTGACGGCGTCGCCGGCGGCGTCGGCAAGGGTGAGCGCGTCGCCGGCCAGGTCGCCGATCCCGACCACGCCGAGCTTGTCGAAGCCCTGGCTCGCGATCCAGGCCGCGGCGTCCGTCGGCGCGGTCTCCATCGCCAGCACGCGGAAGCGCCGGGCCAGCGCCACGAACGCGGCCGAGCTGGCGAAATCGCGCCCCAGCACCAGCACCGGACGGCCGTCGCCGGCCCGGGTCACCTTGGCGGCATGGCCGTGGGTGTCATCCATCAGCGTCATCCGGGGTTCCTCAGACCAGCTCGGCAAGGGCGGGGGCGAAGCGTTTGCCGAACAGCTCCAGCGAGCGGGTCATGCCGCCGCCGGCGACGCCGACATCGAGGATGCCGACCCCGGCCTCGTGCAGCTGTTTGGCCTTGGCGAGCACCGTTTCCAGCCCGCCCAGCAGCTGGACGCCGGCGACCCCCGCGGTGGGATCGCCGCCGCCCTGACCGCCGCCCGGCGCCGCTGGGCCGGTGCGGATGCCGATGCGGTTGGCGATCTCCTCGGCGGCGGCGTCGGTCTCGCCGATGATCATGCGGCCGCGGTAGAGCACGTTGTCGTGGGTCGGCTCCCAGCCAGCCTCTCGCGCGGCCCGCTTGTAGATGTCGACCTGTTGCTTCACCCGCGGCGGCGGGGCGAAGCCGATGGCGATCGACAGGCCGTGCTTGCCGGCGAACTCGGCGCTTTCGTCGCTGTTGCCGGAGTAGAAGATCGGCGGGTGCGGGTCCTGAACTGTCCGTGGCCAGACCGAGACCGTCCGGAAACGGAAGAACTTGCCCTCCCAGCTGAACGGCTGCGGCTCGGTCCAGGCGCGCATGATCAGCTGCACGCCTTCCTGGGTGATCTCGCGGGTCTCGGCAGGGTTGGTGCCGTAGGTGGCGTGCTCGTTCGGAGTGCCCTTGAGGAACAGCACGACCACCCGCCCGTGGCTGAGCGCGTCGAGCATGGCGATCTCCTCGGCGGTGCGCACCGGGTTGATCAGCGGCACCAGGGGGCCGAGCAGGGCGATCTTCACCCGCGAGGTCTGCTGGCTGATCGCGGCGGCCAATATGCCGGGGTTGGGCGTCATCAGGCCGGGTGAATAGTGGTGCTCCGAGATCGAGACCCAGTCGAAGCCGACTTCCTCCGCCAGTTTGTACTGGCGGATCGCGGTGTCCATCGAGCGCATTGCCTCTTCGCGGCTGCACTGCTCGGGCGGGACCGGCCAGGCGCGGGAATGGACCTCGCCGACATAGCCGCCGGTGCCGAGGAAACAGGTCTTCATGGGTTTGCTCCCGCCATCGCCGGGGTGGGCATGGTGAAATCGAAGGGATCGGCGAGCGCGAAACGCGGCGCCAGGTGCTCGCGGAAGAGCCGGATCGAGCGCATCGCCTGGGCGTGGCTGAGGCTGCCCCACTGGAACGACAGCACCATGTAGTCGGCGCCGGTCTTCAAATACTCCTCGAAGTAGCCCAGCACGGTTTCCGGCGTGCCGACCACGAAACCGGGGATGCCGCCGGGCGTGCGGCGCCGCGCATCGCGCTGCTCGCGCTCCTCCTTGGCCAGGGCCTGCAGTGAAGCGTCGAGGTCGCGGCGCTCTTCCACCGCCCTGTGCCGGTCGGGACCGCCCCGCTGCGGCGCGCCACTGTCAGCGCGCTGGGTGAACTGGGTCAGGCCGCGCCGTTCGGCTTCCAGCCGCCGGGGCGCGCCCAGATTGTAGCCATAAGCCTTGGCCGCCGGCTCGGCCTCGGCGATCGCCGTCGCCTCGTCCTCGGCCAGCAGGGTGTGCACGACGAGCCCGATCATCGGCGGGCGACCTTGCGGGGTCAGCGGCGGGTTATGCGCATCCCAGATGCGGTGATAGCGGACGACGTTGGCCTCGAGGGTGTCCAGCGAGCCGACGACGATGCAGTTCATGCCGTTCTGCGCGGCCGTTTCCGGGTTGCGCATGTACCAGAACGGCGGCGACGGCTGCTGCAGCGGGCGCAGGCGCATCGGCACCCGATCGAAGTTGAAGTACTGGCCCTGGTAGGTCAGCTCGTCGTTGGCGAGGCCGGTGCGCAGCGCACCCAGCACCTCTTCGTAGCGGCGGGCGTTGGCCGCCTCGTCACCTTCCTGGCCCCAGAAGTAGGCTTCCAGCACCCCGCCGCGGCCGACGCCGATCTCCAGGCGCCCGCCGGAGAGGTGGTCGAGCATCGAGACTTCCTCGATCAGGCGCAGCGGGTGGTGCAGCGGCAGCACGTAGACGCCGGGGCCGAAGCGCAGCCGCTTGGTGCGCTGCGCCGCCGACGACAGGAACACGTTCTGCGACGGCGCCATCGAGTGCACCGCCGGAGTGTGGTGCTCGGCCAGGTGGTAGGCGAAGAACCCGGCTTCATCCAGCGCCTCCAGCTGGGTCAGGCGCTCGGCGTAAAGCTGGGTCAGCGAGACGCCCGGCAGGTGCTCGATGTGGTCGAAGACGCCGAAGCGGATGCGATCCATGAGGTTGCCCCTCCCGGGCCGGGCGCGTTCGCCTCTCGTTGATTGAGCCTTAAACGTTTACACAAAATCCGGCAATCGGCATAATGCTGCGACGGTCACGGACGAAGGGACGATCGGCCGATGAAGGTCACACTGCACGAGGTCGCGGCGCGGGCGGAGGTCTCGATCGCTACGGCGTCGCGCGCCCTGAACGGCCTGGCGGTCTCGAAGGCCAGCCTGGCGCGGGTCGAGAAGGCCGTGCGCGAGCTGGGCTATGTGCCGAACCAGGCGGCCCGGGCGCTCAGGGCCGAACGCACCATGACCATGGGCCTGATCTTCTCCGACTTGCGCAACAC
>Ga0070731_10003697_pt1 | contig 13629 bp, 7 predicted proteins | sample Coa_R1_2_FD_66448 | JGI IMG/M metagenome (GOLD analysis project Ga0070731, IMG submission 66448) | Surface soil microbial communities from Centralia Pennsylvania, which are recovering from an underground coalmine fire - Coalmine... | ecosystem: Environmental > Terrestrial > Soil > Unclassified ... | reverse complement strand
AACCAGGTCATGTGGTTGTGGGGTGAGAGCTTTCTGCTGGGAGGCCTCGTTAACCGATCCCAACAGCGCCAACGCGCCATCGATCTCGGAACCGGCTCTGGCGTGCACGCGATTCTTGCGAGCGATCATTGCCGCGAGGTCATTGCCGTCGACATTAACCCACGGGCGATCGATTTCGCCAAATTCAACGCCGCGCTCAACAATATCGACAACATCGAGTTCGTGTTAAGCGACCTCTTTAATTCGGTCGAACAATCGTGCGACTTGTTGGTCGCGAATCCTCCCTACGCGCCTGACAGTGCCGCGCGGGCAGGCGACAACTTCTGGAGCGGCGGCCTCCAGGGAACTGATCTCCTAGAGAGGATCGTCGAGGCGATTCCGTGGAAACTCAACTCGGGAGGAGTCTGCCACATCAACGCTCTCTATCCGAACGTCCCCGGTACGACGATCAGGACACATTTTGACCGGTGGCTGGGCGGCACATCGAACTCTTACGAGGTCCTTGACCATACGTGGGCTGTCCCACGCTACGAAGACCTTTTTTCTGAGAAGCCCTTTACCGGGGACAAATCCGCCTGGCGATTCGGCGTCGTCAGCCTTCGTCGAACGCGAAACAGCAAGGGATGGTGGAAAGAGGTTGCCAGCAAAACGCTGTTTATTCGTAAGGATGGTAGCTGCAGCGTGGTCGCCGATCATGACGCAGTCTGACCACAGAGCTGAGTTAGCGAGCCGTGCACTACCGAAGTTCCAGTTGATCCGCAGCGCCGCTGCCGAGCATCTCGAATAGTAATTTCGGTGAAGTCGGCTCAATCATTCTCTACGCCTTGAATCAGTCGCTTTGGATCGTCCTGGCACCAGCAATTCCCAATTCCACGTTGCAAATTGCGCAACGATCCAACTCCTCGTCCCCCGGGCCCAACAAGTATCGAGGGAGTAAAATAGCGCCAGTGGCTATAACTCAACATCGCGTGGAGCTCATTACGCGAGGAGCACCCCAATATACGGAATCTTCGCTGACGGAACAGGTTAGGTCTCGGCTTCAGGCCAAACCATCCCAAAAGTAGCAATTTTATTACCTTTGTTGGCTATCAAGTTCCATTGTGAGGCTAACTTTTCGAGCTAATGAATTGACATTACGGCAGTTAGACACGGTGCAGTGCTGGCAACCCGATTGCCAACAGTTCCGTTGGCGAACTCTTGCCTTGTGGACCGCCAGTATCACGTAGATGAGTGTGTCCAGTCCATGCCGGCCATGGCTGCATAACAAGGTAACCCCCAGGCGGGTTGACAGCCTCGGGGAGAGCATGTTCGGCGGGCCAAACAAAACCAGGAAGGAAATGACGGGATCTTCGCTATGAATATACAGGAAGAAGTTCTGCACGAGCAGATTTCGTACTGGAAGGAAGAACTGGCAGGGGCTCCAACCAAGCTGGAATTGCCCACTGATAAGCCGCGCCCTGCCGTGCAGAGTCTCCGCGTTGCTACGGAAGCGTTCGAACTGCCGAAGCAACTGATGAAGCAATTAATGGAAGTCAGCCATCAAGAGCAGGCCACCCTGTTCATGACTCTGGGGGCGGTTTTCATGGCGTTGCTCCATCGCTATACGGGCCAGGACGATATCCTGATTGGCACCCCGATTTTCGGCCAGACGCCCGCCGAAACCGGGAGTCATCTCAATCGCTCCCACAACACCGTTGTTTTGCGTTCACAATTTACTGAGAATTTGAATTTCCGCTCTCTGCTGCAACAAGTCCGGGAACGCACCTCGGGAGCTTTCGCCCATGCGGACCTTCCCTTCGAGCAACTGGTAGCCGAATTGTCGCCGGAGCGCGATCCGAGCCATGCACCTGTAGTCCAGGTGATGTTCATCTTCAAAGACGCCGAAGAAGCCTCCTGGGCATCAAAGCGCAATGGCAATGGAATATCGAGAGCCGGAACCTCCGGGTATGATCTGACACTCGTCCTCACCGAATCCGAAAATGGTTTCAACGCGGGAATTGAGTACTGCACTGACCTTTTCGAGCCCCAGACGATCCAACGCCTGTGCGGACATTACGAAACACTCCTGAGGTCGGTCGCCTGCGATCCAAATGAGAGCGTTGCCAAGCTGCCGATGCTAACGGAGGGGGAACGAACTAAAATCCTGCAGGAATGGAATACCACGGCCACGGAATTCCCGCGGGTTTGTGTACACGAATTGTTCGAACAACAAGCGTCCCTCCACCCTGACTCGATTGCTCTTGTTTTTGAGAACCGGCAACTTACCTACCGGGAATTGAATGAGCGCGCCAACCAGCTGGCGAACCATCTTCAGAAGCGCGGGATTGGACCCGAAGTGCTGGTCGGCGTGTGTTTGGAGCGCTGCCCCGAGATGCTGGTCGCTCTTTTGGGCATCTGGAAGGCAGGCGGCGCCTACGTGCCTCTGGATCCAGCCTACCCGACGGACCGGCTGTCTTTCATGGTGAAGGATGCAGCGGTAAAAGTTCTTCTGACGGACAGCAAGCATAAACAGCTGTTTGCCTCCGCCAAGAACGACATCATCTGTCTGGACTCCGGCTGGTCCGTCATCGCAAAAGAGGGCACCGGCAATCCCAAACCGGTGGCGACGCCTTCGAATCTGGCCTATGTCATGTTCACCTCAGGATCGACGGGGACGCCCAAGGGTGTAATGATTCTCCACAGTGGATTGGTAAATTACCTTACCTGGGCCGTCAAAACTTATTCGGTGCAGGCAGGGGGCTCGGTCCCAGTGCACACCTCGATTTCCTTCGATCTTACGGTTACGGGCCTGTACCCTCCGTTGCTCGTCGGGGGACGGGTTGAGATTCTATCCGAGGATGTGGGCGGGCAAAGCCTGTTGAAAGCGTTGCGGAACGGGAAAGACCGCAGCCTCGTTAAAATCACGCCGGCCCACCTGGAGCTGTTGAATCAGCAAATCAAGCCAGAAGAGGCGGCGGGCGCGACAAAGGTCTTCGTTATTGGCGGCGAGAACCTGGTGGCTGAGAGCCTTCTGCTTTGGAGAAAGTTTGCTCCTGCGACGCGTTTAATCAACGAGTACGGGCCCACGGAAACAGTGGTGGGTTGCTGCACGTATGAGGTGAAGGCGGACGATCCGGCTAATGGCTCGGTACCTATCGGCCGACCGATTGCCAATACGCAGCTGTATATTCTGGACCGCTACATGAACCCTATGCCGATCGGCGTGATCGGCGAGCTGTACATCGGGGGGGCCGGCGTGGCACGCGGATACTTGAACCGGCCGGAATTGAACCAGGAAAGATTTCTCGCCGACCCATTTTCCGGGCACAACGGCGCTCGTCTGTACAAGACCGGAGATTTAGCCCGCTACCGGAACGACGGGATACTCGAATATCTGGGCCGAGTGGACAACCAGGTGAAGGTGCGCGGTTACCGCATCGAATTGGGAGAAATCGAAGCGACACTGGCCAGCGACCCAAGAGTAAAATCCTGCGCGGTTCTGGTGCGGGAAGACGAACCTGGAAACAAGCAGTTGGTCGGCTATGTAGTCCCGCGAGGAGGCAGTTCACCGACGGCCGAAGACCTGCGGGAATTCGTGAAGCAAAAGCTGCCCGAATATATGGCCCCGGCTCACTTTGTTTTTCTCGATTCCATCCCTCTCACTCAGAACGGTAAAGTTGACCGAAAGGCCCTGCCCGCTCCCTCCCAGGGCGATACTTCAACTGACAGGGAATTCGTCGCTCCGCGCACGGACACTGAGAAAGCGCTTGCGGAGATTTGGGCCAAATTGTTGAAGGTCGATCGAATTGGGATCCACGACGACTTTTTCGATTTGGGTGGTCACTCGCTCATGGCGATGAAAGCGGTGTCGCAGATCGGGGAAATGTTCGAAGTGAATCTGCCGCTCGCCGTGTTGCTGGAAGCTCCCACCATTGCGGAGCTGGCAAAGAAACTTGGGACTGGGGAGGACAAGTCGCACTCCTGGTCGTCGCTGGTTCCGATCCGGTCGGGCGGGTCAAAAAAGCCGTTGTTTTTAGTCCATGGAGCCGAAGGAAACATTCTGCTGTATCGGGAAGTGACACAGTACCTTGGACCGGATCAGCCAGTTTATGGCTTGCAATCGCAAGGGCTGAATGGTGACGGACGTTTTCTTACGACCGTGGAAGACATGGCATCCCACTACATCAAGGAAGTATTGGAAGCACAGCCGCACGGACCCTACTTCCTGGGGGGGTACTGTCTTGGAGGAACGGTCGCCTTCGAAATGGCCCACCAACTGACGGCATTGGGAGAGAAGGTCGAAGCGGTGATCATGCTCGACACTTGCAACTTCGCCTCGGTCCCTGCTACAAGAGTTTCCCGGCTTGCATCTCTGCATTTCTTGCAGAACTTGTGGTTTCACGCCGCCAACATCCTGTCTCTTGGAGCCAAAGACCGTAAAAGGTTTCTGAAGCAAAAAATAGATATCGAATCACTGAGGCTCAGGATCAGGCTTCGTGCTCTGTATGACGCAGTTAAGCACCTGGGCAGCGCGGAAAAACGCGCCAGCTTCCCCCATTTGATGGCGAGGGAGGTCAATCACGACGCCATGCATCGGTATGACCCCCGCCATTACGATGGACGCGTAGTCGTGATTCGGCCAAAAGGGAATTTTCTGGGGCTCACGAGCCGAAGCTTAGGGTGGAACGAAGTCGTTGGCGACGGTCTGGAAATTTATGAGCTTCCGGTTTACCCGAAGGGCATATTAGTGGAGCCATTCTGTCGCTTGTTGGCTGATGCGTTGAAGCTGTGCTTGCAGTAAAACGCGTTCCGGCGTCGAAAATAACAAGGGTGTGATCTGGAATGCGCGATGACGCATCCCTTCGCTTCCGGTCAATTGCCTCATTGACTTTGGAGCCGCCGTTCTGTACCTTTAAGCCGTGATTTCCTACGTCCAGAAGACCAAGCAGGCTTGCATTTGTTGTACCTGCTGTATGTGTGCGTCTTCTGGCGCCGGGAGCTAAATCCTCTAGAATCATATCGAGCAATTCTAGAATCCCACCGCCGGAATTAATCTGGCGGTGGGATTTTTGTTTTGGGGACCAAGTTGACCCGGAACGCAGCCTGTTCCAGAAACAGGCGGAAAGGAGATGGCCGCCCCACCAGCCGGCTGGAAGAAAAGGCCTAAGCCATTGCAATGATCCGAAATTTGATGTCAGCGCAGATTCGCAATACAGCGGTCCGGTCCATGGTCGCGGCCATGATCCTCGCCTCCCTGAGTGTTTCGGCGCGGGGGAAGGACGGTGGTCCGGTCAATTTGCCCGCGGCGCAGCCTGGCGACCGGGAAGAAAAAGTGGCGGCGATCTCCGCCGGGACATCCTCGGCAATGACGCCCGCTGCTGTCCTTCCACAGGAGGTCTCTGCCGCTATTCCTTCACTCGCACAGGTGATGGAGATCGTGCAGGAGCAGGGTCAGGAAATCGCGGCCCTGAAGGTGGCGTTGCGTGATCAACAGGATCTGACGGCACGGCTTGAAGCAAAACTCGACACCATCCCCCCATCGACGATGGTCTCGGAATCCGCCGTGACCGCGCCGCGGGTCCCAGGGGTTGGTACCGGGCAGACCAATCTTTCCCCGGAAGCCGCGCATCTTGAAGCTGACTTGGGAAACTCCCAAAAGAATCTGGAGAAACGGCTGAAAAATCTCGGCCCATTTGTTTTTAGCGGAGATTTGCGGCTACGTGCGGAGCCGACGTTTGGAGGACCGGCAGATCGTTCGCAGGACCGGTTCAGGGAACGAATCCGCCTGCGCTTCAACGCCGAGACAAGACTGAATGACCAGCTCAGTGGCGGATTTTCGCTGGCCTCGGGCGACCTCAACAATCCGACCTCGACGAACCAGACATTGAATCAATACGATACGCGTAAGCCCATTGCGATTGATCGCGCGTACGCAACGTATACGCCGAACTGGTTCAAGCCGCTCACACTTACGGGCGGGAAATTCGCATACAACTGGTTTAACACGGAACTCGTATGGGACAAGGACTTGAATCCAGAGGGAGCCGGCGAGACTCTTGCATTCAATTCCCAAACTCCTCTTCTCAAAAAGATTAGCTTCGTCGGATTCCAGCTGCCCTTTGCGGAAAACAAGAGGACCGCGACGAATAATAAGAGCCTGTACAACACGATGGTGTACGGCGAGCAGTTACAGACATTCTGGCAACTCGGAGAGCGAGTCAGGCTGAGTGCGTATTCCGCATTTTACGACTGGAAATTCGCGGATTCCGTCGCGCTCTCCATTCTCACCTCAAATAGCGCCAGCCCGGACGACGCCCTCCTTGCGCTGAACAACAACGGCCAGGCGAACTCGATTGCCACCGTGACTGTGATCAATCCAACGACGGGCGCCAAGACTATAACTTCGGCTCAATACGTTTCCAAGTTCGGGATATTCGACTCTCTCGCTCAACTGGACATCGTAACGCCCTCGGAGCGCTGGCCGCTCACGTTCATCGGCGATTTCGCGGAAAATACGCGCGCTTGCGAAAACGCAAGAAATATCCCGGCCGCGGCGGTCTATTCAACTCCGTGCGACCCGCGGGCCCGTCACGGCTACTGGCTGGAGACGAGCGTCGGGCGAACGTTAAAAAAGGGAGACTGGCTGTTCAGCTATACGCGCATCTTTCTCCAAAGGGAAGCCGTGCTCGGAGCCTTCAATTACAGCGAAATATTTCCGACCAGCAACGTCGAAATCGATCGTCCGGAAATCCTTTATCAGCTTTTCGACAATGTGACGCTGCAGCTCAATGGATTATTTGGCCGGCCGCTCGTGACCGTGGGAAGCCCGGCGCCGGCGCAGCCTCTTTGGGAGAGGTTGCAATTTGACATGACGTACAAATTTTAGGCGGCTAACATGAATTTTACCTTCATGCAGAGGAGGAAAGGGAGTGCGGCCACCGCGCTGATCGCGGCGATTTTGCTGCTTGCCGCTTCGGGGATCCATGCCCAGCAAAAACCGGTGGTGCTTCGCGTGGGTTATTTCCCGAACATCACGCATGCACAGGCGCTGGTGGGGCGCGCGGGGGGACAGTTTGAAAAAGCCCTGGGGCCCGGCGTGCAAATCGAATGGAAAGCGTTTAATGCCGGGCCGTCCGCGATCGAAGCGCTGTTTGCCAATGCCATCGACCTCACTTATGTGGGACCGAATCCGACGGTGGCAGGTTACGTCCGGTCGCAAGGAGAAGCCGTTCGCGTGATCGCCGGGGCCGCAAGCGGCGGGGCTTCCCTGGTCGTGCGGCAAGGCGCGGGGATCCAGAACGCCTCGGATTTTCACGGCAAGAAAGTGGCGACGCCCCAGCAGGGCAACTCGCAGGACGTCGCGTTGCGAGCCTGGTTGCGGGCCAACGGCCTCAAGCCCAGGGAAAAGGGCGGTGACGTTCAGGTCCTTCCCATCACCAACGCGGACCAATTCACTCTGTTCCTGAAGGGGCAGTTGGACGCGGCCTGGGCTCCCGAACCCTGGGCGGCGCGGTTGGTTCATGAAGCGGGCGGGCGGATTTTTCTAGATGAGCGTGAGCTCTGGCCGAACCGCGAGTTCATCATTACGGACCTTATCGTTCGCCCCGGGTTCCTCAAAGAACATCCCGACGTGGTGAAGCATTTTCTCCGCGCCCACGTGGACCTCACGGATTGGATCGGCAAGGACCCGGCGCAGGCAAAGCAAATTCTGAACCGGCAATTGCAAAAGGAAACAGGGAAGCCCCTTTCATCCGAAGTGCTCGATGACGCTTTTTCCCGGATGTCGGTGACGTACGATCCGATTCGCTCGTCGCTCGTCACATCCACACAGCGGGCATTCGACGAAGGGTTCCTCGGCAGGACGCGCCCGGATATTTCCGGGCTCTACGATCTCACTCTGTTAAATGAAGTCCTGAGCGAAAAGAAGGCGAGACCAATACCATGACGAACCTTGTTCTGGACCTGTTCAACCGTTCGATCGGCGGCAGCCGAATCACGCCGGAAATCGGAAATGCGACCTCGGCGGCTCCCGATCCGCGGCAAACGGAGCGGCCTGCGCGAAAGGAGAGCATCGCGCTCAGCGGCGTTTTCCGCAGCTACGCCGATTCACGCGGTTCCTCCACTCGCGCCCTGCAAAACATCGACCTCGAAATCGAACAAGGCGAGTTCGTCTGCATCGTCGGGCCCTCGGGCTGCGGAAAATCCACGCTGCTGCATTTGATCGCCGGGTTGGACCGGCCCACCACGGGGGAAATCGCCGTGGACGGCAATCTTGTGACTGGTCCCGGCACGGATCGCATTTTGCTTTTTCAGGAACTTGGCCTTTTCCCGTGGCTCACGGTGCGCCAGAACGTGGAGTTCGGCCTGAAAATGGCCGGCGTATCCAAAAACGACAGGAGAGATCAGGCCCGGGTTTTCCTGCGCATGGTTCACCTTTCCCATTTTGAGGAGCACTACATTCACCAGCTTTCCGGAGGCATGAAGCAGCGCGTGGCCCTGGCGCGCTCGCTCGCGCTGCGTCCGAAAATCCTGTTGATGGACGAGCCTTTTGCCGCGCTGGACGCGCAGACGCGCGACATGCTGCACGACGAGCTCGAGCGCATCTGGAAGGAAACTTCGCCGACCATTGTCTTTGTCACGCACAACGTCCGCGAAGCCGTGCGCCTCGGCGACCGTGTGCTCCTGATGAGTTTCCGTCCGGGCCGCATCAAGACTGAATTCCACATCAATCTCCGCCGGCCGAGGCACGTCGAGGATCCCGATGTCGCGTATTTGTCCAAGGAAATTCTCGGGCAACTGCGCGAGGAGATTGACCGTTCCTTTAATGCGGAGTATTCCCGTGAAGAAAAGCGTTAACCAGTTGATCTTTGCCGCCGGCGTGCTCTTCGTCTGGGAGGCGCTGGCGCTGGCAAAAATCTGGCCTCCGTACCTGTTCCCCACTCCGCAGGGCGTCGCGCAGTCGTTGTACGAAGGGTTCAAGGATCACAGTTTATGGATCGGCATTGGAGTGAGCCTTCGGCGCGTTCTGATTGGCTACATCATCTCCGTGGTTCTCGGAATTCTTCTGGGGATGGTTCTGGCCTCGAATCGATTTCTGGACGACACGCTGGGACGCGTGATTCTCAGCTTGCAGAGCCTTCCCAGTGCCTGCTGGGTGCCCCTGGCCCTGCTGTGGTTTGGTTTGACCGAGACCGCGATCATCTTCGTAACGGTCACAGGTTCCCTGCTGGCCGTGACCCAGTCGACTAAGGCGGGCTTCGACAACGTGCCGCGCATCCTGTCCATGGCCGGCCGCAATCTGGGCGCGAAAGGGCCGCAGATGTTCTGGCACGTGCTGCTCCCGGCGAGCCTTCCATACTTGCTCGATGGATTGCGGCAGGGATGGGCCTTCGCGTGGCGCTCGCTGATCACCGGGGAAATGATTTACATTTCGCTGGGCCTCGGCCAGCTCTTGATGACCGGGCGCGATTTGAACGACATTAATCTGGTCGTGGCGGTGATGATCCTTATCGCCTTGCTCGGATACATCGTAGACGGCGTCGTTTTCCGCAAGCTCGACGCATCCGTCCGCAACAAATGGGGAATGGCGAGCACGGTTTCCGCTTAGAACGAGGAGCGCTAATTTCCCAATTGCCGTCTTTACCCCCGCCCCTCAGGAAACTGGCGTTCCGGGGCCGCTCCTCGGAGAATTCTTATAGCCCCGGTCGGCGTTGATCAGAAATATCCCCGCCATTCCGAAAACGAGCGAAAGCGCGAGACTACCGACCCAGATCCTTCGCCCATTCATCACGGCCAGGCAAACCTCGAGCAGCACCGCCGGCAGGAGCAAACCCAGGGCAAGCAGCCACCCGCAGAAGATCCTCTGCCCGAACCACTTCCCGAGAGCAGCGCCAATCAATATTCCCGCGGGCATGAAGATAAGCGTCTGATACACGACATTGCACCCATCCAGATCCAAGGTCCTGATGAAATAGAAAGTATGCATCAGACTTGCACCGGGGGTCAGGCGATACGATTGCGGCACGCGAATTCCGTCCAGGTAGACGTACGCTTCCGACCCGTCGTAAACGGCAACGATATCCCGCGCCTGCCCGGGCTGAAAAACGCCACGCACATACCAGGCAAGCATGGAACGCGTGGCGGACAGCGGATTGCGAAAATAGAAGACGAGCGTTGCACCTTCCTGCCGGAAGTAAAAATTCACGCTATCGGCGGATCGGGAGAGCGAAAGAATGCGGTTACGCTCGACCTCTTCAGCTCCGGGCTTGCAGACAATATGGACCGTGAACCGGCTGGATTTCCGGATCGCCTGAGTGAGATTGTCAACCGGGACTTCTGTGCGCAGCCACGATTTGCCGTCCAATTCCAGTGCTTGAACATTCGTGAATTGCGGCTGTCCCGGAGCCCAGCCGAGTTCCGGCAGGAAGTTCGTCCGGTCGCGATACGGCGGCAAATTTGTGAAATCATAGGATCCGAGCAGGCCCGCACGAGCGTCTTCCGCCGATTGTCCTCCGGCGATCTGGCGAATCGCCTGATCCGGAAGCGCTCGGTCCCATATTTGCAGGAGGAGGACTTGCCCTTTCCAGGGACGCAGGCCAGAAGCGTCGTTCCCCACGAAAAGAGAGCACTGAGAGTACCAGTTGCTTAGACGCGTTTTGTTTTGCAAGGCCGTGGAAATGCCAAAGAAGGCCGCAAAGTAAGCAACGAGAAGCAAGGCGACCCGGCGCGGCGTGAGCCAGCGTCCACATGCATTTTCACATTTCGACAAGATCGCCAGAATAGCGCCGCCGCCAAGTTCGCAAAGAAGGAATCCCGCCACCGACCCCGTCGTATTGGAAAAAACATCCTCCCATCCGGAATCGCGAGCGGGAATGTAGAACTGCAACACTTCCACCGTATAGGAGACTCCCGCGCCCGCCACGAGCGCCAGAAGGAAAGCGGTCCACCGATCTCCCCCTCGCTTGCACACCTGAGCGGAAACACCAAATCCAAATGGAACAAAGAGAAGAACATTCAGAAAAAAATCCGAATAGGCCACATGTTTTACCGAGGAGTCTAAGAGAAAGGGAAATCTGTGAAAAATGTAGGTAGGCGTGAAATCGAATTTAAAAGGAAATAAGGTCAGATAAGAAATTCCCAAAAGCGAAAGGAGAACGATTCGATTTGACCACTCGGCGCAGGCTTGCTGGCGAGGAAGATCCTGAATTTTCATGATTCCAGCGTCGAATCCCGTACCCCAACATAATCAAGTCTAGCACAGCGCCGCCATACTCCGACGAAGGCCGGATTTTCGCGGTTCCTCCACTGTTGGCGCCGCATGAATCCTTCTCGGGCGTCTTCTGTTGATTGTCGTTCCTTCCCCGAGGACACCTGTACCGGCATGAGATAAATATTGCCCCTTTGTACCCGAGTACAGCCGCAGGAACTGTCCCAAGTTTGCTCCGTGGACCAGTAGAGGGCTTTCGGACGCGACTCCTAATCTGGATTCGCCATGAACGCTCGTACAAACATTCGCTCCCACATCCAAGTAACTCTCAACCACCGGGCGCCGCTCGGCACATTCGTCCTGATGCTTGCATCCTTCGCGCTGCTGTCACTCGCCGGCTGCGTAGGATTGACGGGCGCTGGTACGCCGGCGGCAAAGTCAAGTTCGACGTCCACTTCCGCATCTTCGGGAACACTCGCGGCAAGCGCCACGAGTCTCAGCTTTGGAAATGTTGCCCCGGGGTCGACAAGCCCCCAGACCTTGACCCTTTCCAACACGGGTGCGGCGGCGGTCACGATTTCTCAGGCGACGGTGACCGGCACGGGTTTCAGTGTCGTGGGAGGAATGTCATCGGTCTCCATTGCCGCCGGGCAGAATCATGCCTTCCAGGTTCAATTTGCTCCGACGAGCGCAGGGAGCGTTTCCGGCAGCATATCCATATCCAGCGATGCGACGAATTCTCCGCTGGCAATTTCCCTAAGTGGAACAGGAGCGGCGGGGCTGGCGATCTCGACACAACCGGCGAACCAGAGCGTCACCGCCGGACAAACTGCAACTTTTTCGGTTGTCGCGACGGGATCGGGAACTCTGAGTTATCAGTGGAAGAAGAGTGGAGCGGCGATCAGTGGCGCGACGGCGGCGTCCTATACGACACCAGTTACGACATCTTCCGAAACCGGAACACAATTTACGGTCGTCGTCACCGATAGCGCGGGGAGCGTGACCAGCAATCCCGCAACTCTCACAGTGACGACGGCGGCAGTAGCGCCGTCGATTACGTCGCAGCCCGCAAGCAGGACCGTCACGGCCGGACAGCCCGCGACGTTCAGCGTGACGGCCACAGGCACCGCCCCTCTTACATATCAATGGAAGAAAAACGGCGCTGACATCAGCGGCGCCACCACGGCTGCGTACACAACGCCGTCTGCGGCGGCTTCGGATACCAACGCGAAATTCACAGTGACGGTTACCAACAGCGTTTCGAGCGCGACCAGCAACACCGCCACATTGACCGTGAATGTCCCGCCGTCCATCACCACACAGCCTGCAAGCCGGACCATCAATGCCGGGCAGACTGCAACGTTTAGCGTGGCAGCCACGGGTACCGGCACGCTGACGTATCAGTGGAAAAAGAACGGCGCAGCAATCAGCGGAGCAACTTCCTCTTCCTACACAACCCCCGCCACGGTTGCTTCCGATAATGGAGCGTCCTTCACCGTGACGGTCACCGGAACTTCGGGTAATGTGACCAGCAATGCCGCAACGCTGACCGTCAGCGTTCCCAATACTGCGCCGTCCATCTCCACGCAACCGGCAAGCAAGTCCGTAATCGCGGGGCAAACGGCAACGTTCTCCATCACGGCGACCGGCACGGCGCCGATGACCTATCAGTGGAATAAAGGTGCGACAGCCATTACTGGCGCGACTGCTGCTTCCTATACCACTCCCGCCACGACCACTGCGGATAGTGGCGCGCAATTTACTGTCACCGTCACCAACTCAGCAGGAAAGATCACAAGCAGTGCCGCCACGCTCACTGTGACCGCCGCTACGGCCACGCTCAGCGCCAGCCAGTCGGCCCTGAATTTTTCGAGCATCAATATCGGCAGCAGCAGCGTCTTGCCAGTGAACTTTACCAACGGCGGGAACTCCAACGTCACGATTTCGAACGTCACCTTGTCCGGTGCTGGATTTACGGCCAGCGGAGTTTCCTCAGGACAGATTGTCACGCCCGGACAAACCGCGACTTTAAATGTGACCTTCGCGCCGTCAGGGTCGGGGCTCGCCTCCGGCAGCGTGAAAGTAACCAGCAACGCCAGCAATTCTCCGGCTAGCGTTACGCTTTCCGGGACAGGCGTCCAGACGGTATCGCACGCGGTTACGCTGACCTGGACGGCGAGCACGTCCACGGTGTCCGGCTACAACGTCTACCGGTCCACGGTGAGCGGCGGGCCGTATACAAAATTGAATTCCACGCCGGTCGCGGCAACAACGTATTCGGACACATCGGTTCAAGCGGGCCAGACATATTTCTATGTGGTCACGTCTGTCGATTCGAGCGGCGTGGAGAGCGCCAACTCGGCTGAAGTTTCCGCGACCATTCCGTAGAATGGGTCAGGATTTCGGCAAATAAATTTCGGCGGGCCGCGAAAAATTGCCGTCAA
>Ga0070731_10003695_pt1 | contig 13630 bp, 13 predicted proteins | sample Coa_R1_2_FD_66448 | JGI IMG/M metagenome (GOLD analysis project Ga0070731, IMG submission 66448) | Surface soil microbial communities from Centralia Pennsylvania, which are recovering from an underground coalmine fire - Coalmine... | ecosystem: Environmental > Terrestrial > Soil > Unclassified ... | reverse complement strand
GTGGTAAGAGATCAACCAACATTGTCGCCGCCATGCGTGGCTTAGTTACGTCGCCGGAATGGCTCCTGCGGGCGGTAGCGCCGGGAAGAAATACTACACAACTCTGACGACGGCGCGAGCGTTGGGAAGCGCCGAATTGAGGACCTTCTCGTAGTAGGCCTCGTAGAGCGGGATGATGTCGTTCGAGCAGTACTGGCGGCGCGCGTCTTTGCGAGCCATCTGGCCCATCGCGCGGCCGCGGTCGGGCCGCGTGAGAATTTCGAGCGCGTACTTCGCGGCAGTGGCCACGTCGCGCGGCTCGAATAAGTAGCCGTCCGCCCCGTGGGTGACAACTTCGGAAATTCCTCCGACATTGGTAGCGAGCACCGGAACCTCGCAGGCCATGGCTTCGAGCGCGGCCAGGCCGAAAGATTCCTCATCGCTCGGCAGCAGAAACAGATCGGCGAGCCCGAGCTGTTCGTAGACGTGCTGCCGTTTGCCGAGAAAGAAAACATCTTTCGAGAGGCGCTTCTTGCGCGTCACGTATTCGGCAGCGCCGCGATCCGGACCGTCGCCGATCATCACCAGCTTGGCAGGAATCTGCTCGCGAACCAACGCGAAAATTTCGATCACGTCAGTGACGCGCTTCACAGGACGAAAATTCGAGAGGTGCATCAGGATCGGCTCGCCTCCCGGCGCCCATTTGGCGCGGGCACGCACATCGTCTGACCTGTTGTAGAGATCGCAATTGACGAAATTCGGTATCACCTCGATGGGCCGCTTGATCTCAAATTCTTTCAACGTGCGGTCGCGCAGGTAATTCGATATCGCAGTGACGCCGTCGCTCTGCTCAATGGAGAAGCGCGTGATGGGCAGGTAGCTGCGGTCGCTCCCCACCAGCGTGATGTCCGTCCCATGCAAGGTGGTGATGAAGGGCAGGCGCCGCGGCGAGGCCATCATGCGCGCAAGCAACGCGCTTACCGAATGGGGAATCGCATAGTGGACGTGCAGCAGATCGAGCGAAGCTGCCTCCGCCACTTCAGCCATCTTGGTGGCAAGCGCGAGCGTGTAAGGTGGATGGTCAAATAGCGGATAGGTGGTGACCTCTACCTCATGAAACGAGATGCGCTCGCTCGCTCCGCTGAGGCGAATGGGCATCGCGTAGCTGATGAAATGCACGTCATGACCGCGCGCGGCCAGTTCGATGCCGAGTTCGGTGGCCACCACGCCGGAACCGCCGTACGACGGATAGCAAGTGATTCCGATTTTCATGCGTTTCGCAGTGGTGGCCGGCGGAACCATCCAAACCGCCGGGGTGAAGGCACCCTACTGCCCGTTGGTACCGCCCTGTGCGGCCTCGTCGCCGTCCTTGTACATGTAGCGGATGCTGTGCTTATAAATCATCAGATTGGGACTGCCGTAGCGAGTGAGCTTGATGCAGTCGCGGTCGTACCACTCCACGGTGCCTCGAAGCACTTCTCCATCCGTTAGAACGACGGCGACTGGAGTTCGCGACTGCATCTGTTTCACGAAATAAAAATTCTCGGCGAAGGTCTGCTCTGGGGGCGCGGGTTTCTTGCGCGAGGGCGGCGCCGATTGCGGTGCGGGTTGGGATGGACGCGGCACGTACTGCTCCTTCACTTCCGTTAGGACAGGGCGAAACAACTTGCGATTCACCATGATGATGGCTCCTGTAATTGCGCTTCAGGCCTTACAAAGCAACGTATAACGGGTCACTAATACTATGACTGCGGCAAAAAGCATTCGGTTGCAAAAAAATTAAAGAAATCTGGCAGAGCGCTTAATTCTCAAATCGTCAAAGAAGCCAAGAGGGCATCCAGGCTCAACTGACGGCCGATATTGCGGCGCAAACGCTCTTCTATCGTGTCCAAACCACGAGCCGCTCGCACCAGCCAGTTCCAATCGATCTTCTTGCCGAGGGCTTCGATTTCCTTTCGAAGGTCGGGGTTGCGAAGAACACTGCTCGCTGGGCTTTGTGAGGATTCCAGCAAGTCCGTAAGCAAACTATAAAACAGCGAAAGTATATTTTCAAACGATTCGCGTTCGCGCTTGGCGAGTTGGGCGGTGGCCGCAAAGATCTCTGCATATTTCTGTCCCGCGACGGCCTGTTCGAGAAGATGCAAGACGCTCCTGCGCAGGCGCGACGATTCCTCCAGATCGATCGATAGGGCCGCGCCTGGGCTACCGCTGGAAAGTTGCGCGGCCAGCTTGCGCTCCGCTGGTTTCGCGCGCGTGCGCTCGGCTAGGAAAGTCTCGATCCGTTCGGCGGGCACCGGCGCGAAATGAAATTGAAGGCACCGCGAGCGGATCGTGGGCAGCAGCAAGTCCGGAGCGGCCGCGAGCAGGATCAGCGTGGCGTATTCGGGCGGCTCCTCGAGGATTTTCAGCAAGAGGTCGGCGTCGTTGTGTCGCATGGTATCCGCGCCTGCGAGGATGAAAACGCGCCGACGGCTCTGCGGCTTGAAATACGCGGCGCGTTGTATAGCGCGCAATTGGCTCACGCGAATCATCGGCCGCGCGACGGGTGTGCGCAGGCGAACCGGATCCGGAACGATCAGCCAAACGTCGGGGTGCGTTTCGAGGATCAGGGGCATGCGCTCGACCATCGCCGCGTCGGCGCTTTCGCCGCGCTCGGTGAGGCCCGCTTCGATCAGCGGCCCGGGATCCGCCAGCCTGGCGATGCGAAGGCAGGTGGCGCACTCGCCGCAAAAATCGTCGGTGAGGTCTTCGCAGTTGGCCGCCTGCGCGAACATTCGCGCCAGCGTGTATTTCCCAATGCCTCGAGGGCCGGTGAAAAGCATCGCGCTCGGAGCGCGTTCCTTGCGAAGCATTCCGCGTAGCGCGGCGGCGATGCGCTCGTTGCCGAGAAATTCGTCGAAGCCCATGCGGTTAGCCTCTCGCTCCCAGCGCTGCCGGAATGCGGACCTCGATTGCGCCGAGAATTTCGCGGTGGATCGCGTCCGGCGCGCGCAGGCTGCCCGAGGAAGGGTCGAGGCATTCGATGGTGAGCCAGTTTGGCTGCGCGGCGAGGTCGTCATAGACCTGCGCGGCCGCTTCCAGGTGCGCGATGTCCGCTTCCTGCAAATCGCGGCGCAACTCGGTGTATTCGCGCGCAGACTTTCTGCCGATCAGTCGATGGGCCTGCGCAACCGGCAGGCGCAAATAAATCACGAAGTCTTCCATAGGAAGCGCGTTCACCTGATATTCGAGCGTTTTGAGCCAGGCGATAAACTCCCCGCGCTTCCCCGCCGCAACGCGCGCGCCTTGGTGCGCCAGATTCGAAGCCACGTAACGGTCGGCGAGCAAAGTTGTTCCCGACCCGAGCGCCGCCTCGATGGCCGGCTTCGATTCCAGGCGATCAGTTGCATAGAGCAGCGCAGAAAAGCGCGGGTCGACGGAAGCGAGTGGGCCAAAGTCGCCGTTAAGGAATCGCGCCACCATTTTGCCCAGCACCCCGTCGTAGTTCGGGAAGCTGATCTGCGAGAACGGGACTCCCTGCTGCGTGAATGCACGGGCCAGAGATTCGAGCTGTGTGCGCTTGCCAGAACCGTCGATTCCTTCGAAAACGATGAACTTTCCGCGGGCAGGCATCGAGATCACCGTCAGTTTAGCATATGAGGAATGCCGGCAGGCGCACGCGGAAAGTTGGCACGGAACTTCTCCTGCTCATTTGAAGCGCGGAACGCTAGAATCGCCGTAATGGCCGCTGAGGCAAATCTTTTGACCGCAAACCTGGAGCGCGTGCGCGAGCGAATGGCGCATGCTGCGGAACGCGCGGGGCGGCGCGCGGAGGAAATTACACTCGTCGCGGTGTCGAAAACATTTTCAGCGGATGCGATTCGCGCCGCATACGAAGCGGGGCTGCGGGCATTCGGAGAAAATCGCGTGCAAGAGTTCGAGTCGAAGCAGCCAAAGCTTGGTGATCTCGCCGATGCGACTTGGCATTTAATCGGTCATTTGCAAAGCAACAAGGCGCGGCGCGCGGTCCATCTATTTCACCGAATCGATTCGATCGATAGCTTGGCACTGGCGCAAAAACTCGATTCGGCCGCAGCAGCAGAGTCGAAGCGCCTGCCCGTTCTCATCGAAGTGCATGTGGGCGGCGAAACGACGAAGAGCGGCGTGGCGGAAGAAAACCTGGCTGCGCTCGCCGGCGACCTCGAGAAACTTTCGCAACTGGAATTGCGCGGCTTGATGACAATTCCGCCGTATTGCGATAGCCCCGAAGCCGCGCGTCCTCATTTTCAAAAGCTCCGCGAACTGCGCAATACCGTCAGCGAACAGCTCGGACGCGCTTTACCCACTCTCTCGATGGGCATGAGCCACGATTTTGAAGTAGCCATCGAGGAAGGCGCCACCGAAATTCGTATCGGCACGGCGCTCTTCGGCCAACGCGGCCAGCAAGTGGATTTCACGCGCAGGACCTAGCTTCTAGGCCGCTTTCTTAGCGCTCGCAGGCGCAACCACTACCGGATTGGTGAAAAGGACGGCATTGGGCACCACCACACGACGGCCGTCCGCAGTGCTGACGATGGTGGCTCGCGCTTCAATGTCTTCGACGATTCCCTCCAGATCGTTGACCTTGATGCAATCTCCGATTTGAAAAGATTCTTGCAGTAACAGAAGAATGCCGGCAAGAAAGTTCTGGAGAATGTTTTGAAACGCGAAGCCAATCGCGACCGTGCCAATTCCCAACATCTTAACCAGGTCACCCGCACGAAAAGACGGAGCCACGGTGGAAAGGGCAATCAGAAATCCGAGTACCACAATGGTCATCTGAGCCAGGCGTCCGAGTAACAAGCCGATGTTTTGTCCTCGCGGCCGGCGCAGACTGAGGCGGCGAACCACGGATTTGGTCGCGGTCCCAAGAACAAGAAAAATACCAAAAATAAGCAGCGCCAAGATGATATTTGGCAGAAGAGATATGGCCCCGTTGATGATCTTGATGCAGGTCTTCCAGGCGATCGAGAAGTCGATTGGCATAAGCCCTCCAGTCAAGACAAGTCGAGGGCCGGGCCCTAAAGTAATGATAGCGACGTTGGAGCTTGCTTGCCAGAGGCAAGCGTTCCGTTAAACGCTAAGAATAGCGGAGCCAGCGGACCAGTTCGGGTAGTGTCGGGCGTTTGCCATACATCAGGACGCCGATGCGGTAGACCTTGGCCGAAAGATAGATCACGACCCAGATGGCGAGGAACAGCAGGGCCGCGGAGAGTACCAACTGCCAAACAGGCGGCGACATAATCGAGATGCGCATGGGCATCAGCACTGGCGAAAACCATGGTATCTCGGAAAGCACTAGAGATACCTTAGACGAGGGATCGCTGAGAACCGTCCAATAGATCATCATGGTGAAAACCAGCGGACCCATGGCCAGCCATTGCAATTGGGCCGCGTCCTGCTCGTTGGAACATGCCGCACCAATCGCGGCGAACATCGCTGAATAAAGAAAGTATCCGCCAAAGAAAAAGAACACAGCTGAAATCAGCAGTGAGACCGGAATGTGGATCGCCGGGAACGAAGAACTCGGGTTGAACATCGCAGCCATCACCGCGCCGTACGACAAAAGCAAACCGAGTGACGCAACCCAGATCAGAAATTGAGTGAATGCCACGCCTGCAACGCCCAGAATCTTCCCGGTAAGAAGTTGAAACGGTTGCACGGAGGAAATGAGCACCTCCATCGTGCGCGTCGTCTTTTCCTCCAGCACCGATCGCATAGTAATAATGCCGTACATCAGCAACGACATGTAGAGCAGAACAACCAGCCCAACGGCCACGCCGATTGTCTGGCCTTTTTCAACCGATTCCCCGCCCGCGCTGACCTTGATCACCTGCAATTCCGCGCCGCGGGTCACGTCGCTCAGGTCATCCACATGGATGCCGCGCGCGTCCAGGCGCGCTTCGATCAACGCTTCGTTCACCGCGGCGGTGATCGGCGCAATCACGCGGAAGTTTCCGGGATTCTTCGTATGAAGCTCGGCTGGCTTGCTCAGGTCCGCAGGAATCACCAGGTAGGCATCGAGCGCGCGGGCATTTACCTGCGCGCGCAGGTCATCCTCCGCCGCATTGGACGATGCGGGGTCTTCGATCGATTGGGTAACCGTGAATTGCGGCTTGTCGCCCTTTACTGGAGCCTCGAGCTGTTCGGCAATGGACTCGGCGAGTCCGCCGACATTGTCCAAAATCGCGATGCGGAACTTGTCCTTCGAGCCATGACTGGCAAGGAACGCAAACAGCGCAACCGACACGATCCCGAGAAAGGGTATTAGCAGCGTGCCGATCACGAACCCTTTGGTTTTCACCCGGGTCAAGTACTCGCGCTTTACGATTAGCCAGATTTTACGCATGGTGCGTTTTCTCGATGAAAATATCGTTGAGCGAGGGCTCGAGCAACTCGAACCGCGTGATTTGCACGCCGGAATCCACGGCGGCCTTCAGAATCTGCCGCGGGTCGGCCCCCGGCTGAAGCTTGGCTTCAACCCCGGAAGCAAAGCGGTTCACCGTGGCGATCGAAGGATGGTTCAGAAAACCGTCGGGTCCGGTGAATTCGAAATGCACCGTATTCTTGCCGTAAGATTGCTTGATGGCGCGGAGCTCGCCGTCGAGGACATTATGGCCGTGATCGATCAGGCAAATGGAATCGCACAGCTTTTCAACTTGCTCCATGCGGTGAGTGGAAAGAACGATAGTCGCGCCGCGATCGCGCATTTCCAGCATGATGTCTTTCACCACGCCGGCATTCACGGGGTCGAGGCCCGAGAACGGTTCATCCAAAATAATCAGCGGCGGCTGATGGATGATGGCCGTGATGAATTGCACTTTCTGCTGCATGCCCTTCGAAAGGTCGGCCACTTTCTTGTCGGACCAATCCCCAAGCTCGAAGCGCTCGAGCCATTCGCCGGCGCGGCGCCCGGCTTCAGGTTCGGAAAGGCCGCGTAGGGCTCCGAGAAATACGATCAAATCCCGCACGTGCATCCGCGGATAAAGCCCGCGCTCTTCCGGAAGGTAACCGATGGACTCGCGCGTTTTATCGGTCACAGGCAGGCCTAGGACGCGAATAGAGCCTTCATCAGGCACGAGGATGTTCATCACCATTCGGATGGTAGTGGTCTTGCCGGCGCCGTTGGGGCCAAGCAGACCCAGGATGGCGCCCTCACGTACCTGCAAGTTCACGCCGCTCACAGCGGTGACGGAGTCGTATGACTTTGTGACGTTTTCTAGAGCGATGGCGTCCACAAATTTAGCCTTATTCCCCGATACGAAACTTTAACTGAATGCTACGTGCTAGACGAAGACAATGTTACGGTCCTGTGCCAAGAAAAAACCTCAGAACGCAATCGAAGCTAATCCGGAAGGGGCTGACCAGTGGTTTCGAGGCCGAATGGAATCAGGAACAGGCCGAGAATGAAGGGAATCGCGGTGAGCGCCACGGGAATGCCGATGGTGTGGAAGTGCGAAACACCCGCGCCGACCAGAAATGTAAAGCCGGCGCCGATGAAGCGGCCGACCGACGTAGCGAATGCAAAGGCGCTGCCACGACATTCTGTCGGGTACTGCTCGGGAAGCCAGAGCGTGTACACGGCGAAATTCGCGCCTCCGATGCCCAGGAAAAACAATCCCACGAAGAACCACGTCATTGCGTTCTGCGGCAGGTAAAACGCAAAGCCGAAGCTGCCTCCAATCGATATCGCCATAAGGGCAAAATAAACCGCCAGCGTTGCGCGGCGTCCGATTCTTTCCGCAACCCAAGGCAAAGGAAGGCATCCAAGAATTGTGCCGAGGGAGAGCACCATCGTAGCGTAGGTAGCTAAGTGGGCGCCGACAATGCCGGACATGTGCTGGCGGGCGGCAATCTCTGTCACCGATGCCGGAACGTAGACCGTGCCGGCCCAGAGACCAATGATCGAAATCAGCACGTATGCGGAGTTCATCAACGTGCGGCGTCGAAACTTAGGATTGAACAACTCCGCGAACGGCCTCGATACTCGCCGCACATGCGATTTCCAGCGGTCCGACTCATTCACGCCGTAAAGGATGAAACCGACGAGCAGCGCCGGAAAGCCTCCTAGAGCGAACATCGGGCGCCAGCCATGGGTTTCACCAATGAAGTGATTCGCTATCGCCGCGAGAAAGAAACCGAAGTAGTAGCCTGTGTGCATCAGTGCGGCGCCCATCTTGCGGCGCGATTCGGGCCATTCCTCGGCCACAAACGTCCCACCCATCGCCCACTCCCCGCCGATGCCGACCCCGGCGAGCAGGCGGCAAATCGCCACCTGCCAGACGTTTTGCCCGAAAGCGGCGAGAAAAGTGAAAACCGAGTAGCAAAGGATGGTCAGCATGAGCGTGCGCACGCGGCCGAACTTGTCGGCGACAGGCCCCCAGAGAAGCGCCATTCCCCAGCCGACAAGAAACAGCGCGAAAAGGAGGCCGCCGTAAAACCCAACATTTCCCCCGGTAGCGGGAATTCCGGATTTAGGCAGAAGTTCGCGAAGCGCAGGCACCAGGACGAGCGCGTAGATGAACGAATCCATGCCGTCAAGCGCCCAGCCTCCCCAGGAGGCCCAGAACCCGCGGACCTGGTTTGGAGTAAGGCGCACGCTTTCGACGATTGGCGTGGTATCGGAAGGCAAGGCCACGCATTTTACGAACAGCGCGTGATGGTTGCAAGGCGTTTTCCGTGCGTTGGGCGCCGATGATATGGTGCGGATTTGGCGCTTGTGCCGAAGTGGAAGTTCGGGAAGGAGCGCTTCGGCGTTTGTTGATCGCGGTTTGAACATGCCTGTATCGGCTGTTAGAATCGTGGCCGGCGAAAATATTTCATGCCTGATATCAAAGCGATCCAGGCCGAGATGAGAGCCAGCAAGATCGACGGCTGGCTTTTCTACGACCACCACCATCGCGATCCCATCGCGGCGCGAATCCTTGGGCTTGACGGACACGCTATGACGACGCGGCGGTGGTTTTATTTCATTCCCTCGCGCGGGGAGCCTCGCAAACTGGTCCATCGGATCGAGAGCGGTATGCTCGATTCCCTGCCTGGCACTAAACAGCTCTATTCCGGGTGGGAAGAGCTCCACAGAGGCATGGCCAAATTGCTCGGCGCTGGCCGCACGATTGCCATGCAGTATTCGCCCGAAAACAACATCCCGTACATCGGCTTGGTGGATGCAGGCACGATCGAACTGGTGCGGAAGCTGAAGAAAAAAGTGGTCACTTCGGCAGATTTGGTACAGAAATTCGAAGCGGCGTGGACAGCGGAACAATTGGCATCGCATCTGGAGGCAGGCGCGATCCTTGATCGCATTGCGCAGGCGGCGTTCGAGCGGGCGGCGGCCTTTGTGCGCGAGGGGCGGCCGATCACCGAATACGAGCTGCAACAGTGGATGCTCGAGCGTTTTCGTGCGAACGAGCTCACCACGGCCGAGCCGCCCATCGCCGCCGTCCAGCCGAATAACGGGAATCCTCACTACGAGCCGACGGCCGCCGCTTCGCGGCCGATTCGCGCGGGCGACCTTCTGCTGCTTGATATCTGGGCCAAGTGCGACCGGCCTGGCAGCGTCTATTACGACATCACGTGGACCGGTTATCTGGGCGAGCGCGTGCCGGATGCGTACGCGAAGATTTTTCGGATCGTCCGGGACGCGCGAAATCGCGCCATCGAATTCGTGAGCGAGGCTGTCTCGAAGGGGCGAGCGATTCACGGCTGGCAAGTCGATCGCGTGGCACGGGAAAGCATTCGCAAGGCCGGCTACGGAAAATATTTCGTGCATCGCACCGGCCACAGCATCGGACAAGACGTTCACGGCAATGGCGCGAACATGGACGGCCTCGAGACGCGTGACGACCGGGAAATCGTCCCACGAACCTGCTTTTCCATCGAGCCAGGCATCTACCTTCCGGAATTCGGGATCCGCAGCGAAGTGGACGTTTTCGTGAGCGCAAGCGAAGCGCGCGTCACCGGCGCCATTCAAAATGAAATCCTCGCATTGCTCGCCTGAGCGATGACCGGGCAATCCTCCGAAGCGGGCCTGAAGACAAAACTCAACGCGGCGCTTCCCTTCCCGATAGCGATTGCCGCGTGGATCGTCCCAGGTCTGGGGCATGCGCTGCTGCGGCGCTGGCCGAAAGCGCTGGCATTTTTTCTGGCGGCCGCCGGACTCGCGATCGCCGGATGCAAATTGCGCGGCGAAGTTTTTTCCTGGCATTCCGGCGGTGCTTTCGGGTCGCTCGGATTTATCGCCGATGCGGGTTCGGGTGTTTTTTATTTTGCAGCTCGAATTCTCGAAGCCCGAGGACCGGACATTTCGCGGGCCGCCGGAGATTACGGGACCAGGTTTATCGCCGCCGCGGGAATCGTGAATTTACTGGGAGTGCTGGATGCTTATGGCGTGGCAAGCGGCAGAAGAGACTGAACGTCCCGAAGAGGGCTGCGTGTGAACCATCTGCTCTCGATGATCCTTTTCGCTGCGCTTGTTTCGCTGGCGCTCGCGTGCGTGGGGCGGAGAACAATCGCCGAACGAGCGAAATACGCGCTGTGGCTGCTGGCACTATTTGTCACTGTTGGCGTGGGAATTGCGTGGCTGATGTACCCGTTCACGCGGTAGAGAGCGCAGTGAGCAAAAGAAAAGGGCGGAGCCTCAGCCCCGCCCTTTGTTTTTCCGCCAGGTGTTAGGTTAAATCCTCCGGCGCAACGGGTATCTTGCGAATGCGCTTGCCGGTGGCCGCGAAGATCGCGTTGCAAACTGCGGGCGCGACGGGCGGCACGGCCGGCTCTCCCATACCTCGGGGAACTTCCGTGCTCGGCACGATGTAAACCTCGACCTTGGGCATTTCATTCATGCGCAGCATGTCGTAGCTATCGAAGTTCGCTTGCACCACGCGACCCTTGTCAATGGTGATTTCGTTCTTGAGCGTCTGGGTAAGCCCGAAGACGATGCCGCCAATCGCCTGCTGTTCGACGATGTGCGGATTGACCACCTGACCGCAATCGAGTGCACAAACCACGCGATGGACCTTTACCGTGCCGTCTTTGCCAACTGAGACCTCGGCCACTTCAGCCACGTACGTGTCAAAGGCTTCCACCACGGCGATGCCTCGGAATACGCCCTTTGGCAGCGGCTTGCCCCATCCCGCCTTTTCGGCGGCGAGGTTCAGGACACCGAGATGGCGCGGCTGCTTCGAGAGCAGAGCCTTGCGGTATTCGTAGGGATCTTTCTTGGCCGCCGCAGCGAGTTCATCTGCAAAACTTTCTTCGAAGAACCCATTCTGCGACGCTCCCACCGATCGCCAGAATCCCGTGGGAATTCCGGGAGTGGTCATTTTGTAGTCGACGAGAATATTGGGTACATCGTACGGCATGTCGTCCAGTCCCTCGACGCTGCTCTGATCCATGCCGTTCTTGACGGAGCCGGGGAAAAACCAATTGTTGATGGAGTCGCACGCGACGCGAGCGGTGAAAGCCACAGGATTGCCGTCGGCGTCGAGCCCGGCCGCAAGTTTCACGTAAGAAGCGGGACGATAATAATCGTGCTGCATGTCGTCTTCGCGCGACCACGTCACCTGGACTGGCGCTTTCATCGCTTTGGAAGTTTCGCAAGCGTCGGTGACGAAATCAGACCACCCGCGCCGGCCGAATCCGCCGCCGAGATACGTGGTGTGAACGAACGATTGCTCCGGCTTCACGCCGGCAATGTGAGCGGCGATTCCCTGGGCCGGTGTTTGAAATTGCGTTGGCGCCCAGATATCGACGCGATCTTCCCGGACATCCGCGGTGCAGTTCATTGGCTCCATCGTGCAATGGGCCGCGAAAGGCGCCTGGTAGACAGCTTCCACCTTTTGGGCGGCGCTGGACATTGCGGAATCCGTATCGCCCACTTTCTTGGCCACGACGCCAGGAGTTTCCGTCGCCGCAGCGTACATTTTCCAGATGCTGTCGCTGGACATGGCCGCAGTCGGGCCCTCATTCCATTTGACCTCTACAGCGTTGCGGGCTTGCAGAGCGTTCCAGGTGTTATCGGCGACGACGGCGATGCCGGTCGAAATCTGGATCACGTCCTTTACGCCCGGCATGGTTTTGGCTTTCGTCGCGTCGAAGCTAGCGACTTTGCCGCCAAAAACTGGGCAGCGCAGGACAGCGGCGTGGAGCATGCCTGGACGGCGCGCGTCGATTCCAAATCCTGCTTTGCCGTTTACCTTGTCGGCCGTGTCGAGGCGCTTGATTGGCTTCCCGATCACCTTGAATTGGCTGGGGTCTTTCAGTTTTACATCGGTTGGCGGCGGAATCTTAGCTGCCGCTTCGGCGAGGCTTCCATAGGTCAGTCGGCGATTGGAGCCGGTGTGAAGTACGTCGCCATTTTCCGCGTGGCATTCCGAGGCGTCCACGCCCCACTTCTGCGCGGCGGCCGCGATCAGCATCTCGCGGGCAGTGGCGCCGGCTTGTCGCATCGGCACCCAGCCGGAATGAATGGTTTGGCTGCCGCCGGTCCCTTGCATGTGGAATGCGGGATCGAAATAGACGGTGGCCGCCGGCGCAAATTCGAATTGAATCTTCTTCCAATCGCATTCGAGCTCTTCAGCAGCCAGCATCGAAAGCGATGTGACTACGCCCTGACCCATTTCGGACTTGCCAATGACAATGGTGACTACGTTTTCCGGGCTGACGTGCACAAATGCATTGAGAACTGCGGGCGTCGCTTCGTCCGCAAGGACTTCGCGTTTGCCGGGAAGATAGAAACCGACGATCAGGCCGGTGGCTCCGGCGAGACTAGTCTTCAGGAAATTGCGGCGATCGAGTGCAGTGGTGATGGCGCTCATTCTGCACCTCCCGTCATCACCGGTTCCGCGGATTCGGGTTCAAGCACGGCAGCACCGCCCGCTTGGGCTGGAGCGCCAGCGAGCCGCGCCGCGCGGTGAATGGCTTCTCGAATTTGTTGATATGTACCGCAGCGGCAGATATTGCCGCTCATGGAATCGTCAATTTGCGCGTTGGTAGGATTCGGAGTTTTCGCAAGGAGCGAAGCGGCCTGCATGATCTGCCCGGACTGGCAGTAGCCGCATTGAGGAACATCGAATTCCATCCACGCGCGCTGGACAGGATGGCTGCGATCAGGAGAAAGTCCCTCGATGGTCGTCACTTGTTTGCCGGCGACGCTGGAAATCGGAGTGATGCAGGAACGCGTCGCCTCGCCATTGATGTGGACGGTACAGGCGCCGCAAAGCGCCCTCCCACAGCCGAATTTAGTGCCGGTCATATTAAGCGTGTCGCGCAAAACCCAAAGCAGTGGCATGGCCGGAACCACATCCACCGTTTTCGGCTTACCGTTTAGAATGAAATGAGTTGCCACGAGAACCCTCCCTCAGACTTCCATGTGTGTGGTTCGAATCGATTCTTGCATTCTAACTCTTTCGGGCTTCGGAAACCACGCCAAGTGCTTTCCGGAGACGAGCTTCGCGAGCGGAGAGTGGGGCGCTGGCGCGAGAAAAAGGCTTTGAGCTTTTGTGACGGGTAGACTGGTAGACTGTGTCGCGATCGTTTGTTTTCAATGGGATACGACCGGTTCTACTCGTCCTGTGTGACGAGCAGATTTCGGCGGCGACGCGGGATGAATTTCGCGGGAACGGGGTGCGAAAGG
>Ga0070731_10003694_pt1 | contig 13630 bp, 15 predicted proteins | sample Coa_R1_2_FD_66448 | JGI IMG/M metagenome (GOLD analysis project Ga0070731, IMG submission 66448) | Surface soil microbial communities from Centralia Pennsylvania, which are recovering from an underground coalmine fire - Coalmine... | ecosystem: Environmental > Terrestrial > Soil > Unclassified ... | reverse complement strand
TCATTACGGGTGGGTAAAACATCCGAGGCTTCAGCTTGAAAAGCACCTATTGTTTGAAAAGTTATATAATCTTGATAAGCTCTCCAATAAGGTCGCACGGGAAGTGGTTTATGACTTTGATTACTCAGGTATTGACTCGCTTGAAAAATTTAATGGTGAACATCCGCAGGTCATGAAGTCGAGAATCCAGCAGCGCAATTGGCATTTTGACTTCGATATTGCTAAAAAAAACTTTAACACGAAGAATCGATTGTTGTACTGGGTAGAAAAAAAAACCGGGAAACGGCTTTTTGAATACCAGAATTACAGGATCATTTGAGTCTGCTTCAAGATGGCGCAAATTTGGTATCTTGCGCCAAAACTATTCGCATCCATATTCATTCAGAGAAAAGGGCTTTCCTGGCGCAAAATCCTAACCTGCTCGATCATCGATGACTTTGCTTATCCCATTCAAACCGGACGTGCGATCGGGTGGAAAAAGTCGTGTTAAAAAAATAAATTATTAATTCTAAATTCAACACATGAACATTGCTTCATCGATCTCAAACAAGAGTAACTACTATATTCATATCGAAGAAGAATTCGGGGCTCACAACTATCATCCGATCCCTGTTGTGCTCAACAGGGGAGAGGGTGTATTTGTTTGGGATGTTGACGGCAAACGTTATTATGACTTTTTGAGCGGGTATTCAGCAGTCAACCAAGGGCACTGCCACCCCAAAATCGTCGATACGTTTGTCGAACAGGCTAGGAAGCTCACTCTGACTTCAAGGGCATTTTACAACGATGTACTGGGTGAATATGCGAAGTTCATAACGGGCTATTTCGGATATAATAAGGTTTTGCCAATGAACACAGGCGTCGAAGCGGTAGAAACCGCCATTAAGTTGTGCAGACGCTGGGCTTACGATGTTAAAAAAGTTCGTGCAAATAAAGCCAAGATTATTGTTTGCTCGGACAATTTCCACGGAAGGACCAGTACAGTCATTTCATTCAGCAATGACCCCGTCTCATACGAACGCTTTGGTCCATTTATGCCTGGATTCGAAATCATTCCCTATAACAATCTCAATGCCCTGTCGGAAGCTTTAGGGGACCCGGATGTTGCCGGCTTCCTCGTTGAACCGATCCAGGGTGAGGCGGGGGTAGTCGTTCCTGATGAAGGTTATCTTCGCAAAGCCAAACAGTACTGTGAAGACGCCCGGGTATTGTTTATAGCAGACGAGATCCAGACTGGACTGGCTCGCACCGGGAAAATGCTCGCGTGCGATCACGAAGGCGTCAGGCCGGACATCCTCCTTTTGGGAAAGGCGCTGAGCGGTGGCATGATGCCCGTATCTGCTGTCCTCGCAAACGATGAGGTCATGCTAACGATAAGTCCAGGGGAGCATGGATCTACTTATGGCGGCAATCCACTTGCATGCAAGGTTGCAATCACATCGCTAACCGTCATTCAGGAGGAAAAAATGGCTGAAAATGCAGCGGAGATGGGAGCGTTGATGAGGGCTGAACTGGAAAGACTGGGATCGCCATATATCGGAGTTGTTAGAGGTAAAGGTTTGCTTAATGCAATTGTCATTCGCCACCCGCAACCAGACGCTGCCTGGCAACTTTGTCTGACATTAAAAGATAATGGGCTTTTGGCGAAGCCGACACATGGTGATAAAATTCGTTTTGCACCTCCACTTACCATAAAGAAGGACCAGGTTTTGGAGTGTGTTGGTATCATTAGCAAGAGTCTTTCCTCTATTTAATCCCATCAAAAAGACAGTTGGTCGAGACCTTAATCAAATAGAATTTCACAAATGACGCTTGAGCAACATACCGAACATCATCTCACGAGTTCTGCCATGATCAGGGACGTTGTTATAGGCATGTCCGATGGTCTGACCGTCCCCTTTGCGCTCGCGGCAGGATTGAGCGGTGCCGTTCAGAATACGGGTCTGATTATAATCGCGGGGCTGGCCGAAATTGCCGCGGGGTCGATTGCTATGGGTTTAGGAGGATACCTGGCTGCAAAAACGGAGGTGGATTATTACAATTCAGAACTTCAACGTGAGTATTCGGAAATCGAAACCGTCCCGCAAATCGAAAAGCAGGAAGTAAAGGATTTTTTTGCAAATTTGGGCCTGAGCAATGAAACCCAGGACCAGGCCGTTGGAGAAGTCATTAAAGACAAGGACCGCTGGGCGAATTTTATGATGAAATATGAGCTTGGACTCGACCGGCCAGACCCGAAACGTGCCAGGAAAAGTGCTTTCAATATCGGTATGTCATATATTGTCGGCGGGCTTATTCCATTACTTCCGTATTTTTTTACCGGTAATGGGATTGACGGACTTAAGATTTCCTCTGCGATTACCCTCGTTTGCCTTTTCGTATTCGGATATTTCAAAAGCAGGATCACCGGCGTTAATGCATTTTCGGGCGCTTTGAGAGTTACAGTTATCGGGGCCCTTGCGGCGGGTTGCGCATTTGGCATTGCAAAATTGATCCAGAGTTGAGAAAGGATATAGCTATTGGTCTTTATCTGCGGGCTGGCTCATATGACTATTCTCAGTTACTTTGATATCAGGAAGCATGCTCATGATCAGCATAATTACGGAAGCTGAGAGCATTAAGTAGATCCCTGGTTTTTTTAAAGGACATACACCACCGTAGCATGACGTGTAAAGTATGAAAGTCTTTATGCTGTAAGCGACCATTACCGCAGTAACAAGTAAGTTGCAACGTTTCGCCCAAATTTTACTGACAACGAATAGGATAATTGCGATCACGCCAAAAAAGATAAGAGCAAGGCCAGGCTTGCCATATGAATTTCCCTGGGAAAATAGTCCTGTAAAGTTTTTATCGATATCAGGATAATAAGCCCACGGCGCAAAGCAAGAAGCAATCATAATAAGACCTGCCAGGATTCCCACCAACTTTGAGTATTTCATACTTAAAACTAAGAAGACCTATAAGGTGCCGAAAACCCTATAGGTCCTTGAGGTTCCGAGCAGATTCGAACTGCTGTAGAAGCTTTTGCAGAGCTCTGCCTAGCCACTCGGCCACGGAACCATCACTCGCGACAAATGTAATATATTCGTTTTAAATTCCCTAACGAACAAACCATGCAACGGATTGCAGAAAGTGAGCTAATTATTAACCAACGCAACGCGATTCACCACTTGGATATTGCTCCGGATGAATTAGCGGAAACTGTGATTACAGTTGGCGATCCGGCCAGGGTTATGCAAGTGGGCAGGTATCTTGAACGCATTGAGTCAAAAAGGCAGCATCGCGAATTTGCCTCATGCACGGGTTGGATCGGCAGAAAACGTATTACCGTGGTTTCTACGGGAATTGGCACGGACAATATAGACATAGTCCTTAACGAGCTTGATGCACTGGTCAATATTAATTTCGAAACAAGAACTATAAAAAAGGAACTTACGACCCTCAGCATCTTCCGCCTTGGCACCGCCGGTTCCCTCCAGGCGGACATTCCCATTGATAGCTTTGTCGTTTCGACACATGGTCTGGGTATTGATAACCTATTAAATTTCTATGTTCAGCATCAAAATGAAGAAGAAAAGGAATTGCTGCATTCGTTTGTGACTATGACGCAGATGCATAACCGAATTTCATTTCCCTACATTAGCAGCGCATCTCCTTCATTAATCAAGCATTTTGTAAATGGATTTCACCATGGAGTGACTGTAACTTGTCCGGGTTTTTATGGTCCCCAGGGGCGCGTCATACGGGCCGGTTTGAATGTCCCTGCTTTTGTTGATAAGTTGATTCAGTTCCGCTTTGGCAACCATCGAATATGCAACTTCGAAATGGAAACATCGGGGATTTATGGCCTCGGCAGGATTCTTGGGCATCACTGCCTCAGCATAAGCGCAATTGTCAACAACCGCGTAACAAAGCGCTTTTCTGAAGATGCACAGGCGACTATTGACAAGCTTATTATCGCCGCCCTTGAAACCATTTCGAGCCTCTAGTCTATTGTTTGTACTATTTTTGCCACAGTCAGAAATACCACGGACTTAAAATAGCGACTTTGAAAACCCATTTTTATAAATACCAGGGCACCGGCAATGATTTTATTATTATTGATAATCGTAATTGGAGCCTGACGGCGCTAACCACTGATAAAGTGAAACAATTGTGCGACCGCCGATTTGGAATTGGAGCCGATGGCTTGATGTTGCTCAATCCTAAGGCAGGATTCGACTTTGAGATGAAATATTACAATTCTGACGGTAGAGAAAGCACCATGTGCGGCAACGGAGGAAGGTGCATGGTAAAATTCGCTTACCAATTGGGTATTCATAAGGACAAGTACCGATTTATGGCAATGGACGGCGAACATGAAGCAAAGATAGACGGCGACATTGTGAATTTGAAAATGAACGACGTTCACGGCGTTGTCGATTTCAACCATGACTATGTACTCGATACCGGATCACCCCATTATGTGAAGATTGTAAGCGATGTCATGGATTATGATGTGGCGGGCAAGGGAATGGAAATTCGTCACAGTCCCGAATTTGCCCAGGATGGAATCAACGTTAATTTTATTGAGCCAAAAAAACCCGACGAAATCATCGTAAGGACATATGAACGAGGAGTCGAAGACGAAACACTTTCTTGTGGAACAGGAGCAACTGCGAGCGCCCTGGTATATTACCACAATGAGACCGGATACAACGAAGTTTCGGTTATCACCCGGGGAGGAAAGCTTTCGGTACGCTACAACAGGATTGATGAAAATACATTTACAGACATTTGGTTATGTGGTCCTGCCGAGAGTGTATTTGACGGCGACATAAAATTTTCGCCGTGACCGCTGGCGCGCTGTCTCTGGCTAATTTTAACTTTAAGCATGTTCAATGTCCGGGTCTACGGGATCCTAATTACGGAAGAAAAGAAAGTTCTTGTAAGCGATGAATTTATTCGAGGTAAATATTATTCCAAATTTCCCGGTGGTGGGCTGGAATTCGGAGAAGGAACGCGGGATTGCCTGAAGAGAGAATTTCAAGAAGAGATGAATCTTAAAGTTTCGGTAACAGATCACCTCTATACTACCGATTTTTTTCAGATGAGTGCATTCAATCCTGAACACCAGATAATTTCCATTTACTATTTCGTCGAGCCCTTGGAACCAATTAGGGTGCCATTGCGCCAAAAACCATTTGATTTTGATCAAAATCAAATGGAAATGTATGCTAAGACCGGCGAAACTGAGACCTTTAGATTCATTGAATGGAACCAATTCTCCGGCGAGAGCGTTACACTTCCCATCGACAAAATTGTCGCCGAAATGGTAAAATCCTCGTATTAACGCAGCACTCTTAATTTTTTTATCATTTCGTCTCCAATCCCATCTGACGATGGGCCAAAGCCATTCACGAGGATACCTTTCAGGCCGTTCTTTGATTCGATCGCATAAACCACGGCCTCATCGGCGGGGTCACTGTTGCCCTCATACCGATACACTTCAGTGATTTCAAATTCAGAAGGTTTGAGCGGACCTGGATATTCTTTGCATGTTATCGCATTGGAATCAAGATTGAAATCGATATTATAGCCTCGTTGCTTCAAACCGTTAACGGCCTGTGCGACCGTATCATATGTGTACATGTTAAAAAATTTAATCAAGCTTTTGAACCATTAAACCTGACATCGGTTCAGAAATTGTGCACATGAATCATGCCTAATAGATCATTTGGTGTGTTTGCTTTATGACGCTCATTACAAAACTACTTTGTACATGCCCAATGTTTTCAATTTGGCTAAGCCTGTTGACATGAAAATCGTAGTAGCTGTCCATATTTTCAACTGCAACCTTTAGCATAAAGTCAAATTCCCCCGAAATATTATAACATTCGATCACCTCTCTAAGCTCGTTAATGGTTTTTATGAATTTTGCGCCAGACCGCTTATTATGTTCCTTGAGAGAAACGAAACAAATGGCCATAAGTGCCTTTTTTACCTTAGAATGATCGAGCAGGGCAGCGTATTGCCGGATGATTCCTGCATCCTCCATCCGCTTTATCCGTTCATGCACTGGCGTGGGGCTAAGATGTACCCGAGAAGCAATTTCGCGGACAGTCAATTTCGCGTTCTCCTGGAGCAATTCAAGGATAGCCTTGTCCTTGTCATCAATGGACGGGGCCTCCGAATATTCTTTTTTTTCGGGGTTTTCTGTAGCCATTTTCGTATTTTGTTCTAAAAAAGTTTATATAACAGAATAACATTCTAAAATTAATCATTTTTTATCGTATTTTGTTCTAACTGTTTAGCTTTGCTTTATTCAAATATGTTACCTTTAAAATTGATTTAAATGTCTTCAAAACTAAAAACGCAAATTGATTTCAGCCTTCCTTACAAGGTGAGGGACATTAGCCTGGCCGAATGGGGCCGCAAAGAAATTAAGCTTGCTGAGGCAGAAATGCCGGGCCTCATGGCTATTCGCGCCGAATATGGGAAAGAAAAACCACTAAGAGGTGCTAGAATTGCGGGATGCCTGCACATGACAATCCAGACTGCTGTGTTAATAGAAACACTCATTGAACTGGGGGCAGAGGTCCGTTGGAGTTCGTGCAACATCTTTTCAACGCAAGATCAGGCAGCTGCTGCAATTGCTGCAACGGGTGTGGGAGTATTTGCCTGGAAGGGTCAAACACTAGAAGAAGCCGATTGGTGCATCGAACAAACCTTGTTTTTTGGAAGCACTGACAAGCCGCTGAATATGATATTGGATGATGGTGGCGATTTGACCAATATGGTTTTTGACAAGTACCCCGAATTGATTCAGCATATTCGGGGCCTGAGTGAGGAGACTACGACAGGTGTTCACAGACTATATGAACGAATGGAAAAAGGCACACTGCCTGTTCCGGCTATCAATGTTAACGACTCCGTAACGAAATCAAAATTTGATAACAAATATGGTTGTAAAGAAAGTCTAGTTGACGCCATCAGGCGCGCGACAGACGTTATGATGGCGGGGAAGGTTGCTGTTGTTGGCGGATATGGCGACGTAGGAAAAGGTTCGGCGGCTTCCTTGAAGGGAGCGGGATGCCGGGTAATTGTTGCTGAAATTGATCCGATTTGCGCCTTGCAGGCGGCCATGGATGGATTTGAAGTAAAGAAAATGGCAGATGCTGTTAAAGAGGCGGATATAATTGTAACGGCCTCGGGGTGTCGTGATCTTATCACCGAAAAGCATTTCAGGCTGATGAAAGATAAGGCCATCGTCTGCAACATTGGACATTTCGATATTGAGATCGACATGGCGTGGCTGAATAAGAATTTCGGCCATACAAAAGATACAATCAAAGCCCAGGTAGACCTATATAATTTGGACGGGAAGGATGTTATAGTCCTCGCGGAAGGCCGATTAGTAAACCTTGGGTGTGGTACCGGACACCCGTCTTTTGTAATGAGCAATTCATTTTCGAATCAAACATTGGCACAAATAGAACTTTGGAAAAATCATAACAGATACGAAAACAAGGTCTATGTTCTTCCAAAACATCTTGATGAAAAAGTAGCGCGGCTGCATTTAGCTAAGATCGGCGTTGAACTTGACGAGCTGACTGATGCTCAGGCAGCTTACCTCGCCCTTCCAAAAAATGGCCCATTCAAACCTGACCACTATCGGTATTGATTAGGAAATAGTTTACAGGAAAGTCCCGGTTTGTCCGGGATTTTTTACGAACGACCCGATTTGATGTCTGGTTCCGACTCACTTCGCCACTCGTTTGTGGTGATTACTTCGGCCTGACGGGGAAAAATCTTGGTCGTTAGCAGTTGATGAACTTCGCTATCCAGGTCCGCACAGCAATCGGAAAGAACGGTTAGGAGATAATCTTTATCGGCCGCTTCACGCAGCGTAGAAAGGATGACACCACCGGTCGCGACGCCGGCAAGAATAAGATGTTCAATAGCGCAGGAGCGGAGTACAACTTCCAAATCACTTCCGGTAAATGCGCTTACCCGACGCTTGATAACCTTTATATCGCTGGCCGCAGGTTTAATCCTCTGATCAATCTGCATGAACTCTTCTCCTTCAATGTTGGCAAATTTTTCCCTGGCTGCCTTAAACCCCTTATTGTTTGGACTTATCTCGATCGCCCCTTTCCTAAATCCGACAACCACAAAGATCACCGGAATGAGCGATCGACGTGCATGCTCGATCGCGAGTGTCGTATTGCCGACTAAAATTGAATTATCGGGAATAGACTTTAAGACAGCTGCCTGCATGTCCATAACTAACAAGGCCGAATTTTTTGATTTGCTTTCCATGTTTCGCTGTTTAATTTAAACGTTAGGAATTAAATTTTTTCTGTGACGATTTCCTTTGCTTCTTCAATATCAACAGGGTGGTCGCTTTCAAGTCTGTTTTTTCGCGAAAACCTGGCCGATAGCAACGCGATAATTATTGCCATCATTCCCATTACAAGCATAGCATTTGCGGCGCCTAGATGCAAAGACACCAATCCAACAAGTAAGCTGCCCAAGGGTAACATGCCAAACATTGCCATAGCAACATAACTAATCATCCTTCCGCGCATTCTGTGATGGGAATGGATTTGAATAATCATTATTGATATTGTGCCTTGTGACATCGCGCCGAAGCCCATGGCAACCCCGAATACCACTGCAAGTAAAAAGTTCTTGGACAAAGCAAAGAAAATGAGACCGAGGCCCAGGACTATGGTATTAATGAAAAGTACTTTTTTGAGATCCGCACCCGGCCTTAGAGAAGCCAATAGAAGGGTACCACAGATAGCGCCGAACCCGATAAAACTGTAAATGTATCCGTAGGTCATCGCATTACCTTTAAAAACATCTTTAGCAAATACAGGAAGTAGTGTATCATATGGAAGGACGAGCAGGCTAATTGCAGTAAGCATAAGAAGAGTGAGGCTGATCGTTGGCGTCCCCTTAAGATAGGCAAATCCTTCGGAGAGTTCAGCCCGCATATTGCTAGTCAGCGCGGGCGCTCTGTAAGGAGGTAGTTTGAGTAACAGCAATGAGATCAGTACTGCTACAAAGCTTAAACCATTTAAAAGAAAGCAGATACCTGCCCCATATTTTTCCAGAATAATACCCGACAGGGCCGGCCCTGTCAAGCGGGCCACATTGACCATTGACGAATTAAGCGCAAGTGCATTAGATAACTCTGATTTGTCTCGAACGAGATCGTGGACGAGAGGCTGCCGGGCCGGCACGTCAAATGAATTAATCAGGCCGAGAATCATACTCAAGCCAAGCACTTCCCAAATCATATAATGCTTTGTAAGCAATAAAGCAGCCAGCGTGAAAGCCTGGATCATCGAGGCTGACTGGGTGACCAACAAGATTTTGTACCGGTTATGCCTGTCTGCAAAAATGCCTCCCAGGAGAGAAAAAAGAAACGAGGGGAATTGCGACGCAAAGATGGTTAATCCCAACATGAATGTCGAGTGTGTCATGGTGTAAATCACCCAACTTACTCCGGTACGCTGCATCCAGGTTCCAATCTGCGAAATTGACTGGCCACAAAAATACAGTCTATAGTTGCGGCTTTGGAAAGCCCGAAACATGCGTGAGGGTTTGCTGTTATTCATGAAGCCTGGTCAATAAATCTATTGCGGACGCGATTTGTCTCTTTTCTGTATTTGTAAATTTGTCTGATATTAGTGCAGCCAGCAAATCCTCTTTTTCTCTTCGTCTAAGTTCTATTAAATGCTTTCCTCGTTCGGTTAAGGAAATCAAGGAAATGCGTTTGTCGGAGGCAAGCGTCCGCCTGCATATAAAGCCGAGCGTGTGCAACCGGTTTAGAACTTGCGACACAAATTGCGAAGACATTTTTAACCGCTGACTTAGCTCTGAGGGGCGCGCACCAGGCTGATATACGAGAAACCCAACTACATTTTCTTCTGCTAAAGAAAGTTGTTCAGTGTTCCGAATGCCTCTTCGAAGATTTCGATGCAGGGTGGCGACTTCTTCTCGCAATCGACGGGCTAAGATCTGGTCGTATTTCGTTATCAACATTTATACATTAACTTTGCAAAGTTACTTTGATAATTTTAAAAATAGCGAAATTGATTTACCAAATTTTCACTGGCAAAGAAAAATTTTTCTGGCGTTGATATATGACTTCGCCAAATAGAGGAAAATGTCTAATGAGATTTGGGTGAAACGAAGGATTTTGTCGCAATGATTGGCAACGACTGTCCATCCGGTTAGCTTCCAGTATTTTTTAGTCGCCTTTGTCCACGGGCGTTACGATACCTGAGGTATCAACAATAGCCATTATATCCGCCTTTGTTTTCCTGCCGAGGCTGTCAATGACCTGATATTTGCAGTCGACGCGCATCTTGTTTATGCTTTCAGGCTGGTAGCTTGTTTCTTCATTTTGGATTATCCCGGTTCCTTTCATGGTTGATCTTAAATATTTGACAAGGGGTTTACAGGAGCCATCTGTTGTATCGATATATTTTGCGGACCAGAGCTGCTGGAAACGCCCCATTTTCTTCCCCTTTGCCATAACGGCGTCATCCAGGGATACCTTGTTCAGGGGTTTTGCCGAATCGTATTGGAAAATATAAACCATGTTGATGTTCCCATAATCATTTAATTTAAATTTTCTGTCAAAGTAGGATTCCGCTCCCGATTTCCCCGGATTGTCGAGAGCTATCAATATTCCGCTATCTCTGTAAAGCACATCTTTGATCGTGTATAATGAGTCTGTCCTGATAGAATTTTCGAGGGACTCTATGTTGGCAATTTTAGTGGGCGAGCCAATTTTTTTTGCATTGCCGTTCAAATGTATTTTGAGTAATATCAATCCGCCGAACAATATGACTGCAATCAGTATGATTACAAATGCTTTCACCTTATTTTGTTTTTCGGTTTAACAAAATTCTTTTATTATGCTGGTCAATCCAATAATTCTGCCGGAATTTTATCCGTTAACTGATTCTGCCTTTGATTTGTGGCTTCCTGATCCAGAAAAGATTTTCTAATCGATTTAGCCGTCTTGTGATTTCCGGTATGATTCCATCCCGGCGGCATTATGGCGTACAAAAACTTATTTTTAATTCCCGGTGCTTTCACGATATCCTTAACTAACAGAAATATTTCGCCAAAGTATACGTCAAAAAAATTATTTGAATTTATTTGTCTCGTAATTCCAAATTCGACGGGAATATCTTGCCGTTCATAGCTAAATGTCCGAAATAACCGATCCCAGATATTTAGAAGATTGCAAAAATTTGTGTCCATGTAAGCGGGATTTCTCGCATGGTGAACTCTGTGGTGCGACGGGGTTAGAATAAATCTGTTCATGAGACCAAGCCTGCCATCTTTTAGGATGTTTTCGCCCACGTGAATAAACGCGCCCCAAGTGCCATCAATGAACATGATAAAAAAAAGCAGTGGAGGGCTGACACCAAGCAATATACACGTGGTGGTTCGGATGACGTCTGCATAAGGCGCTTCTAAAATAAAATGAGCATAAGTCACAGACAGATTCATATTTTCAGGCGCATGATGAGTAGAATGCAGACACCAAAACAACCTGATCTTGTGAGCAAGGTAATGGTAAAAAAAGTGGCCAAGTTCCCAGACAATATATCCATAAATGAGCCAGTACCATGCAAATGAGGATTTGAATATGGCATGCTTTCCAAACAGCCCGATGCAATATGCAATCGCAGCAATAGACACGAATCTTGAGCCCACACGATTGAATATATAGATAAGGAAAGGAATTTTGTATGCTGCAATCTGAAATCTCCTATAATAAAGTGCCCGAATAATCTCAATGATCAACAGAAGGGGGACAAGGGGTCCAATTGCTCCGAGAATTCCGTCCAGAGTCAATAGCGTCGAATAGTTGCCTGTCTTAACAAGATTGATGACGGACCCGATGCCCAAGAACCCGACGGCCTCATCGTAAAGGGTGTGCCAAATATCCATAGCAATCGCGCAGCAGGTTTTGTTGCATTAAATTTAGCAATATATTCTTTGTAAAAAAAGTGGTGCTGGAAGTTCGCATTTCCCGAATCGGACTAATTCTTCGCTTTTTGATTTCCGGGATTTGGGGATTTGCCATATTCGAAGATCATTAGCGTTGGTCTCTCAATTTTCTCATCTGCCTTGCTTTTCGCGCCAACGCCGGCTGCCTGATGCAGTAGATGGAGATGGCCGTCACTGTCAGCAAAAAAAGAATGCCGATAAGTACCATTTTACTGGTTTGATTTATTGGGAAACCTTAACCAGCTAGGCAAAACATCGTGCCTAATTAGCCAGAATTATTTTCAACCAGATAGCTTGATTAATCCTTGCGCACTGGGTAAAAAATTACCCGCCTGTAGAATTTCTCACATGTTATCGATGTTATTTCATAATTGGAAGTTCAATGTGAGTTGGATATTCAGGGCTACAGTAGATGGTTTGTACGGCTTTGGTATAGTCGGATGCCAGCGCATCAAAAATATTCGGAACAAATTTTTGCGGATTTCTGTCGATGACTGGGAACCAACTACTCTGGACCTGGATCATTATCCGGTGCCCTTTTTTGAAAGTATGGTTAATTTGATGCAGGTTGATGACAAATTCTGTTGGTTTGCCAGGGACAAGGGCTTCGGGCTTGGCAAAACTTTTATAGTACCTACCTCGAAATACTTCCATTGCAACCGGAAACATGTAATCACTCATCGACAAACTCTTCGAATCAAAATTTGGATATTCGTCGATTAATTTGACTACCCAGTCGGCGTCAGTGCCCGTTGTACTGGCAAATAAATGAGCTGTAATTTGACCTGTAACCGTTAGATCTTCGGCCAGCGAATCGCTTGTAAAGCTCACGACATCCGGCCTGGTGTATACAAACCGCTGGTCTTCTACCTGCCAGGTTCTCCAGCGGCTGCCTTGGCCGTAAGTAGCTTCAATTGGAAGCGTTCTATAAGGCACCGGTTTGGCTGGATTGCTTTCATACTTTATCTCGCCATTCGTCAATGCAGGTTTAGTGAACGAACAAGTGTTGTTCGGCAACGCGTACAAATTTTGCAATGCCGCTTCCTTGGGTGGCCATGTCGAGTAGGTCATCCATTTATTGCTTCCAGTTTGAAAACAATATGCCTCCTCGAATTTTCCGTCACCAATTCCTTTGAGCCAGAAATCAAACCATTTTTTTTGGAGATCCTGGAACCATTCGCTCGTATTGCTCTCAAATGAGATCTTGCCAAGACTATCCCCTTTGCCACGTGACCATTGACCATGAAACCAGGGCCCGAGGACAATATAATTACGATTAAATGTGTCTTTTTTTTCCAGGTGACTATACATCAGTTGTGGACCATTTAGGTCCTCTTGATCAAAATATCCACCAACATTTAGCAGCGGAATTTGGGGGAAGTTGTCATAGCTCAATGGTGAATTCTTTTGCCAAAAAGAATCGTAGTTAGGGTGCAGTACAAAATTATTCCAGGTTGGTACACGCCCATGAAAATACTTATCATTAACATTCTTGAGAGAGCCGAGGCGAAGATACCAGTCAAAAAGGTCAAATTGGGGAAATGGAAAATTGCTGTCTTTTGTTCGGTCAAATTCGACTTCATAACTATATTCCATCCCATAACTA
>Ga0070731_10003693_pt1 | contig 13632 bp, 11 predicted proteins | sample Coa_R1_2_FD_66448 | JGI IMG/M metagenome (GOLD analysis project Ga0070731, IMG submission 66448) | Surface soil microbial communities from Centralia Pennsylvania, which are recovering from an underground coalmine fire - Coalmine... | ecosystem: Environmental > Terrestrial > Soil > Unclassified ... | reverse complement strand
GCGAGCCTGTTTATGATTTAACGATCGTGCGCGCCCGAAGGCCGGGGTGGCGAAATGGCATACGCAGAGGACTTAAAATCCTCTGGCTCGAAAGGGCCGTGCGGGTTCGAGTCCCGCCCCCGGCATTGAAAACAAAGGGTTTTCTGCTTTGAACCGGAGCGGAGCGGGCGAATCGACGAGTTTGACAGCCACATTTGACAGCCACGGGCTCAAAGATTCACGCGCTTCGTGGACCAAGCGGGCTTGAAGGCTGATGCTAATCGCCGGAATCCGACGAGCGCGCTCTACGGATTTAGCGATTGACACCAACGCGGACTCGCGATTAGATTTCGGGCACTCCAAAGGGGAGTAGTTCACGCCGACCAGAAAAACGGCGTAGGGGAGATCGACATACCAGCCTTCGGGCTCGGTCCCCCACCTCAATGAGGCGAATGAGACCTTCGGACCAGGTAATCCTGGCCGATGCTCGCTCATCCGACCCCCGGCCAGAAAGAGGCCGGGAATGTCACAAGCTCTGCTCGGCAAAAGCGTTTGTTCTGCAATCTCCGGCATCCTGTTTGCCGTCGTGTTGATTGTAGGCGCCTCAAGCGCTTTTGCAGCCGACGGCTGTCCCACCAGCGCCTCTGAGATTGATACCGACCGCCCCGACGTCACCAATTCGAGCCGGGTCGTTCCGTATGGAAGCCTGCAGGCGGAGAACGGCGTGGATTGGACCGTCCGTCAAGGTTCGGACATCGTCAGCGGAACTGAGACGAGACTGCGTCTCGGCATCGCCCAATGCACCGAGGTTCTAGCCGACGTGCCGACGTATTTTTACTCGCTCAATGGCCGCGCATCCTCCGGATTCTCCGACCTCGTCGTCTCCGTCAAACGGGAACTGCCCGTTCCCTTCGGCTTCCACTTATCTGCAACCGGCGGCTTAGGATTTCCGACTGGCGCCAGCAAGATTTCGAGTCACGGATACGATCCCTACATTCAGTTCCCCTGGTCGCGACGACTCACTGACGACTGGTCGCTGCACGGTATGTTCACTGTCACATGGTTCAAGAGCCAGCACGCGATCAATCCGACTTTCGAACCCACATTGTCGCTTGAACGGGATTTAGGGCCGACGCGCGATTTGTTTGTGGAGTACGTCGGTGATTATCCAAACCACGCGAGACCCAGCCAGATCCTCGACGGTGGCGGCTCCTGGCGAGTGACTAGACTTCAGCAAATCGATTTTCATGTCGGCTTCGGGCTGAACAGCAGTTCACCAGATCACTTCTTCGGCGTCGGATATTCGTTTCGGCTCGACGGGCTATTTGGAGGTTCGGTTGGTAGTTCCCCATGACTTGTTTCTCATGGCCAAGGTTCTTGGCGTATCCCTCGCCGTGGGACTGGACGTGCTGGCGGTCTCGGTTGGCGTCGGTGTCATGCAACTCGCGCTCAAGGCGAGGCTGCGGCTGGGGTTCGCATTCGCCGGTTCGGAAATCGCGATGCAAGTCGTCGGCTATGAACTGGGCGCAGGCGCCGGAAAACTATTGGGTGCGGTTGCCACCTACGTCGGTCTGGCGCTGCTCGCAACGATCGGCTGCCTGATGGTTCGAAATTCCCTTCGGCACAGGTCCAATCCAGATTTCGACGCCACACAGGGTGCCGGTCTGCTCATCACTTCGTTGTCGATTAGTCTCGATTCGCTCGGTGTGGGGATCGCGCTGCCGTCGGTCGGGATTCCGCTTTTGGCGCTGCTGATCACTGTGTCGATTACCACGATCACTTTTACTTTTATCGGATTGGAATTTGGCGCGCGCCTCGGCGAGCGATATGAGCGCGGCGCTGAACGCGCGGCCGGCGCGATGATTGTGACGTTAGCCTTGTCATTCGCGATCGAGCGGCTCCTTTGAGCGGACCGCCATCTTACCCCACCTCAGACGGTCCTGATTCCTCGGAACCGGTCAGAGCAAGGTTTCTTTTCTCAGCGCTCGCTCTTTCAAAATCGCGAAGAATACCGGCACCAATATGAGGACGTGAATCGTCGATGTGATCATGCCGCCAACGATTGGCGCCGCGATCGGTTTCATTACGTCTGACCCGATCCCGCTTTCCCACAGAATCGGTGCGAGACTGAGCATCACGACAGCGACGGTCATCAGCTTGGGGCGAAGCCGCTGAACTGCGCCCTCGATCACCGCCGCTTCGACGCCTTCATGGGTGAGTTGTCCGGCGGCGATGTGACGATTCAGGGCTTCGTGAAGGTAGATCACCATAACGACGCCAGTCTCGACCGCAATTCCGAACAGTGCGATGTACCCGACCCATACGGCGACACTGAAGTTGAAGCCCATCATGTACTGCAACAGCAGCCCGCCGGTCATCGCGTATACCGTTGGAAGGATGAGTACGATCGACTCGGTCACCGACTGGAAGAGCATGTAGAGCAGGACAAAGATCAGACCAAAGACGATCGGCAGGATGACGGTCAGGCGTTTTCGCGCGCGCAATTGGAACTCGTACTCTCCCGACCATTTCAGCGTGTAGCCGGCCGGCAGATGCAGTTGCCGATCGAGCACGCGCTGCGCGCTGTCAACGTAGCTGCCGTAGTCCGAAGTCGCGAGGTCAACATAGACGTAGCCGGTGAGGAGGCCATCCTCGTCACGTATCATCGATGGGCCTGGGCTCAAGGTGATACGCGCGACTTCGCCGAGCGGAATCTGCGCTCCAGTCGGCGTCATGATCAATATTCGACGAAGTGCGTTCAGATCGTTCCTATAGTCTGCGAGATAGCGGACGTTGATCGAGTAGCGCTCGCGCCCTTCGACCGTCGTCGCGATATTCTCACCGCCCATGCCCGAACTCACTGCTCGCTGAACGTCTCCGACCGTCAGGCCATATCGCGCGGCAACAGAACGGTCCACATCGACGTTGATGTAGAATCCTTGCGAGACTCGTTCGGCGAAAATTCCGCGCGTGCCCGGAACGGAACCGAGGATCTCTTCAATCTGAGAACCAATTTGTTGAATTCGATCGACGTCTGGGCCCTGGATCTTGAGTCCGACCGGAGTTTTTATTCCCGTGAGCTCCATGTCGAGCCGGTTTTCGACCGGCATCGTCCACGAGTTCGACAGGCCAGGAAAATGCAATCGGTCGTCCATCTCGGCGATGAGCGAGTCGTAGGTCACGCCCTTTCGCCATTGGTTGCGCGGCTTGAGCATGATCGTCGTGTCGTACATGTCCAGCGGTGCGTTGTCGGTCGCGCTGTCTGAACGTCCGACCGAGCCGAATACGCTTTCGACTTCGGGAAAGGTGCGGATGATCTGATCCTGCTTCTGCATCAGATCTACGGCTGACGAGATCGAAATCCCTGGCAGCGCGGTGGGCATGTAGAGAATCGAGCCTTCATACAGCGGCGGCATGAACTGGCTACCTATCTTGAACAACAGCGGAATAGTGAGCAGCAGGAAAATCACGTTGGCCGCGATCGTCAGTGCGCGATGATGCAGGCACCATCGAATAATTGGCAGATAAATCTTCTGAAAGAACCGCGAGATCGGGTTGTCCTCCTCGGGCCGCAAACGTTTGCCACGAATGAAGAGGACCATCAGCACCGGCACCACCGTGATCGCGAGAATTGACGAGAATCCAATTGCAAAGGACTTGGTGTAAGCCAGCGGACGGAACATGCGGCCCTCCTGCGACTCGAGCAGGAATACCGGCAAAAATGAGACGACAATAATAATCAGCGAGAAGAAGATCGGGCGGCCGACCTGTTTGGCGGCCGATAGCAGGATTCGCTGACGTTCGGATGCGGAGACAGACTCGCCTTTTAGCGAAGCCTGATGCTGCGCCTCTGAGAAGTGCCGGTAACCGTTTTCGACCATCACAATCGACGCGTCGACCAGCACGCCGATCGCAAGTGCCAAGCCGCCCAACGACATGATGTTGGAGCTGATCTGCAGATAGTACATCGGGATAAACGTCGCGATGACTGCAATCGGCAATGCAAGAATCGGGATCATCGCCGAACGCAAATGAAAAAGAAAAATGACGATCACGAGGCTGACTATGATTGCCTCTTCGAGCAGGTCGCGTTTGAGAGTGTTGATCGACGCTTGAATAAGTCCCGATCGGTCGTACCCGGCAACGATTTCAACACCACGTGGCAGAGTCTTTTGAATCTCAGCGAGCTTTTGCTTGACGCCGTCGATGCCGGTGAGGGCATTCTGCCCATAGCGCATCACGACGATACCCCCGACCGTCTCGCCGTCGCCGTTCCACTCAGCCGCTCCTTCTCGAAGATCCGGCCCGAGACTGACTACACCCAAGTCTCGTATAAGCACCGGTGTGCCGTTGTTGGTCGCGACGGAAATTTGTTCGAGGTCCGAAACGGAATGAACATAGCCGAGGCCGCGGATCATGTAGTTGGCTCCTGACATTTCGAGCACGCGTCCACCGACTTCGCCGTTGCTGTCTCGGATCTTGTCGATCACCGTTTCCAGCGGGACCTTCAGCGCGAGCAAGCGATTCGGATCGAGCTTGACCTGGTACTGCTTTACGAAGCCGCCGATAGTCGCGACCTCCGAAACGCCAGGCACTGTTTCGAGTGCATAGCGGACGTTCCAATCCTGCAGGCTGCGGAGGTCGGCAAGGCTATGAAGATGACTCTTATCGACGAGAGCATATTCGTAAACCCACCCAGCTCCGGTAGCGTCGGGGCCGATCATGGGATTCACGCCAGCGGGTAGCTTGCCTGTTATCTGCTCGAGGTATTCCAGCACACGGCTGCGCGCCCAATAGATGTCGGTGCCGTCTTCGAAGACAACGAACACATACGAGTCATTGGGCATCGTCTGTGCGCGGACCGCCTTCACGTGCGGCGCCGCAAGCATCGCGGTGACGATAGGATAGGTCACCTGATCTTCGATGAGATTTGGCGGCTGCCCCATCCATTCGGTGTGGATGATCACCTGGACGTCGGAGATGTCCGGCAACGCGTCGAGCGGGATTCGATCGAGCGACCAGACGCCGGCGAGCACCAGCGCAAGCACGCCGAAGAAAAGCAGGAAGCGGTTCGCATTACACCAATCAATAGTTTTTTCTATCATGACTGCTTCCCTCACATCGCCATCGAGCCGCTGGCTGATACGTCGACTTGTTTGGTCGCGATCGGTTGGCCGCTCTTCGACGCGGTGATGGTCAAGGCCCAGGTGCCGCCGCTGGGGAGTTCTATATTCGCGGCATACGTGCCGTTCCCCTGATCGTTCGCCGTGCCTTGCGCGTGCATCGCCGCCATTCCCATCGCCGGCATCGCTGCCATATAGAAGGACACCGTCACTTGCGCGCCGGAGATCGACGCGCCTTTGGAATCGCGGATCGTCACGATCACCTTGTTGCGACCGCGCACGAGAGGATTGGGGTCACTGGTGAATTCGATACTTGCCTGCGGGACAGCCTCAGCCGATTGGCCAGCGGCATTCGCGCCAACGCCCGGCGGGGGTGGCACGAACGCTCCTGCGGCCGCCTGCAGCTGGCTTTCCGAATCGATCAAGAAATTGGCGGAGCTGACTATCTGCCGACCCGGTCTGAGCCCTTTGAGCACGATGAATTCATCGCCGACGTGCTGCCCCAATTCGATCTCGGCGGGAGTGAGGTAGCCGTCGCCGCGGTCGATGAAGGCGACGTTGTGCGTGCCGGTTCGGAGTACCGCGGTGTCCGGAATCACGATCTGCTCGCCCATCGGCAGGTCGAGCGCCACATGCGCGAACATTCCTGGAAGCAGCTGGCCTTTGGGGTTGTTGAACTCGCATCGGACCTTGGCGGTGCGGGTCATCGGATCGATCTGCGGCTGGATGAAATCGACGCGTCCGTCGAAGTTCGTGCCCGGATAAGCGTCCACCGTAACAGTTGCAGGATCGCCCGGATGTACTTTACCCATCTCGTCCTGAAACACTGCCGCATAGATCCAGACCTTCGACAAATCGGTGATCGTGAACAGGCGCGTTTCGGGCTGCACGTACATGTTGGGCAGCGCGTTGCGCTCGACGATGTATCCGCTCATCGGCGAATCGATCTCGACGGCGTGGCGAACGGTGCGTTCGCGTTCCAATCGCGCGATCTCGCGCGGCGACACTCCCCACAGCTTGAGACGTTCCGCGGCCGAATCGACCAGCGATGTGGCGTCGGTGGTTACGTCGGCGACCGAGCTGTCTGTGATGCGTTTGCGTGCATCGACGGCGAGCAGATATTCGCTCTCGGTGCTCATGAGGTCGGGGCTGTAGATCGTAAACAGCGGCTGGCCTCGGTGTACGTATTGATAGGTCGAATTCGCGAACACCTTTTCAATCCATCCGGCGAAACGCGTCTGCACATAGCCTTGCAGTCGTTCGTCAGCCTCGATGTTTCCGGTGGTTTCCAGACGATCGCTCACGTCCTTTCGCGCCACGATCGCGAACTTGAGTCCGATCATTTGGCGGCGCTCCGGCGTGATCCGGATCGGCGCGAGCTGGGAATCTGCCGCGTGGGCGATTGGAGCCGCGATGGCCAGAACGAGAGCCAGCACGCAGAGTCGCCAAGTTAGTGAGTTGTAATTCATTTTCGGTCACCGATTACCTGCTGAATTTTGGCGATCGCGATCTCGTGGTCGGCGAGGCTGCGGTAGTACTCCTGCCGGAGGTTCTGTAGATCGAGCACCGACGAGAGCAGCGTCTGGAAATCGACCTTGCCGACTCGATACGCCGCCATCGCCGAGGCTTGCGACGTTTCGGCTTGCGGGATCAGCCCGTCGCGATAGATCGACATGATCCGTTCTGCGGTGCGCATCGCGACGAGGCTACCTTCCGCGTCGGAGGATACCTGTAGTTGGGTGGCGCGGGTTTGCTCACGCGCTGACTCAGCTTCGAGCGCGGCCTGCTCGATCGCTGGCGTCTGCTTGCGCCAGAAATAGAGCGGAACCTTCGCGCCCAAATTCAGCATGTAGTAGTCGTTGAATCCGGGCCCGGTTTTTTCGTACGAGTAACCGACCGTGAAGTCCGGCCAGTATCCCTGGTGCGCAAGCCTCAACGCTTCCGCGCTGCGCGCTTCCATTGCGCGATCAGCTGCAAGGTCCGGAGAACCACTGCCGGCTAGCTGTGCAAGCTGCGACGAGTCGAGTTGCAGTTGCGTCACTTCGACGTCGCCGATTTCAATATTCCGCGAGTCCAGATCGCGTCCTAGTAGCTGCTTGAGTTGCAGTTGTTCCTGGTCTTCCTCCTGGTGGTGCATCGCATACTCCTTCAGGATCTCAGTGGTCTGAAGCTGCGCCTTGATGACGTCCTGCTGCTGACCCTGACCGACGCGATATCTGGTATCCGCGATTTGCTGGATCTGACGAAGTTCGTCCTGGTTGCGATCGATAACTGCCAGCGTCTTAGCGTGATAGAACAGCTCGAAGTAGATCTCCTTAACCTTTTCCTCGACTGCACGCTCGGCAGACTCATAGCGATGTTTGGCGTACTCGGCATCTTTTTCCGCTTCGGACTTCTGCAAACGAAGTTTGCCGGGACCTGGAATGTCCTGCGAGACGCCGAAGCCGGTGTAATAAAAATCGCTGCTTTCATAGCCGGAGAACGGCTGCGGACTTCCAACCGTGAAATGCTGTAACGACACCTCTGGATCCGGCAGCGTCGACGCCTGGATTGGCACCTTGGTTTGAGCTTGCCAATGGCTCCGCGCCGCGAGCACCAGCGGACTGCGCGCGAGAGCCTCATCAACCAGCGCTCGCAGTCGATCGGAACCGATATGTGCGTCGATCGCCTGAGCGCCATCCTGCGCAAGTCCGGACGACGGAATGATAGTCAGGATTGCGGCGGCAAATAGCGTCGCCAAAATGTTTCGCGCCGCTGTGCGGCGAATGCTCTTGCGTCGTTTCACGATATCCAACCTTCCAGCCGCGATTGATGGCGGTGCGGCTCGTGTCTGCAGATCTGTTTTCGATTTCTCGTGAACGGGCAGCGCGCGAGCGTCCGCGACGGGATGCATCGCATCCGCGCTTCAACTTACGCGCTTATGGAAGGTTCAGATTTGTCGGGAACAGAGAAGCGCTAACGAAGCGAGACGGTCAGGTGGCGAGTACCAACGAGCGACCACCGTCTTCTGCAAGTGCGAAATCGCAACCATCACCCCGGCCACAGGCAGACTGGCGATCGAATCGAAATGGTGGGCATCTGGCAATTGGAGGATGGCTCGGTCCGGCGCTACTGGAGCCTTGCAGCAGTTCAGCTGACTCTGCGGTGCGCTCGGCGGGCAGTTCGCACCGCAACAGTCGGTAGTGGAACATGCGACCGAGGTCGGCACATTCAAGCTGAGAGGAAGGAGCAGGATGGCCAAGAGAATTGTGAGGAAGCGCACGACGGATACCTTAACCCGGCTGCACAAAGAGGACAATCACCTAATTGGCCCTGCGGGCTAGAAAATTCCCTCGAACTGCAATGAGTCCATCGGCAGAGGAGCCGGGAAGCGGGTTCCAGGGCAGCAGGAAGAGAACACTCGAACACCGGGGCCCGAAGCGGCCGAGCGGTCGGTTCGGTCTTCGCGCAGCAGGCATCAATCCACAGTCAGATGACAAATGTCTAATGCAATTTCGGCGGGAATGAACCGGAACAGACCGGCATTCGCGATGTGTTGTATGGCGCGCTGTTACTCGTCCTGAGAAACACGCCGTTTCGCTCGATATCGAAGAAGATTGAGCCGTCCGGCCTCATTGACGCTTTCAATCCGCATCTGTCGCAGTGACGCCCCGATGGTGGCTCACCAGGCTTTGAATCCTCTACGAAATGGTGGCCTTTGAAGTCTGGTATCATGTGACGTATAGACGCTTGCGCGGTGTCTCGGTTACACGAGCCCGATCGCTGGTGTTCGCCCACATTGTCTTGGTAGGTTCGAGCGAGCGATTAGACCGATATCTTACAACTGACCGCCGGCGCAAAATTCAAGCTATTACACCGCTCAGGAAAGCGCAGGCGATTGCCCGATTGGGATGCAATTCAGCGACGATGCTTGTGCGATAAGGTGGACAGGACAAGAATCCTGCGGCTGAGGCCGAGAATCAGGCACGAAGGAGCCTTGAAGGACATGCGCGATGCATAAGCCGAGACGCGCGATTCCTTGGACGTACTAGCTATTTCCCCTTCATCTTGCCTTCCGCCCAACGCTTTTTCATGGCCAGTGATAGCCGCCTTCTACCCTCTGCCGTCAGTCCCCCAGACTTGCGTTTTTTTGACGTAGTCCTCTTAGGTCGGCCGACGCGTTTTTTGACTCGCTGTGACGAGGCCGATCCTAGGAGTGCTGTGATCGCTCGACCAAGCTGGTCTCGTTCTCTCTGCAAATCTGAAATGAGTTTCGCTAGATCCAAGTCGCTATCTCCTTTGCCGTTACTACGGTCTCGCTGGCCGCTAAGATACTGTCGCGGCACTCAAATTGACAAGTCTAGCTCACTAGGAGAAATCGAAACATGCTCCAAGACTCAACGTGCAGGTCGAGCTGAGCGTTTCAAACATCAGAAACCTAACCGTTGAGGATCGTGTCCATTTTGTCCGCCATCTCCTGCATCATGGATGGCATGACATGGCTGTAGGTATTGGCTGTCAGCGCGATCGTACTATGACCTAGGAGCTCCATGATTGACCGGAGCTGGACGCCTTGGGCTAACAAGAGGCTCGCGGCGCTATGACGCAAATCATGGAAACGAGTGGACAGGGGAATGTTCGCGTCAGTCTCAGGTAAGTTGGCTTTCTCCAGGATCAGTTTGAAGTCTCTGACGGCCGAGCGTGGTTCGATGGGCGTTCCGATTCCGGTTGTGAATACGAGTCCGCGCTCGATCCATCCGGAACTGGCGATGAGGCGTTCTTGAAGCTGGCGCGCGCGATGAGCGCGGAGTGTGCGAACAAGGGCATCTGGTATTCGCAGAGTTCGCCGGCTGCGATCAGTCTTAGGCTCGACCAACAAGAGCTTGCCGGGTCCGGTCCCGAACCGCTTCCCGCCCACTCTTTGCAGCGATTGCCGAATCGTAAGCTGCTGCCGTTCCAAATTTATGTCGATCCACCGCAGCCCGAGTGCTTCGCCCTCACGAAGTCCGAGCCCGAGCGCCACACTGTACAGCGCCTCGAGCCTTTCACCTTTGGCAGCATCGAGAAATTTACGCGCCTGTTCGAGGTCGAGGGGTTTGATCTCTGGGCGCCGAACTTTTGGGGTGTCCACGAGTTTGGCTACGTTGCGGCCGACAAGACCCCATTTCACGGCGGTCTGAAGAGCATGCCGGAGGATTACCAGACTGAGTTGGACTGTGCGCGGCGAAAGGTCGCTCTTGAGCTTTTCGTTCACGAAGGTCTGAACGTGCTGAGGCGAAAGTTTCGAAAGCTTATGACTTCCTACTGAGGGTCCCAGATAGAGGCGAACGTGCTGGTGATATTGCTGATACGTTGCGGGACGAACGCTCGACTTGACAGACTCCGCAAGCCAATGGTCCAGAAATTCTTTGACGGTTTGCCGTTCGACCGATACCGGAAGCCCGCGAGACTGATCGGAACGCGCTTTGAGTAGTTCGTCCCGTACCTCTGCGGCCGTCGCTGCGTAGAAATGTCGTCGCTTGCGCTTGCCGTTTTCCCAACCCAGATTTAGAGAGCCGACCCAGCGCCCGTCCTTGCGCTGGAAAATCGAACCCTCGTTTGTTCCGCGCTTCGCCATCAGGCTAGCTCTTGGCGATCCACCTCTTGATCTGGTCAACTCCCGTATTGAGACGCTTCGCAATTTCCCGAACGGAAACCTTTTTCTCGCGCAGTTGGCGAGCCTCGATCTTTCGGTTCGAATACAACCTGATACGACAGGCGTTAGAGCAGGTTCTTCGGTTCGTTCGGTAGCCTGATCCCTCTGCTGCAACGAGCATCGGCTTCCCGCAGCTCTCGCAAAGACGAAACTTTTGAAAACCGGCGATCGCATCCGCGAGTTGAAGCCAAAGAGAGCCGATCAGGTTGTTTGGGACCATGTAAAGGCCCATTTCGTTCCGATCCGGAGCCTTCCAAAGGAGCTGGGGAGCGACCAATTTGGCCAAAGACCTGTTGACCACTTCCTGTAAATAGAGCCGCGCTGGCTTCAGTACGTCGCCATACTGAAACCGCTCGAGAAGATGCGAATTGATTCCTGGCGCCGCGATCGTGGCGTGGGTGCTCCATGGAGTAGCCAATTCGCTGGATGCCGGCCAATCGTAGGTGACGTGATCGCGGCTGCGCCAACGAATACAGCTTGCGAGTACAGAAGAGTCTTCGCCCTCGATAGCCCTCCACAGTGTGACCGCTGCCTTCATTCCGTGTAGGTGCTCCTGCCAATGAGATCGCAGTTCACCCGTGACGGTCGTGGGTGCAGCGCCCTTATGTTGGGGTTCCAGTGCCATCCATCGAGGACCGCCGCCGAGCAAGCCGTAGCTGTTCGCGAAGCTAAGAATCTCGGCATCGGCTTCAGCGTCCACGCTGGCGAACTTCAGAAACAGGTCGGGTTCCGGCTTGTATGGTCGCGAATTCTCGCCAAGCGCAATAAGAGCGGGTCCGTCATATTTCCGGACGTCTGGTCCAAACGTCTGAATTGGGCCGGGTCGCCATTCGTGCCCGTCTTCCGCGACTAGCGCAATGAACTGGAAGAGTTCGTACATTTCAGCACCTCACATGACCACACAGTTATTCACACTGCAAGTGTGTGGATTGTCTGGCGAGCAAAGTGATACCACTTAGATCATGGGCGCACAAGTCGAACGAGAGTGGAGGACGCGGTGGACAACATCAAAAGCGAATTTGTGTTCGTGAAGCCAGTTAGGGCAGCAAAGCTCCTGGACATGTCGAAATCGAAAATCTACGAGATGATTCAGCGCAACGAGATCCCATATGTGAGGCTCGGCGGCTGCCTGCGGATCCCGATGTCGGCGCTCGACGACTTGGTGACCAAGGCGGTTAGCGGCCAGCAATGAAAGCGAAACTCGACTCTCCGAATCGCCCCGTGATCATATGCGGTCGCGAGACGCTCAAGGGCGATTGGTTCGAAGGTGCCGGAGGGGTCAACGATGCCTAATCGCTGGCTCCGTGATTCTATTCTCGCGAGCCGTACGCTTGCGGAACTTTCGGATTTCGCTGAACGACTATTCTTTCGCTTGCTCGTCGTGAGCGACGACTATGGTCGTTTCAACTCCGACCCCGCGATCCTGCGCAGCGTCTGCTTCCCTCTGCTGACCGACAAGATCAAACGCGCGCGAATCGAGAAGGCCCTGAACGAATTGATCCGATCGGGAATCGCTCGTTTCTATCTGACAGAGGGCAAAGTCATAGGAGAGCTTATCAACTTCACTAGGTTTCAACAGCCGCGCGCCAAGAAGAGCAAATTCCTTGAGCCTGGTCACGAGTTCCTACGAACATTCGAAAACATTCGCGAACAGATGCGTGCAAGTGAAAGTCAAGACGATCACAGTCGCGCATCGACAGATCGTTATCGTGATCGTTCTTCTGATCCTAATTCCGATCTGGATCTTGTTGCCAAACAATTCGAAAAATTCTACGAAGCCTATCCTCGCCGACAGGCAAAGGAAGATGCCGAGGCAGCGTGGCGCAAGCTAAACCCGAATGAGCAGTTGTTTTCACGCATATTGGCCGACATTCGGAGCCGATTCAGGGCAATTGACGTCAATTTCGTTCCGCTGCCGGCAAAATATCTAAACGGTGCGCGCTGGAACGACGAAATCATTGCCAACGAAACGAGAGACGAAACCTCGATTGACATATCGAAGCGACTAATGCGCGAAGCCAAGGAGGAAGACGATGCAAAGAATCGAGGCCCTCAATCTGGTGACAATGCTGATCGCGGCTTATCCAGGATGGAAACCGCCAGAGGAAACTCAACGGCTTTACGCCGGATTTATTGAGCAGCTGGACTACGATGTCGCTCGTGAGGTGTTGCGAGAAATCATCGAGTCGCCGCGCGAGTTTGTTCCGCCCGTTGGCCTGATTATCAGTCTTGCCCACGAAAAGATGCGAACAATCGAGCGTGATCGGCGGTTGGCCCTCCCTCGCAAGTACAAGCCTGGAGAGGTTTGCTATGACCCGAAGGGTCGAAGGTACGTGGCTGATACTAACGGCGATTTACGCTTCGTTGAGTCGGACGAGACGACGGAAGATTTAAGCAGTAAACGACGAGCATCGTGAGAGTGTCGCGTCGAACGAGGACAAGCCGGGGTAGGGGGATCAAATCTCTACGCTCGGCCGAGCGTTGACCGCGTGGCAGCCACACGTGTGTGGCCGCAAGTTAGGGGGTAGGGGGTGTCGGTGGGGATGGTGGATATCACAAGTAAGACGATTCGCGATCGAATTCTAGAACTGCGCCGGGTTGCCGCGCGGGAGCTGGTGCCTAATCCGAAAAATTGGCGGCGTCATCCAGCGCGCCAAGCGGCGGCGCTGCGCGGCCTGCTCGAGGAAATCGGCTATGCAGATGCGCTTCTCGCACGCGTATTGCCGGACGGCCGTCTGATGCTGATCGACGGCCACCTTCGCGCGGAGACTACGCCCGACCAACTGGTGCCTGTGCTCGTACTCGACGTCGACGAAAACGAATCTCACAAGCTGCTCGCGACGCTCGATCCGCTTG
>Ga0070731_10003692_pt1 | contig 13635 bp, 14 predicted proteins | sample Coa_R1_2_FD_66448 | JGI IMG/M metagenome (GOLD analysis project Ga0070731, IMG submission 66448) | Surface soil microbial communities from Centralia Pennsylvania, which are recovering from an underground coalmine fire - Coalmine... | ecosystem: Environmental > Terrestrial > Soil > Unclassified ... | reverse complement strand
TAAACCAGCTGGGAATTTTATAATTGAATTTGATGAATCCGATTCGTTCATAAAACTCAGCATGAGACAATTCGTGAGCAATAATATTCAGGTCCATTGCATCTGCACTTGATACAATAACGGAACCAAATTTTAAATAAGTAGCAGCAGGCGCAGAGGGATTGACGCAATATTTTTGGAAATCATCTTCGTTGTCGCAATAAATAAACCTGGGATTACTTATTTTTTGCCCCCAAAAACTATCAATACGGGCTGAGGCTTTGTTTATCAGCAATTTTAAACTATCGATTTTGCGGTGAGGTGACGAGGCGTTAAAATAGATATGGCCTTCTTTATTGAAATTTGAAAGGCCAATTAAAATGCTCCTCGTTTCCTGCGGAAAAATAATGAAATGGGCAAAGGCAGCAATTGGAATGAGGATGATAAAAACCAAACAAGTTCTGATAATTATTTTTTTAAGCGTTGTCATCATTGTGGGTATTTTGAAGCTTGCCAGTTACGGGGGCAGGTGTTTGCGACGAGCCTCCAATAGAGATCCATTATCCGAATGTAGCACAATCGATGACTTATAATAAAATATTCAATGGGCAAGGTGTTGAGCAAAAAAATCTGGCGGGGTGATTTCTCTTATACTGCAAACTAAACTACTTTTGAAATTCATAAATACGGTTGAAGGAATGACGGTTTATAATGAAAGTACATTTGAGCGTATGGGCCGCGTCGCGTTACTTGTACCAACGATTTGCATTTTTCAAGTAACTCTTTTTGCTCAAGGCAAACCAGATGTCGACAAAATACCCGGTGGATCCCGGGACTCACTTCACGGAATCACGATCCACCAGGAAATTCGCTTTTCAACAAACCCAAAACAGGTCTATGAGACTTTATTAAGTTCAAAACGGTTTAGCGAATGCGTCAAAAAGTCTTTCGATAATTTCTCGGACACATCAGCCCGTATCGATTCCGTGGTCGGGGGCGCTTTCTCCCTCTTTGACGGAGTGATTTTCGGAAGGATACTTGAACTGGTTCCAAATCGTCGAATTGTCGAAGCCTGGCGCGTGTCGAACTGGCCCCCTGGTGCATACTCAATTGCAAGGTTCGAGTTTATTCCTGATGGATTAGGAACGCAGCTCATATTCGATCATATAGGATTCCCGGAAGGCTTAAAGTCACATCTAGCGATGGGATGGCAGCAGCATTATTGGGACGCCTTAAAAAAATATTTGCAGTAGAAATTGAATCCTGGGGCCGGGTCACAAAAATTTTTAAAGTGAAGAGAAAGGACTTTATAAGGATTTCCTCTTTATCTATTGCTGGCGTTTTGTTTGGTAGATTAACTTCGGCTGCTACAGTTGGCCATATCATAAAACCGCCTCATGCGGTTATGCTCCTAACTGACGACGGCTGGCGAAAATGTACAGTTTCAAACGAAAATTATTTTAAATACCATGATGTAATTGTCACTGCAAAGTTGACTGCAAATGATTTGGTGGTGTTATTAAACTCTCCTAAGATCGCTATCAAAGAGGTTAAACTGATATGGAACCATCATCTTGGCGAAAAAGCTTTATGCCTTGGTGACCATTGGGAACGGACATACGGGGATGTTGGGTGGAGCAAACCCGACTTTGGTAAGAAGGAACCTTGGTACCTGACAATATATGACGAGAATTCAACTGCTTGTTTTGGAGTAAAAACTGGCTGTAATAGCATTTGCAGCTGGAGTTTAAGACCTGCCACTTTGGAACTTTCCCTGAATACGCGTTCTGGTGGAACAGGTGTATGGCTTGGAGACCGAGAACTAAACCTGGCTAATATTGTAACTACTTGCAATAGTGAACCAGAGTCAACCTTTCAAACTCAGCGGCGGTTTTGCAGAATCATGTGTGAGCAGTCGAGATTACCAAAACAACCGATTTATGGAATTAACGACTGGTATTATGCTTATGGCAATAATTCGCCGGAACTGATATTGAAGCAGTCCAGATTAATGAGCGAGCTTGTTTCTGACACCGGAAACCTGCCCTTTTGTGTTATCGATGCCGGATGGGCCAAATATGCGCCTGCATTACCGGGCGATTGTTGCTGGCAGGAAGATTTTTCAAAAGCTAATGAGAAGTTTAAAGATATACAGGCGCTCGCAAGCCAGCTCAAGGCAATTGGGATGCGACCAGGTTTATGGACAAGACCACTGTGTGCCAAAAGCACCGACCCTAAAAATTTACTCTTGCCTAAGATCAGGGGGCGGGAGAACCCTTTAAACCCAATACTTGACCCCACGATCCCGGAAAATATAGAACGCATGAAAAATAATTTTGTAACTTATAAATTGTGGGGATTTGAGATGGTGAAGCACGATTTTTCGACCTTCGATATCACAGGCAAATGGGGCTTTGAGAAGAAAGATCAAATTACCGAAGAGGGCTGGCGTTTTTCCGACAATTCGAAAACTACCGCAGAAGTAATTAATCATTTGTATCGTTCAATACGTGAAGCTGCAGGTGAAATGTATTTGATAGGCTGTAATACCTTAAGTCACCTTTCTGCGGGCAAATTTGAGCTAAACCGCATAGGAGATGATACAAGTGGTAAGGAATGGAGCCGCACGAGAAAAATGGGTGTCAATTGTCTTGCGTTTCGGATATGCCAGCATAGGTCATTTTATTTTACAGACGGAGACTGCGTTGGCCTTACCACACAGGTACCCTGGGAGAAAAATAAGCAATGGATGCAGTTGCTCGCAGAAAGCAGCACACCACTTTTTATTTCTGCGCAACCTGATGCGCTTAAACTACCACAGAAATCATTTATCAAAGATTGTTTTGCCAGGGCTGCAAAGGTTCAGCCAATTGGCGAGCCTTTAGATTGGATGCAAGATAATCTGCCAAATAAATGGCGGTTGAATAACAGAGAAGTCGATTTTGACTGGAACTAAATATGCCAATAATTGGCCACCTGCCACAAATTCTATTGGCTCTTTCGAGTTTGAGGGGGACAGTTCAGGGATGCAATTCCTATCCAATCATATTGGATTCCGCTATTTTTTAAACTGCCTGACGAAAAAATCCGCGACGGCTGAAAATACCTTTATCGAGTGGTCAAAGCCCATCCAATGGTGGGTATCATCAGTTATCATGAGCGTCTCAAATGAGATATTTTGTTTCCGTAACCTGTTAATGAGGTCCACGCTCTGGTTGAACGGAACATTTCGGTCGTCATCTGCGTGAATAATCAGAACCGGTGATTTCCACGAACTAATGGATGATACGGGAGAAGACAGCCATGCGGTCTCGACCGCCTTGTCGAAATCAGGAGCTTTTTCATATTTGTTTTTATCCATCGACATAGAAGTGAAACTTGCCCAATCGTTTACTCCGTGGATGTCAACACCAGCCGCGAATATTTTTGAGTCCCTGGCGAGGGCAAGCGCGGTCAAATAACCTCCATACGACCCGCCGTAAATGCCGATTTTGCCCGCATCCACACCAGGCTGCTTTTGCAACCATTCCCCGGCGGCTTTAACATCCTGGTATTCGGATGCGCCGGCAGGGCCCGCATGCTGCGGCTTGTGGAATTCGTATCCGTAGCCTATGCCCAACCTGTAGTTTACCGATAAGACCACGAACCCAAGATTTGCGAGGTATTCGTTGCATGCATACGTGTTAGCATAGTAATCGAAATAATGCCAGGCAAGCAGCATTTGCCTTTCAGGACCGCCGTGAACAAAAACAATTGCTGGTGCTTTACCCACCTTGTTGGCAGGTTCAAACAGTTGTGCATGAATAACAAAACCGTCGGCGGAATTAATCATGATTTGTTTAGGCGTTACAAATTTATTCTCTGCAAAATCAGCCGGAATATTTTCTGCAGCCAGCAGATGAATTGTACCATTGTCCCGGTTCACGATTGCCGGTAGCGGCGGCCTCTGCGGGGTTGCACTTATTGCTGCTATCGTGCCATCCCCATCCATCATCACGGGACTCCATTCAGCGCCGGTCCCCTGCGTAACTATTTTCATATCGGGTTTGTCCACGCTGACCACGGCAACATGTCGCCGATCTATATCCCGCTGATCGTTACCGGAGTTGACGACAAAGACCAGGTGTTTCTTATCGGCGCTTAATTTTATATGCTCAACCATAAAATCTCCAGGCGTCAATAAAATCGCTTCGCCCCCTATAGACGGTATCGAATACAGATGCGGCCAGCCATCGTGATAAGAATAAAACACGATGTGGTCGCCTGCCGCCCAGTTCAAGTTTGGTTCCCCTTCAAATCCAGGAAGCGAACCGCGGAGCGTTGCAGGCGCGTTCCATAGGAGTTGTGCTCTGGCGCTTGAAACATCGGCTATGTAAATGCTCCAAGGTAATCTTGTATTTGCCATGATAGAATCGGGTTCACCCCCCACCGCGGGCACCCGGATAAAAGCAATTTTATTACCATCAGGCGAAAAGTGGGGGTATATATCCCTGTTGAAAGAAGGAGCGATCCATTTGATGGTTGTGGACGAATAATTGTATACACCCAGCAGGCTGTGATCGCCCCGGTCTGCGACAAATAACAGGTTTTTCCCGTCTGGCGACCATTCGAGGGAGCTGACCGCACCTCTTGTTGTAAACAAACTCCTCGCAGTTCCCGAACCATCGATAGGAGCTGCCAAGACCTGCCCTTCTTTAATAAAAGCCACGGAGTCACGATCTGAAACAGCAGGCCCGTCTCCTTCGCTCAGGAAATGGACTCGACCACCCGTAAAAGGGACACTCGCAACCTGCACTTTCGATGCGGTATCTTCTGAGGAAGGATTGACTGGCCGGTCTATGTCAAAGTTCCCGCCATGGTCTCCTCCCCGAACAAACACAACCCATTTCCCGTCAGGCGAAATCGTCAGGCTCGTAATTTCCTGGCCATCGTCAACGGCATATTCGGTTAATTTTCTTGGCTTGTAGTCCGGACCTTCAGCTACATAGATATTTCGCCTGCCTTCTTCATTCAGCGCCCACGCAAGCTTAGATCCCTTTAAGGAAGTGCACAATTGCGTTGTAAACGGGAAGTTTCTAAATGAATGGAATGAAGGGGTTTGCCCAAAGAGCTGCAGTGGCAGCAAGACAAAAAGGAAGATCTTTTTCATGTTTGAAATTAAAGTAAAGCGGCTTGATTTCGAGTAATGATTTCTGGTGTCCATCCGCGCGACATGATAAAAAATGCAGGTCTGCAGGGTCCACGAAAAAATCGATCATTTAAAGGAAGTTTACAACTTTCGCTCATTAAATTAATCTGGATTCCTACGCTGCTGCTGGCCTGGGCTCTGAGCATAGACATAATAAATGCCTTTCGTCACCCCCCGTCCCTATCCCAGAATATTCAAAAGCGCATTCTGCACGTGGATGAAGTAGTCGTTGCTCTCGGAATACATCGCACCACTGACGGAAGAGAAACTGTCAATTGTTTTCCCGTTACAACCACAGTCAGGAATTAAAGAATGCCTTTTGGAGCCTAATGCGAGAGTGACGGATAAGTTTAATAACAGTAATGATTTCATTTAATTCTCAAAATTGCTGCTGTATTTTGATGATTCCGGGGGTGTGGCTTCACCCACACATCGGAATCCACCAACAGATTACATGTTCCACAATTTGAAAACAATCGGCTGATACTTGATGGATTCTACCTTTCGTCCGTCAACTTTTGCAGGGATCCATTTGCTCTTGTTGATAACATCCATGGCTTCTCTGCCGAGAATTTCAGGACCGGTTATCGCCTTTACTTTTTTTGGATTGCCGAGTGTATCCACCACGAATTCAACGATCACGGTTCCTTGTATGTCGCTATTAATCGCCGCTTCAGGATATTTGAAATTTTTGAATAAAAAAAGCTGCTAGGCGTGATCACCACCTGCAAATTTCGATTCAACCGTATCGCCATGCTTTGTATTGGCCTTAAGATCATTCTGAATACCTTTGCTATCATCTGACGCGCCCAGAGGGTTTGGAGGATTTCTCGCGTCATTTTCGCGCTGCGACGCAATATCAACGGCAATTCTTTCTCTGTATTTGGAAAGAAGAAAGGAATAGAATTTATCCGCCGGAGTTTCGCTGCCACAAAAAGTGCCTATTAAATAAGTGAACTGGTCTTTATTTACCTCGGATTCAATCAGGATTTGGTATATGAATTTTTCAAAATCGGGAAGGTCTTCGCAGAGGTGTGCGAACCTTTGTTCCAATGTTACGGCGTCACTGTCCTGGACTGCCTTCTGCATGAAATAGTTCGATATGTATCTCGTTCCGATGTAGGTTTGATCATCAACTTTCATCGAAAAAGTGTTAGGCGAATTAAGATCTCCGCCTCCGAAGTTTGTTGCTCGCCTGATAGCTAACTTTTCTGTAAAATCGCATATCGCTGCCGATTTAAGTTCCTGCGCGGTCGATCCAAAAAAGTCGAGGCAGGTCAATAATAGGATGGCAAATCTTCTCATGTAGTTTAAGGTTTGGTTTTCAAAGGCTTTATAGTCATAAGATATAGTATTTTCCTATAAGATGCAATCTAAGGTAATTTGCAAAGGTGTGTTAGTGGATTAAGCTGGTGAAAGAACATTTGATTTTTGACCCGACAAGAAGGTGAGTCCCAAACGTAGTCGAAATTCCTACAAAAAAAGAGAATTCAAGCAGTTTGTATTTTGGAGTTACCACACTTCAAAAAAGAAAACTAGAACCCATGGAGACTTGAATCGACCTTTGATGTCATAAAGGGGTACCGAGTGAGATGAAACGGAGATTCTTTCGAGACACTTTTGTGGACGTTCATCATTTGGAACCGCTGGCCATGAAAATTGCAGTGAAGCCCGAAAGCATGTTGATCGCGCGGTTCTTATGCGTCGCGTTGCGGATGATGATTTCGTGTTTGATCGACATGGCGACGAAAATCAGACCTGCAAGTGCTGCGGAGCCGCTTCCCACCATCACATAAAAATTACTCCATTGTTCCGGCATGGGTAGTTCGTGTCTTTATGAATTTGGTTGTCGTATTGGAATTTTTATCATGTCCATAAAGATAAAATTCCAAATGTGTTCATCAAAATCTTCGATGATTCCCTGTTGCATAAAACCCAAATCACCAATTTCATCAGGCTCTGCTCCACTGCATTTAGTCGATTCAATTCTTACTAAGAATCGGTTTTTCTCATTTGCTGGTGACCAGAGTGAGTAAATACTCGTCCAGGTTGCTCATTGCCATGGCCATGCCTTCCTTGAAGCCTTTGGCAACCATCATTTCAAGGGTAGAAAGACTATCGAATTTCTTTTCAACGTAAACTGTGGTTGTCTCCCCTGTTGCCTTGAAGGTATTACTGGTCAGGGAGAAACCACTACTGATGGATTTCCCATTTTCATCGCTAAAGGTATTCCTCCCCGAGAAAAAGGACTTGTCTTCGATTTTGATAAATTCGACCAAAGACCAGTGGGAAACATTCTCAGGTGAGACCATGGCATATAACCAGCGACCCCCTTCCCGGAAGTCCATCTCCTTGGTTTGAGTCCGCCATGGTTTGGGAGCCAGCCACTGGTCAAGCATTTCCGCTTTCGTAAAGGCATCCCAGACGAGATCGAGGTCGGCAGCAAATTCCCGCGTAATGTGGATGGTATTGGTGTCTTTGTTTACTGTGAAATCAAATAATTGGTTCATTTTTTCTTATTTTTTAGCGTTAACAATAATTGATCGAGTCGTTGGAATCCCTCTTCCGTAATCTTGCGGAACTGGTCAAGCCAGATATCGATTTCTTTCATCTTATCGATTTTTAGTTGATAAAATATCTCCCTGCCTTCCTGTTTTTGAGCCAGGAGGTCGCATTGGGACAAGATTCGTATGTGCCTTGAAATGGACTGGCGGGTGATGTCGAAATGCTCCGCAATGGCGTTGGGAGTCATCGCTTGTACGGCGATCAGCACGAGGATCGCTCGGCGGGTTGGGTCTGCAATGGCCTGAAAAATATCTCGTCTCATAAAATATGAATAAGAAGCCGATCAGCTGCAAATATATGTGAAGCCGATCAGCTGCGCAAATTTTTTTTTCACGGGTCTTGCCGCTAGGCATCAAAAAAACTGAGAAACCTGAAGGTCAAAGGCAAGATAGCATTTGAAAGGCGATCTCTTTGCTTTTTGCTGCGCCAGAGTTCCCCTATTTTTTGCCTTATTGAAAATTTTGGAACAGCATATCCATACTTCAAGCTTACCGCAAAACCCGGCCAAGATTAATAGAAAGAAGTTTGCATAAAAGGCTTAATTTTTGTCGCGATAAAATATTTCAATAATTCCAACGAAATAATACCATGTCAAAAAGATTGGTTTTCATCAGTACCCTTGTAATGCTGTCAATATTCTCGGTTAAAGTATTTTCACAGCAAGTAAATAGCGATTCCGTGGCCATTGTAAAGCTGCTGGAAAAAGCGGCGACGACTTTTAGAGCAGGTGATACAAAAGCGTATGCGAACTGCTGGCTAGTACGACCATACAGTATCATACTGATTTCCACTGCGGATGGAAAGGCAATGTCGATTCCCGCTGAAGCAATGGCTCACCCTTCTTCACATGCCGGTCAAGGAGGTTATGCAACGGCATCAAATTATAAGATGAGCATACATGGTGATAACGGATGGACAAGTTTCGATGAAGTGTCAACCGCCAAAGATGGCGCAAAAAGTTATTCTCATGAAGTTTGGATGGTAGAAAAAGTTAACAACGAATGGAAACTGGTGGCAGCGTCGATGCATTTTTATAAACCATCGTAGGTGCCAATGATATCGTCTGCTATGCGCAATCAAGCCCACCAGGTTTGTTATTGAGGATAGAGGTAACCACCTGATTCTTTTGAGTGATTGATCGAGAAGAGTCATCGGAATAAAGATTAGTGATGAAATGTAGAAACTGGAATGAGACGAGGTAACGTCGGCATTAGTTAGCTAGAAAAGAATAAGTTTATGGTAAAGATCAGTATTCTATATCCTGATACAGGAAGATTTGACAAAGACTATTACCTCGATATTCACATGCCTTTGTCCATTGAAAAGCAAGGTGATGCGTTGAAGGGTATTAGTGTAGAGATAGGTCTCAATGGTGGCAACGCTGAAGTAAAACCTCCTTGTGTCGCCATGTGTCATTTGTTGTATGATTCAATCGAAGCGTTCCGTACGGCATTCTTGCCTCACGCGGAATTACTTACCGCTGACATGATAAATTATACGGATATTCAGCCTGTTTACCAGATCAGCGAGGTTAAGATCTATAAATGAACTTAACACGCCGTCAAGGACACCAGTTTTACTTTCATCCGAACTGCATGCCACAGTCGTGCCCGTTACGGTGATCGGAAAATTCTGCAGTCAAAATTTTTCTTACAACCGATAAACAAACCAATATTTCTAACCAGGCAGTTGAAAATATGGAAGTACATCACCCTCCTCACGTAGAAAAGAAAAATTTCAAAGAATATCTTTTGGAATTTTTCATGCTCTTTCTTGCCGTGTTTCTCGGCTTTGTAGCAGAAAACATACGAGAGAATATAGCCGAGAATAACCGGGCCAAGGAGTATGCCATTTCATTAGTGCAGGATTTGCAACATGATACCACTGCAATTAATTCACATCGAAAATCTGCCGACATGTATGTTGCTATAGCGGACAGCCTGCTAAATCTTAGTAAGAAACAGCTAGATGGCAGAAATGCCGCCGAATTCTCTTTTTATACCCGATTCACGTACTGGACAGTTCCTATAGCATGGAACCGGGCCACTTTCGAGCAAATCAAAAATTCCGGGAACCTCAGGTATTTCAAAAATTACAAACTATTGGAAAAACTGATGAAATATGATGGACTGATCAATGAAATCCAGGCGGAATTCCAGGATCGACGGACAAGAAGCAACTTGTTACTGAATCACATCAATAAAATCATCGAGCCTGAAATGCATTATGCTTTGTCGACGTACAACTTATCAACCTTAGACACTATGTCAAATGAAGCAAAAGAGAATTTTTTCAATGCCGAGGTGGGATCCATGGAGAATCTAAGGAGTGAAATAAAGGAGATGCTGAATATGGTTATTGTGCAGCAGAGGAATGTCAGGTTCGACGAAAATCGTCTGCGACGAGCTATGGAATTGGCGAATGAATTGATCAGTGACCTGGAAATGGAATACAAAATGGACTAACTTTATTCCAACCAAGATTCTTGTCATGCTCACCAAGAAACTGCTTTTGTTTGCTGGTGCTTTTGCGCTGGCAATTTCCTGCAAGAATTCCAATATTAAGAACGATAGCGGTTTCGATTCTGAATTGGAAACCGCCAGGAAAGGAATCGACGCATCTAACCAGGAATGGTTGACGGCCTTGAAAAAAGGAGATTCGATTGCACTGGCAGATCTTTATACAAAAGATGGAGAGATCATTACACCGGGTGATCCTATTAGGCAGGGAAGGGAGGAAATAACGAAGGATATGGGGGAAATAGTACGCTATGGGGTGACCGACGTAACCGATACGGTAGTAGGTTTCTGGGGAGAAAACCATGTTTATACAGCCGAGTACATCGAGACATTTTTTGATTCAACCGGAAAGATTCTCGCTCATGGTAAATCTCTTTGTGTTTGGAAGGAGGTAGAAGGGAAATGGAAGCTATTTCGGGACATGTTCGTACCTGAAAAGCGCCAGGACTAAGCGCTTGCGCTATTTTGCGACAAACGCATTTAGTTACGCGTGATTGCACGGACGGATTGCTTGAATCGATTTCAAAGAGGGAACTAAAAAAATGGCATGATGAATACAGGGATACATGGAATGGGCCTTTGATGTTGTTGCTTTTTTGAGACGTCGTTGCCCCCACCGAAATTGGGCAACTCAATTCCAGAGGACGAGCCGTGCGAGCATGAAAAGCCGTGTGAGCCCGAGGCTCCCGAACCCGATCCCGAGCTCATATTACTTCCCGAACCCTTACAACCGTAGGCAAGAAGACAGATGATCGCCGCCGACAATATGGCGACCGTCCAAATTTCCATCCCAAGCAAAGCTTTCTTCCGTGTGACCTTGTTGTGGGAGAAAATGCAAACTGCTGCATAGCCTATGGGACCAAGAGTCAATCCCGTGATCAGGCCGAATACCCCTTTCCCTCTTGAGTAAAAGGCTTTTTTTGGAGGTTGATTCGCACTAATGCCTTTCGGTTGTAGCTGGAGATCGTAGGCAAATGTTGTCTGAACGCAGAATAGGAGGAGTATGGAGAGAATGGCGACCCGCATTTATTTTGCTTATAGTCACGGTAAAGGTGAAAATCTCCAATCAAGAATCAAAAGCGCCGAAGTTAAAAAATTGCCAATTAGCTTTTCCGCGGCGATAAAAGGCTGCAGTCAAAATGCTTATCTTACAAGGAAATCACTTTTCATCAAACAAGGAGAGTCATGAAAAAATGTCTCCATGGATTAATACCATTGAGTTTACTCGCAATTTTTTGTGGTCACCGCGCGCTAGGCCAGCAAATTGACGCCAAAATTGCTCAGAAATGGAACAAGATTTTTGACAGTATTTCCCAGAATAATCCGTTGCCCGCTTTTTATGTGGCCATGGTAGATAAAGGCGGGATCTGTTACCGATATGCTCACGGTAAGGAGATTTGGGCAAAAGACAAGGCGTTGAATGAAAATAGCATTTTTAGAATCTATTCCATGACAAAGGCAATCACCACGGTGTCCGTGATGCAACTGGTGGAAAAAGGTAAAGTTTTGCTCGATGAACCAATGGATAAATGGTTGCCGGACATGATCGAAATCCCGATATTGCGGGACGATGGATCACTGGTGAAATCCAATAAAACAATTACTTTGCGCCAGCTGCTTACGCACACGTCAGGATTTGCCTACTCTTTTTTAAATCCCAAATTGCTGAACTTCAAAAAACCTGCAGACTGGAGGTATAAGGACTTCCCGAGAATTGCCGAGCCAGGCGTGCGCTTTTGCTATGGTACGAGTTTGGATTGGGTTGGCAAATTAATCGAGAGGATATCTGGCAAAAGCCTTGAGGAATACGTCGAGGAGAACATTTGCAAGCCACTTGGAATGAACCGCACCTTTTTTACGGTGCCTGATTCGCTGATTGGTGACATCGTCTCTTTTGGCCACGTGGCGGGCGACAAATTCACGAGTGACGAGGCATGGCAATTAAACAGGGCGGAGATCAAGCCAAAAGAATTTAACGGCGGTGGTGGATTGTTTGGCACAGTGCACGATTATGGAAAATTTGTTCAGTGCATTTTAGATGGCGGCACGCTCAATGGCAACGAGATACTCCAGAGATCCACGCTGGATGGGATGTTCACGAATCAAATCGGAGACCTTTGGTTACAATTTGACAAACTAAGTGGTCCCACCTTTTTGGCTGATACCAATTCAACATTGCTGGGTCATGACAAGTTTGGTTTGGGTTGGGCGATTGATGTGACCGGCAGAGACGGTTTGCCCCGTGGGAATATGTACTGGGGAGGCTTGGCTAATACTTTTTTCGATATAGATCCCAAGGGTGGGAGGGCTGTTTTGCTTTTTTCCAATGTCCTTCCATGGGGAAATAAGTATTGTACCAGCATTTATTTCAAAGCCCTGCAAACGATTTATTCATTGAAGTAGAGGCTCCCGAAAAATCTTCACAGCAAGAGTAGTCATTAATAAAAAATATTGCGATAGTCGCATCAATATGATAAAGCAAACACGTCGCAAATTCGCGACCACTTTCAAAGCGATTGATAAGACAAGACTTATTCTTTTTGGTCTCTTTATTTTTGCCCGGTCAGTTTGCGTTGCGCAAAGTTCTGTGTCGCTTACGCCAGCAATTGAAAGGCAGTTCAATAAAATTGAAAGTGACATTCTTTCCTCTGCTAACGCCATGCCGGAGGAGAAGTTTAATTTCTCTCCTGAAAGTCTTAATATAAAAAATACGAACTTCAAGGGTGTTCGAACATTCGCCGGTCAAATAATGCATCTAGCGACTGACAATATTTTTATTTGGAGTGCGATCACTGGCGACTCGGTGCGTGCAGACATTCGGGAAGTAAATGGACCCACAACGATCAAAACCAAGAACGACATCCTTGAATATCTCAAGAGCTCTTTCGCTATAGGGCGTAGGGCCATCGCTGCACTGACAGACAAAAATGCGATGGACATGATTGAATTCAGGTGGCGAAAATTATCGAGGCTTGACCTGGCATTTTACGCCCTCACGCATGCCAATGAGCATTATGGGCAAATGGTCGTTTATCTCCGGATGTGCGGCATTATTCCGCCGCCGACAATCAATGAAAAATAAAACCGGTCCAATAGACTTGTTGCCGTAGAAGGGAGCGCAATCATGTTTCATAGTAGCACCCTTGGGTGGTTCAATTATTTTTCCAATGAACTCGAGGACCTAACAGGAATGAGTCAAACAAGTATTTTTTCGCTCCAACATGATCTTGTCGTAATGAATTAGTTGTAAATTATTGCGGATTCAAGCGCACTAGTTCTTTGACAATTTAATTAAGAAACATTATATTTGTATTGACTAACCCTTTATTTTATGTCAATACAAATCAAGTTAAACAAAAAAGAGCTAGCTTTTCTGGAGTCGCA
>Ga0070731_10003691_pt1 | contig 13638 bp, 10 predicted proteins | sample Coa_R1_2_FD_66448 | JGI IMG/M metagenome (GOLD analysis project Ga0070731, IMG submission 66448) | Surface soil microbial communities from Centralia Pennsylvania, which are recovering from an underground coalmine fire - Coalmine... | ecosystem: Environmental > Terrestrial > Soil > Unclassified ... | reverse complement strand
ATACCGCCGAGCGCGTGTTCTCCACGCTATCGCAGCTGGTCCGCGCCTCAGGACTTGCCGCCATCATTGCCACGCACAACCTCGATCTTGCGGCGCAAATGGATCGCCGCGTGACCATACGCGACGGCATGGTCGTCGAGCTGACGTAGAGGACGCGTCCGCGCCGGCGTCGTGACTGCGAACACAAAAGAGCCGTCCTGGGGCGCGGCCCGCAAAAGCATCTTGATGTTGGATTGGACGTTCATCAGCAGGCAACGCAGTGGCAGTACGCGTCAGCCCTCCGCGTTACGTGAACCCAGGAAAGCCCACCACATTCTTGGATGATGGACGAGCTTGGCGGTCGGGCGGGAGAGATCCGCTCGCCTTGCCAGCAACTAAAGGTCTGGACGCCACCGCGCGGTGACCACGCGCCAAGCGCGCCGTGCCACCGGCTTGACGCTAAATCCGAGCGAAAGACCGCCCGCCACGGCCAGGATTGAGACGAGAGCGGAAAAAAGGGCCTGTGCTGTCACGGAAAAACGCCCCTGGCTTGGTACCCATCAAGGCCGGTACCCGGTTACCCGACTCGACGACGGTTTCGAGGTACCACTTTTTGGCCAAAATAATTTATGGAGCACCTCTTATGGTTTACGAAAGATGTACTCGCCTTCCGTCCATTGCGCATGTCGAACGTGACATCGTCTCGATCGCCTTGTTGGCCGATTGTCAGTGCTAGGTTCGATGCGGCCTATTTGAGGGCGCTGGAGATCGACCCAAAGGTGTTTTTGAGGTTGTGGCCGATTCCCTGCACCACCGTGATTATCACCACTGAGATCGACGCGGCGAGCAAGCCATATTCAATGGCCGTTGCTCCAGATTCGTCCCTGAGCAAGTCCATCATCTTTCGACGCATAGCGCTAAGTCCTCTGCCAAATTTTTGTGCGCAGAAATCCTGATTGTGGCGCGCTAATTTTTTTCAAAGCCGACCGGTACAATTTTTTCAAATTGGCCCCCGATATGTGGACGTATTGCCGCAGCTTTGCGCTGATACCGAACTCGTCGCTTGCGTCGCGTGAGGAATAAGGTTCGTCGGAATCGAACTGACCAACGACATTGTCATGGATGGTAGGTCGCCACTGGCGGGGAGGCGAGTTGAGATCGCCTAGAATGCGATCGAGACGACTTTCTCGCCCTCTTGGTTTTTTACGATCATCTGAGCGGAGCCGGGATATTGGCTGCTGCTCTTGAAATTCTGCATGAGAATCCGCGCGAAGCTGTGAGCGCTCTCGTCAGTTGGGAGGTAAGTCCAGCTGACCTTTTCGCCATCGTCCCATCTGATCTCGAAGGCATATGCGGGCATGGTGCACCTCGTGCAACCAGCCCCCGCGCACGTGTCTCTTAACGTATGCAACCTGCCCGCGTTCCCTTCGCCGAAGGAGTAACCTCCTGTTAGGAATAAAATCTGCCCAGACCAATTAGGACCGCTGCCGATCTTGAATTTCGGAACATAATGGGAACATAGTTCCTATTGTGTTCTGCCAGAGGAGGCTTCCGTGGTCCGTTCAGTTCTGCAAGATGCGCTGGCTCTAACGTCACTGACACTGTTTCTCGCGGCAATTGCGGTGTGGGCGCGAGTGCTGGGCGTAATGTGATGCCGAGAAGACCGAGCGGGTGGTGGGCGATACTTTCTGTGGGTCTGGACGGGCTCATCCCGGCGCGCGCATGGACAGCGGCGCGCCCGATTGGCCATGCTCGTTCCCGCGAGAATCGCCAGCATTGAATCATGGCCGCAGCGAACGACCCCGGTTTCGTGCATCTGCACGTACACTCCTCCTACTCCCTGCTCGAGGGTGCGCTGACCATTGCCCGCCTGGCCGAGCTTGCCAAAAAGGACCGGCAGCCCGCACTGGCGCTCACCGACACCGACAACATGTTCGGTGCCCTCGAATTCTCGGAGAAGATGGCCAGTTCCGGGATCCAGCCGATCGTCGGCTGCGCGCTTGCGGTTGACTTCGGCGATCAGGAGGCCAGAGGCGGGCCTGTACCGGGTGGCGAGGATTTTGCGCGGCTGGTTTTGCTTGTGGCGCGGGAGGAAGGGTACCGCAGTCTGATGCGGCTTTGCTCGCGCGCACACCTCGACACCGAACAGAATCAGAAACCGCACGTTAAAATCGCTTGGCTCGCCGGCGAAGCCAGCGGACTGATCGCGCTCAGCGGCGGACCCGGTGGCCCGCTGGATCGCGCCTTTGTGGGTGGTCAGAGTGCGCTCGCGCAGTCACGCTGCGAAGCGTTGCAGGACCTGTTTGGCGACCGCCTTTACATCGAATTACAGCGCCACGGCATGGCAAACGAGCGGGCTGCCGAGCCGGCCTTGGTGGAACTCGCCTATGGGCGTGGTCTTCCGCTGGTTGCAACCAATGAGCCGTTCTTCGCCAAGCGCGACGACTACGAGGCCCACGACGCTCTTCTGTGCATCGCTGAGGGCAAATTGGTCGCCGATGGCGAGCGTCGCCAGCTGACGACCGAACATCGCTTCAAGAGCCGCGCCGAAATGGCCAAGCTCTTTGCCGATCTGCCGGAAGCACTGGCGTCGACCGTCGAGATCGCCGGGCGCTGCGCATTCCGCCCGATCACGCTGCGCACGCCGATCCTGCCGCGCTTCACCACCGACAAAAAGGGCGAAATCGACGAAGTCGCGGAGTTGCGCCGTGCCGCACGCGCCGGTCTGGACGCCCGCATAAAGCGCTACGGGGTGGCGCAGGGTCACACGACCGAGGAGTATGACGAGCGCCTCGCCTACGAACTCGGCGTCATCGAGCGCATGAAGTATTCCGGTTACTTCCTCATCGTGGCCGATTTCATCCAATGGGCGAAAGGGCAGGGTATTCCAGTGGGGCCCGGGCGCGGCTCCGGCGCCGGCTCGCTGGTCGCCTATGCGCTGACGATCACCGATCTCGACCCGATACGCTTCGGCCTTTTGTTCGAGCGCTTTCTTAATCCTGAGCGCATCTCGATGCCGGATTTCGACATCGACTTCTGTCAGGACCGGCGGGACGAAGTCATCCACTATGTGCAGCAACGCTATGGCAGCGACCGCGTTGCGCAAATCATCACCTTCGGCACGTTGCAGGCGCGCGGCGTATTGCGTGACGTCGGTCGCGTCCTGCAAATGCCGTACGGACAGGTCGACAAGCTCTGCAAGCTCGTGCCGCAGAATCCAGCCAATCCGGTCACGCTCGCGCGCGCCATCGATGACGAGCCGCGGCTGCAAGCCGAGCGAGACCGCGAGCCCGTGGTCCGCCGGGCCTTCGACATCGCGCAAAAGCTCGAAGGGCTCACACGCCACGCTTCCACGCACGCGGCCGGCATCGTTATCGGAGACCGGCCGCTCAACGAGATGGTGCCGCTCTACCGCGACCCGAAATCCATGATGCCCGTCACCCAATTCAATATGAAATGGGTGGAGCCGGCGGGCCTCGTGAAATTCGATTTTCTCGGCCTCACCACGCTCACCGTTCTCGATCGCGCGGTGAAGCTGGTGAAGCAGCGCGGTATCGATATTGATCTATCCAACTTGCCCTTGGATGACACCAAGACCTACGAGATGCTGGCCCGGGGTGAAACGGTCGGCGTGTTCCAGGTGGAAAGTCAGGGCATGCGCCGGGCGCTGGTCGACATGCGTCCCGATCGCTTCGAGGATTTGATCGTGCTCGTCGCGCTCTATCGCCCAGGGCCGATGGCGAACATCCCGACCTACTGCGCGCGCAAGCTCGGCCATGAGAACACCGACTATCTGCATCCGAAACTTGAGCCGATCCTGCAGGCGACTTACGGCATCATCACCTACCAGGAGCAGGTCCAGCAGATCGCCCGCGATCTTGCGGGCTACAGCCTTGGCAAGGCCGACATCCTGCGCCGCGCCATGGGCAAAAAAGATCGCCAGGAGATGGCCTCGCAACGCGATGACTTTGTCTCCGGCGCGGTCGATCGCGGCATATCGCGCAACGATGCCGAGGTCATTTTCGAGACCTGCGCCAAGTTCGCCGAGTACGGCTTCAACAAGTCGCACTCTGCGCCTTACGCGTTGCTGACCTATCAAACCGCCTACATGAAGGCCAACTATCCGGTGGAGTTTTTGGCAGCGACGATGACGCTCGCCATGAGCAATACCGACAAGCTCGCAGAATATCGCGGCGAGGCCGAACGGCTGGGCATCAAGGTCGAGCCGCCGTCCATCAATCGCTCGGGCGTCGAATTCGAAGTTGAGGGCAACGCCATCCACTATGCACTTGCGGCGCTGCGCGGCGTGGGCCGGCAGGCGGTCGAGACCATCGTCGCCGCCCGTGCCGACCGCCCGTTCGCGGATCTCGCCGACTTCGCCCATCGCGTGAACCCGCGGGCCATCAACAAGCGCGTGCTCGAGAGTCTTGCAGCGGCGGGCGCGTTCGACACGTTCGAGCCGAACCGTGCGCGGGTCCACGCCGCCGTGGATACGCTCCTCGCCACCGCACAACGCACACACGATGATTCTGCGCGTGGGCAGTCCGAACTGTTCGGCGGACCGGCTTCGCCCGAGCGTCTGGTGTTGCCGGCGCTGGAAGCTTGGCTGCCGGCCGAGCGTCTGAAGCGCGAATATGAGGCGGTCGGATTTTTTCTCTCCGGCCACCCGCTCGACGATTACGCGGCGGCACTCAAGCGGCTGCGCGTTCAATCCTGGGCGGAATTTTCTCGCGCGGTGAAGGCCGGCGCCGCCGCCGGTCGCGTCGCCGGCACCGTGGTCTCGCGCACCGAGCGGCGCACGCGCACCGGCAGCAAGATGGGAATTATCGGTCTCTCGGACCCGAGCGGGCATTACGAGGCCGTGCTTTTTGCCGAGGGTCTGGCGCAATATCGCGACCTTTTGGAGCCGGGAACGGCGGTGCTGCTGCTGCTCAGCGCCGAAGTCCAAGCGGAGGAAGTACGCGCCCGCATTCAATCGGCGGAGCCGCTCGATGATGCCGCGGCCAAGACGCAGAAAGGCTTGCGCGTTTTCCTGCGCAACGAGGAGCCGATCGCTGGCGTGGCGCGGCGGCTGGAGCCGACGCTCAACGGAAACGCACGCAACGGCCGCGAGTCGCCCGATGGCGAGGTCAGCGTGGTTTTGCTTCTGCAAAACGGCAGCGAGGTCGAGGTCAAACTGCCAGGACGGTTCAAGGTCTCGCCGCAGATCGCCGGCGCGATCAAGGCGGTGACCGGCGTGGTGACGGTCGAAGCCTTGTAGTCATATCGTCATAGCTCTTTTTTCGCCGGCTTGGGTGCCGCGCATTCGCCGTCGGCAATCGGGCGCCTTTTGACTTTATCCGTTCATGATCTAAACAGCGGGCCGCACCCTGCAAAGCGGCTTCACCAACTCTCTCACCCACAACGCCGTCCGCACCCGCATGCTTCGGATCGACAATCTCATTTTCGATGCCTGGGGCCGCCGATTTTTCGATTCGGCGAGCGTGGCTATTCCGGCTGGAACCAAGGTCGGCCTCGTCGGACGTAACGGGGTTGGCAAATCCACTCTGTTTAAGCTCATTCTTGGAGAGTACAGCCCGCAAGGCGGCGAAATCCTGCTGCCGAAGGCGGCCCGCATCGGGTCCGTGGATCAAGAACATCCAGCGACTCCGATCAGTCTGCTCGATACGATTTTGGCCGCCGACAAAAAGCGAGAAGCGCTTAACGCCGCGCTGGAAGACGCCGAGCCGGAGGAACTTGCCGAGATCTACCATGAGCTCAACGCCATCGACGCCGATGGAGCGCCATCGCGCGCCGCGGAAATTCTCCATGGCCTCGGTTTCTCCAACGCTGATCTCGAGCGGCCCATGGCGGAATTCTCTGGCGGCTGGCGCATGCGTGTGGCGTTGGCGGCAGCGCTGTTCGCTCAGCCGGATTTGCTGTTGCTCGACGAACCGACCAACTACCTCGATCTCGAGGGAGCGTTGTGGCTCGAAGCCCGGCTAAAGAAATATCCAAACTCGGCGTTGATCGTGAGCCACGACCGCGAACTGCTCGACAATTCGGTCGACGCGATCCTTCATTTGAGCGACGGCAAGCTCGATCTGTATAGCGGCCGATATAACGCGTTCGAGACGCGGCGCGCCGAGAAGGCGCGCCTGCAAGCGGCAACCAAAGCCAAGCAGGAAGCCGAACGCGCGCACTTGCAGCGTTTCATCGACCGCTTCCGCGCCAAGGCCAGCAAGGCGACCCAGGCACAGTCGCGGATCAAGCGCCTCGCCAAGCTGGCGCCGATCGCGGAGATCGTCGAAGAGCGTGTTGCGCCGTTCACGTTGCCGTCACCCGCGCGGCCGCTTGCGCCGCCTCTGATCCAACTCGAAGGCGCGGCCGTCGGTTACGATGGCGTTCCCGTTTTGCGTAATCTTAATCTACGGCTTGATGTGGACGACCGCATTGGGCTGCTCGGCGTCAACGGCGCCGGCAAATCGACCTTCGCGAAACTGATCGCCGGCGCGCTGCCTCTGCTGGCGGGGCAGATGAAGCGCGAAGAACGCATTCGTGTTGGCTGGTTTCATCAGCACCAGATCGAGGCGCTGGACCCGCGCGACACACCGCTCGACATTGTGCGCCGCGAACTGCCGGACGACAGCGAGCCATCGCGCCGCTCTCGGTTGGCGCAGTTCGGCCTGTCGTTCGACAAGCAGGAAACGACCGTGGCCAATCTATCGGGCGGTGAGCGGGCGCGGCTCTTGCTGAATCTCGTGGCGATGACGGGCCCGCACTTGCTGATCCTCGACGAGCCGACCAACCATCTCGACATCGACAGCCGCCGAGCACTGCTCGACGCGCTTAACGATTACGAGGGCGCCGTCATTCTCATCACCCACGACCGGTCCTTGATCGAAATGGTGGCCGATCGGTTGTGGCTGACCGCTGACGGCCGCATCAAACCGTTCGCCGGCGACATGGACGATTATGCGCGCTTTGTGCTCGAGCGAGCCAAGGCCGGAGCGTCGCCGTCATCGTCGCAGCCCGATGAAGCGATAGGCGAGCCTGATCGGGCCGCCGCAACGGCGGCGCAACAAGCGGCGAAGAAGGCCGCGAAGAAACGCCGCCGACGTGGCTATTAGGGCGGCCCGGATCTTCGGCTTCGATGTCCCGCGGAAGGAAGGGGCGCTGCTATCCTCGTGATAGCAAAGAAGCTTATCTAGCTCTTCACCAATCCAGCGGAGCGCGCGACTTCGGACCAGCGGGCGATTTCGCTGCGCATGAAGGTTGCGAATTCATCGGGGCCGGCATCGAGCGGTTCGTAGCCCTGTTTGCTCAAGGACGCCATCGCGTTCGGTGTGTGCATGGCCTGCCGGGCGGCAATGGCCAGTTTCTCGATCAATGGCCGCGGCGTGCCTGCGGGGACCAACAATCCGAACCACAAGCTGGTGTCGAAATCGGGCATGCCGGCTTCCGCCATGGTCGGCACATCGGGCAGCGCGGGTGTGCGCTTCTTGGCGGCAACCGCCAGCGGCCTGATCTTTCCCGCCGCGATCTGGCCAACCACGCTCGAGGCCGGTGAGAACGTCATCAAGGCGCGGCCAGCCATGACGTCGATGATCGTTTGCGGACTACCGGGATAAGGGACGTGGGTGAGTTTGATGCCTGCGCGCTGAGCGAACAATTCGGTGGCAAAGTGCGGCATGCTGCCGATGACGGTCGCATCGAGCACTTGGCCCGGTTTCGACTTGGCGAGTGCGATCAACTCGTCAACACTGTGAATGTTGCTCGCGGGATCCACGACAAGCAGCACCGCACCCTGTTCAAGCAACGCGACCGGGGTAAGGTCTCTCGTCAAATCCAACGCCGCGTTTGGGTTGATGATCTGGTTGGTGATAATCGATAGGGTGGTGAGGAATACCGTATAGCCGTCCTTAGCGGCGTGCGCGACGTATTCGGCGGCGATGCTCGATCCGGCACCGGGCTTATTCTCGACCACGATTTGCTGGCCGAGGATCGGCGCACCGCTCTCAGCGAGAACGCGTCCAGCCACGTCGGCGGCGGCGCCTGGAGTAAACCCCACAATCACGTGGATGGGGCGCGACGGATAAGTGTCATCCGCGATGGCCACGCGTGGTACAAGCGGCAGCGTGACCGTCGCGGCCGCAATGCGCAGAAATCGGCGGCGCACAAGTGTCATGGCGTTTCCTCCCATCAGATAGATGCGGACAGCCGATTGCTATTCGGACTTTATATCCGCGAATTTGATAACCCTGGCCCACTTGTCAATTTCGTCCGTGGTGAACTTGCCGAATTCGGTGGGGCTCAGCGCCATCCGCAAACCACCCAGATCAGCCAGCCGCTCTTTGAATTTGAGATCATCGAGGAGCGCGTTGATGTTTGCGTTGAGCTTCTCGACGACGTCGGTAGGCGTGTTCGCGGGCGCACCAATTCCGTGCCAGCCGCTCGCCTCATAACCGGGGACAAACTCGGCGACAGTCGGAACATCGGGCAAAATGGCCAAACGCTTGGTGGTGCCAACGGCCAGCGGCCGCAGTTGTCCGGCCCTGACGAAGCCTATCGACGCGGGTATGGGCGAAAACATCACCTGCACCTGGCCGCCAATCAGATCGGGATAGACGTTTCCCGTGTAGGGGACATGAACCAGATCGACGCCGGCCATCATCTTGAAAAGCTCGCCCGCAACGTGCGGCCCTGATCCGATCCCGTTCGACGCCATGTTGATCTTGCCCGGATTGGCCTTCGCATAGGCAATGAACTCGGGAAGGGTTTTGGCTGGAACCGACAAATTAGCCTCGAAGACGTAAGGCGTCTGATCGATGCTCGCGACTGGAACGATGGCGCGCGTGAAGTTGAAATTGAGGTGCTGGTACAGCGTCGCATTGACGGCATTGGTTGAGGTGCTCAGCAAGAGGGTATAGCCGTCCGGCGCAGCATGGACGACCGTCTCGGCGGCGAGATTGGTCCCGGCACCGGGGTGGTTTTCAACGACGAATTGCTGACCGAGCCGCTCCGACAGCGCTTGCGCCGTAAGGCGCGCCACAACGTCGGACGCGCTGCCCGGCGGAAAGCCGACAATGACCCGTACCGGCCGCGATGGATAGCCTTGCGCCGCGGCCGAGTGCGGAGCGGCGGCCATTACCGCGGCGCCTGCCGCGATTTGGAGAAAATCTCTGCGTGGAAGTTTCACGATGTCCCTCCTAAGACCAGCGCCGAGATTTTTCATTCCGCCTTGATGTTCGCGAATTTGACGACCTTCGCCCATTTGTCGATTTCGGCGGCAATGAACTTGCTGAAATCGGCCGGTGAGCCCGTCATCGGGACGGCGCCGAACTCACCGAGCTGCGCTTTGAGTTTGGCATCCGCCAGGCAGGCGTTGGTCTCCTTGTTGAGCTTGTCGATAATGTCGGCCGGTGTATTGGCCGGCGCGCCGATGCCAGACCACGAGACCGCCTCGTAACCGGGCAGCGTCTCCGCAATCGCCGGCACATCCGGCAAAACATCGATGCGCTTGGCGTTGGTCACGCCGAGCGCGCGGAGCGTGCCAGCCCTGACGGCGGGCATGACCGAGCCGGGAGTGGAGAACACGACCTGCACTTGACCCGCAAGCAAGTCGGTGACCGCCGGAGCCTCACCGCGATAGGGCACGTGCGGGACCTTGATGCCCGCCATCATGTTGAATAGCTCGCCGGCCACATCGCCGGTCGAACCGACGCCGCCCGAACCCATGTTGACCTTGCCTGCATTGGCCTTCGCGTAGCTGATGAATTCGGCAACCGTCTTGGGCGCCAGGGTGGGATTGACCACCATGATGAGTGGGGCGCGTTCGATGCTGGCGACCGGCGCGATGTCGCGGGCGAAGCTGAAATCAAGGTTCGTATAGACGGTGGCGTTGATTGCGCCCGGCGATCCAGCCAGCAGAAGCGTGTAACCGTCGGGGGCTGAATGCGCGACGAATCCCGTGCCAAGATTGGTGCCGGCGCCGCCGCGGTTTTCAACGACAATCTGCTGTCCGAGGCGCTGCGATAGCTCGTTTGCGACGAGCCGCGCGACGATGTCGAACGTGCCGGCGGGCGGGACAGGTACGATGAGACGGATTGGCTTGGTCGGATAAGCTTCCGCCCATGCGAGTCCGCCCATCGCCGGAAATGCAGCGCCGCCGGCGGCAAGGCGTAAGAGTCTACGACGGTCGAACTTCATTTTGTTGTTCTCCAACTCTGTCTTGCTTTCGGCCTTACCGCGGCTAGTCCACCTGAATGTTTGCAAACCTCACGACCTCTGCCATCTCTCAGTTTCGGCGACGATGAGCTTCGCAAAATCCAAGGTCGGCTTTGCTTCCGCCTATTGGCGAATCCAAGGGTAGCGGGGGAGGGGAACCCTGCGAAGCATTGTGGAGGAGCATGCGGCAATCCGCCCACAAGCTTCGCTTCCGTTTTACGGGCAGGACCCGGCCGTCACTCTGCCTTGATGCCGGCGAACTTTATTACCTTCGCCCACTTTTCAGTTTCGGCCATGAGGATTTTGCCGAAGTCGTCCGGCGTGCCAGACATCGTTGTGCCACCGAGGTTGGCAATCTTCGTCTTGATACCGGGGTCGGCGAGTCCGCCGTTGATCTCGCGATTGAGCCGCTCGATGATATCCGGGGTTGTGTTCTTCGGGGCGACGATGCCGATCCATTGGCTGGCTTCGAAGCCCGGCACGAAGTCGGCGACCGTCGGCACATCCGGCAGCAATTCGGCGCGCGTCGTGCTGGTGACCGCGAGCGCGCGCAGGCCGCCGGATCTGATGTGATCGATGGTCAGCAGGACCGTGCCGATTACGCCCTGGATTTGACCGCTGAGCGCGTCGGTGATGGCGGGGGGACCGCCGCGATACGGCACGAGCACGATGTTGGCGCCGCTCATCATCTTGAAAAGCTCGCCGCTGACATGCTGCGGAGAGCCGATCCCGGGCGTTCCAATGTTGATCTTCCCCGGGTTTTGTTTGGCGCGGGTGATGAGTTCGGGCAGGGTTTTCACCGGGAATGACGCGCTCACCGTCATCACCATGGGAAACGCGACAATACCGGCGACGGGGGCGAAGTCGCTAAGAATGTTGAATTTGAGATTGTCGTAAAGGGTAACGTTGATGGCATTTGACGCACTGGCAAGCAGCAGCGTGTGGCCATCCGGGGGCGCGCCAAGCACTTCCTCGGCAGCAAGATTGCCGCTCGCGCCGTTTCTATTCTCGACGAAGAATGTTTGCCCGAGCCGCCGCGACAGCCAGTCGGCTATGAGGCGCGCGCTGACATCTGGTGCAGCGCCGGGGACGGCGCCAACGACCACGCGCACCGGGCGTGACGGATAGGTCTGCGCGGTCGCGGGCAATGCGGGTAACGCTGTGGCAGCTGCAGCCAGACGGAGAAATTCGCGCCGACGAAATTTCATCGTTCATGTCTAGCAGATGGCCTGCCTGGCTGACACCGGCGGCGTGGGACGCCTCGCTCCAGTGATGTACCCGCACGATAGGGCAATTACTGGATATGATGGGCGAGTTTCCGCGCCCCTTTGCGCGTTCTCAAAGGTGTTCGCTGGTCTGCGACCATGGAAATGAGCTCTCTAAGCGCGTCTGCATCGAATGTGCGCACGTACGTCGTCTCGAAACGCTCAACCTCGATCTCGCCATTCGCAAGCAAATCTGCTTCCCACTGCTCTCCGGGAAGAAATGCTTCGACCATTATTACCCCCGCAATCATCATTCGGCGTATGCGGAGTTCATCTACCAGGAAGTGGATTTCGGCCTCGCGTAGTCGTCGCAATAGGCTGGGCTGGTCGGCCGGGACAACCGCCGATGCGCCGAGCGGCGGAGTCTCGGACCACTTGGTAATCAGACCTGGAAGCGCATCGGCGCCAAGGACCTTGCCATCGCTCTTGAAGACCTCGACTGCAGGCTCTCCATCCAGGAAGAACTCTATTTCCCAGCGCTGCCCCGGCAGCACGGCGTCGATCGCGATGGAATCGTCACGAAGCGAATCCACGCGATGAAGGCATCCTCCGTCGCGGAGTAGTTTCATCAGGCTGAATAGATCAATACCGGGAACTTCGCGATTCATCGCGCTCTCCAGTGCCGCGGGTCGAACGCCGGAAATCGCTTTGTGACCATGGCAAAAGCGGGGCCAGAACAAGCAGTTGCGTCGGCAAGGCACATGCCTATATAAAGCGCTGAAACTCACACGCGGACCTTGGCTTTCCGGTGGAAAGCCGTCCGGTGCCGGCCCCCGAAACGGGGGCAGGCTCATCGGTCTGCGGCGGATCAACCGGAGAACCACATAATGGCGCTGCCAGATTTCACTATGCGCCAGCTTTTGGAAGCTGGCGCTCACTTTGGCCATCAGGCCCACCGCTGGAACCCGAAGATGGCGGAATACGTCTTCGGTACCCGCAACAATATCCATATTATCGACCTGACTCAGTCGGTGCCGATGATGCACCGGGCGCTTCAGGCGATTAGCGACACTGTCGCCAACGGCGGCCGTATCTTGTTCGTCGGCACCAAGCGGCAGGCGCAAGACGCCATAGCCGAGGCCGCCAAGCGCTCGGCGCAGTACTATGTCAATTCGCGCTGGCTCGGCGGCACGCTGACCAACTGGAAGACGGTTTCCAATTCGATCAAGCGGTTGCGCAAGCTCGAAGAGATGCTCGCCTCCAACGAGGCGCAGGGCTACACGAAGAAGGAGCGGCTGACCCTCCAGCGCGAGCGCGACAAGCTCGACCGCGCGCTCGGCGGCATCAAGGACATGGGCGGGCTGCCCGATCTTGTCTTTGTTATTGATACCAACAAGGAAGATATCGCCATCAAGGAAGCGCGCCGCCTTAACGTTCCGGTAGCCGCGGTGGTGGACACCAATTGCGATCCTGACGGCATTACCTACGTGGTTCCTGGCAACGATGATGCCAGCCGCGCCATAACGCTTTACTGCGATCTCGTCGCCAAGGCGGCGATCGATGGTATCTCGCGGGCGCAAGGCGCCCACGGCATCGACGTCGGCGCCCAGGCCGAGCCTGTTGTTGCCGAGGATTTGCCGTCCGAGACCAACAAACTGGGCTTCGAGCCGCTGTCCGGACCGCGCGGGGTGGCCGACGATCTAAAGAAGCTTCCCGCCGTCTCGCCTACGATCGAGAAGAAGCTCAATGACCTTGGCATCTTCCACTTCCAGCAGATCGCCGAGCTGTCGCCGACTGCCGCGCACAACGTTGGCGATGAAGTCGGGCTCCCCGGCCGTGTCGAAGGTTGGATCGCGAAAGCGAAGGAACTAACGGCCGAGGCTGAGTAGTTTCTTCGTCATTGCGAGCGAAGGAAGCGATCCAGCTCGCACGAATATTGATTGCCTCCTCGCAATGACCACTGCGACAAGGACAAACACGATGACAACGAACATTACCGCCAGCATGGTGAAGGAGCTTCGGGACAGGACCCAAGCCGGCATGATGGACTGCAAGGCCGCGCTCACCGAGACCGGCGGGGATCTCGAGGGCGCGGTCGATTGGCTGCGCAAGAAGGGGCTCGCGAAGGCGGCTAAAAAGTCTGGACGGGTTGCAGCGGAAGGACTCGTCGGCTCTGCGCTAAATGCCAATAAGGGCGTGCTGGTCGAAGTGAACTCTGAAACCGACTTCGTAGCTCGCAATGACCTGT
>Ga0070731_10003690_pt1 | contig 13639 bp, 14 predicted proteins | sample Coa_R1_2_FD_66448 | JGI IMG/M metagenome (GOLD analysis project Ga0070731, IMG submission 66448) | Surface soil microbial communities from Centralia Pennsylvania, which are recovering from an underground coalmine fire - Coalmine... | ecosystem: Environmental > Terrestrial > Soil > Unclassified ... | reverse complement strand
ATACACCGTAAATCGCTACGCGATGTTCTGATAATTCTTTCTTAAAAGAGGATCCGAACACGCGATTCAAGGAGACATTGCCTCGGCGCCAGGGTTCTAAAGACGCATCATTATCAATCGGTGTTCCGGAAATAAATGTGACATCCACATTTTTATTTTCGAGCAAGGATTTCACTGCCGAGATGACACGCGGATCCGCGACAGCTTCTATGCTGTCTCTCACTACCCCGTCCACATCGGAAATGAGAATGACATGTTCGATAATAGGATTTTCATGAAAGGCTTTAGGGATATATATTTCATGAGCCTGAAGCGATACAGCAGCCATAAGAATCAATAGACTATTCTTTAAAAATTGCATGACGATGTTCCTTTTTTAGAATGAAAATGGAGGATGCAATCTAGGACTTTTTGGGATAATTGTAAATCATTCTAAAAAAGATTTTTTCTGTAGATTTTTTTTACAATTTTCCTCAAATTATGAGGGGTTGAGAGAAGCTTATGTTTAAATTTATCTTTTTACTTTTTATTCCTTTATCGCTGTGTGCCCTATTTGATCCGACAACACATATCATCCTTGTACGCCATGGAGAAACTTTTCGTAGCGCGGAAGGAAAAGAAATACAAGGGTGGATCGACGATGATGCAGCCCAATTAAATCCCAAAGGGCAGGCACAAGCAGACCAATTGAGCCAAAAATTGGCAAAGCGCTATCAGGGCATCCTCACTGCCATCTATTCTTCTCCTTTAGGAAGATGTCTTCAGACAGCACAAGCCATTTCGACATCCTTTCCCGATATTCCCCTCATCGAGGATCGCCATTTCATGGAAATCTGCCACGGTCAGCATGATACGATGCCGCCCAAGGAAAGAGATGCCTTCTGCTTAAAACGCTATGCGGAGCGGGAAAGAAATTTTAAAGAAAAATATCCCGATAAAATTCCAGACCGTTTTTTTAAATGGGCCTACAATCCCCTTGTAGAAAGGCAAAGTCCAAGCGATGCAAAATTTGAAGGAGACCTAGAAACCATTCTGCAACTATTCGAAAGGGCAACAGAAGGGTGCCGGATTCTCTCACAAAAACATCCGGGCGAGACAATTTTGATCTCCTCGCATGCGGGATTGATCAAAACGTTGGCCAATGAAGCAGAATATCGGCAAAGAGGCGACGAAAACCCTCTTCCCGTCTATTATGAACATCCTATTTCTTCCACATGTAAATCCCAATATCTTCCTGGCAATTGCTCGATTTATCATTTCATTTGGAAGGAAGGAACGTTAACTTTCACTGGAAAAGAAGATCTGGATTAGTGAGATGATCCATAGTATACATGAAAGGCCTTAACATCCGACAGATGAGCATTGTGAATGTGAATAATGCAGATGGTGCATTAATCTTTGAACCATTTTGGAAGAAGCATGCCTGTTAAGATTACTATTATTTACGATAACCGCTGCGACAAGCGTCATTTACAGGAAGGGTGGGGCTTTTCTGCACTGATTGAGTATGAGGGATCTAAAATCCTTTTTGATACGGGAGGCAATGCTGCGTCCTTTCTCTCCAATGCCCATAGCTTGCAGATATCCTTGGATCAAATTACCCATCTCGCTTTTTCCCATCGGCATTGGGACCATATTGCTGGCTTCAAAGATTTGATCAGTAAAGTCTCTCATCAAACGGTCCTATGCGTGCCCAAAACATTTCCCTGGAACTTACGTCGCTATGCGTCCGCGCGTCTTAAGAAAACGCAGGTCATTCGCTCTTTTGAATCGATTGCACCCGATGTCTATTCCTTAGTGCTCCGAGGCGGATTTTGGTTATACGAACAGGCCCTCGTCTTAAAGACGCCTCAAGGACTGGGCATTATCACCGGATGCGCGCACCCTGGCATTGTGGAAATAGTGCAAGCAGCGAAACAGCATCTGCAGACAGAAGTGTATTTTGTATTGGGCGGATTTCATCTACTCTATCATTCTGCAGAACGCAGTGCGGATATCGTGAAAGAATTTCAGAAGCTCCACGTCCAAAAAGTGGCACCCTGTCACTGTTCCGGCGATCATACGATTAGACAATTCCAAGAAGCCTACGGCGACAACTTTATCAAGGTGGGCACAGGGACAATTTTAGAGCTATGACAGATTAGTTGCTTAAGTTAGTAGCGAAATTTTGAATAGCGGCTTTTACGGCATCAGGATTATCAATCCAGTTGAAATGGCCAGCCTCTTTGATTTCAATCAATTCAATGTTAGGACGTACAAACCGGGAGTCGTTTCGAAAGAGTTCAAAAGGGGCCATATAATCAAATGCGTTTCCAATGATCAATGTCGGAACTTTTTCTGGAATCCATGTAGCGGAATAGCCGCTTGCAGCAATCTTATTCATCCACCAAAATGCTGGTTGAAAGGCAAAAGGAGTGGAAAGCAACACTGCCCTTCCCTGTTCAACAGAATCTTCTTTGTAAAAATAGTAAGACGCACAAACTTCTAATAGCCCTTTACATGTTTTTTCCGAAGGATGGAGCAGGAATTCTTGCAATTGAGGATTAAAATCGGGCAAGTTGTGTTTTTTGGCACAGGAAGCAGCCTCTTCCAGCCACATCTTTGGCGTGGAACTCAGGATGACAACACCTTTTAAATGGTTTTCCAGCTCGGGCGACAAAAGCGTGATTATCCCTCCAAAAGAAAATCCGATCACAATGGGATTCTCAAAACGTTTTACCATCGGTACCATGCAATCAAACCAGTGGTCATAGTCATAATCCGCTACAATCGTATTATCGCCATTGCCAGGAAAATCGATTAGCCATGTATTGCCTGGAAGATCTAGGAGTTGGGTTAAACCTAACAATGTAGAAGAATCACAGCCCGGTCCGCCAGGAATAAGGATCCAGTTCCAATTCTTATTATCTACTAAATTGCTACTGACTAGCTGATAGCGGACGCCATTTTGATCATAGGTATATTTTGAAAGAGGGATGCTTGATTCTACGGATTCAAGACCCATCGAAATGCTGGAGAGAAAAACCAGCGTCGAAAGAAGAATTAGTCTAAACAAAAATTCCATATTAAATTTTTTAATGCTGATTTCGGTGATAATTTTCTTCAAGTACGATAAAGGATTTGCTATAATGCTTAGTGATAAGCGGAAAAGTCAAGCATGAAAAAACTCATTCAAGGAATCGTCGATTTTAGGAAAAGTCTGACCCAAGAGCGAAGAACCCTGTTCGCGAATTTGGCCTTAGGACAAAAACCCGACGTGCTTTTTATCGGTTGTTCGGACAGCCGCGTTGTTCCCAATTTATTTGCTTCTACTGATCCCGGCGATCTATTCGTTGTGCGCAATATCGGCAATCTCATCCCGCCTTGTTCTTGCGCTGATCAGGACAGCAATGTCCCTGCAGCAATAGAATTCTCTCTATTCACTTTAAATGTTTCCGATATCATCGTGTGCGGGCATTCCGAATGCGGCGCGATGCAGGCGCTGGCCAAAGGAATAGAAACTCTTACTTGTCCCCATCTGAAAGCCTGGTTGAAATATGGAGAAGAATCGCTAAACAAGGTCAAACAGGGGGAGATTATCAACCCGTCTTTATCAGAACACAATCAGATCTCTCAGGTTAACGTACTGCAGCAGATGCAGCGCCTCCTGGATTACCCTTATGTGCGCGAGCGAGTAGAAAAAAACCAGCTGCGCATTCACGGCTGGTGGTTCGATATCGCACAGGCCGATGTCTATTGCTATGAAAAAAGCCAAAATCAATTCGTGTTAATCGATGAGAGAGAAGCAAGGCTTATCTTGGACCGATTACGCTGATCTTTTTTTATGATATACTAGGGCGTGTCGTCAATTAAAGGTTTCGTCGATTTTGGGGATTATTTTGGCCGATTTTTGTTTCTTTTTGCGGGGGTAGTATACGAAGTTTGATACAACCCCCGCAAAAAGAAACAAAAATCGGCTCAAAAGAACCCCAAAATCGACAGAAACTTTAATTGACGACACGCCTTGGCCATCCGCCTAAAAAACTGACCCAATATCCTTCTGCAAAAGCCCATGCGATGTCGAGCAAAGGCCACTTGCTCTCTAATACAAATAAAATAATGACACCTGCAAGCACGCTAAAAACCTGCGCCCATCGCAGCGCCAGACTTTTTGCGGGGCGATTGTCTTTTTTTTCATAGGTGATCAGACCGGCAGCTAACCCCAGAGAAGAAAAACAGAGATACACTACCAAATACCATGATAAGGAAAAAACGGGCTTGAGCAGCAAAAGAAAAAAAGGAAAACAGAGAGCCCAAACTTTCCAATGTTTTTCAAAGAGAGGAAATACTTTTGCATAGAGGAGCAAGAGCACACATCCGGAAGCCAGCCCTCCTAAGATATCGATGGGATAATGCACTCCCAGATAAACCCGGGAAAAGCAGAGAAAAAGTGCAAATAGAAGTCCTAACCAACGATAGAGGGTTCTTTTGCACTCCAGGAATAAAACCCCGCTGATCACAGCAGCCAATTGCGCTGCCCCGCTAGGAAAACCGAATGAAGTAAAGCAAAGAAGCCCCACAGAGGGATCGATCTGACAAGGGCGAGGCAGATGAAATAATCCCTTTAGAAATTGTATGAAGACAGAGCCGATAACAAGAATGTAAAAAAGGCGAATCCCAATCCGCCGATCCCACAGATACCAAACTAAGATGATTGCGCCAAGAACAAAATATTGCGAGTCAACATAATTCCAGGCTCTAAAAAAACCATCCATCCATGGAGTTCTCAGCACATGCTGCAGAGCGCGGATCCATTGTAATTGAATCTCGTAATGCATACATTAGACCTCTTTCGAAATTAAGGGTTCGTCAATTTTAGGGATTATTTTGGCCGATTTTCGATTGATTTTTTGGGGGTAGTATACGATATGTTGATACAACCCCCAAAAAATCAATCGAAAATCGGCACAAAAGAACCCTAAAATTGACAGAACCTTAATTTCGAAAGAGGTCTATTACTCGTTATGGCAGGAAAAGGGATTTTCTTTTTTTAATGCCAAGCTCGCAAGAATTTCATTACGGCTTTTCGATTTCCAGAGTTTTACGTAATTTTCTTCTGTCATCAAAGTCGCAAGCCTTGCTCGATCTATATATAAGATCCCATTGAGATGATCGATTTCATGCTGCAGGATCCGTGCATACCAGCCTTTAGCGCGAATGGTGACCGGTTCGGCGTGTTCATTGAGGCATTCCACGCGCACAGATTTGGCCCTAGGCACAAGCCCTACAAATTGAGGCACGCTCAAGCACCCCTCAAAAAACTCCACAGCTTCTGTCTCTTCGATATCGATACGTGGATTGATAATGACATGCAAGGCAACCTTTTGTCTGTCTCTTTCCAAAAGCTGCTCTGGGGTAAGAAGCGAGTGATCCATGTCTTCAATCACGACGACTTGAACGGGTCTGCCGATCTGAGGCGCTGCGAGCCCAACGCCGGGAGCGGCTCTCATCGTAACAATCATTTCCTGAATGAGCGTTTGAATCTCAGGGCTTAAAATCTCTTCAGCTGAAAGCTCTTGCGCTTTTTGACGTAGGACCGGATGACCAATCTGCACAATGCCTAACTTAGGAGCCTCGCATGAATCCTGGGATTTTTGATAGACAATCTTAGCTTCGGCAATAGCATTAATGGGAATAAATCCCTTGTAGAGATGATAAAAGCGCGTCGTTCCACCCGGATTGGTCTCGTATGCCCATTCCCCTGTCACTTTAGCTGTTTCGATTTTTAAAATGACGTACTGGGGAACTTCGGACCAGAATTTATCAATAATCCTCTCGAGCTGATCCTCTGTAGAAAAATGAATAAAGGCATCATCTTCTGCAGATAGAGTGACATTGTTTCTATTTTGCGTGGCATGCCAGAGGCGAAGCGACACGATCTTATAGAGATATTGAGGAGCATGTACGGATTCCATGTTATCCTTGTGTGAAAAATTTTCTTTTGCATAGGACGAGACAAATACTAAACATAGCAAAAATACAAAATAATATGCACGATACATTGGCTGGCTCGACTCTTGTTGAAAGATAGCTATTTTGAAGCTAAAAAGATTCAAAATCAATATGATTTGGAAAAAAACTCATTCTAGGAGGCACTCATGATCCCCACTATGATAATGACTGTTCCGGCACAGGTAGAAAGCGACAATTTAAATATTTATTCCCTCGTTCCGCCCGAAGCAGAGCAAGGCTGGAAACTCGAACTCTTCGAGATTTCCGCACCCATCCCGCCGCATTATCATCGGATCCAGAGACAATTTATCCTAGTGACCGATGGAGAGCTGACGGCATTGTATGGAGAAGAAAATCCTGTGATTTTAAAAAGTGGAGACGCGGCGTATGTCGATCCGGGAAAGGTCCATTCATTGATCCCCAAAGGAACGGTGCGATTTTTCTCCCTGGATCTGCCAGGATTTAACTATCCTGAAGATGTGTATTTTGACGGCAAACCCCCGAAGGGCCTTCAATGGACTCCGATAAACGAGAAGGATTTTCCCCCACTCGATGCAAAATATTTTGGGCGCAGGATCGAGCGGCAGGGAACCTATTGGGTATATGATCTCGTTATGGGTAGCGCCACCCAAGACAAATGGAGCGCGGCATTAATTGAAATCCTGGAATGTCCCAAACACTTTCACCACATTGAAACCGAACAATTTATCGTCGTCAATGGCATACTCGATATAGAAATCGATGATGTGCATCGCATCCTGCATGTCGGAGAATCGGTCCAGACCCTTCCAGGGATGGTTCATCGGCTTAAATCCGCGAATGCCCATCCCGTGCGCATTCTGTGCTTCAGCTTTCCCGCTTTTAGTATGATGGATAAACACTACGTGGAATAGCACTTCTCTAAGAGTCTAGCTGCTTTTTCTCCAGATTCGACAGCTGCTTCCATTGTTCCGCCCAAATCCAGAAGAGTGGACGTATGCTCTCCGGCAAAAAAGAACGACTCGTTAATGGGCGCGAATAGGGTTTTTACTTTTTCTCCTTTAACTTCTGTCAGCGAAGTGAACAATTCTTCCTGACCAGCTCCAATACAAGAGTAAGCGCCCTGTGCATAAGGATCATTCGGCCAGCTATGGCCAACGGGATCTGAATAGGAGAAAAAGGGTGCATCTACGGACAAAACAGGCTGCAGATCTTCCTTGATATGATATATTTCTTGGAGCAGAGGAAGGTCTTGATGGAAACGCTCGCGCATGCCCGCCTCTGTAAATTGTCCTTGGCCCCCGATGTAGTACAGATTGGCGACATGTGCATTTCTGTTAAAAAATGTGAAAAACGTATCACTGGCATATTGTTTTTCAAAATAGACCCGTGAAACAGGGAGAACAATTTTGGAGGGCGTTCCATACTGAATCGATTCGAGATCGCGTTTTCTTTGAACAGGGATCACCTCAGAGCTTATAGAGATATCTTTGATCACAGAGCAGGGGATAGACAGGATGACACTCTCTGCAATGACCGTTTGCCCATTCTGGAAAAACAACACATAAGAACCAGCAGCATTTTTAGCGATTTTCACCAGAGCATGGTTTAAGTGGATGCGATCTTGTAATCTTTCTGCCATTTTTAATGGCAACAAGCTATTGCCTCCTTTCACGAACATGCGATCCAGACTGGCAGGTCCATCGCCGCTGTTATGAGGATGAGCAGAACTAAATCCTCCTAAAAGCATATGATAAAGCGTTTCGATGTAGAAAACGGAAAGACTTTCTGCAGGAGCCCCCTCATATCCAGCAAGTGCTGCCCTGCAGACGTGATAGGCAAGGCCCCGTTCAGGAAAAAGAGAGAGCAATACTTCGTCCATATTCTTCGCTCTCTCTGCAATTTTTTGCAGTCTCGCTTTTAATTGGGAAGAAAAAGGAGATTTTCTTAATAACTGTGTGAAGCTAGTTTGCTCGCCATTTTTGCAATAAACGATGTCAAAAACAGTCTTAGTGATTTCCGCTTCTAAATTCAGATCCTGTAATAGAGTATTAATGAAAGGAGCTTCTCCGCCGTTAAAGATATTTTCTCCCCCGAGTTCCGCTAAGTAGCCATTGACCTGGATGGTCAATACGCGTCCGCCCACGCGGCCTCTAGCCTCGTACACTTCCACATCAAAACCTTTTTCATAGAGGCGGAAGGCGGCAGTCAGTCCCGATAATCCCGCTCCAATCACGACGATTTTAGGCATGGTTTTTCCTCATAAAAAAACTAGAAAATATCTTAAATTTTTCTACCAATATAGAACTAGAAAAAAAATATTTAAAAAAAGCATGACAACATCTATCTTAGAACAATAATTTTGTTTTGAAAAAATGGAGTGGAAAATGAAAAATTATTGTCTTTTAGCGTTATCTCTGTTTGCCGCAAGTCTTTTTGCAGATGATGATAATGCGGCTTCCAACTCGAAGCCTTCTCTTTTTCGAGCTACTGAATCAGAGACATCCGCCTCTTCTCTTTTGGGAGAAAAGGAGATCAAACCCCTTAAACCTATGCGACCGCCTTCTTTTGTCTTTCTCGACAGCCCGCCCTATGTCTTCGAAATCAAATACAACTCATTGATTTTACAGCCCACGGCCAACAACCTGCATTATGCGGCACAAGCGAATCCTCTTCCCGCTCCTACACCCAACTGGATAATCCACGATATCCCTACCGATTACCATTATGGGTTCGATCTTTGCCTCAGCGGCAACATTCCCAGCACATGCACGAATATTTCTGTAGATTGGGAGCATTTCCATTCTACGGATTCAGATTCCACATCTCTTCCCTCAAGTGACATGATAGGACCCTTTTTCGAAATTGGCCCCGACGCCTCTCCCTATAATAAAGCGCGTGGACAAGTGCAATTCCACTTCGATCAAGTCAATCTCGATTACGGAATATTCGTGCATTTCGGTTCTCGTCTGCGTACCAATTTCTTCAGCGGGATCGGAATTGCGCGCATCAAAGAAACGCTTAAAAATGAATACTCCAATCCATCAGGCGACATTGAGCGCACCATTGAGACACCATCAAAATTCACGGGTGCTGGACCGCGTTTTGGTGTGAATTTTTCTTATCAAATTGTCAAAGGCTTTCAATTTGGTGGAGGGTTTGCTGCTGACTTCTTCATGGGTACTCTGGAAAACAAAACGGAATACTCTTCCATTTCTCCAGCCCTTGCGTCAGTAGGAGTCACGCCTCCGAACCAGCAAAGCACACATACTTCCAACAGAATGCAACTAGTTCCGGGATTTGAGGGCAACTTAAACCTTGCTTATGCTTGGATTTTTAGGGAGCATTTTGTGTTCAAATTGGTAGCTGGCTACGAAGTGCAGGTTTATCTAAATGCCATCCAATCTACAGACATAGGTAGCGAGGTCAATACGCCGCCCGTTGTGCCTGATACAGTCGGCGTCTACGCACGCACTTTCCAAAGGATTTCCAGCAATTTTGCGCTATCCGGGCCTTTTGTTAAGGTGATTTTTGGTTTTTAGTCCGCACATCCCACGCGGCTTTTAGAATAGCCGCGCTGGAAAAATGGCATTACCCCCGCACGTGATAATCTCCTCGTATGATCCATTTGTACGAGGTGAGCTCTTTCAATCCCATAGGTCCTCTTGCATGCAGCTTTTGCGTGCTGATGGCCACCTCGGCTCCTAAGCCAAATTGTCCCCCATCCGTAAAACGCGTAGAGGCATTGACATATACCGCTGCAGAATCGATCGCCTTTACAAAACGTTCTGCATTCTGTGCATCTTCCGTAAGGATGCCATCGCTATGACCCGAACTATGCTGATGCACATGCGCGATCGCCTCTTCGCTATTTTCCACGATTTTAATGCCGAGGACTAACTTAAGCCATTCTGTATCCCAATCTTGCGCTTCAGCAAGTGTACAGGATTTCTCGCAGGCATACGCATAAGCTTTAGGATCCAACCGAAAAATCACACCTGCTTTTCCCAGTATGCTGATGACCTGGGGAATGAATCGGGCAGCAATGGCTGCATGCACCAATAACGTATCCAAAGCATTGCATACAGTGGGGCGTTGTGTTTTTGCATTGTAAACGACCTCTAAAGAGCGTTCTAGATCTGCAGTCTCATCTACAAATAAATGGCAGATCCCAATTCCTCCTGTAACTACAGGAATCGTGCTGTTCTCCTTGCAGAATTGCTGCAGAGCTGTATTGCCGCGAGGAATGATCAGATCGATATATGCATGCAACTGGAGCAGTTCTTTCACCTCGCTGCGCTCACCGCTCAAGATGCCTTGGATCGCCTCTTTAGGCAGCCCTGCCTCTGAAAGAGAGTTCTGAATGAGCTCGACTAATACACGGTTAGTATGCAGAGTTTCCGATCCCCCGCGCAAAAGCGCACAGTTACCAGATTTGATTGCCAACGCTGCAATATCGAGGGTAACATTTGGCCTCGATTCATAGATGACGCCTAGCACGCCAATAGGAGTGCGGCATTTGGTTAGTTTTAATTGGTTGGCAAGACTCTCGTCATCAAACACTACTCCGATAGGATCTGCAAGCCGTATCACCGCAGCGATATCCTGTGTAATTCCTTCTAGTCGATTTTCTAAGGACAGCCTTTCCAATAAGGCCTCGCTTAAGCCATGCGTTTTTGCTAAAGCGATATCATTGCGATTGGCCTCTAAAATGCGCTCGCGCTCTTTTTGTATATTCTCAATCAATGCCTCTAGCGCTCTATTTTTCTGTTCAGATGTAGCCATAGCCATCTGGCTCGCTGCTGCCTTGGCAGTCATTGCCTGATTTTTTAATTGCGTATTCATCGTTCTTATCCTCTAATACGTTTTTTCTAAAAATACTGTCCCTATCTGTTTTCCCTGTGCAAGATCGAGTAAAACATTGGATCTTGCAGACGAGGCGATGATCGTACGTATGCCGGATTGTGTGAGCCTATGGGCAGCCTCGATCTTTGTCGCCATTCCTCCTGTGCCCAGTGTATTGGAAGCGCCTTCTGCACTAGCGAGAATCGCCTCATCGATCTGTTCAACAATAGAGATGAGCTGTGCATGGACATCGCATCGCGGATTGGCCGTATAAAGCCCCTCCTGGTCCGTGAGGAGGATGACCGTATCTGCCTCAATGATAGCTGCGACAAGGGCAGCTAAATTGTCATTATCTCCTACGCAGACCTCACCTGCAATCGCATCGTTCTCATTGATGATCGGAATGATGCGATGATTCAACAAACAGTTCAACGTCTCGCAAGTGATGTGCTTTTTCCGATCAGAAAAATCCTCTTTGGTCAAAAGGATCTGTCCAACTCGCTGATCGAATAGGGAAAATAATTCAGACCACACCTGCATGAGCTTGATCTGGCCCATTGCTGCGAACATCTGTTTCGATGCTAGGGATGCATCTAATGCGGAAGAGCTGAAAAGTTCCTTCCCTGTCGCTACGGCTCCAGAGCTCACGAGGATGATCTGCATCCCTTGGTTGTGCAGTTCGACGATTTGCTGAACTAGTCCCAGCATGAAGCGGCGCGATAATTGTTGCGAGCCTTGCGTCAATGTGCTCGTTCCCACCTTGATAACAATTTTATTCATGGCTTTCATAAATAAACCTAATTTGATTTAATGCAATTATTTGCAATTATTAATTTCAAACGAAATTAATGACAGATTAGTAAGATTAAAAAATAAATCTTTTTATTTCAAAAAATCTGAGTAAATAAAAGAGAATTACCCTAAAAAGGGCGGGGGAGGGGGCAAACTAAAGAACTGACGAACAGAGAATGCACAACAGGCTTTTTTCATATCATCACCAACAGCCAAAACACGGCTTGTTACAACAACCATTATACAAAAACAGATCTTTAAAAGCCATCATTAATAATGTAAATAAATTTTTTAACTTTCTAAAAGAGTTTTCCGCCCACCACAGCTTCCGGATTATTGGGGACGACTAAAATCACATTGTTGCTCTCATCGGGGACGCCCAAAGTGAGCACCTCGGAGACAAAAGGCCCGATCTGTCTTGGAGGAAAATTGACGACTCCGAGGATTTTCTTTCCGATAAGATCCTCTTTTTTATAGTAGTGCGTGATTTGAGCGCTGGAGTGTTTTTTTCCCAAAGAAGGACCAAAATCAATGATCAGTTTATAGGCAGGCTTGCGCGCTTCGGGAAAATCGTGCACTTCGACAATGACACCGACGCGAATATCGAGCTTTTGAAAATCATCAATCGTAGCCATGGTTTTAATCCTCTGTTGCAAAAACAATAATTATAAGTAACAATGAAGATTAATTATAGAGGAAAGCTTATGAACCTATTCCATTTCATAATGGCATTGCTTGTCATTTTGGTCTGGGGCTTTAATTTCGTCGTGATCAAAGTGGGATTGGAAGGAATTTCTCCCCTGCTTTTAGGCTTTGCTCGATTCTTCTTAACCAGTATTCCCGCGATTTTTTTCATTAAAAGGCCCAAAGCTCCCTTTAAAATGGTCGTTTGGTACGGCCTTGTGATGTTCGCGTTGCAGTTTTCTTTGCTTTTTATGGGGATGTACGCAGGCATGAGCGCGGGTCTTGCCTCGCTTATTATGCAGCTTCAGGTTTTTTTTACTGCGATTTTGGCTGTCCTATTTTTTAAGGAAAAATTGCATGTTTGGCAGATCCTTGGAGGACTCGTATCTTTTGGCGGGATTGCAGTCGTTGCGATGCATTTAAACGCCAGTACAACATTAGCTGGATTTCTGCTCGTCGTAGCCGCTGCCGCCTGTTGGGGCGTGGGCAATGTCCTCTCCAAAAACATCGGGAAGGTCAATATGGTTTCCTTAGTGGTATGGGGGAGTTTTATCGCATGGCCTCCTCTTCTTGCCTTATCTTTGTTCCTTGAAGGCCCTGACAAAGTGCTCTACACTTTTACCCATCTCAATTGGGGCACGGGAGGAGCTGTCCTTTACATCACTTATCTGTCGACATTGTTCGGGTTTGGCATTTGGAGCTGGCTTTTGCACCACCATCCTTTGGGAACGATAGCTCCCTTTACGCTCCTTGTTCCCATTTTCGCTATCCTCAGCTCTGTGCTGGTCTTAGGAGAACCATTGGAATCCTGGAAAATTTATGCTGCACTCCTCGTCATTGCAGGTCTATGCATCCATTTCTTAGGTCCGCGCTTGGTCAAAAAAGAAATAAGGAATAAATAGTGCACATTATTAAAATTTAAATCATTTGTTAAACAAGTCAACAACTAGTAAGAGACTGCAACGCGTCCTTTACGCGCAAAAATGTTTTGCAGTCTAGGTTTTTTTAATTTGATTTCCACTTGACATCCAAAAATTGACAAATAATGAAGAAGGATGTCCGTGCTAAATTCAGACAGATGTCCATTTACTAACATAGATACCTTGGATTGTTTGATACCTAGTTTTTTTGCTACTTTAGCTTGGGTTAAGCCACTTTTTGCTATGAGCTTGCCAACCTCATCTAAAAGATCAGATCTTGCAACCAATTCATCAGAATTATTACGCCCTATAGCAGCAAAGATATTTTCTTCGGAGACTTCGTACTTCTTTGTCTTATCTTTTGCCTTTGTCATTTTTTCTCTCTTTTTTCTTTCCATTCTTTATATGCCTCTTCTGCAAGTTTTAGC
>Ga0070731_10003689_pt1 | contig 13643 bp, 10 predicted proteins | sample Coa_R1_2_FD_66448 | JGI IMG/M metagenome (GOLD analysis project Ga0070731, IMG submission 66448) | Surface soil microbial communities from Centralia Pennsylvania, which are recovering from an underground coalmine fire - Coalmine... | ecosystem: Environmental > Terrestrial > Soil > Unclassified ... | reverse complement strand
GCCAGCCGCGCCAGTTCCATCTTCTTGCCTTCCATCGACGACGATTTGTCGATGATCAGAATCACACCCGTGCCTTCCGGAGAGCGCGGCGGCGCAAGCTTGGCCGGCAGCGCGCGATCCAATTGATCTCCGGGCGGTTTGTTCTCGACGTAGACGTTGCGCTCACCGGCAATCCACAACAGCCCGCCGCCTTCCTGCACGAATTTCTCCAACGCCGCTTTGCGCGCCGGCGGAACCGATTCCAAATCCCAGTTGTTGAACGCGACGATTTGGAATTCATCCAGCCGGTCCGGCACGCCCTGCGGAGCGATTTGTACATCGAACTGTCCAGCCTCGAGCGTTCGCAGCAAATGCGTCTCGGTGCCGGCAGGGTCTTTCGAAATCAACAGCACGCGCGGCCGGCGAATACTCACCGCGTGCTCAAATCGCGCTTCTCCCAGGCCCGGGCCGGAAATCTTTCCAGCCAGATCGATCGCGCCCGCCGTAGCCAAGCTGGTACGGACGCGCACATGATTCACACCCGGTTCAAGATCCACCGTGCTCAGCCCCAGGCTCTTGGCTTCGGCCGTAATTTCGACTGTCGCCCGCGCGCGCTGCGGCACACTCACAGTTACGTCGATGGGAAACCGCTCGCCGCTAAACACCACCGCCGGAATGCTCACCGATTCAATACGCAAATCCGGCTTGGGAGTGCCCGCCAGCGCAAACGTATCGATCGGCACGCCAAGCTGCTGCGCTTGCCAGGTGGCGCGCGTCACGCTGCCCAGATTTTCGTTACCGTCTGAAATCAGCGCTACGCGCCGGACCATGCCTTCCGGCAGTGTGCCAATCGCTTCCCGGATCGCAGCTTCCAAATTGGTTCCATGCCCCGCGTCGCCGGCCGTGTACTGCAGATTCCACGCCCTGCCGATTTCTTTCGGACTGGGATTGCGCGTCACCCGTGCAAACGGAATGACTCGCGTCCAGTTCAAGCCGCGCGTTTTCTCGATTTCCGTCGCCAGCGCCGAGGCGCGCGCCAGATCCGCTTGCGAAACGCTGCGCGAAGTGTCGGCCAGAATCGCCACCGCTACGCGCGTGCTAAAAAACGTGAGCCGCGGATCGGCCAGTGCCAGTACCACTGCCACCAGTGACGCAGCCTTCAGCGCAAGCGCCGTCCGGCTGCCAGCCGACTGCCACTCCCACGCAGCCCAGGCGATGGGAATACTCGCCAGCAGCAGCACCCAGGCGTGTTCGAAACTCATGACGCCTTCCTCGCGCGCGGCCGGATGAAGGAAAGCGGCAGCCGCAATCTCGCCATCCGCCGGTGGGTTTGTCCGAACAGAAACCACTCCGTCACCAGGCCCGCCGCGCCCAGCAGCGCCAGCAATGGCCACAAATCCGTCGCCCCGCCGGGCGTTGGCCGGAATACCGGTATGCCATGCCGCGCACCCGCCGGCTCTTCCCATTTCGATTCCCACAACTGCGGAAGATTCAGTGAGTACACCATCTCCCCGCCCGAGGTCGTCACGCGTACTGTTCCCGGCGTTCCCGTAAAGAAATGCAGCGAGCGGTCGCGCAGCGTGAACGGCAGCGCGCTGCCATCCTCGCTTTGCACGCGCACGTCTTCCGGCCGGCGCACGTCTTCATCCACTTCCGCCGAAACCGTTCCCACGCTGCCCGCCGCCAGCGCCGACCGGCGAAACAAATGCGGCGCCATCCAGCGCAAAATGTTGGCGAACAGCAGCGGCGTGGCCAGCTCGTAGCGCATTTCAGAAACAGCCGGATGGAATCCGAACACCACCGTCTTGGTTTTCCCAGGCCGCGCCACGATCACCGGGCCTTGCTCCACCTGCCCGATCTTGATATCGCCGGGAGCGCTTTCGAATACCGATGTCGCCGCCAGATGCAGATCGCGCGTCCGCAGCCCGCCGCACAGAGGATTGTCCGAGCACCAGCGATCGAATTGCGCGCCTTGCAACCGCGTCCGCACCGGAATCGGCGAGCCATTGGCCGGCGGATCGATCCAGATGGCATCGGCCTTGGGCGGCTCAGATGGACGGAAGCGGTCCAGAATCACCAAGCCCGTATCATCGGGGCGATATTGCGCCGTGCGATGAAATGTCGCGGTGACGCGCGCCGTCGACGACAGCACTGGTCGCAGCAGCTCCGGCTCGTCCGAGTAAACCGTTACGCGCAAATTCGGCTCGGGCGGTAATTCCAGCACCGCGCGGTCGTCATCGGGAAACGAATCGTGCGGCCACAGACTGGCTTCAAGCACGCCCGCGGCGCGCGTACGGTAGGCGAAAGTGGCTTCGCGCTCGGCGCCCGGCGCGAGAGTGATTCCGCGAAATCCTGCCGGCTCTCCCGCAAATCGCAGATAAACGCTTACCGATTGCGGCGCCGTTCCGTAGTTGCGCGCCGCCACGTAAATGTCCCAAACATCCGGATCCGTAGCGGACCGCCGCACCGCCATTCTTCGCAGCCCAACGTTCTCCGCGTTATCCGGCACCGCCAGCACGCGCAAATTCGGAATCGAAGCCGGCCGCGACGCCTGGTTGGCTCCTTCCGCCACCCTCAGCGCTCCCGCAAAAACGATTTCGCCCGCCCTCCGCGAACCGAGCACCTGCGTCTGCCGCGCAAAAGCCAGCGCCTGGTCCAGATACAGCGCTGTCGCTCCCGGCGCGGATCGCGCAATCGCATCTTCCAGTTTGCGGCGATCCGATTCGAAGGCCGTCGCCGGCGTGGCCAGCGCATCGGCGCGCACCACCATGATGCGATCCGACGGCGGCACTGCCTTCACGTAAGCGCGCGCCCGGTCGCGGACATCGTCCATCAGCGTGCGCCTGCCGGTCGCATCGCCAATCGAGCGCGCCGCCATCCATGCCGACGTATCCAGAATCAGCACATGATCGCGCGGCGTCGCCAGTCGCGATCCCCAGCGCAACTGCGCGATTGCCAGCAGCAACAGCGCCATGCTGATTATTTGCAGCAACAGCGAGAGCGGCTGCTGAATGCGCTTCCGTCTGCGCACAAGTGGCGGTTGCTGCGCCGCCACCCAGAATCGCAGCGTCGCCACAGTCTGCTTGCGCCGCGAACGATCGAGCAAATACAGCAGCACTGCCGCTCCGGACACCGCTCCGAACAAAGCCGCGAATTGCCCGAATGTGAGGTTCAGAAAAAACATCAGGCAATGCCCCGCGCCCGCACCAGTGAGCCGAAAATGACTTCTTCAATCGGCATCTTGGTGGAAATTCCCACGTAGCGTCCGCTATTGCGCAGCGCGAGTTGCTGCAAATCCGCGGCGTATTGATCGAACGCCCGCGTGTATTGTTCGCGCGCCAGATCGTCGAAATCGAGCTTCAGGTGGACGTCGGTTTCTCCGTCGACCAGCTCCAACTCTCCGGCCCACGGCGGCGTGCGGTCTTCCTCCGCCCAAACTTGCAACAGCATCAGCTCGTGGCCGTAGTCCGCCAGATATTGCAATGGCTTCTGACACCCTGTGTCGTCCAAAAAATCGGAGACGATAATCAGCAGGCCGCGCTGTTGATAGGCGCTGATGAACTCGCGCGTGACTTCCAGATAATCCGTGTGGCCGCCTGCCTTCAGGTTCGAGAGGTAATCCATCACCGGGCTGAATTGATGGCGCCCGCCGCCGCAGGAAATCCCTTCGCTCAGCCGCGCACTGAACGGTCGCACACTGATCGTGTCCAATCGCACCAGCCCCACGTAGCACAACGCCGCCGCGAGCTTGCGGGCGTAATCGAATTTCTGACCGTCGCCCAGGGCCATGGAGCTCGATGTGTCGATCAGCATTCGCACCGGCACGCGCGGCTCGATCTGGAACATTTTCAGGAAAAGTTTTTCCAGGCGCAGATAGGCGCGCCAGTTCACTGCGCGCAAATCATCGCCGTGATGGAAATGCCGGTGATCCAGAAATTCCTGGCCGCCACCGGAAAATCGCGACGTATTATGGCCGCCTACCAGACCGTTGAACGACTTCTGCCAGTGGATGGTGAGCCGTTCCAGTTTCTCCAGAAACTGGCGGTCGAGCAGGGGAGGGGAAGCCATGGGGAACCTAGGCTGCCGCGTGGGCTGACACGCTCCGAATGATTACGTTCAGAATGCTTTCCGGCGTTTGCCCGTCGGCATGCGCGTCGAAATTCAGGATGATGCGGTGGCGCAATACGGCCGCCGCCACCGAGAGAATGTCTTCCACGCTCAAGTGGAAACGTCCGCGCATCAGCGCAACGACGCGCCCGCATTCCACCAGCGCCTGCGCGCCGCGCGGAGAGCTTCCATAGCGGACATATTTCTTGGCCAGCTCGTGCGCCTCGCGCTGCTCGGGCTGCGTCGCCATCACCAGTTCGACGGCGAAATCCTGCACGTGAGGGGCAACGAGCACCTGCCGGCAAACCGACTTCACTTCCAAAATCGATGCGCGGTCCAGCACCGGCTTGAGCTGCGCTTCTTCGGTCTGGATGGTGCGCTCGACAATGCGGGTGAGTTCTTCGCGCGAAGGATAATTCACCAGAATCTTCATGAGGAACCGGTCGAGCTGCGCTTCCGGCAGCGGATAGGTTCCTTCCATCTCGATAGGATTCTGCGTCGCCATCACCAGGAACGGCGCCTCCAGCTCATGCGTGGTGTTGCCGCTGGTAACGGTGCGCTCCTGCATGGCCTCCAGCAGCGCGGATTGGGTTTTCGGCGTGGCGCGGTTGATCTCGTCGGCTAATACCAGGTGGGCGAAAATCGGTCCCGGTTGAAAGCGCAGGGATTTCGAACCGCGCTCCTCCGTCTCGATAATCATGCTGCCCACGATATCGGCGGGCATCAAATCCGGTGTGAACTGGATGCGGGAATATTTCAGTTGCAGCGCGCGGGCCAGCGTGCGAAGCAGCGTGGTCTTGCCCAGACCCGGCACACCTTCCAGCAGCACGTGCCCGGAGGCGATCAGGCAGATCAGCACTCCTTCAATGACATCCTGTTGACCGACAATGACCTTGCCAATCTCAAAGCGGACTTGGTTCAGTCTGGAAACTGCTAGTTCGAGCGAGGCTTCCGATCCCACGCAACTATTGTAGAGCATCGCAGCGGGTCCAATTTCCGATTGACCCCTGGTGGGGGACGGCGCGCGTCTACTTCTTTTCTGCGGGAGTGGTTTTCTTAGCCGCGGGCGCAGCTTTCTTGGGAGCTTCGCTCGCCGGCGCGGGACCTTCGCGCTTGAAGGTGATGGTTTTGATCAGTACCGGCGTTTTCGGCTTGTCGTTGGAATCGCGCGGCGTAGTGGCGATCTTGGTTACGACATCCTGCCCCTCCACGACCTGGCCGAAAATCGTGTGCTTTCCGTTCAGATAAGTCGGCGTACTGTCGGTGATGAAAAACTGCGTGCTGCCGGTGCGCGGTCCGGAGTTCGCCATGGCCAGGCGCCCTTTGACGTCGAATTTCAGCGTGGGCGCGAATTCATCGGGAATGACGGTGCTGCCGTACATGCCGGTGCCGGTGGGGTCGCCGCCCTGAATCATGAAGTCCGGAATCACGCGATGAAAGGCCACGCCGTTGTAGAACGGGCGCTTCACCTTTGCCTTGGTCTTCGGATCGTCAAACTCCTTGGTCCCTCTGGCCAGACCCATGAAATTCTTCACCGTGATGGGCGCTTCTTTTTCGAAGAGCTGGACGGTGATCGCGCCCAGTGACGTGTTGATGGTCGCGTACATGCCCGGCTCGCGTGCCGGTTTTTCGGCCGCGGGCGGCGGCGCCTGCGCCAGCATGGTTCCCACTGCGGTCAGGGCTACTAGAGAGAATCGAAGCATAAGGAAGCATTATAACGGAGACTCAGCCTATTTTTAGCAGGCGGGCGGCGTTTCGGAACAGAATTTTGCGGGCAACCTCGGCGCTGGCCAGACGCCGCACGGCGGCCAGGCATTGCGATCCGCTGCACGCTGGCCCGGTTCCGCGGCGGTCCTCGCAGTCGCTGCCATACAGCAGTTTGTCCTGATGCCTGGCCAGGAATTCGCGCGCGTGCCCTTCGTCGCGGGTGAGGGCGTTGAGTCCCGAGCCCGCCGAAAGATCGCCATACATGTTGGGATAATCGGCCAGCAGCCGGTCCGTGAGTCCGCCCGGTGTCACCGGCCCTTTCGGATACATGACTTTCTGCTCGTGCTTGCGGTCGATATTGCCCCACCAGGTTTGCGCATGGCCGATGAACGCGGTTCGCGGATGCTTCTCCAAGACGGTGTGGAAGCGCTCGATGCTCAGGTTGTAGACGCCGTGCTGGAAATGCAGCAGCACGGGCACGTCGAAATCCGTGGCGATGTCGGCCAGCAAATGGATGGCAGGCGAATCGCATTCCACCCAAAATTTCTGTTCCCCGATTCCGATGGCGCCGGCCTTCAGATATTTCTCCAGCTCCACGCGCGCACCGGCCAGGGTCGGGACTTCATTGGCGAAGAACGAAAACTTGCCGGGCTGCCAGCGCGCCAGTTCCAGCACGGATTGGTTGCCGCCCGCGCCGACATCGAGCGTAGTCAGCGAACCCGCCGGCAACAACACGGTGCGCGTCACGCCCATGGCAGCCTGATGCGCCATGAGATCTTCGTCCGAGCGGCCCCAGTAGCAGGTGTGCTGATGGACGTCGATTACGGGCTCGACGGCGCCAGCCAGAGCCGTCATCAGAAGGGCGCGCCGCGAGATCGGCATGACGGGTATCTTAGAACATCGTTGGGCAGGCGGGAGTATGCTTGAAAATATGCCGCAAACCGGCACACTCATGTCCGTGAACGACTATCTGTCCACCAGCTTTCGGCCCGATTGCGAATACGTGGACGGCGTCATCGTGGAGCGGAACTTGGGTGAAAAGGATCATAGTACCCTGCAGATGGCGATTAGCGCCGCGTTATTCAACCGGCGGAAAGAGTGGGGCATTCACGTCTTTCCCGAGCAACGCGTGCAGGTGAAGCCGCGCCGCTTCCGCGTTCCGGACGTTTGCGTGGTGGCGGGCACGGAGCCGCAGGAACAAATCCTGACCCAGCCGCCGTTCCTGTGCATCGAGATTCTTTCCAAAGACGACCGGATGAGCGAGATGCATGAACGCATCGACGACTACCTGGCCTTTGGCGTTGCCTACGTCTGGCTCATCGATCCACGCACGAAGCGAGCCTGGATCTGTACCGCCGCAGCCGGCATGCAGGAAATTAAGGACGCCGTGCTGCGAACCGGGAATCCGAACATCGGACTGCCGCTAGCCGAAATTTTCCAATAAGAAAACCGCTCCCTCTGGTCGCGGCTCTGATTCGGCGCATGATGATCACCATTCAAAAAAAGGCCGCGCTCCCTGGTTGGGGAAGCGCGGCCTCGTACTTTTGATTACTGCTTAGTAGTCCATGCCTTCCGGACCGTGTCCGCCGCCACCAGCCGGAGCTGACTTTTTCTCCGGAATTTCGGCGATCATCGCCTCGGTGGTCAGCATCAGGGATGCGATCGAAGCTGCGTTCTGCAGCGCCGTGCGCGTTACCTTGGTGGGATCGATGACGCCCGACTTCACCAGGTCCTCATACTGATCGGTCTGCGCGTTGTAGCCCCAGTTGGCGTTGTCGTTGGTGCGAACCTTCTCGACCACGATGGCGCCTTCGGTACCGGAGTTGGCTACGATCTGCCGCAGCGGCTCTTCGCAGGCCCGGCGCACGATGTCCACGCCGATCTGCTCGTCGCCCGCGATCTTCAAGGTATGCAGCGCCTTCGAAGCCCGCAGCAATGCCACGCCGCCGCCCGGAACGATGCCTTCCTCAACCGCCGCGCGGGTAGCATGCAATGCATCTTCCACGCGAGCTTTCTTTTCCTTCATTTCGGTTTCGGTAGCCGCGCCGACTTTGATCACCGCCACGCCGCCGGCCAGCTTCGCCAACCGCTCCTGCAACTTCTCGCGATCATAGTCCGACGTGGTTTCGTCGATCTGCGCGCGCAGCTGCTTGATGCGGCCTTCGATGGTCTTCTGGGTACCGCCGCCGTCCACGATGGTGGTGTTGTCTTTGTCCACCGTGACGCGCTTGGCTTTGCCCAAATCTTCCAGGCGAACGCCTTCGAGCTTAATGCCGGTCTCTTCCATGATCGGCTTGCCGCCGGTCAGGATGCCGATGTCTTCGAGCATCGCCTTGCGGCGGTCGCCGAAGCCCGGAGCCTTCACCGCGCAAGCGTTCAACGTGCCGCGCAGCTTATTGACTACTAGCGTTGCCAGGGCCTCGCCTTCCACTTCCTCGGCGATTACCAGCAGCGGTTTTCCGGAGCGGGCGATCTGCTCGAGAACCGGCAGCAGGTCCTTCATGTTGCTGATTTTCTTTTCGTGGATCAGGATGTAGGGCTCTTCGAGAACGCACTCCATCCGCTCGGCGTCGCTCACAAAATACGGTGAGAGATAGCCGCGGTCGAACTGCATACCGTCGACGGTGGTCAGCTCGGTGACCATGGTCTTCGACTCTTCAACAGTGATGACGCCGTCCTTGCCGACTTTCTTCATGGCGTCGGCGATGATGGTGCCGATGGTCGTGTCGCTGTTGGCCGAAATGGTGCCAACCTGCGCGATCATGTCGCCCGAGATCGACTTCGACAGCTTTTTGACTTCCTCAACCGCCACTTCGACTGCCCGCTCGATGCCCCGCTTGAGAGCCATCGGATTCGCGCCCGCCGCTACCGCTTTCACGCCTTCGCGATAGATGGACTGCGCCAGAATGGTCGCCGTCGTGGTGCCGTCACCGGCCACGTCGGAGGTCTTGGATGCCACTTCGCGCACCATCTGCGCGCCCATGTTTTCGAGCGGATCCTTCAGCTCGATCTCTTTGGCCACCGTCACGCCGTCTTTGGTGATGTTGGGGCCGCCGAATTTTTTCTCCAGAACCACGTTGCGCCCGCGTGGGCCCAGCGTGACTTTTACAGCGTCAGCCAATTGGTTCACGCCACGCAAAATGGCCTGACGCGAATTTTCTGCGTAAACAATTTGTTTCGCCATAGATTGTCTCTCCTAGCTCGCTTTCTTTGCTGCTTTCGGCTGCGCATCCATAATGCCCAGGACTTCGTCCTCGCGCATGATGAGAAACTCATCGCCGTCCAACTTGATGTCGCTGCCCGAGTACTTCCCGAACAGAATGCGGTCGCCGACTTGCACGTCGAGCGGAACCAGTTTGCCGTCGTCCAGGCGCTTGCCCTTGCCCACGGCAACCACTTCGCCTTCCTGCGGCTTTTCTTTCGCAGAGTCGGGAATGTACAGCCCGCCTTGCATGGTTTCTTTCTCTTCGATTCGTTTGACCACGATGCGGTCGTAGAGCGGTCGAATCTTCATAAGCCATCAACCTCCAGGATTGAATTACTGAATTGTAGGTATGTAAATCGAGCAATTTCGATTCAGGATTATTATTAGCACACTAGGCCATAGAGTGACAAGTAGTAACTGTAAATACATTGAAACAAACAAGTTATATTATTTAACCGTAACCGGCAAAAGTCATTTCGCAACTGCCGTCAACGACTTCGCCGGGCTGTTACACTGATAGAAACAATGCGCAATGCCCGCTGGCTTCTGGTGATCGCGATTCTTGGCATCCTGGCCGGAATCGGCGCCACCTACCGTACCCGCAAAGCGGATCTGGAGAAGCACGCGCCTTCCAAACCCATCCAACTTCCGTTCGATCTCAGCGGCAAGCTGGAGAACTGGCATTGGTCCCATACCGATCAGGGCCATCCCGTCGTCGACATCTATGCCAAGGGCGTCAAACAGGAAAACGACAGCTCCAAAGTGCAACTGGACGATGTCGAGCTGCGCATCTACAAAAAGACCGGCGATGAGTACGACCTGGTACACAGCGCGCAGGCGGAATTCGATCAGTCGGCGGACCGCCTTTATTCCAGCGGCCAGGTGGACATCACGCTGAACCTGCCGGTGGAAGGCTCACCGACACGGACGCCAGTGACCATTCGCTCCTCCGGCGTCACGTTTGAAACCAAAAGCGGCAAAGCTTACACCGAGCAGCCGACACATTTCAAATTTGAAAATGGCGAAGGCGATTCGCTGGGTGCGAATTACGATCCCGGCACGCGCGAGCTTCATCTGCTGAGCCAGGTGAGCCTGGATTGGAAAGCGGCGACCCCGGCGGCCAAGCCCATGCGGATTGAAACCGCCGAGCTCAACTACAAGGAAGGGTCCTCCGTCATCTGGCTGAAGCCCTGGGCGCGGCTGAAACGCGATGACGCCTTGATGGAGGCCGCTGCGACCTTGGTTACATTGCAGGACCAAATCATTCACCAGGTGGATGCGGTCGCGGCTCACGGGACCGCAGAATATCCGCGCCGCTCGCTGCAATATGCCGCCGACGAATTGCACGTCACTTACAACGACAACGGACAAATCGACCGCGTCACCGGAAACAAGAACGCCAAACTGGTGTCGGTGTCCGAAGGCTCGCAAACCACGATGACCACTGACGTCGTCTACCTGGATTTTGAAACCGTGAATGGCGATAGCAATTTGAAAAAAGTGCTGGGGAACGGGCACACGATAGTCGAATCGAAGCCCCTGCCGGTGGCTGGAACGATTCCGCCGGAGACGCGCGTGCTGCGCAGTGAAACAGTCGAAATTCGGATGCGTCCGGGAGGCCGGGAGATCGACCGCGTTCTGGCCCGCGCGCCGGGAAATCTCGAATTTGTGCCCAATCATCCCACCCAGCGCCGGCGAACGCTCGATGGCGACGACATGGACATCGTCTACGGCGCGCAGAATCAGATTCAGTCGTTTCGCTGCGTCAATGCGCGTACGCGGACCGAGCCTACTCCCGAGGAAGCGGCCAAGAAGCGTCCTGTCTCCACCACGCGCAGCAAGAATCTGGCGGCCGAATTCGAAAAGAACGGGCAGATGAAGCGCATGGAGCAGTGGGACGATTTCGCGTATGAAGAAGGCGAGCGGCGTGCGCAGGCCAGTCACGCCGAGCTCGACTACGCCAACAACTTGATCACACTCGAAAAGAAGGCGCGCATGTCGGATGCGTCCGCTACTACATCCGCCGACCGGATCAAGCTGGATCAGAAGAGCGGGGACTTCGCCGCCGACGGCCACGTGACGTCCAGCCGCATGCCGGACAAAAAAACCACGACATCGGAAATGCTTTCCGGCGACGAGCCCATCCAGGCGTTGGCCGAGCACATGACCTCCGCCAATCACAATCGCCTCATTCACTATGAGACTCGCGCCGTGATGTGGCAGGGCGCGGACCGCGTGCAGGGCGACCGCATCGATCTCGATCGCGACAAGCGGACGCTCGCGGCCAAAGGCGGCGTGATCACGAATATGCGCGAGAAGGCCAAGCCGCCGGAGGGATCGGACGGCAAGCCCGCCGCCGACGTGGCGCCCATTTTCACCGTGGTCAAAGCCGATGCGCTGCTCTATACCGATCAGGACCGTCTGGCGCATTACAACGGGCACGTCACGCTCAGCCGGCCGAACCTGCGAGTGAAAGCGGGCGAGCTGCGGGCGTTTCTGACGGAGTCGAAGCCCAAACCGGCCGCGGATGCTCCTGCGGAGAAAGCCGCTGACAAAGCCGATGACAAAACCGAAGACTCGCGTCTGGAGAAGGCTTTCGCGGATGAAAAAGTCGAGATCGTCCAGACCGGGATCGATCGCACCCGCACCGGCCTGGGCGAGCATGCCGAGTACTACACCACCGGCGAAGAGCGGATCCTCATTCGCGGCGGCGAGCCGCAGTTCATCGACAGTCTGCGCGGCAATACGCGCGGCACAGAATTGACCTACTTTGTCAACGATGATAGGCTTCTAGTAACGGGTGGGCCGGGTGCTCGCACTGCCAGCCGCCTGCTCCGCAAGTAGCTTTCATGCGCAAGCTGGAAACCCGCGACCTCTCGAAATCCTACGGCGGCCGTAAAGTGGTGGACGACGTTTCGGTTGACGTCCAGCAGGGTGAAGTTGTCGGCCTGCTAGGCCCTAACGGAGCGGGAAAAACCACATCGTTCTACATGATTGTGGGCCTGATCACACCCGATTCCGGCAAAGTGCTGCTGGACGGCACCGACGTCACTGCGCTTCCGATGTTCCAGCGCGCCCGCCACGGCATCAGCTATCTGCCGCAGGAAGCCTCCGTGTTCCGCAAGCTTTCAGTCGAGGGAAACCTGATGGCGATCCTCGAAACACTGCGCATTCCCGCGCACGAGCGGCACGCGCGCATGGAGCGGCTAATCGAACAATTGGGCCTGGAAAAAGTTCGCCGCAACAAAGGCTACACGCTTTCGGGCGGCGAGCGCCGGCGCGTGGAGATCGCGCGTTCGCTGGTGATCGAGCCCAATTTCCTACTGCTCGACGAGCCGTTTTCCGGCATCGACCCGATTCAGGTTCTGGAATTGCAGCGCATCATTTTTGAGCTAAAACGCTCCGGCATCGGCATTCTGGTTACGGATCACAACGTGCGCGAGACGCTGATGGTGACCGATCGCGCGTACATCATCAACAACGGCAAGATTTTTCGCGCGGGAAGTCCGGATGCGCTGGGGCGCGATCCCGAAGTGCGCCGCGTTTACCTGGGCGAATCGTTCAGCCTGCGCGGCGAAAGCGTCACGCCGATTACTCACTAAATTACAAAGAAAAATACTAAGGCCTTGGCGCCGGCGCCCGGCTAAGGCGGCGCAGGTGCGATCCATCTACGTTCATTAGGTACAGCTCAAAGTGGCCCGTGCGGCGTGACATGAAGACGATCTGTTTGCCATCCATCGACCAGGATGGCTGCCATGCTTCATGCGGGGTCCTGGTAATTCTTCTTACATCCGCGCCATCTGCATTCATCACATAGATCTGAGGAATGCCGGTACGAAGCATGTCGTCGAAGACAATCTTCCGGCCATCGGGCGAGAAATCAGGAGTGCTGGCCCAGGCTACCCGGCGTTGCGTCTGGCCTAGCCGGTCCATCAGGTAGGTATCCCACATTCCCGCGCGATCAGATTCAAAGGCGATGTCTGCGCCGTCATGGATCCAGCGAGGGTAATCGCTATTGGAATTCGTATCGGTGAGTGCCGTTAATCCGGAGCCGTCCAGATTGACCACAAAAATCTGGCGATGGCCACTTCCGTCGGCGTTGAACACGATCTGTCCATCGGCCGGTGACCAGGAAGCAAAGTGCTCATTGCCGATCGATTTGTCGATCAGAACGCGTGATTCGTGAGTACTGAGATTCTCCACATGGAGTTTCCGTTTGCCCTCTTCACCGGATGAATACACAATTTGCCGCCGATCCGGACTGAAGTCCGGCATCATGTGGTTCCCTTCGCCGAATGTCAGTTGGGTCTCGTGGACCCCGTCAGGATCGACGGCATAAACCTGAGAACGGGATGGAGGAAACGCGGAAACACCTCTTTCGAAAATAATGCTCTTGCCATCTCTGGACCAACGAGGATTGGCTGATTGCCAGCGCACATTGCTCTTCACGCTCGTCAGCATCGCGGAATATCTGGAATCGCTCTTGAGCGTGGAAAGATCGGAGCTTAATTCAATTTGAGCCGGCTGATCGAACCCGGTGTGGGCCAGCCGGCGCAGGTAGGCGAATGCCGCGTTGGCGTTGCCCTGCCTGGCAGCGAGTTGGGCTGCTTCCAGTAGGCAATGCGGCCGGTCGTAATTCAGGTCG
>Ga0070731_10003688_pt1 | contig 13643 bp, 10 predicted proteins | sample Coa_R1_2_FD_66448 | JGI IMG/M metagenome (GOLD analysis project Ga0070731, IMG submission 66448) | Surface soil microbial communities from Centralia Pennsylvania, which are recovering from an underground coalmine fire - Coalmine... | ecosystem: Environmental > Terrestrial > Soil > Unclassified ... | reverse complement strand
CCCTGCCCCGCCGATCTCAATAAAAAACTTGCCGCCCCATTGAGAATCGAAGCCACCGATCCCGCAAACCCCTTCAGCGTCATCGCCAATTTCAGCATCGACGCTCAAAGCGGCGACGCGAAATTCGTCAGCGTTTGGTTGCTCAAATCAGCCGATCGTTGGACGCTGCGCGGCGAATGGTCCGTCGATAAATTCAATCACAAGGAACTCGGCGAAAAAAACGAAACGCAATCCTTCGCCTTCCAACCCGGCAACATCCTGCGCCGCTCCGTCAGCCGCAACAACATCGACGGCGTGCAGACCACCTGTCCGCAAGGCTGCTGCAAAATCTGGCAGACCAAAACGCTCGTCACCGAAGAAGTCGAAACGCTGGCCTGGAACGAATCCGAGCGCGCCGCCGAACGCCGCACCTTTTTCCGCACTTACGTCGCGCAATACGGCGAAAGCCTGCTGACCATCGCCACAAAAATCTACGGCGACCCCATGAAGATTTCGACGCTCTACTTTTTCAATCCACAGTTGCAGAAGCAGGAAACACTCAACGAAGGCCAGAAAATCATTGTCGAGAAAGTGCCGCGTTAATTTCAATTCTCCTCAATCTTCTCCACCTTCCGTTCAATCCACTCGTTCGGCAGCGCAAAATCCGCATCACTGGGCTTTGCAATTTCCTTAATCTCAGAAAATCGCTCGGTCACTTCATCGCCTTCGTCCGGCACATAATGAATCTCGTCGAAGAATAGTCCGCCCTCCACGATGCGCGCCTGAATCCGCTTGTGCAAGCGGCGCGACGCGCCGGTTTTTTTATCGAGAACCACTCGAAGCAACGAAGATTTTCCCTCGCCGCCCGGCTTTAAAAAAATGTGCATCGCAAAAAGCGGCTCCAGCGCTTTAATGTCGCCGGTCATCGCCGCTTGAATCCGCGCCAGCGCCTTTGGCGCATTCGAGAAATCCTTAACGAAGATCGTCTTTTGCGTCGGCGCGTATTCTGAAATTTGAGCGCCATCCAGCAGCCACGCCTTTGCCGCCGGCTTCGTAAACTTGCGCAGCATCCGCGCGGGCCGTTCGAGCAGCAGTTCGCCTTCCTCGACCCGCTTGCCCGCAAGATCCTCAACTTCCGCCTTGATTATCGCGCGGACGTACGGATGCGCTTTGAACGCCTCCCCCATAGCCCGCAGCGTCTTCTCGGATTCCTCCGCCGACAGTTCGCGCTCGCCGGCCTCGGGCGCGGGCGGTTCGGCCGCGGCGATCATTCCAATGCTGACACAAAAAAGCGAAAGAACAAAACCCCTCTTCATGCAACCACGCAAGCTTTCTGACTCCTGACTCCTGACCCCTGATCCCTGACTCCTGGACCCTCAACTCTCCACCGGCCCAATCCACCGCGTCCGCCGGGGCGCCTCGTAGCGCGCCAATTTCTCCATCAACTCCGCCGGTTCGCGCGCATCCATCAGCAGCGCGCGGTCATCCGCGCGCACGAACTTCTCTTCGACCGCATGATCCAACAGCGCCAGCAACGGATTGAAATACCCCGCCGTGTTTAGCAGGCCGCATGGTTTGGCGTGAATGCCAAGCTGCGCCCACGTCAGGACCTCGCAGAGTTCCTCAAACGTGCCAAGACCGCCGGGCAGCGCCGCAAATCCATCCGACAACTCCGCCATCTTCGCCTTGCGCTCGTGCATCGAATCGACCACATGCAGCGCGCTCAATCCCGTGTGCTTCAACTCCTTCGTCGCCAGCTTCTCCGGAATCACCCCGATGACTTCGCCGCCGGCTTCCAACGCCGCATCCGCCGCCGCGCCCATCAGCCCGGTGCGCCCGCCGCCAAACACAAGCCCCACCCCGCTGCGAGCCAGCAAGGCCCCCATCGCGCGCGCCGCGTCCATGTACTCCGCCCGACGGCCGACACTTGATCCGCAAAAAATACAAAGCCGTTTGATCATATTCCTGCCACTTCCTACTCCCTGCTTCCCACTTCTTCCCGCCACTCCGCAATCTCCCACCCGCGCCGCAACGCAATTTTTCGCAGCCGCCGGTCTGGACTGACTGCCACCGGATGCCCCACCGCGTAAAGCATGTTCGCATCCCCAAACGCATCGCCAAATGCATAAGACTTTGCGAGGTCGATGTGCCCGCGCAGCGCATGCTTGATCACCGCGACGTATTTCGCGCTGCCGGTCAGCGGCGCATGATTCATCTCGCCGGTGAAGACTCCATTTTTTTCGATCAATCCCGGCGCAATCAGTTCAGCGTTCAACAATTCCGCCAGTGGCTGCAAAATAAAATCCAGCCCGCCGGTCACCAGCACGATCGGTACGTCCTCCTTCTTCAGCGCCTCCATCCGCTCCAGCGCCTGCGGAAAAATGCGCGGCTTGATGCATTCGTCAAAACACGCCCGCACGTTTTCGCGCGCCCACTGCGCATTAATGCCGCGATAGCTTCGATAAATCGATCGATTCGATGCCCCGCGGTTGAACCGATCGACCAGCAGCCACCACGGCCCGCGCAGCGGCAGGCTCGCGATCCAGAGCTTGTCGGCCAACGCCGCGCGCTTGCGCCGAAACCAGAGCAGCGGCATGACGATGTTCGTCGCCGCAATCGTCCCGTCCACGTCGCAATACGCGGCGGCCGCATGGTCGCTTTCCGTCCCCCGCAAGGACGTCCCGCCGGCGCTTTGCCGCTCAGTTTCCAGAACTCGCCTCCAAGAATCCGCAAAACAACTCGTGTAAATTCGTGCGATTCGTTGTTCAACCCAGCGCTTCAATCCGCGCCCGCAATTCATTCGCCGCGCGCCGATACAATTCCGTCGCCTGCGCCGCACCGCGCTCCTTGCGGATCGCGCTGAAATCCACCGGCTTGCCCACCGTCACCGCGATGCGTTTCGGCCGCGGGACCATGCGCCCCTTCGGCAGCGATTCGAACGTCCCGCGCAAATTCACTGGCACGATCGGCACGTCCAATTCCACTGCCAGCACCCCCACGCCGCTGCGGAACGATTGCAATTCGCCGGTGATGGAGCGCGTGCCTTCTGGGAAAAGCAAAATCGCGCGCCCGCTGTCCAGCACCGTCTTGCAAAGCGCCAGACCGTCGGCGATATTCTCTTCGCGGTCAAACGGCAGCGCGTTGAGGAACGTCGAGAAGAACCAACTTTTGAGTGTCGTGTCGAAGAAATAATCCTTCGCGCCCATCACGTGCAAACTCTTAGCGCGTGAGCCAAGCACTTCGCGAATCGCCATCGAATCCAGATGGCTGCAATGGTTCGCCGCGAGAATGTACGCGCCGCCAGGCGGAATATTCTCCAGCCCGCGGCCTTCAACGCGCAGCCACGTGTTCATGAACACCGACGCCGTCGATCCGAACACGCCTTGCAGCACCGTCTTTGACACCGATCCCTTCAAGCTGCTCTTCACGTCTTCGATATTTTGCGACGAGCGCGAAAGAATGCCCGTGCCCGAATCCAGCCGGCTGGAAGCCGGCGCTCCACCTGCTTTCAGCGCGTCCTCAACGACGGTCACCGCGTCGCGTAGCGTGAAGAGCTTGCCTTCGTGCCCCGGCGGAATGCGCACGTTAAAACGCAATTCCAGCTTGCTGATCAAATCCATCCGCGCGATTGAATCCAGCGCCAGATCGATCTCCAGTTTCGTCGAAGGCGACAGTTCCGACGCCTTCATGCGTCCGGATAATTCCGCGGCCGTGCGCGCGACTTCGACAAAAATCGCAGACTCGCGCGCCGCCACGTCGCTCTGCGCCGCGGCGACCGCGACCGCGTCTAGCGCGGTGGCGCTGGCCGCCGCTTTCCCGCCGCCCGCGTAACGCTCGCGAACTTTGTTGCGCTGAATCTTCAGCGTTGATGTCTTGGGCAAATCCTCGTCTTGAAACTCCACCCGCGCCACACGCTGGTGGCTCGGCAGCGCCTGATTGGCGCGGTCCACTGCGGATTCGACCGAATTGCGCAGAGCATTGTGGTGCGGGCTTCCACCCTGCATATTTTCGTTCTTCAGCACAATCACCGCCGCAACCTCCTCGCCGTGCCCTGCACGCGACGGCAATCCAACCACGCACAACTCTTTGACGCCGGCAATGTCCTTGAGCGCCAATTCGATTTCGTCCGGATACACATTTTTCCCCGCAGTCGTGACGATCACGTCCTTCAATCGGCCGGTGATGTGCAGATAGCCATCCTTGTCGATGCGCCCAAGATCGCCGGTTTTGAACCAGCCGCTCTCGAAAACCTGCGCGGTCGCGTCGGGATTGCGCCAGTAGCCCTGCATGATCACCGGCCCGCGCGCGCGCACTTCGCCGATGCCGTCGGCGCCCGGAGCGTGAATGCGCATCTCCACGCCCGGCACCGCCGGCCCGACTGAGCCCGCTTTCGTCGCGCTGAGCGGATTGACAGTGAGAACCGGCGACGTCTCAGTCAGCCCGTATCCCTCGCAAATCGTGATGCCGAAATCTTTGAAGAACGTGTATATCTCGGGGTCGAGCGGTGCGCCGCCGCACACGAACAGCCGCACATGCCCGCCAAAACCGTCGTGAACTTTTTTGAAAATGCTTTTGCGCGCGTCGGGATTTCCGAAAAGCTCCAGCGTTCCCGCCAGACTCTTTCCCACGCTTGCGCTGATCTTTGCGACGGTGCCCGATGCGGCAATCTGCGCTTTAATGCGATCCATGAAAAGCTGAAAGAGCCGCGGCACGCCCAGCACCACGGTGATCTCCGCCAGCTTCATCGTCGCGGCTATGTCCTGAATCGATTCGATGTGGTGAATCGTCGAGCCGCCGTACATCGGAATCAAAAATCCGCAACTGAATTCGAAGGCATGATGCAGCGGCAGCACCGACAAAAAGCGGTCGTTCTGCATCGGCTCCAACACCTCCGCGACGGCCAGCGCATCGGCGACAACATTGGCGTGGCTCAGCATCACACCCTTCGGTTCCCTCGTCGTGCCGCTCGTGAAAAGGATCGACGCCGGTGACTCCGGCGCCGGATCGCGCAGCGGCCGCTCGCCCATCGACGCCTCCGGATACGTCCACGCCGAACCCTCGTGCGGATTCAATTCGTTCAGTACATTCAGCAGCGGCAATCCGCAATCTCCAAATTCATCCGCGCCGTTTTTGAGAATCGCCGGCGACACAACGATCGCTTTGGCCTCGACCAATTTCGCCAGACGCAGCGCATCTTTTTCCGGCATCATTCGGTCCAGCGGCACAACCGTGCAATTCGCGCGCGAAACAGACAGATACGCCAGCGCCCATTCCGGCGAATTCTCCGCCATCAGCACAACTCGGTCGCCGGCGATCAGCCCCAATCTTGGAATGAGTTTGCGCGCCAATTCGCTTGCGCGTTCGTACATCTCCGCATACGTAATGCGCATCACTGCGCCACCGCGCCGGATTTCGACCAGTGCTTTGTCGCCGTACCGATCCGCTCCGCGCGCGCACAAATCGACGACCGTCTGCGGCACGCCGCGCACGAGCATGCCCGTTTCCTTGCGCGCGCCGATGCGCTTGAGCGCCTTTTCCTTCTCCTCATCCAGCAACGTGCCTTCGCCCGCGCCTGTCCGCGGCACGCTTTCCATGCGCAGAATATTGCGCTTCAAGCCTGGAATGTGAACGTCCTGCAAATAGCTCTTCCAGCGAATCGCGCGCGGATCGAAATCAAACGCCGCGCGTTCGTCCGGCGGCAGCGCGCTGAGCAGTTCCAGCGCATGCCCAATTTCGTAACGGCACTCGAGATTTACGTACGGCCCGTAGATGTCCACATAATAGAGGAGCTGCTCGAGCGTGTTGCTCAGTGTTCGCAAGCGCGATTTCAATCGTCGCCCGCCGGGCACAGGAATCGGACTGTTGAGCACCAGATTCGCCGCTTTGATCGGCCGCAAATAACGGTTCTTGATGCGCCAGCGATACTGCGCGATCGTCGGAAATTTCCACATCGGCACAATCACCGGCTTGCCCGCGCGGTCGGTCATCGGATGCTTCTGAAAATAATCGCGCACATATTCGAAGAGCGTGCGGAACACGAGCGGATTCTCGCTCGAACTGGCCACGGTGATCAAATCGAACGCGCCGCGCTTCCCGGCGATGTGCGCGGCCGCGGCGAGAATTCCATTCACGACCAAATCCGCCGGAATAATGTCGAGCACCACTTTTTCACTCGCCGGAAAATCGGTGAGGCGCCCTTTGCCGAAACCGATGATGATCGGATCGGCCATGCGCAATCCATCAAGCCAGCCCGGCTCCGGTTCGCGCAAACTCGATTCAATAATCGACGGCCGCACGATAATTGTCGGCACATCGCCGTGCGTCAGCTTGATGAATTGCTCGCCCAGAAATTTCGTGTACGTGTACGTGTCGTTCCAGCCCAGGCTCTGCGCGCGGCGCATGCCTGCATCGACCAGCGCCGTGCGCATCCGGTCTTTGCCTTCTTCGCTGTCGGGCGCGATTTTTTTCTTCGCGAAAATCGTCTCACAGTCTTTTTTGACGCTCGCCGCCAATTCGCCCAGCCGCGCGACCTCCTCTTTGACGTCGAATTTCTCCGGCCGCTTCACATTCGTCGGAAGCTGCGCATCAATGGCTTCCAGCGGCGTGAGCAATTTCTCCGGAATGTTGCCGGTGCGTTTGCCGCTCACGTAGGCCGTCGAAATGTGCACGTACGCCGCGTTCGCTGCGCGCGCCAGTTCAAGCAGCCGTTGCGGCCCCATCGTGTTAAGGTCCAAAGCCAGATCGAGCCGCTCGTCGAAAACGACCGTCGCGGCGCTGTTGATCACCAGCTTTACTTTTTTCGCCAGTTCGTTGAACGCCGTTTCGTCCAGGCCAAGCCGTTCGGCGGTGAGATCGCCGGGCACGCATGTAATTTTGGATTCGCAATACGCCAGAAATTCGTCGCCATGTTTCTCGCGCAATCGGCCGAACGCACTGTTGCGCAAAATTTCGTCGCGCAGCCTTTCGCGCGGATCGACCCGCGTGCCGTCCGCTTTAACGCGCGGGCGAATGAGCAGAAAAATCTGCCCAACTTCCGGCAAATCGCGCAGAATCTTTTCGGTGACCGCTTTAGCCAGAAAGCCCGTCGAGCCGGTCAACAGCACACCCGCGCCGGCAAACGTGCCGCGGATCGTAATGGAATTAGTCTCGGAACTCATGCGGTGCGATTTTATTTCATTGCGCCCGATTTTGAAATGCGAATCGCGCCAAATATGTTTTTGCTCCCGCCCCTTGCCGAACTTCAATCGCGTTGGACGAAGCTTGGGCCATAATTGGGCGGAGTGAGGCCGGCGTTTCCATTTATCTTCATGCGTCATCGGATCATAGCGAAAACTGAGCGTGCGGCACTCAAAATGCTTTCCCACGCAATGGCTCGACACCCGGTGTGTCGAAAATCACTTTTAATTTTTCCAAATAAGGAGGGCACTCATCATGTCCATTCGATCCATCCTTGCATCGCTCGCGCTAACCATCGGCGCGCTGTTCGTCCTGACCGGCTGCAACCACTGCTGCGGCGACCGCGGCTACTCCGACGCCGGCCCCAATAACGGCGGCTACGCCGAAGGCGGAGCTTACGTTGAAGGCGGAGCGTACGTCGAGAACACCGCGCCGGTTCAAACGCGCCGAGTCTACAACGCGGACGGCACGTTCACGGAAATGCCCATTGACGCCGGTTATGCGCGCAGAGATTTCGACGGCAACCGGATCAACGCCGTGGACGTCGAAGTGAATCGCCGCGACGACATCAATCGCCGGGAGGGCGACGCAAACCGCCGCGATGCGAACACCAATACACGCGACACCAACGCGAACCGCAGCGACACGAATGCCACGAAGCACGAGAGCGACGCCAACCGCAGCGGCACGAACGCCAACACGCGCGACCAGAATTCGCGCACTGAAAACAAGCCGAGCGTTCAGAACAACAACACTCCGGCGAACAACAGCACCGACAACAAAAAGTTGCCGGAACCGACTGACGACAAAAAGTAATGACTGTATCGGTGGCGCCATATCGTAAGGGGCGCGCGCTATTCTCCAACCATCCCCCACTTGTGGGAGAATAGCGCGGACTTGATCGAACGGTTGCCGCCACACGCGAAGCACGGCCCGATCCAGCGATGGATCGGGCCGTTGCGATTCAAGCTTTCGCGCCGCCCAATTTCAATACAATCCGCCACTCCGCTTCCGTCACCGGCTGGACCGAAAGCCGCGCGCCGCGCTGAACGACCATCATCTTCTCCAACCCAGCGGTCTTCTTCAATTCCTCGAGTGTCACCGGCCGTTCGAATTCCCGCTCAAACGCAATCTCCGCCATTACCCACGTCGGATTTTCGCGCGAGCTCTTCGCGTCGTAATACTCGCTGTTCTTGTCGAATTGAGACGGATCGGGCACGCCCGCGCGCAGAACTTTCGCCGTGCCGGCGATCGCTTTCGGCTCCGCGCTGCTGTGGTAAAAAAGCACGCCGTCGCCCGGCTGCATGGAATCGCGCATGAAATTGCGCGCCTGATAATTCCGCACGCCGGTCCATCCTGTCGATCCATCCTTCTTTAATTGCGAAAACGGATAAACGTCCGGTTCGGATTTCACCAGCCAATATTTTTTCATGCGCGAATCCATGTAGAACGGAGCAATGCTCCGTTCTACTTTCCTTTCCCTTCCTTCGTATTCTGCTGCACGGTACGCAACACGAAGGCAATGGCTTCCTTCGAGCTATCGTCAATGTAGCGATATTTCTCACGCATCACGCGCAACGACCCCTCGATCTTGGGCAGTTCCTGCGCCGGAATTAGCGACTGATCGTCCCCGCCATAGACCAGAACGTAGCGCGCCAGCAAGAGGAACGCGCGCGTCTGTGCTTTGTAGAAGCTCTCCTGCAGCGCTTCGTAAATGTCGCTGAACACTTCGTGGTAATCGATCTTCTCATTCGGATGTTCAAGCGAAAACGCGGCGATGCGCGTGATCAGGTTGCGCCGATATGAATCGGCGGGTTCCTTGAGCGACATCATTTTTTCGACGCCTTCCATCACCGCGTTGCTGGGGTCTTCGTACGTTCCCGTGCGCTGGTTGAGAATCTTTTCGGCGGAGACGTATGCGCGCACGTGTTTGAAATACTCTTCGATCTGCCGGTCGTATTCGCTTTCAGCGACCAGGCCCATCGAATCGTACACTTCACGCGACACCCATCGGAAATATTCGCCGCGCACCGCATCGATGAACGCTTCGCAATCGTGGTAGCCATCCTCCGGCTCCAGGCGCAAAAAATCGTACACCGTTTTGTCGCGCAGCAATTTGTCCATCGCCTCAAAGACGCCCAGCGGGGACAGGAATTTGCGGTCGGGATTGGCGCCGGCGTCTGAAAGCAGCGATTTCATCTCGCGCGCCGACGCGCCGCGCCGCCCTTCGTACGCCGCGCAGACGAAATTCTCGAACTCCGCCATCTGGTCGCGGTGTTCGTCGCGCAGCGTCGGAATGTGCGCGCGCAGCAGTTTCTTCTCTTCCGAATTCATGCCTTCCGGCACCGTGCCGTCGTCGTAAAGCTTGGCTTTGTCCATCGGCGTCAGGCGCCGGATCACCGCGGAAATCTCCGCCGGATATTGGCCCGGATCGGGTTTGCGCAGGCGCGTCATCACTGCCCACAACGCGGCCACGTCCGCGGTGTGCGGTGCGACGTGGCGCGTCTCGCGGATTTCGTCGATGAATGGCCGATAAATCGCGCGCTCCTTGCGCCACTCCAGCAAATACGGCACGCGCACGAGCTCGATGCGGCCCTTGTAGCTCGTGAAATCCGGCGTCGCCTTGAACGCCGACAACTGCTTTTCGTTGCACGTGCCGATCATCACGCAATTGAGTTTCGCCGACACATTTGGCAAACTCACTTCGCCCCGCTCAACGGTGCTGAGCAAATATTTGTTGAGTTCGAGGTTGCGCTTCAGAAAATCCGAGTACTCGACAACTCCGCCGCTGGCTTCGATCAACTCGCCGTTGAGGTCCATGAGCTGCAAGCCTTGCAGCATCACCGGCAGCGTGACGCCCTGATCGTAGGCCGTGGGCCGCGCGCCGGCATCGACGGCCTGCTGCGGCTCAATCGCCGACGCGCCCGTGCGGTACCGCTTCGAAATGAAGTAGCGTTCGACCTGCACGTGGCGGATCACTTTCAGCCAATCGCCGCGGTACGCGGTCAGCAGCGCGTCGTAAATCTGCTTGTTCTTCATCGACAGCGTGCTCTCGCGCAGATACGGCGCGCGCAGCCGTTCCGCCAGCGCCGTGTCCGCCGGGTTGCGCGCGATCAACTCCTCGAAGAAGCGTGCGCGGTGTTCGATCGGGATCAGAAAAATCGGCGGTTCGCGCAATTCGCTCATGAGCTTGCACGAAACCAGCGTTTCGTCGATGAATGCGAGCGTTTCGCGCGGCAAATCGTCGCCTTTGCCGCCGAAGCCCATGCCTTTGCCTTCGCCTTTCTCGGTGAAGATCCAATTGAAGCGGAACAGCGCGCCGTCTTCCAGCAGCGAATAGTGTTCAAGCGCCCGGAAAAGCAGATTGAGGATCGTGCTTTTCGCCGAACCGTTCGGCCCATGCAGCAGCACCAGTTTGTCGCAGGAACCCGTCAGCGCGAAGCGGCGCAGGTGCCGCACCAGATCGAGCTGCACCTGCTCCTGGCCTTCCAGCACATTGCGCCCGTCGTCCCACGGCGCGTCGAAAAGCGAAAAGCGCATGCACTTTCCGCCGATGCCGTTGACCTTGCGCGTGCCGAAATGCTTGAAGACATCGAAGGTGTATTGCGCCGCGTTGCGCCCCAGCAGCATCGGCCGCGCGATGAAGGAATCGATGTATTGTTGAAACGACAGTATGCGTTTCTGGTTGCGAAAGTTTGCCAGCGAGTTGTCGTTGACCTGCTTGAAGAATTCGTGCAGGTTGAGCACGCTGGCGGGGTCTGCGACTACGCTGCCCATGCGAGTGTTGCCGGCCATAAGCGAGTCCTCTTGTGCTAAAAGCGGGTCGTGCGACTGGCCCGCTTGCCACTCACTTTTATCGGCGTGCGAGCGACATGCAATCGTTATTTCTTTTCAAGCGCTTCGAGCGCGTCCGCGGGAGCGGGTTTCCACGCGTCGCTAACGGCGGGTTTGACGATGGAACCGCCGGCGCCTTTCGCGTGCTCGCCCGGCGCCAACATGCCGCCGGAGACGACCATCTTCAGCGCGTCCTGCACGGACATGTCTAGGTCCATGGTTTCTTCGACGGGCACCACCAGCATGAATCCGGCGCTGGGAATCGGCGAGGTTGGCACGAAGACCGTGACCATCGGCGTCAGGCGCACCGTTTTCTTCTCCTTTGGCACGAATCGCATGATATTCTCGCCTGGTCCGGTAACGAACCCGATGGCCCACACGCCGGCATACGGAAACTGGACTGCGACAGCGCGCTGGAATTTCGATTTGCCCTCCGTCGATATGAAGGCCGCGCCCAGTTGCTTGATCGATCCGTACAGCATCCCGACCAATGGCAGCCGGTTGAGCCCCAATTCGATGCTGTTCAAAACAAGCCGCCCCACAAAGCTGCGCATCACGATGCCCAGCAGCACCACAAAAATCAAAATCAGGAATAGTCCGATCAACGGAACCACAGCCTCGCCGAATGGCGAGCTGAGCAGTTTCGACATGGGGCTTTCACTGGTGTTCCCGCCGCTGACCGCGCTGAAAATCGACCTCAGCGGCCTGTTGATTTGCTGCCAGCCCCACGCCAGACAGACGATCGTCACGGCAAACGGCACCGCGACGAGAAATCCCGTCACAAAGTTGCGGCGCAGCGCTTCCCGAAATTTTGCAAAGACAGCCATCCACGAACCTCCGCACTGAATTATCCGATTAGACGCGAGAATAGAAAGCGAAAGTGTATTCGTTTGTAGTCCCGCCTTTAGGCGGAAGCGCGTGTCGGCCGCGACGAACATTCCGCCTAAAGGCGGGACTACGAACTCACCCGCCCAGATACGCTTTCATAATGGAATCGTCGCGCAAAAGTTTCTTCGGGTCGCCTTCCTGAACCACGCGCCCCGTTTCCAGCACATACGCCTGATCCGCGATTTCGAGCGCCTGTCGCGCATTTTGTTCGACCAGCAGGATAGTGACGCGCTGCTGCTTGAGTTCCTTCAACACGCCGAAGATGCGTTCGACGATCAGCGGCGCAAGCCCCAGGCTCGGCTCATCCAGCATCAGCAACTTCGGCCGCGCCATCAGCGCGCGCGCAATCGCCAGCATCTGCTGTTCTCCGCCGGAGAGCGTGCCCGCGGATTGCGCCGCGCGTTCGCTCAAAATCGGAAACATTTCGCGCATTTTCTTGATGTCGGAGGCGATCCCCTTGTCGTTGCGCGTGTACGCGCCCAGCGCCAGATTTTCATCGACGGTCAAATCAGGAAATATGCGCCGTCCTTCCGGACACAGCACCAGCCCGCGCGCAACATTGAGATGCGCCGGCGATCCAGCAATATTCTGCCGGTCAAAAATCACTGCCCCATTCGACGGCGGCTGAATCCCGCAGATCGCTTTGAGCGTGGTGGTCTTCCCCGCGCCATTGGCGCCGATCAGCGCGGTCAGTTCGCCGCGCTTCACGGTCAGGCTCACGTTCTTGATCGCGTGAATCCCGCCGTAATGCACGTCGATGCCCTGGACGTCGAGCATGGGGTGGTCAATCATAGTCTGAAGTCCAAGGTCAAAGGTCCAAAGTCCATTAGTCAGGCCCTCGCGCACAATCGACGTTGGACCCTGGACCTTGGACTTTGGACTTACTCGTGCTCCTTCCCCAAATACGCCTCAATCACCGTCGGATTTTCGCGCACTTCCGCCGGCGTGCCTTTCGCGATCGTCACGCCGTGATCCAGCACCAGCAGCCGCTGCACAAGACCCATTACGAACTGCATGTCGTGTTCGATCACCAGCAAACTGAGCTTGAATTTTGCGCGAATCTCGCGCAGCAATTCCTGCAGCGCATCGGATTCCGTGTCGTTCATGCCGGCCGCCGGCTCGTCGAGCAGCAGCAATTTCGGCGCGGCCGCCAGCGCGCGCGCGATCTCCAATTTGCGCTGCGCGCCATAGGGCAAATTGCGGCTGAGCATGTTGCATTTGTCGGCCAGGCCCATCAGTTCGAGCAGTTGATGCGCTTCGCGCTGAACGCGCGCTTCCTCGTCCTTGTACGAATTCTTGCGGAACACCGCCGCAATCACACTGGCTTTGCATTGCGTCTGAAAACCAGTCATCACATTTTCAAGCACGCTCATGTCTTTGAAGAGCCGGATATTTTGAAAAGTGCGCGCCACACCCAGCGCCGTCACGCGATCGGGCGTGAAGCGCAGCGTATCGACCCCACGGATGCGGATGCAGCCAGTGTCGGGTTTGTACGCGCCGGTGAGCAGATTAAAAACCGTCGTCTTCCCTGCGCCGTTCGGTCCGATCAGCCCGACGATCTCGCCATCGCCGATCGTGATCGAAAATTTCGAAACGGCGCATAGCCCGCCGAAGCGCTTGTCAATGTTTTCCGCGCATAGAATCGGCTCCGAAGAATCATTCGCAGGCGGGACGCCTGCGCTACGGGATTTACTTTCCATCCGCTGGCGCCCTCCGCTTGAACAGCGCTGTCAAATCGATCCCTTTAAGCAGACCCTCCGGCCGGA
>Ga0070731_10003687_pt1 | contig 13644 bp, 16 predicted proteins | sample Coa_R1_2_FD_66448 | JGI IMG/M metagenome (GOLD analysis project Ga0070731, IMG submission 66448) | Surface soil microbial communities from Centralia Pennsylvania, which are recovering from an underground coalmine fire - Coalmine... | ecosystem: Environmental > Terrestrial > Soil > Unclassified ... | reverse complement strand
ACCCAGCTATCGGTTACAACGATCCCATGTTCGCCAGGAACTCGTTGTTGCTTCGCGCCTTGCCCAGCTTGTCGATCAGCAGCTCCATCGCTTCGACCGGCGACAGCGGGTTGAGGATCTTTCGCAGCACCCAGATGCGCGCCAGGTCTTCCTTCGGAATCAGCAGCTCTTCCTTGCGGGTGCCCGAGCGCTGAATGTCGATGGCGGGGAAGGTGCGCTTGTCGACCAGCTTGCGGTCGAGAATGATTTCCATGTTGCCGGTGCCTTTGAACTCTTCGAAGATCACGTCGTCCATGCGCGAGCCGGTTTCGATCAGCGCGGTCGCGATAATGGTCAGCGAGCCGCCTTCTTCGATGTTGCGGGCCGCGCCGAAGAAGCGCTTCGGGCGCTGCAGCGCATTAGAGTCAACGCCGCCGGAGAGCACCTTGCCCGACGGGGGAACGATGGTGTTGTAGGCGCGCGCCAGTCGCGTGATGGAGTCGAGCAGAATCACCACGTCGCGCTTGTGCTCGACCAGGCGCTTGGCTTTCTCGATCACCATCTCGGCAACCTGCACGTGACGCGCAGCCGGCTCATCGAACGTCGACGAGATGACCTCGCCCTTCACCGAGCGCTGCATGTCCGTCACTTCTTCCGGACGCTCGTCGATGAGCAGCACGATGAGCACGACCTCAGGATGATTCGTGGTGACGGAGTTCGCCAGACTTTGCAGCAGCATGGTCTTGCCGGTGCGCGGCGGCGCGACGATGAGGCCGCGCTGGCCTTTTCCCACCGGCGTCAGCAGATCCATGACGCGGGCGCTGATGTTCTCGCGCACCGTCTCCAGCTTGATCCGCTCCTGCGGATATAGCGGCGTCAGGTTGTCGAACAGGATCTTGTTGCGCGCTTCTTCGGGCGATTCAAAGTTGACCGCCTCGATCTTCACCAGCGCGAAATATTTCTCGCCTTCATGCGGCGGACGCACCTGGCCGCTGATGGTGTCGCCGGTCTTCAGGTCGAACTTGCGGATCTGCGATGGAGAAACGTAAATGTCGTCCGGGCCGGGAAGATAGTTGTAGTCGGGCGAGCGGAGGAAACCATAACCATCAGGCAGGATCTCCAACACACCCTCGGCGAAAATGTGACCTTCTTTTTCGCTTTGGGCCTGAAGGATCTTGAAGATGAGGTCCTGCTTGCGCAGGCCGCTGGCGCCGGGCAGCTCGAGATTGCGAGCTATCTTGGTCAGCTCGGTGATGTTCTTTTCTTTTAATTCTGAGATTGTCATTGTGGTGTCACCTACGGAGGATTTTGCGGAAGGGCGGGCCGGAGGAAACTTACGAGAGACGCGCCTTGCTCCTCGGCGAGCGCGTCATTTGCACTCGCCGAGGATACTAAGCTTAAGCCGCGCGTCGCTGGGCTTCGGTAGCCGTTTCGGGTTCGAGCAGGACCGCATGCCGCTCCGAGTCGGCAATGCGATGCAGCACTTCGTTGGTCGTATCCTGAATTCGCGTGTTGGGCTTATGGAACTTGCGCGTCGCTTTCGACGCCAACTGGCACAGAGTATAGCGGTTGCGCAGGGTGTGGACTGCTTCAAAAACCAGTTCAGACCTCATTTTCATATTTCTCCTCGTTTATGAATGATGTACCGGAGCCCGATTCCCATTGCGCCTGTTCCGGCACATCGGGTCTTAGCTTTATCTGAGCGGAAACCGCTGCTCCTGATGTGAAACTCGAGGACGGGAACCTGACGAACCACAAGAGCCACAACGTTTAGATGCTCCTGCTGCCGCTTTGGTTCGGGTAATTTGCCCGTCGCACCGGCTTCAATCTACGACAAATCAAGACGTGGCAATGACTTAGCTCAGCTCCGTCCTGCAATTCGGCGGACGCGCACCAGATATGTCTTCGCTCAGCAAACCTGTTGAAGACTTTCAGCGGAGGCCGTTTTCGGGGCAGGACTTGCCTTGGACTGGAGCTCAAAAGGACAACGTCTACGGCAAACCACACGGTAGACGCTTTACCCTGCTCAGTCAAGCAAAATCGTCCCTAGAACCCGGGTCACTAACCCATTGAACTTCCACGACTTGCCCCTTAGACGCAACAGCGGAGCAAAGGTCTTAATAAATTATTAACGCGCTCGTTTTCAGCAGGTTAAGCGTGTCGGTTGCAGTTCACGGCAGGAACTTACGATGCAGAATTTCCACAGCTTGCCGGCCGTTTGAAACGGCGGACTGCGGCTTCAACCCCTGGCTTAGGGTAAGACCCAAAGGACGTTATATCGCACCCTGCGCGGAACTTCGTGCGCTAGTCTTTGGGAGGGTGAAGCGCCTTATGCCGCCGCGCCAGATCGCGCTCGACCTCGTCCAGCCAACGCAGTTCGGTTTCGAAATGCGCGATCATCAGCTTAATCATCCAGACGGCTTCATGGCTCTCGTGACCGACCTCGTTTACGACGGCGCGATGGGTGGAGCGTTCACGGCTTAGCTGCTGGTCGAGGTACTTGCGGCGGCGTTGCAGTTGGCGCTTCACAATGCCGGGACGGGCGAGCCAGGACAATGCTATCCAAGTGAGGAACGGCGGCCGCTCGCGCTGCTCGGCCCAATCGTCGCGCTCCAGCGCCGAGGCGAGGGCTTCGCGTCCGCGCGCGGTGGTGGCGACCACTCGACGATCGGGACCGAGTTGCGGCTCATCGCTCCCCACCGCCCGCACCAGCCCCAGACGCAGTAGCTTGTCGAGCGAATAGTAGACCTGCGGACGCGAGATGCCGGCCCAATCGCGTACTTCCCGCCTCTCCAGTTCGGCATTGGCGGCGTAGCCGTGCATCGGCCGCTCGGCCAACAGGCTGAGCAGAACGAGGTCGGGCGTGGTCAGCTTTCGCGTGGCGGCCATTGGCGGTTATCGTCGCGCCTGCGGCGGTAACGCTGCGGCTCGTTTGCGCTCGCGGCTCCAGTACCACCACTGGCGCATGGCGGGCGGTAGCTCGGGATCACGGGCTTGCGCCACCGCCGCGGTTAGCGCGTCAAGAACGCAAATGTCCTGTTGCTGGCCGGTAAGACGGCAGAGGCGCGCGTACATTTCTTTCGGCTCTTCGCGAGCAAGTTGCGCGACAGACTTCACGGCAAGCAGGTTGAAATCCCGCAACATGGTCGCGCCCACCGAGGTCAGGGCTCCCAGCTTTCGCAAATTTTGCATTGTCATCGCCAGTTCTCCCTTGACAGCCAAATCCCGGCGGCTGTACTGTACGTAGTCTAAATTAGACTAGTGAGAATGGTCAAGGACAAATTGGAAATGACGCCAAGAAGGATCTTGTGCCTGGTTGCAATTTGCGGTTTGGCAATTACATGCGCCTTAGGCGCTCAGGAGAAAACTATGACGACGCAGGTAAAGCGAGTGACACCGGTATTGTTCGTACAGAACGTGGAGCCCTGTCTGGAGTTCTGGCAGCGGCTGGGATTCCAGCGCACGATGGAGGTGCCCGACGGCGCAAGCCTGGCCTTCGCCGCCGTGCAGAAGGATGGCGTCGAGGTGATGTATCAATCGGTTGCTTCGGCGATGAAGGACCCGTCAGCCTCGGCAGCCACGAAGCAGAAGCTGGATTCGAAAGCGTTCTTATATGTCGAGGTCGCCGACCTGGACGCGATTCTGGCCGCACGAAGGGAACGAAGCTCGAAGTGGAAAAGCACACGACGTTTTATGGCGCGACGGAGATCGTAGTGCGCGACCCCGGTGGGCACTTCATCACCTTCGCCCAATTCGCGCAGCCTGGACAGTGAAGAAAGACATTATTCACCACGGAAGCACGGAATACACAGAGTTTCTTATGGGCCTGCTGGCGGTGCTAACGAAACATGCAAGCGCTGTGCAGCCTGGACAGTGAAGAAAGACGTATTCACCACGGAAGCACGGAATACACGGAGTTTTTTATGGGCCTGCTGGCGGTGCTAACGAAACATGCAAGCGCTGTGAAGCCTGGACAGTGAAGAAAGACATTATTCACCACGGAAGCACGGGATACACAGTTTCTTATGGGCCTGCTGGCGGTGCTAACGAAACATGCGAGCGCTGTGCAGCCTGGACAGTGAAGAAAGACATTATTCACCACGGAAGCACGGAATACACGGACTGTTTCATGGGGCTGTTGTCGGATGCTCAGAGACATGGGAGACGTGCCATACCTTTCATTCTCAAACTTCCGTGACTTCCGTGCTTCCGTGGTGAAAGCGCTTTTTCTTAGCCCAAGAGGTATGCCCCAAAGCGCGAACGAGATCGTAGTGCGCGATCCCCGGTGGCACTTCATCACCTTCGCCCAGGTCGCACAGCCTACGCAGTGAAGAAAGACGTCTTTCACCAGGGAAGCACGGAATCCACGGAGTTTTTCATGGGCTTGTTGTCGAATGCTCAGAAACATGCGAGATGCGCTGTCATGCCTTTCATTCTCAAAATTCCGTGACTTCCGTGCTTCCGTGGTGAAAACGCTTTTCTTATTCCAAGCCCCAAGGCGCGAGGGAGATCCTGGTGCGTGATGATGCGGTTCTTGTCAGAGAACTCTTCGCAGGATGCCTTTGGGTAATACGGGAACATTGAAATTAATAAGCAGACCCACGCGCAGCTTGCTCAGCCGGAGATAGGTCAACAGTTGGGATTCGTGGATGGGAGCGAGGCGTTCGACAGCTTTCACTTCGACCAAAAGGCGACCGTCGATAACAAAGTCGACCCGGTAGCCGCAATCAAGGTGCACGCCTTTGTAGTACACCGGCAAGTCAAGTTCGGAGCGGAAAGGGACGTTCCTCAGCCCCAGCTCGCGGCACAGGCAAGCCTGATATGCAGATTCCAGCAGCCCCGGTCCCAATGCACGATGCACCTCAATGGCAGCGCCAATGACCTCGCCGCTGAGATCGGCTTCAATCAAGGACCCTGTGGCCGCAGTTCCTAGGTTTGTATTGGTGTTTGCTTGATCGATATTGTTTTTCATTCTGAAAGACTCCGTGCCCTCGGTGCCTCCGTGGTGAAAATGCTTTTTCCTATGCCCAGAAGGTGCGATCCAGGGTGCGGTACTGGATTGCCTCGGCGATGTGGCCGGGCTCGATGGTGGGACTGGCGATGAGGTCGGCGATGGTCCTGGCCACTTTGAGGATGCGGTCGTGGGCACGGGCGCTGAGGCCTTGCTTGACCATGGCGCGCTCCAGCAGGTGTTCGGCGTCGGTGCCCAGCTCGCAGTACTTGCGGATTTCGCGCGAGCCCATCTGGGCGTTGGCGTAGATGCGCTCGCTGCCGGCGTGGAAGCGCTGCAGTTGCAACTCGCGCGCTGCAATGACGCGCTTGCGGATATCGGCTGAACTTTCCGGCACGTTGCTGCTGCGCAGCTCGCGATAGTTTACCGACGGGACGTCGATGTGGATATCGATGCGGTCCATGAGCGGCCCGGAGATCTTCGAGACGTAACGCTGGATCATCATCGGCGAGCAGTGGCATTCGCGCGAGCGATCGTTGAAGTAGCCGCAAGGGCACGGGTTCATCGCCGCCACCAGCATGAAACGTGCCGGGAAGCTGAGCGACATGGCGGCACGCGCGATGGTGACGGTGCCATCTTCGAGCGGCTGGCGCATCACTTCGAGGACGTTGCGAGGAAACTCAGGTAGTTCGTCGAGGAACAGGAGGCCGTTGTGCGCGAGCGAGACTTCGCCGGGGCGGGGAATCATGCCGCCGCCAATGAGGCCGGCGTCGGAAATGGTGTGGTGCGGCGAGCGAAACGGGCGTGTGCCGACGAGTCCGCTGGCGGAGTCGAGCACGCCGGCGACGCTGTGGATCTTGGTGGTCTCCAGCGCCTCGGCGAAGGTGAGCGGCGGCAGGACGGTGGCCATGCGCTTGGCGAGCATGGTCTTGCCCGAACCGGGCGGCCCGATCATCAGCAAGTTGTGTCCGCCGGCGGCCGAGACCTCGATGGCGCGCTTGGCCGTCTGCTGGCCGCGCACGTCGCGAAAGTCGACGAAGAAATCCTGCGAGCTCTCCAGCAGCGCACGAGTATCGACCTTCACCGGCTGGATGCCGTTGCCGGAGTTGAGCAGCCCGACAACTTCGGTCAGCGACTTGACGGGGTAGACGTCCACGCCCTCCACGAGCGCGGCCTCGCGCGCGTTGACCTCGGGGACGATGACTTTACGGATGTTGTTGGTGCGCGCGGTGACGGCAATGGGCAGGGCGCCGCGGACGCCGCGAATGCCCCCATCCAGCGAAAGCTCGCCCACGAAGAGCGCATCTTCCGGCGGCTTGTGGTTGAGCCCGCCGTAGGCGCCCAGAATGCCGAGCGCCATGGGAAGGTCGAAGCCGGAGCCCTCCTTGCGGATATCGGCCGGCGCCAGATTGATGGTGGTCATGGTTGGCGGAATATCGTAGCCGCTGTTTTTCAGCGCCGAGCGAATGCGCTCGCGGCTCTCGCGCACCGTGGTGTCGGGCAGTCCGACGGTGGTGAAGTAGTCTTTATCGCTTTTGACGGGAGCAATGTCGACCTCCACCTCGATGAGGGCGGCGTCGATGCCATAGACGGCGGCGCTGAGTGTCTTGTAGAGCATGCCAGGGAGTGCACGCCTGCCACAGTATCTTTAGGAATAACAGATGGGTGTGAAGCGAGGTGTGACCCGACGCACACCGCAGGGTGACGGCAGCAGGACGCTTGATTTTTCACGGCCGATCCAGCGATCCATCCGGCTCGGCCCAGAGGTATCGCAGAGAGATGGTTGCGGCGAGTGTGAGGAAGAAGGCCGCCCACTGCGGATGCGCCGGCCAGATCTCCTGCGTCAAGCCCAGTATCCAGGCCCCGGTTCCAATTGCGCTTGCAAGCAACGATGCCTTAAGTGTCGTCATAGATCACTCCTGAAAGACGCGGATTGGGCAATCGTGCCTAGGCGGCTTCCTGGGCGAACTGCCGAATTTCGTCTAATTGCGCCTGGGCCCGCTGAAGGCTGCGGCCAATTACCGCTTCGTCCACGAATCGGCGCAGGCGGTCGTGCGACGGCATTCGCGAGTAGCGATAGAGGCACAGCATGCCTGCCAGCCCGGCAACGCCGACGGCCGTTCCTATCCACACCAGCGCCGGCGCGTTGGCGTACAGGTTGACGTGAACGAGGGCGAGCAGCACCATCAGGAACGGCATCCAGAGGAACCACCAGCTCAAGCCGAGCACAATGCCGCTCACGATGTAAGCGCGACGCATGCGGGCCAATCTGTCTTGCATCTCCAGCACCGAGCCGGAGTAATCGATGCGGCGGATGCCGTTGAGCAGGACACCCGCACCGACGACACAGAGAATGCCATACAGGTGAACGATCGCCCCTGCCGCAATCACCGGGACGGCGGCCGGCTTCATGGTCCACAGTATGGCCGCGAACAGGATCGCTACGATACCCATGCAAAGCTGCAGCGCCTGTCCCCAGAGCAGCGGACGAAGGCTGGAGCGGATGGTTGTGACCTTCTGGTGGTTGTATATCGCCAGGTTGATCGCGCTTTGCCGGTTCAGTTGCTGCCCCAGCATCTCCCATGCGTTTCTTAGTTCATCCAGTTCCATGATGGCTTCCTTCCGCGATGACGCTATCGTGAGCAGAATCAGATTTCGCTTCGTATCTTTTGCTTGAGCCGGTTGATTTTGGTGGAGACGTTGGTCTGGGTGATGCCGAGAATCTCAGCGATCTGGCGCTGGCCTTTGTCCTCCAGGTAGAGCAGCAACAGGGCCCGGTCGAGCGGCGCCTGACGGTCGATAAATGCCTGCAGGCGTTGCAGGCGGTCCTGCGTTGCGCCGATGCCGGGAGCCGCGACGGTATCGTGAAGAGTCTCGTCCAGCGGCACCGAGATCTCGCGATGCCGGACCGTCTTTCGCACAAAGCTGATGGCGACATTCAAGGCAACCCGATACATCCACGTGGTGAAGGTGCGCGACGGATCATAACGAGGCCACGCGCGCCACAGCTGCGCGGCAATCTCCTGAACCAGGTCGGCGCGGTCTTCACGATGCCAGCAGTAGGTGTTGGCCACCTTCAACACGATGCCCTGATGCGAGTGAAGTAAGGCTTCGAACTCTCGGTGGCGAGGGTCTTCCATGTCGTGCAGCGTCTTCTGCGACGTTAGCCGTGCGGGACAATGCCCCGTCATCAACCCGTCTGAAGAGTGATTCGCAGAGCAGGGCTGAATGTCACAGAGTTTGAAAGAATTTTTGAACGGCGGTTGATACTAGCAGGTGGGCCTCGGGCTAGGCGTAGCAGAGGCGGGAAGTGCTTAGCTGATTGTGAGCGGCGCGGGCAATCGATACGACGCAATCAGTATTTTGAGAGAGGGCGGAATGGATTGCCATTGGGTCGCAAAAAGAAAGGGCGGAATTCCCTCCGGAAGCGCAGCGCCCAGTTGCACATCCGATGCCGTTAGGCCAAGAATTCCGCCGACCCAAGAAGTAGTCTGTCCTAAGAGGAGTTAGCCCGCTCTCGCTCGCTTCGCCTTCGCCTGACTCAGGAACCCTGTCTGATCTCGATGAATGCATTCTGGCACCGCGCGCCGCGGCTGCCAATGCCCTATCTGAGGTATGGGCATACAACTTCAGTTGTAGAAGGCGGCGACTAGCTACTAGCAACTAGCAGATGCTTAACACTCGCCGGACTTCGCGTGGCACGCACTGCGGTCCACCGCTGCCTCTTACGTTCCCTTGTGCAAGCCGCCTGGCCGGGCTAGTTGCTGGTCGCTAGTTGCTAGTAGCTTCTTTTGATATCTTCAAGCTATGCCCCTCTCCCCTAGCATCTGCGGCATGATTCTGGCGGCCGGCGCCTCCTCTCGCATGGGTCGTGACAAGGCTCTGCTGCCTTGGCCGCCTGTCGCCGAGGGTACGCCCGCGGTCAACACGTTTCTGGGCGCGACCATCGACCTGCTGCAGGCCTACAGCGACCTGGTAATTGTTGTTGCCGGCAAGAATGCGACGACCATCGCTCCGGTGGTGTACTCACATGCCGCGTTCCTCACCGTGAACCGCGAGCCCGAGCGCGGGCAGTTCAGCTCGCTGCAGGCGGGCCTGCAGGAGGTGCTCAACCAGGGCCGCGATGCCGCGTTCGTCGCGCTCATCGACCGTCCGCCGGTGCTGCCTGGAACGATGCGGCAGCTACGCGAGGCCTTTCTTTACGCCGATGCCGGGGTCTGGGCAGTGGTCCCTGAGGTCACGCGCGGCGTGCAGAAGGTGCATGGCCATCCCATCCTCATTAGCCGGGAGATGATCCACGTCTTCCTCAGCGCGCCGGTGACCGCGACCGCCCGCGATATCGAGCACCAGCACCAGCGCAATATTCATTACGTTGCCGTCGAGGACCCGCACGTCGGCGTGAACATTGACACGCCGGAGGACTACGCTCGCCTGGCCAGCGCAGAAATGATGTGGTCGGAGAAGCAGTTTTGAGCGCGTCTCCCCTGCGTTGGGAAGCTGATGAGTTCGTCGATTGGGTTCTGGCGCTGAAGCCGGCAATCGCCGTCTTCGACTGCGACGGCACGCTGTGGAGCGGCGACGCCGGCAAGGATTTCTTCTATTGGGAGATCGAGCGCGGCATTGTGGGGCGTGACGTGGGCGAGTGGGGCCGCCGCCGCTATGCCGAGTACGAGGCGGGCAACGTTGGCGAAGAGCAGATGTGCGGCGAGATGGTGACCATCAACCATGGCGTATCGTGCGAGACGCTGTACCGGGCGGCCACCGAGTTCTTCGACGAAGTTGTCGCGCATCGCGTTTTTCCCGAGTTGCAGGAGCTGACGCGGCGGCTGGCGGAGCAGGGTTGTGAGTTGTGGGCCGTCTCGTCGACGAATAACTGGATTGTAGAGGCGGGGGCTGAGCGGTTCGGCATTCCTCGCGAGCGTGTGCTCGCGGCGTGCGTCAACGTCGACAACGGCTGCGCCGGCGACTGCCTCATTCGCGTGCCGACCGACGAGCTGAAGGCGGTCGTGATTCGCGATGTCATCGGCAAGTCGATGGAGGCAGTCTTTGGCAACTCGATTCACGACCGGGCGATGCTGGAGCTGGCGAAGTGGCCGTTTTGCGTGAACCCGAATGCCGATCTGGAGCAGGTTGCGGAGGAGCGAGGGTGGAGGGTGTATTGGCCGGCGGGAGCGAGGGCTTGAGCGCGTCACTCAAAAGAGGTTGATGCCGGCGAAAACGATCTCAGTCCAGATCACAACTCGGCGAGGATGATGGACAGATCGACTCGGATGGGCGAGTTCTCGATAGCGAACGACGCCGTTTCTATCCAGCTTCCAGAGGAACAATCGAAGCCACGGCGGGTCTGGGGATCGATGACCCAGATGTGGCGAATATCCATGTTGCGGTAATCGTCGATGCGCTGCTCATAGCGGGAGAAGCGATCTTCCGGCGATATGATTTCGATGACGGCGAGCGGTGGTCGCGTGGGCACCTGCTCGACGGGTTCGCTCCTCGAGAGCAACGCGACATCGGCGATCCGAACGCGAGTGGGAGCAACCCGAATCCGCAATTCAATACCTACGCGTAAGTTCCATTCCTCGGCGTTGTTTAAGAACCACTGTGCCAATCGCGCCTGCACCTCCGCATGCGTCAGTTCGCCCAAGTTCCGCTCCTGGACTTCGCCATCAACGTAGTCGCAATCGGGCTCGTAGCTGGTGAGCAGGTACTCTTCAATCGTGATTGGCTGGGTGGCTGTGGCCATAACCGCTTTCTCTATTTCGCTTACGCCTTCTCCAAATTCAGCGCGCGCCTGAACGACCCGTGGTCGTTCTTGATTTTTTCCTGCAGCAGCATGATGGCGTAGATCAGCTGCTCGGGGCGGGGCGGGCAGCCCGGGACGTAGACGTCGACCGGGATCCACTGATTCACGCCCTGCACCAGCGCGTAGTTGTTGAAGACGCCGCCGGAGGTCGCGCAGGCGCCCATCGAGATGACCCACTTGGGCTCGGGCATTTGCAGATAGAGTTCGCGAATGACTGGCGCCATCTTCTGCGAGACGCGGCCGGCAATGATCATCAGGTCGGACTGGCGAGGCGAAGGGCGGAAGACCTCGGCGCCGAAGCGCGCGATATCGAAGCGCGAGGCGCCCATCGACATCATCTCGATGGCGCAGCAGGCCAGGCCGAAGGTCATCGGCCAGATGGAATTGCGGCGCACCCAGTTCACGACCGCGTCCATTGAGGCGAGAATCACGCCCTCGTGCTGCTGTTCGCCGAAGGTGGCGCGTAGCGTGGCCCGGCGGTCGTTCGGGTTGCCGACCAGGTCTTCAAAGCGTTCGTGGCCGGTGGGGGGATTGTCGAGAGTCGGACGGGACATATCGCTCATGGCGCTCACATTATACCTTTGGGTTCCTATGGGTTTGGATGCGTTCGCAGGGCAAGGGACGCAATTCGGGCCGGCGCCTTGAGTCGTTCGTCGATTTTTGGGCAGGCCGCTCCGCGGCCCGGGAGGTTCTTGGGAGCGCTCTTACCCCGGGCTTGCGCCCGGGGCTAAAACCGCAGCCGCCGCTGCGCGGCTCGTGACGAGCACGACGTCCGGCAGCGCGAATTCAAGGCAGGTTCCCGGGCGAGAACGGATGAGGCGATCCACATCGGTCGTCAATCGACCGTGGTCGTCAATCGAGATCGGTCGTCAATCAACGTAGGACCGTCAATCAACATCGGCGCCCGTCGACACCGCCCGTAGTCAAAGTCCGCGGTCAATCGAAATCGGCCGTTGGCAGTAAGTCGGTTTGGATTTTGTAGTGGTGGGGGAGCCGGGCTTCAGTCCGGCGAAACCCCGGGCCATTGACTGCGGTCTTAGCCGTGGCTACCGGGGCTAAAGCCGGGTCCGATCGTCGTCTTTTCGGCACGGCTGAAGCCGTGCCCTTTCACCGTTCAAATTTCAAACGGACCCATTAGCCGACAGTTAATCGACATCGGCGGCTGAGGCCGAGAAGGCTTCGTCAGCGGCGGCGCACACCTGTTCGGCGGCGGCTTCTTCTTGCAGCATAAACTCCAGCACCTCTTGCGGGGCGGAGGAGGTCCACACCGGGGCGAACGACAGCCGATGCAGCGGCGTAGGCCCTTTTTCGCGCAGCATCTTCAGGTGCCGCGGCGTGCTGTAACCTTTGTTCGAGGCCAGGCCGTATTCAGGGAAGGCCGGGTCCCAGGCACTGATCATGGCGTCGCGTTCGACTTTCGCAACGATGGAAGCGGCGGCGATGGAGGCGGAGAGCGCGTCGCCGTGGATGATCGCCGTCTGCTGGCACTCGAAGTTGATGCGCAGCGCGTCGATCAGTAGATGGTCGGGACGAAGCGCCAGCATGCCGACCGCCTCTTCCATGGCGCGTTTCGAGGCCCAGTAGATGTTGATCTGATCGATGGTGGCCACGTCTACGGCGGCGACGGCCCACGCCAGGGCGTGTTCGCGGATGCGCGGCGCCAGCTTCTCGCGGGTCTCGCGATCCAGCAGCTTGGAGTCGCGCAGCCCGCGAATGCGATACGCGGGATCGAGGATGACGGCGGCGGCGACTACGGGTCCAAACAACGATCCGCGTCCGACCTCGTCAACTCCGGCCACCAGCTTCGCGCCCGCGGCCCACGCCACCTTCTCATACTTCAGCGTGCACTTCAGCCTCTTCAGCAGGCGCAGTTTGAGGGTGGCCTTCGAGAGCGGCTTGCCATCCTTGCGGGTTTGTTTTCTGGGGGACGGCACGGGAGCGTCAAGACGATTCTAGAGCAGAGGAGCGACAGGGGCGGGAGCGGGACTGAGAAAATTGTGGATCCCGGGCAGAGTTGATCGTTGGCCGTCGGGGGGTGAGAAGAGCCGATTGCGAACCACCCTCTAACCGCTACGGGTGCATCTCACAATGTCATGAGGTGTACCTTGGCCGCCTTCTGCATTCGCTCTCTCACTACAAAAATAGCTTTATTCGTCGCCTGCATCCTGGTGCTCGCCCTGGGACTTACCTTTTGCGGAGGAGGCAGCAACTCGAACGGCAGCTCGGGAGTTAGCGGAGGCTCCGGCGGCAGCGGCAGCGGGGGAACCGGCGGCAGTGGAGGTTCGGGTGGAAGCGGGGGTTCAGGCGGCGGCGGAAGCGGCGGCTCGGGCGGAGGTGGCGGAGGCGGGACCAGTGGCATCCCCCAGGTGCAGCACTTTGCCATCGTGGTCTTGGAGAACCTGAATTACGCCGACGTGGTTGGCAGTTCCAGCGCGCCTTATATCAACAGCCTGATCAGCCAGGGCAGCCTTGCGACCCAGTACTACGCGAACACGCATCCCTCGATCGGCAATTACTTCACCATGACGACCGGCGAGATCATCACCAACGACGATGGATATAACGGCGTAGTCACCATCGATAACGTTGTGCGCGAATTGCAGGCTGCCGGCAAGTCGTGGAAGGTCTACGCGCAGAGCCTGCCGCAGCAAGGTTACCTGGGCGGCGATGTCTATCCCTACCTGCGGCGGCACGATCCACCCTCGTTCTTCTCGGATGTGCAGCCGCCCTCGCAGTTGAACCTGAACATCGTGGATTTCTCGCAGCTCCCCACTGACCTGAACGGCACGTTGCCGGAGTACATCTTCATTGTGCCGGACGCGCAGCACGATGCCCACGATTGCCCTGGGCAGATGAATGACAACTGCGACGTGAGCTTGCGCGTGGCAGCGGCCGATACCTGGCTGTCGCA
>Ga0070731_10003686_pt1 | contig 13645 bp, 11 predicted proteins | sample Coa_R1_2_FD_66448 | JGI IMG/M metagenome (GOLD analysis project Ga0070731, IMG submission 66448) | Surface soil microbial communities from Centralia Pennsylvania, which are recovering from an underground coalmine fire - Coalmine... | ecosystem: Environmental > Terrestrial > Soil > Unclassified ... | reverse complement strand
AAGGACGCCTGTCCGTCGTCCCTCTCACCGCCGACCAATACAAATTCCTTGCCGGCTCGTAGTCGCAAGGTCTACGAGTGCAGCAGTTTGTACCGCCGGCGTCGCGTTCGGCCGCTGCTCTTCGAATCTCAAATCTGGAATCTCCAATCCTTGAAAGTCCACAGGGATTTCCCCCTTGCATTCTTCCGGCCCTTGTTACTCTGGCTACGTGATTATGAAAACCAGGTTTTTTGACGGCGAAGACAGACCGCTCCGGCCTCAACGGCTCGCAGTGCGCCCTCTTCCAGCGCGTCCGGAGCATCGCCAAAACTGCTCCGGTGCCGCAACGTCTAATCGACACCTGGGGCGAGTAGAACCCCTCGCAACTCATTCAAAACAAACGATCGGGGCACACTCTACTCGACACTTTTGCGAGAGGGTCGAATGCGGCTCTTCAAGCGCGGGTCACAACCTGCGCCAACCGGCCATGCGCCAGATCGATCCGCCGGTCAGCCAGCGCGCCAATCGAGGTCGCATGCGTCACCATCAGAATCGTGTGGCCCTCGGAGTGAAGCTCGCGCAGCAGTCGCAGAACAATCTCCTCGTTCGCCTCATCGAGATTTCCCGTCGGTTCATCGGCGAGAACCAGCTTCGGATGATTGATCAGCGCCCGCGCCACGGCCACGCGCTGCTGCTCGCCGCCCGAAAGCTGACCCGGCAAATGCTCGATGCGATCCCCAAGGCCCACGCGACCCAGCGCTTCGCGCGCTTCGCTCTCATCCGTAGTGCTGTGAAAATACTGCGCCAGCATCACGTTTTCCAGCGCCGTCAGATAAGGAACCAGGTGAAACTGTTGAAAGATAAACCCGATTTTCTGCGCGCGAAATCGAGCGAGCCCGCTTTCGTCCAGCCGCGCCACATCGGTGCCATCCACCAATGCGCGTCCCGCGGTTGGCGTGTCCAGCCCGCCCAGAATATTTATCAGCGTCGTCTTGCCCGAGCCCGAAGGCCCCATGATCGCGATCCATTCCCCGACATCCACATCAAACGACACTCCATCGAGCGCGCGCACACTCCCGAACTCTTTGCGCAGATCGTCGATTTGTACCAGCGGCGCCAAGATTCTCCTTTATTCGCCGCGCAGAATTACCGCCGGCTTCACCTTTCCTAGTGCGCGCAGCGGCAGCGCGCCGGCCATCGACGCGATCACCATCATCGCAATTGTCAGCGGAAAAACTTCCCACCGCGCTGCAATGGACGCGCCGAATACGCGCTCGCCCATCCAACGCGCCAGTGCGATTCCCGCGATGCTGCCGAGCAGACCGCCAGCCGCGCCGAGCACCCCCACTTCGGCGAGAAACAATCCCACGATGCGCGCCATCGATCCGCCCAGCGCCTTCATCAAGCCCACGTCTTCGCGCCGCTCCATCGCGAGCGCCGCCATGGTCGCCAGCACGCACAGCGCCGTCAGCGCCAGAATCAGCGCCACCATCGACGCGATCAGCAACCGCGTGCGATGCAGCAGATTGCCCTCGGCTTCCGTCACCTGCCGGATGGGACGCACATCATAGCCGGGAAGGGAACTCGCCAATTTCGCCGCGTACTCGCCGATACTCGCCGCTGTGCCACTCACGCTCATCTGCACCAATTCGATTTGCCCGCTCGTCGCAGCGAGCGTCTCAGCCGCGGGAAGGCTTATGAAAATTTGATTGTCCGCCGCCGCGCCGGCGTCAACCACGCCCGCGATTCCAAACGTGGCGCTCCGGCCAAGATAGTTCAACGTGATCTTGTCGCCCGGAGAAAAATGAAACTGCCGCGCGGCGTTGCGGCCAAGGATGCACTGCACATCATCCTCACGGGACGCAACCCATTGGCCATCAATCTTCCACGTAGGATCAAGTTTCGGAAGCTGGTCCACCCAAGTGCCGGCCACCACCACGGGCGTATCTTGATTACGGGCCACAATATACAGAAACGGCGCGGCGCCCACTACGTCACCCGTCTCCAGCCGCCCGAGTCGATTCAATACTGCGCCCTGATCCATCAAAGCTGGCGAATCCGGCGTGCCGACGCCGCCGCTGCTCGCCTCGGACGTCCCGCTGCGCGAAATGACCAGATTCGCGCCCAGCAGGCGAAATTCACGGGTCAGCTTCTCGCGCATGTCGAACTGAAGATTCAGGAGTCCGGAGATTACCGTCGCGCCGCTGGTCACTGCCACAAGCGCCACGGCAAGTCGGCCGCGATTGCCTCGGAGCAATTTCCAGAGTATGCGGCCAAACATCATTCGCCTCGCAGGATCGGCGCGGGATCGAAACGCGCCGCCCGCCGCAAGGGAATCAAGCCGCCAGCCAGCGCCACCAGCGCCGCAAGGCCGAGAACAATTGGCAGAAGGATAATTCGTGGAGATGCCGGCGCACCGAAGACGCTTTCTCCCAGAAAACGCGCCAGAGCTGTGCCAAAGATGAATCCAATCGCTCCGCCTATAAGTGCGAGCGCCAGGTGCTCGGTCAAAAATAGTGCTGAGACGGACGCGTTCGTCGCACCGATCGCTTTCATAACCCCGATCTCCGCGCGCCTCTCGAGAATGGCAGCGGCGGAAGTGGCCGCCACGGCCAGTCCCGCACCCACCAGCGCGGCCAGCGTGACGATCCACAGCAGGGTGCTTATATGAGTAAGAATCTTGCCCTCGGAATCCGCTACGCGCCGGATCGCATGCACATCCGTTCCCGGCAGCACTTCTTCAATCTGGTAACTGATCGACGAAATGTAGGGCGAGCAGAACCAGCGGTCGTATTCAGTGGGCGTCAGCGATTTGGGATCGCGGTCGGCCAGCGCGTCGGCTGGCTTGGTGAGCGCGCTAACGAAAAGCTGCCGAAATTGCCCTGGATGCCCCGAATATTGTTGGGCATACGAGAGCGGAACGAAGATCGCATTGTCCTCCGTGTCGCCAGTCGTCACGATTCCGGTGACCAGAAGATCGGGCGCCGCATTCGACGACTCGCTGCGGGCGATTTGGATCGTCTTACCGATGGCAAAGCTCTCGGGATGCTCCGCGGCGAGCGCCGCGCCAACAACAACTTCGTCTGCGCCGTCTTGAAACCAACGGCCTCGTATCTGCCAGGATGGATGTGTGGACTTCAATCCAGTTTCAAACGTCGTACCATCCGGCACGGACACTTCGTGGGTATACCACGTGCCAATCATGGTGGTCCGGACACTTCCGGCGATCGTCGGAACGTCGAGAAACGGAGTGAATCCGAGAATATTGTGGCGCCAGAAAATAGTCTTCAGCTTACCCAGGTCGGCTTCCTGCAGATAGGCGCCTTCGTCGACCGGGCGGTAATCGACGCCGCCGATTTCCACGGGCAACGTATCCGATTGTGGCGTAACCAGCAGGTTCGCGCCGAGACTGCGAAATTCGCGCGCCATGCGGTCGCCTACTTCAAGCGCGACCGTCAGCGTTGCCGTCGCCACGGCCATTCCCACCACCAGCGCCGACGCCGTCAAAATCTTGCGGCGCGCATTGCGAGCGAACGATTGACGTACGATTCTTGCGAACATTTCTTAAGAGTGAATCATCGCGTTAGCGTCGGCGAGCGCGGAAAGATCGATGATCACTTCTCCCCCAGCGACGTGCGACTTGATCGGAATGGGATTGCAGCCGCCGCGATCGCCAATCGAAGGAATGTAAATCGAGGAACCGCAATTCTTGCAGATGACGTTTTGTCCTTCTTGGCGGTAGCCGGCGCGGCCGCAAATCTCGCAGGCATCGAGCGCCGTGGCGTAATCGCCATTGGTCCGGTGAATTACCATGAATCGAATCGAGGTGCCGTTCACCTCGGCCGTGTAAAAGTGCAGGCTGGAATCAGTCAATTCCGAGAGCGGAATTCGGACTTCATTGTTTTGCGCCGTCAGGATCTTCGCGGGTTCCGGAGCATTCATGGCGTGCGTATACGCGAATTCGGCGGCCAGCGATACGACCACCAGCACGCACAGGATTGCAGCGGCGAAGCTCCATCGGCGCTGGCGGCGAAACTCCCATTCACGCAAGCGGCGTTCGGCGGGATTGGCCGTAGCGTTCTCGGAGGGTCGTCGCGCGCCAAACCATTCGCGCATCACCACCAGCGCGGCCACTCCCAGAATCACTACGAAAAAGAAAACTTCATTGCGCACGATCGGCCCAACAGTGGCCATCTCGGTTTTGCTGGACCATATCCACTGAGCCTCGCTCAATTCATGCACTCCAGTGAGGGCCAGTTGGAACGCGACCACCATAAGAATGATGCTTGTCGCGCGAAAGAATCGATGCAGCGGAATCCGCAGCGTCCCCTGAAAGAAGAAAACGCCCACGCCGATCGCAATCGCAATGCCGAGCAGCGTCCCAATCCACACCTGCACGCCCGCGGTAGAAAGCTGCACGGCCCGCAGGATCAGGACGAGCTCCGCACCCTCGCGCACGACCATGAAAAACACGAAAGCTCCAATAGCCCATCCTGCCGCGCGCGTGGATCGGTGCGCATAAGCCTCCACGCGCTCCTCGATGTCTTTTCGCAGGCTGCGCGCCACCCGGTTCATCCAAATAATCATGGTGATGACCAGCGCGGAGGCGAGCAGCATCAGCAGGCCTTCGAAACCGTCTTCGCTGATTGCCCAGCGCTGCAAAAGCACGGCGGCGGCTACGCTGGCGGCGCACGCGAGGATAACTCCTCCCCATGCATAGGTTTTCAGCGCACGGCGTCCGCTCCGGTCCAAATAGACGAGTACAATACCGACGATGAGCGCGGCCTCGACGCCTTCACGAAGAGCTACAAGGAGAGCTGGAATCATAGAATTTCCAGTTGCAAACTAGTTGCAACTGGAAGCTCGAGTCTAACTGGGTACCCGCACAAATTCAAGTTCTTTGAACAACATCGTTCTGCTTTACAGCCGCAGGGTTTCCGTTCCTTTGTACAATGGCATCACACATAGCCATGCGCGATCAGGATTACGCCGGCAACGCTCGAAGGCCCCGCCGCGCCGGAATAGTTAGCAGCTTGTGCCTGCTGCTGTTTGCCGGCACTTTGGCAATCTGCGCGACCGCAGCTCAGGCGCCTTCGCAATCACCGGGGGTTAAGCCTGCCGCCGCGCCGGTAGTATCCAAGGCCGATGCGAAGAAAGCGAAAGCGGCCTACGAAGAAGGCATGCGGGCGGAGCAGCGGCTAGATTGGGACGCCGCTTTTGCCGCCTACTCCGACGCAACGCACTGGGATCCAAACGACCGGGAATATCTGCTGCGTCTCGCAATTGCGAAGAGCCGAATCGTTCAGAAAAAGGTGGACGCGGCGGAACGCGATGCTGTGTCAGGGCGGCTGGATGCCGCGCGCCGCGAACTGCTCGACGCCAGTTCCATCGATCCTTCGAATAAGACAGTGCAGGAACGCATCGTGCAATTGGCCGCTGCGGAGCCGCAGCACGTCCGCGAAGTCGGGGAGCCGGAAATTACGGGCGAGCCGGATCTTGAATACCGGCAGGGGAAACAGAGTTTCGACTATCGCGGTGATACGCAGGGAGCGTACCAACAATTGGCCTCGCAATTTGGCGTGGAAGCAGCATTCGACGTCGATCTTCACGCTCGAACGGTCCACTTCCAGATAACAGACGTCGATTTTCCGACCGCCGCGCGCCTGCTGGGCGATATGACCGGCACGTTCTGGCGGCCGCTCACGTCGCGCCTCTTTTTCGTCACTGACAACACGCCGCAAAAGCGAAAAGACTACGACGCTTCCGCGTTCCGCACGATTTTGCTTCCGTCCTCCGAAACACCCGAGCAGATGACGGAAATGCTGCGAATGGTTCGCGATATCACCGGCATCACTCGCTCTGAGCTCGATACGAATAGCCGCACGATCACTTTGCGAGCTTCTCCGCAAGCGATTGCGGTAGCCTCGGACTTGATTGGCAATCTCGAGCAGCCCACCGGAGAAGTGGTTTTGGAAATAGAAGTTCTCGAGGTGGACCGCAACCGCGCGCGGCAGCTCGGAATTGCTCCGCCTCAAACCGCAACGGTTTATTCGCTTAGCTCGCAGGAAATCCAGGAGGCGGAACAATCCCAACAGGGTCTGATTGACGTGATCAACCAAATCTTCGGCAGCTCGTCGATTCCGCCGGTGATTGCTTTCGGGGGAGGCAAGACGACCTTTCTCGCCACCCTCCCCGGTGCGGCAGCCAATTTTGCCGAGATGCTCTCGCTCGTCCGGCATGGCCGGCGGATTTTGCTTCGTGCGCAGGACGGCCAGGCCGCGACGTTTTTTGTGGGCGATCGCGTTCCAGTCTCCCTCACGACTTTTGCTCCGAGTATTACAGCGGCGGGAATCAGCAGCAGTGGTGCGGCGACAGCGCCTCCGCTCACCAACTATACTGTCGGGAATTCTCCTGCTTTCGTCGCCACCGCCGACCTGCGCGCCACCAGTATCAACGACCTGATCGTCGCCAATTCGGCCGACAATACCTTGTCGGTCTTGCTTGGAAATGGCGACGGGACTTTTGGCGCGCAAACGACTTTCCCAACGGGGACGACACCGGTTTGGATTACCAGCGGACAATTCAATAACGGCGCGTCTGCCCCTAATAGCGACAACATTCTGGATTTGGCAGTTGCGAATAAGGGCGCGAACACAGTTTCGATTTTGCTCGGGAAAGGCGACGGCACATTTCAGCCCAAAGTGGACATACCCACCGGTAAGGGGCCTACCTCCGTGATCGCCACGGATTTTCACGACAGCACGGGAACGGGATTTCTCGATCTGGCGGTTGCCAACCAAGACGACAACTCGATCTCTATCTTTGAGGGGAATGGCGACGGCACCTTCCGTACGCCGAGATTGATCCAGCTCCCCGGCGGTTTTTCGCCTACCGCCCTTGCGGCCATTGATCTGAACGGCGACGGTCACGCGGACCTGGTCGTCGCGGATCAAGGCAGCAACACTATCTCCGTCTTCCTGGGTAACGGGGATGGAACTTTTCAGAATCGCACGGACTATCCGACCGGGGACGCTCCCGTATCGGTGGCGTTTGGAGACTTCAACGGCGACGGCGCCGAGGACATCGCGGTAGCGAACCTCGGCGGAAACTCCGTGACGGTCTACTACAATCAAATCAGTACCACCAACTCGGCGCCACTTGGCAAATTCATAGCAGGCGCTACACGGGATTTCGCCGCGGGCAACGCTCCAACCTCGATCGCTGTGGCGGATTACAACGCCGACGGTGTTCCCGATATCGCGGTCTCGGACAAAATGGACAATGCTATAACGGTCCTTCTAAACGCAGGCAGTGGGCTTTTCACAGCGCTTCCGGAAATACCGGTGGGAACCGCTCCCGCTTCCATCGCGACGGCTGATTTCAATGCCGACGGCCTGATAGATGCAGCCACCGCAGACAACGGGTCCGCTCAGGCCACCGTAGTCATCAATTCCGCCAGTCTTTTTGGCAGCAGTACGGGACTCAATTCTTTCGGCACGCCGTATCCCGGAATCCAGTACCTCGACATCGGCCTGAAGGTAAAGGCCACCCCGCGAATCCATCCCAACAACGACGTCACGCTTGAACTGAACTTTGATATCAGCAGCTTGAGCGGCCAGAGCATCAATGCAATCCCCGTCATCAGCAATGACGAGTTGGATCAGACAGTTCGAGTGAAGCCCAACGAAACGGCGGCGCTGGCAGGGTTCCTCGAAACCCAGCTCAGCAACGCGATCACCGGCAACCCAGGAATCGCCGACATTCCGGCGCTCGGCCTCCTCGATCAGAATCAAACCGCGCAGCAGCAGGAGACCGAGTTGCTGATCCTGGTCACGCCGAGGATGGTCCGGCTCGCTCCACGCACGGACCATACGATTTATGCGGGGCAGGGATCCGCGGAGGGTCAAGGCGCCGGAGCAGCGGGAAACACTTTCGTGCCGCCGCCAACACAGCAAATTCCTGAGCCGAGGCAAGGGCCGCCGGAACAAAACCCGAACCTGCCGCCGCAGCGGGGCATCCGTCCTGTGCCGGACCGATAGAGATTCGGCGCCGCGCCTGGACCGGCGGAAACAACTATTGTGTTGCGTCCAGCACGACCACGGGCTGATACGTGCGCGGAACAACAGGTTCGGCAATGGCGATTAAATTTCCCTGCTGGCTGAAGACTCGTAATCGCGAGGGCTGCCACTCCCCGGAATCAAGCTCGGCCGGCGCGCCTTGCGCGGCTGTCGCGCGGCCGGGCTGAATTTGCGCGAGCGGCAAATTGAACTTGGCGCCGTGGCGCACTCGTTTCTCGACCACAGGCAGCACCGTGGCGCGCGGCAATTCAGAAAGCAAACCTTCGAGCCGGATCACGCGCGCAGCGATCTTCCCCGATTTTGCCGCTTCGGCAAGCTCGGCGAGCGGCACTGCATGATCGAGCGTAAACTCCCCCACTGCGGTTCGGGTTATTTCCGCCAGGTGAGCGCCGGAGCCGTGGAGCTTGCCTAGGTCGTTCGCCAGCGAACGAATGTAGGTGCCCGCGCCGCACTCGACCGAAAAACGAGCAACGGAGCCGTCGATTCCCGTCAGCCTGAATTCGTACACTTCAACGTCGACCGGTTCCAGCTTCACGGGTTTATTCTTGCGCGCGAGTTCGTGAGCCGGCCGCCCGTGAATTTTTTTGGCCGAAAAGGACGGCGGAGTCTGCTGAATTTTTCCTGTGAATTGCGCGGCCAGCGCCTGAATTTGCGCTTCGTCGAGCGCGGGCGCCGAATCGGGGCCCAGGGCTTCGCCGTCAGCGTCATAAGTATCCGTGGCGAAGCCGAAACGTACGGCGCAGGTGTAGCGTTTACGGCGTCCTTTATAGAAGCGCGCGAGCCGCGTAGCTTTGCCGAGCGCGAGCACCAGCACGCCGGTGGCCAGCGGGTCGAGCGTGCCAAGGTGTCCGATTTGGCGGAAGCCGGCGAGGCGGCGCACGGTCTCAACCACGTCGTGGGACGTCTTTCCCCGCGGCTTATCGACTACGAGGATTCCATCGAGTGGAGGCGGTTGCGGGATTCGCGACATTTTGGCTCTGTTCGTAGCGCCGGATTCGAGCCGGCAAATTTCGGGCCGCAGCCCGCTACGATTTCTCCGGGTGATGTACTTTTCGCAGCAGCTCGTCGATATGCTCGCCGTATTCCTCGGATTCATCGACGAGGAAAATAATCTCGGGAGCGCGCCGCAGCCGAAGCCGCTCGACCAATTCGTGGCGGACGAAGCTCGCTGCAGCTTTCAAGCCCGCGATCGCTTTGGCTCTCTCCGCTTCGTCCCCGGGAATCTGCACGAAAACGCGCACGGCGCGCATGCCGGGCGCCACGCGAACCTCCGTGACATTGAGTGGCACCGCCAGGCGCGGATCCTTCAGCTCGCCAGCCAGCATCAGGCCAACTTCATTGCGGATTTCTTCCGCAATTCGTTCCGCGCGAAATCCACCGACGGTCATTCCCCGTCCTCGAAGTATTCAATTTGGCTAGACAGCAGATCGCGCCCCAGGATGCGCTCCGACTCGGCGGCGATCGCTTGAACCGATTCCTCGAGATGCTTGCCGTCACCCGAAATAGTGACCACGCCCACGCGCGACCGTTGCCAGACTTCCTGATGATCCAGTTCGGAGACGGCCACATTGAAGTGGGCGCGCAGCCGGTCTTTCAGGCCACGAAGCACCTGCCGCTTGTCTTTCAACGACTGCGCGTCAGAAATGTGAATTTCCAGTGTGAGGAGACCGACCGGCATTTCCGTTCATCCTGAGGCAGCAAAGCAGCGCGTTTCGGAGACAAAACCCGAGTGAGCCGAGGGTACAGGCTCGGGTCCGCACCGTAAAACTTCGCGCGGTGCGCCGGCGCGCGGTTCTAACCGCGCCTGGCTTCCACCACCGCTTGCGGCCTTGCCGCCCGATCCGGTGGAGCTTCGACCGGCGCGACCTTCTCGATCTTGAAGCATTCCAGGGAATCGCCAACTTTGACATCGTTGAAATTGGAGATGCCGGCGCCGCACTCGAAGCCGGCGCGCACTTCGCTAGCGTCTTCCTTGAATCGCCGCAGAGAACTGATTTTGCCTGTGTAGATCACCACGTTGTCGCGAAGCACGCGGACGTCCGCGTCGCGCTTCAGGATGCCTTCTTGCACGGAGCATCCTGCGATCATGCCCACGCCCTTGACGCGGAAAGTGTCGCGAACTTCGGCACGGCCCAGGTAGGTTTCCTTGATGAGCGGCGCCAGCAGTCCGGAGACAGCTTTCTTCAGCTCGTCAATCAGCTCGTAAATAATTGTGTGGAGGCGGATGTCCACGCCTTCACGCTGTGCCAGGTCAGAAGCCTTGCGCTCCGGCCGCACGTTGAACGCCACGATAATCGCATTGGAAGCCGAGGCGAGCAGGACGTCACGCTCCGTGACTGCGCCCACGCTCGCCTGAATCACTTTCAGCCGCACCTGATCGTTCGAGAGTCCCGGCAACAATTCGTTGAGGACTTCTACCGAACCTTGCACGTCCGCTTTCACGACCACAGGCAGTTCTTTCATTTCGCCTGCTCGAAGTTGCTCGTGCAGTTGATCGAGCGTGAGACGCCCGGAAGGGCCGGTCTTCGCCAGAGCGGCCTCACGCTGCTTGCCTTGACGGTACTCGACGATGTGGCGGGCCTTCGCTTCGTCCGCTACTTGGAATTGGTCGCCCGCTTCGGGTACGCCTTGCAATCCTAGAACTTCTACGGGAGTGGACGGGTCGGCCTTCTGAATGGCCTGGCCGCGATCGTCAAACATAGCGCGAACTTTGCCGTACACCGCGCCGACGATGAACACATCGCCGACATGCAGAGTTCCGTTTTGTACGAGCACGGTAGCCACAGGCCCGCGGCCCTTATCCATGCGCGACTCGAGAACGGTGCCGCTGCCTGGAGCGTCGGGATCCGCCTTGAGTTCGCGCAAATCGCTGACGAGCAGGATCATCTCGAGCAGGCGCGGCAGATTCTTCTTAGCCTTTGCGGAGACTTCCACCATCACGGTATCGCCGCCCCATTCTTCGGGCATCAGGCCGCGGTCGGCAAGCTGGCGCTTCACGCGTTCGGGCTGAGCCTCCGGCTTGTCAATTTTATTCACGGCGACAACGATGGGCACGTTGGCGGCTTTGGCATGCGCAATGGCTTCTTCCGTCTGCGGCATCACGCCATCGTCGGCGGCTACCACCAGGACGACGATGTCTGTAACCTTTGCGCCGCGCGCGCGCATCCGCGTGAACGCTTCGTGGCCCGGTGTATCGATAAAAACAATTCGCCGCTGGTCCACGTGCGCTTCATATGCGCCGATATGTTGAGTGATTCCGCCCGCTTCGCCCGCCGCCACTTCGGTTTCGCGGATGGCGTCGAGCAAGCTGGTCTTGCCGTGGTCCACGTGACCCATCACAGTGACTACCGGGGCGCGGGGCAGTTGGTTTCCACTGCGCTCTTCCTTGATTTTTTCTTCCTGGACCACCTGCTCTTCAAACGTCACCACTTGGACGATCCCGTTAAAGGCTTCCGCCAAACTGGTCGCAGTGGGCACATCGAGCGCTTGGTTGATGCTGGCGAAAACGCCGCGGTCGAGCAGAGTTTTTAGCAAGTCCTTGGCGCGAATATCCATCTTCTCGGCAAGCTCGCGGACGGTGATGCCTTCCGTAACTGTGACGTTCCGCGGCTCGCGTTGCACAGGTGCTACGGGTTCAGCGTGAGCTGCACGTCCTGCTCCCACACCAGCGCGGGTGCGAACCGGGTGCAGCCTGCGCTCGCCTTCGGCATAGCGCTTTTCGATGGTCGGACGTCCGCGTGAAGCGGGCGGCTTTCGTTGGTATAAGGGCTTTCCTGGCTCTGCTTTGGGCAGTCCCGAAACGCCCGTGGCGCCGGGACGCTGACTTCCAATGGGTGCCTGACTGGGACGTCCAGTGCCCGGCCGCTGCGGAAATCTCGGTGGCGGCGCGCCACCGGGTCTCGGTGGGCCGCTCGGTCTCGGCTGACCTGGTGCTGCCGCAGGGCGCATTCCTTGAGGAGCGCCCGGCCTTTGCCCTATACCTTGACCGGGACGCGGCGGGAACCGGCCAGGCTGTCCTGTCTGCAGCGGACCTGCGGGCCTTGGCGCACCCGGAGCGCTCGTCGCGGGAGCCGAAGAAGCCGCTGCTGGACGCATCGTTCCGGGGGTGGATGGTTGCCCCGTGGCCGTTCCTGGAGGGGATGGTCGGCTCGGTGGCGGCACAGTCCGCGGCACTGTAGGCGAAGTCAAGGGTGCGGCAGGCCGCGCGGCAGCTGGCGTTGACGTGGCAGCCGGCGAAACAGTCGGACGCGCCGGCGGCACAGAAGAAGCCGCTGCGGCCGGCGCCACGGCAGGCGCAGGTGATGTTCGTGCCGGGGATGCGGGCGTCGCTGGAGCAACATGCGCGGCCGGTGCCGGGGCAGATCCAGCGGGTTTCACGGGTGCCGCAGCGGGCCGAATGGGTTTGGCCCTGGCGGCTGTCTTGGCCGCTTCCGCCGCCGCTTCCGCGTCCGCTAGCTCACGAAAATGTTTTCGAGCCAGCTCGGCATGCTCAATGTCGAGTGAGCTCGAATGGGTCTTTTTTTCCGTGACGCCGATCTGGGGCAGAAAGTCGATCAGCACCTTGGCTTTAATCTCAAGCTCTCGCGCCAGTTCGTTGATACGGATTTGATTGGAATCTGACATCAGCCTCTATTCTTTGAACATGTCGTCCAAAAGTCTTTTGCCCGGCGCCTATCCCGCCGTGCCCGTGCTATTCCTCGGGAGTTTCTCGCTTCTCGGCATTTTCGTCTACCGTGGAGGCTGCCTCTTTATCCGCCGGAGTGGTTTCTTCAGCCTCCTCAGACGGTTCCGCGCTTTGTACCGGGTCGGCTTGCGCTTCTTCGGTCAAGTCGGCCGTTCCAGCGTCGTCGGGCGCCTCCGCTGTCTCCGGCGTTTCAACACTTGCTTCACTTGCCTCCGGCATCGCCTCGGCCGCCGCTTCGTCTTCCGTCGACGGTTCAATCGGGGCGATCGGCTGCGATTCAAGGGCCTCGAAGTACGCAGCGACTGATTGGTGAATCTTTTCCACCATTTTCTCGCCGATGCCGGGAATTTCTACCAGTTGTTCCGGCGTCATATCGGCGAGTTTTTCGATCGAAGTGATTCCCGCAGCTTCGAGCTTCTCAATTGTTTTCGGACCGACGCCGCTGAGTTCCGCAAGCGCGGTGCCAGGAGCTGTAAGCGCGGCCATCTGGGCTTCGATTTCGCGTCGCTTTTCTTCCTCGCTCTTGATGTCCACATTCCAGCCGATCAGCTTACTGGCGAGGCGGACATTCTGCCCCTTCTTGCCGATGGCAAGAGACAACTGCGTATCCTCGACGATCACTTCAAGGCGCTTTTCCTCCGGGTCCACGATCTGCACGCGAGTGACTTTCGCGGGACTGAGAGCTTTTTGGGCGAAGGCGACTGTTTCTTCGCTGTACGGAATGATGTCGATCTTTTCGCCGCGAAGCTCCCGGATGATCGATTGCACGCGCATGCCTTTCATCCCGACGCAGGCTCCCACGGGGTCCACATCCTTGTCCCGGCTTTCGACTGCGATTTTTGTGCGCTCGCCCGCTTCGCGCGCCACGGCGCGGATTTGCACGGTGCCGTCATAAATCTCCGGC
>Ga0070731_10003684_pt1 | contig 13662 bp, 8 predicted proteins | sample Coa_R1_2_FD_66448 | JGI IMG/M metagenome (GOLD analysis project Ga0070731, IMG submission 66448) | Surface soil microbial communities from Centralia Pennsylvania, which are recovering from an underground coalmine fire - Coalmine... | ecosystem: Environmental > Terrestrial > Soil > Unclassified ... | reverse complement strand
CAAGCTGAAGGAACTGTGTCCCAAGGGAATTGACATTTATTTCGACAACGTCGGGGGACCGATCACCGACGCTGTGTTCGGATTGATCAACGTCGGGGCGCGCCTGTCCATCTGCGGCCAGATTTCGCAGTACAACAACACCAAAGTGGAGCTTTGCCCACGATTCCTGAGCACGCTGATCATCGCTCGTGCGAAGGTCCAGGGATTTCTGATCACCGATTACGCCCCGCGTTTCGGCCCTGCGCTGGCCGAGATGTCACAATGGGTACGATCGGGACAGATCAAGTACCGGGAGGATATCGTGGACGGATTCGAAAATCTTCCCAAAGCGTTTATCGGGCTGCTTCAAGGCGAGAATATCGGGAAGCGGCTCGTCAAATTGTAACGAGGCCATAACCCATGCGTGCCGCCGGTGTCTTAGCAACCTGTTGTTTGGTCATCTCGACGATGGTCGCCGCCGACTGGCCGGAGTGGCGCGGCCCACATCGCGACGGGATTCTCACCGGCGAGCCGAAGTCCTGGCCCGAAAAGCTCAATCTGAAGTGGAAGACAGAAGTCGGCATCGGCCACGCGTCTCCCATCTTTGCCGGAGGAAGCATTTACGTCTTCGCTCGCCAGGGCGAGAAGGAAACCGCACTCGCCATCGATCCCGCCAACGGAAAAGTTCGCTGGCAGCAACAATATCCCGCGCCGTACAAGATGCATCCGGCCGCGACGGCGCATGGGGAAGGCCCCAAGTCGACACCGCTCTATTCCAATGGACGGCTGTACACATTCGGCATTACGGAGTCGTTGTCCTGTTTCAACGCGGAGACGGGCAAGCTGCTCTGGCGTAAGGATTCCGCGCAATCGCCGGATTTCGGCGCCGCGGTGTCGCCCATTCTCGATAACGGACTCCTTATTGTGCACGTCGGCAACACCAAGACCGGCGCGCTGACGGCGTACGACGCCAATACTGGGAATGTGAAATGGACCTGGGACGGCGATTCGCCCGCTTACGCCTCCCCAATCGTTGTCGAACTCAGCGGCGTTCGACAGGTGATCACACAATCGCGGCAAAATATCATCGGCGTCGCCGCAGCGAATGGCAAGCTGTTGTGGAAGATTCCGTTCACGACGTCCTACGAGCAGAATATCGTCACGCCCGTGTTGTACCACGATATTCTGATCTTTTCTGGCCTCGACAAAGGAGTTTTCGCCGTTCGTCTATCACACAGCGGGGATACCTGGACGCCGCAGACGGTGTGGCAGACCAAGGACGCGTCCATGTACATGAACTCGCCCGTGCTTATCGGCGATCTTCTGATCGGTTTTTCGCACTTGAAAAGGGGCCAGCTTTTCGCCGTCGATCCACGGACGGGAGCCATTCTGTGGACGGGTTCACCGCGCTCGGGCGACAACGCCGCGCTGCTGGCGAGTGCGTCCACGCTGTTTTCCCTGAATTCCGAAGGGCAGCTTTTAGTCGCGAGGCCGTCGGCGAAATCGCTGGGCGAAGTTCGCCGTTATGAAGTCGCGGACAGCCCCACCTGGGCGCATCCCGTGGTTTTGGAAGATGGATTCCTGGTCAAGGACCTGAAGACGCTGGCCCGGTGGAGCGTCAATTAGAGATTCATCCGACGCTGGAGATTTATGAAGCGCGGATGGGCTCGGACTGCGTCGAACCTCGGGTCAATATTTATCGTGGGCAGCCAGGGACAATGATCGGTGCATGCCTTATCCAGTTCCTCAAGAGCGCGATCCCAGTTGCCTAGCCCTGCATGAATGTAAACGGCGCTGCGAGGAGAAACATACTCGGTCGCGGCCAGATGATCGAGCGTCTTCAGCGCTTCTTGGGCGGCTCCGGCATTGCCTGCACGCGCGTTAGCCTCTCCCACCGCCCCTAGCTTGGTAACCAGAAACGGACCCTCGGGCAATTTCTCCAGGATCTCGATCGCTTCTTTGTACCGGCCCTGCAGGGTATAGAGCGAACCAAGCAGGAACAGTGCCTCCCGGTCTGTCGAATCCCGGCCGAGAGGCAGCGCGGCTCGCAGGACATCGATGGCCTCGTCGTAACGGCGCTGGTTGGAGTAATATCCGGCTTTGAACCGAAGGCCCCGTGGAGACAGTGGATCCAGTTGCAGCGCCTTATTGATGCAGGTCAGCGCCTTTTCGAATTCGCCCCGGTACATGAAGTGGATCGCGAATAGCTCGTGGGCGTGAACGTTGCTGGGCTGCAATCCAATGGCTCGCGTCAGCAGCGCGGCGCCTTCCTCCCATTTCCATTCGAAGAAGGAAAGAATCGCGCCCATGGTCGCGTGCGCGTCGGCCAGCCGGTCATCCAGCCGTAACGCGTCGAGCGCGGCTTGCTTGGCGCGCGAAGTCGCCTCGCCTGGAGGGATCGCGCCCCATGAAGCAAGATGGCCGTAGGCATCGGCGAGAGCCGCGTACGGAGGCGCGTAGTCGGGGAACAAAGCGATCGCTCGCGTGAATTGGTTCAACGCGTTTTCGATTCCGTCCTGGGACATCTGGTTCCAGTAGTGACGGCCGCGCAAATACAGCATGTAGCCTTCGAAATCGCGATCGTGCCTGGTCTCCGCAGCCGGCGGCGCAAGCGACACCCGCAGAGAATCCGCGATCGCCCTGGCGATTTCATCCTGAATCGCGAAAACGTCGATCAGGTCGCGCTCATAGGTCCCGGACCACAGCGACAATCCCGTGATCGCGTTGATCGCCTTGGCCGAGATGCGCAGCCGCGAGTCTGCCTTGCGGACGCTTCCTTCGATTACGGTGCCGGCCCCCAATCGTTCCCCGATTTCACGGACGTCAACGCCGGCGCCTTTGAAGTGAAACACTGAGGTGCGCGCGACCACATTCAGTTCCGGAATCGTAGTGAGAGCATTCAGAATCTCCTCCGTAATTCCGTCACAAAAAAAATCCTGGTCCGGGTCCGAACTCAGATTAACGAACGGCAGGACGGCGACGGTCCGGACATCGGGGGCCGACTTGCGCGGCGGGGCGCTCGGCGTCACGTACCGAAATGCGGGCACATAGCCGCCTTTTTCCAGCGTGATCTGGACAGGATCCGATGCGCCCGGCGCCCGATAATAGTCCGCGAGTTTACTGCGAAGACGGCGCGCTTCCACCCGGACAATGGAATCGATCTGCGGATCGTAGCCTTTCTTGCGATCGAAAACGTCGCGCCCGATTACCTGCTCATTGAGTTGATCGAGTTCGCCGTTCAGCGCATTTTCGACCGTGAAGCGCAGGAACCGGCGTAGACGATCCGATCGAATAAAGAGGCGGCTCGCACAAATTTTTTCCAACTCGGCACGGACTTGTTCACTGGACGGCCGGACGGTGGGATCGTGTGGATCACCGGCCACGCCAACTGAATTGCCTGCCATTCCAATACGCCTCAGGGGCTAAAGTGTGCGACAAGCTTATCACAAGAAACGATTGAATTGGCCCTTGAAACCCGAATGTTAGCTAACTGTTACCTAACTGTTTACTCTCTTCTATTGTCCCGGCCTTTCCCACACACTGGAGGGAGTGCGCCATCGGATTCAGCGGGAGTATGTCTTGACGAAGGTGTGAGACTTTAGCGGCAAAGTTCGGCTGCTCCGAGGCTGAACGAAAAACGGGCGGTGCGTGTCGCAGCCACGTCAAACAAGGCATTCTCCTGGTATCCTCCTCCGAATACCGGCATGAGAATCGCGGCCGCTGTACTTAAAGGCGCAATATTCAGGTCTGGCCCGCCGGTAAACCAAGGGTTGGTGGGAAAGCCGGGTCGGGAGGGCCATTAATCAAATGAAAACCGTACAGGCGTGGACGACGCATGAGGAGATTCTGGGTGGCGCTGTGGATTTAAACGCAACAATCTCCGAACTCGAGAAAGTAGTTCGGAGCGTTTTTGGCGAGCGATTTCAGCTTCACACGAAGTTGGATCCTCTTGTCGGCCGGATTAACGCGGACGCGCGCACCATCGACCGGCTGCTGGTGAGCCTGGTGATCAATGCCCAAGCTCCCACCGGTCCGCGTACCGAAATCACGGTGTCTACCGCGAATGTCGATCTGGATTTATCCACCGCGCGGGAATTGCAGCTCCCTGGCCGCGAATATGTGCAACTTGAGTTGATGTGTGGCCACGGCGGGATTGGCGAATTGGCGACGGTCCGCGATATCGTGCGCGAGACCGGTGGCGCTGTCTCAGTGCGGATCTGCGCGGAGAAGGGCTCCATCGTGACGATTCTGCTGCCCCGCGCCCGGGCGATTCGAGCCAGCGTCCAGCCGGATTCTTTCGACTAAACTTGACTGCATGGGAATCCGCATCAGCCGGCGCCAGCTTGCCCTGGCCGCCGCAGGAATGGCTTCGGCAATCGAGGCCCAACGCAATGATTCGAATGCATCGAAGCCTTACGGCGGCGCTCTCGAAGGACTCGAAGGCCGCGTGGACATGCACGCGTTCGATCCGGTGCGCTGGACGTTGCAGCGTCACGACTCGGCTCCCCTGAAGCTTACGTTCCAGGCCAAGACGCGGAAACAGGCGGAGGCGTGGCAGAAGCAGCTCCGATCGAAAGTAGTCGAGCTGACTGGCGTTTCTTATGGGGAGCGTGGTCCCCTGCGCGCGCAGACTCTCGAAGTGCGAGATTTCCCCACGCACAAACGTGAGAAATTCATGTTCGAGAGCCGCCCCGGCGTTGGCGTTCTGGCATATCTGATCACGCCGGCGAAAGCCGCGGGGCCATTGCCGGTAGTCGTATGTCTTCCCGGTCACGGCCGCGGCGTCGACGACCTGGTCGGGATCGACGAAAACGGTAAGGATCGAACTACAAAAATCGGCTATCAGTACGATTTTGCGCTGCAAGTCGCCGAGCATGGCATGGCTGCGGTCGCGATCGAGCCGATGGCGTTCGGTTGCCGGCGCGATGCGGCCACTATCGCCAAGGGTCAGACCGCGTATGCATGCCAGCCCGTCGCCGGGTCGGCTCTGCTGCTGGGCGAGACCATGGTCGGCTGGCGGGCATACGACGTAATGCGCACCATCGACTGGATCGAGACGCGAGCAGCGACGCTCGACGCGAAGCGAGTCGGGTGCATGGGGATCTCCGGCGGCGGCACGGTGACGTTGTTTTCGACTGCGATGGAACCGCGAATCCGAGCGGCTCTGGTAAGCGGATATCTGAATACCTTCCGCGCCAGCATCATGAGCATGTCGCACTGCATCGACAACTACGTGCCTGGAATTCTCCAGTGGGCCGAGATGTACGACGTCGCTGGCCTCATTGCGCCACGGCCGCTATTTTCAGAAGGCGGCGACCGGGACCCGATCTTCCCGCCCCCGGCAACGCGCGAGAGCTACGCGCGCGTTAAGAAAGTCTATGAAGTGTTTGGCGCAGCCGATGCGGTCCAGCAGGAGATCTTTTCGGGCGCCCACGAGTTTCACGGCGCCCGCGGCCTGCCGTTTCTCGCGGCCGCTCTTAAGGCTTAAGGCCGCCACAACTTTCCGTTCATCCTGAAGTCGTCGACGTGGAGACCTTCGACGTGCTCGGCAATGTTGGCCTTGGCGACCTCCTGGAACTTGCAGTGCACCGCGCTGACGTTTCGGATCGGATCGGACGCGTAGCCGCGCAGATTTAGAGCGGTCACGGCTTTCTGGCAGGTGACATCGCGGATATCGATGTTGCGCACCGTCGGCAAATTGGGACCGCCTTCGCCTTCTTCGTAAGAAAAATCGATCTGCACAATGTCGTTTGCAACCTGGCCGACCGTCACGTTGCGGAAGGAAATGTTCTCGATGACGCCTCCGCGATAGGAGTTGGTTTTGATCCGTAATGCCCGCTCGAGATTCGGGCTGCTCATCTCGCAATTCCGCACGAAGACGTTGCGGATGCCGCCGGAAACCTCGCTGCCGATACTGACGCCGCCGTGGCCGTCTTTCATCGTGCAGTTTTCGATGACCAGGTTTTCGCACGGGGCGTTCACGCGCCGGCCGTCGCGATTGCGGCCGGATTTGATGGCGATGCAATCGTCGCCCGTGTCGAACGTGCAGCCCTGGACCACGATGTCGCGGCACGATTCGGGATCGCAGCCGTCATTGTTCGGCCCGTGCGTGGAAATATCGACGTTTCGGACCATCACGTTGCGGCACAGAACGGGATGAACCTCCCACATCGGCGAATTTCTTATTTTCACGCCCTCGATCAGAACGTTCTGGCATCGATAGGGCTGGATGAATTGCGGGCGCAGATAATGGCCGATGCCGAAGATCCGGTCCTTAACAGGCACATCCTTGTCGGCCATGGCGACCAGGGCCGCGCGGTCCTTAGCCTGATCGGGACCGTTAGAGGACGCACCACAAGTCTTGCCCCCTTTCCAAGGCCACCAATGTTCGCAATCGCCTCCGCCGTCGAGCGTTCCCGTTCCCGTGATCCCAATATTGGTTTGCTCGAACGCGTAGATCAGGGGCGAGTAGTTCATGCACTCGGTCCCTTCCCAGCGCGTGAAAACCAGCGGATAATCTTTGGGCTCGCGGCTGAAGCGCAAAGTCGCGCCCTCGGCGACGTGCAGATTCACATTGCTTTTCAGGTGAATGGGGCCGGTGAGAAAAACACCGGAGGGAATCACGACGCGTCCACCGCCGGCGGCTGAACACGCGTCGATGGCTTTACGAATGGAGTCGCTCGCATCCCCGCCAGGCTTGGCACCGTGCAGTGTAATCTCGAAATCGCGGTTCGGAAATTTCGGCGGCGTAACACGGGCGACAATGACGTCGGCCTGATCCCGCCAATCGTCGGCTGCATGGACTGTAAGAGCCGCGGTTGTACCTGCCAGAAAAGTTCTGCGTGTCATGATCGGCTTGAAGACAATCGAATCTTATCAGGATCCGTCATACGGCACCTACCCTGCTAAACTCGACTGTTGGGGCTGAAGAAGCGCGCGGACCCGCCCGCTATCGCTCACGGTTCTGAAGCGCTGGTACGGAACCGCGCACGATAGTAAGCGGGTGGCTGGGTTCTTTCAGTAGCCTCTTAGAGAGAGACAACGATGGTCCTCGAAAAACTTTCCCTCGGAATGGGTGACCGGTTCGCGCACCAGGCAAAAGCGCAGCTCGCGGCTTGCATCTGTGCCGCAAAACGTGGCGCGCAGGTGATTCCTGTCTGGAATAAGTCGAATCGGGAACACAACATTATCGGATCTGAACCAAGCGGCACACGCGCAGCCGTCGACGCCGCGATCCGGGCCCTGGAATGGAAGCAGCCTTATTATGTCGATGCCGACCACATCGACGTGAACACGGTCGACCGGTTTCTGGAACCCTGCGATTTCTTCACGCTCGACGTGGCCTATGCCATCGGCCGTCCGGCGGCCCCCGGCGCGGCGGAAGCCCTGCTTGATCGCCATCCGGAGCTGATCGGCCGCATCGAGATCCCCGGGATCGACGGAGCTTTCACCGTTTCCCGCGAGGACGCTCTGCGGACCGCCTCGCATTACCTGTTCGCAGTTACCGAAGCGGCCAAAATCTACCAGAAGATCGCCGCGGCGAAGGGCGCCGGCAAGTTCATCACCGAAGTTTCCATGGATGAGACCGATGCGCCACAGACTCCTTCGGAGCTGCTGCTGATTCTGGCGGCAATCGCGGATGCGGGAATCCCGATTCAGACCATTGCGCCCAAGTTCACCGGACGCTTCAACAAAGGCGTCGATTACGTCGGCGACGTGCAGCAGTTCGAAAGCGAATTCGCGGCCGATGTGGCGGTCATCGCGTTTGCCGTGAAGCGGTACGGCCTTCCCGCGAATCTCAAGTTGAGCGTGCATTCGGGCAGCGATAAGTTTTCGATTTACGCCCCGATCCGGCGAGTCCTCGCGCGATTTGGCGCGGGTGTCCACGTCAAGACCGCGGGGACGACGTGGCTCGAAGAGCTGATCGGGCTCGCCGAAGGCGGACCCGCCGGTCTTGCACTGAGCAAGGAGATATACGCGAATGCCTATGGCCATCGCGATGAGTTATGCGCTCCGTATGCGGCTGTGATCGACATAGATCCGGCGCGGCTGCCGTCGCCTGAGGTGGTGAACGGCTGGACATCCGAACAATTCGCGAGAGCGCTACGCCACGATCAAAAATCCGCTTTGTTCAATCCGAGTGTCCGTCAACTTCTCCACGTGGGGTACAAGATCGCAGCTCACATGGGAGATCGCTACACAAAATTGCTGGACGATTGTGAAACGTCGATCGCAAGAAATGTGACGCAGAATCTATACGATCGCCATATCGTCCCGCTCTTCTTTGAGTAGTTGCCTTGGATATAACTCCTAAGTTACGCCGATAATCGGGCATTTTGCGTAACTCTTTTTCTATTGACAGTTTAGCTTCAGTTGTATTACGTTCTAGACAACAGTGTTGTTGGGTAAGCGTAAGGGCCGATAAAGTTTTACTCAGTCAGGCCTTGGCGCCTATGTTGGGGATTTCTTTGAAAAATCAGTCCCGGTCTCCTCAGGAGATCGAGGTATCGGTGTCCAACCTGAGTTGGTGCGCCTGTTTTTTTGGAGAAAGGGCTTATGTTTTCTGTAAGATCCGCTCGTTCCTCGTCCCAGGGCAGCAGGCCGCTGCTTTTCTCTTTCACGTTGATCCTGGCGCTGACAGCCCCGTTTTGTAATCGGGCCTCCGCCCAATCCCTGATTTCCGGCGATATCGCGGGGGTGGTTCTAGATCCCAGCGGCGCCGTAGTTCCGAAGGCGACGGTCACGCTGAAGAGTCTCGACAACGGTGACACGCATACCGCCACGACAGATCAGTCTGGGAGCTACCGTTTCAGCCTGTTGAAACCCGGACGATATACGGTCACTGCCAGCGCTCCCGGGTTCCAAACCGTGGAACGGCAGGTGGATGCGGCGGTCGGCCGGTTAGTAGCCGCCGATCTGACGCTTGCCGTGGGCCAATCAGCGCAGACGGTGGAAGTCGTCGAGGCGCAGCCGGTCCTGAATGCTGAGGCCAGCATCAACACCACCTATTCGCCCCGCGAAGTCGAGCTGTTGCCGAGCGCCGGCAGCGATATCACCAGCATTGCGTTCACCGCACCGGGTGTAGTCGTTTCCGTGAACAACGACTATGGAAACTTCAGCGCCAACGGCCTGCCGGCAACATCGAATCTGTTCACCATTAACGGCGAAAGCTACATGGACCCGTATTTCAATATCAACAACTCGGGTGCTTCTAACCTTTCGCTGGGAATGAATGAGACTCAGGAAGCAAGCATCACCACGAACGCGTACGGCGCGCAGTACGGGACTTTTTCCGGCGCGCAGGTCACCTATGTCACCATGTCGGGCACCAACGAGTTTCACGGAAACGCGATCTACTGGTGGAACGGGCGGACACTGAACGCCAACGACTGGTTCAACAATTTCTATGGCGATCCGCGGCCGTTTTCGAACGCCAATCAATGGGCGGCGCGGCTGGGCGGACCCATCATCAGGAACAAGACGTTTTTCTTTGTGGATACCGAAGGGCTGCGATTCGTTTTACCGGACGTGATCTCCGCGACGATTCCGACGCCGGCGTTTGCCAACGCGGTTCTTGGCAATATCGCCGTTACGCAACCAAACGAACTGTCTACTTACAAGAGCATGTTCAACCTGTGGGATAACGCGCCGGGATCGAGCAACGCGCTGACGCTGCCGAACAGCAGTTCGTGCGCATCCTTAATCCTGCCCGGATTCAACCCGGCCACCCAACGCTGCGCCGAGCAGTTCCAGGCGGCGCCGAGCGCGCTCGCCTCGGAGTGGATCCTGACCGCCAGAGTCGACCAGAAGCTGGGAGACAGAGACAATGCATTCTTCAGGTATCGGCTGGATCACGGGTTGCAGCCGACGCACATCGATCCCATCAGTCCCGCGTTCGATGCGCTTTCCAATCAGCCGCAATGGGACAACCAGTTCACCGAGACTCACATTTTCGGTCCAAAGTCGACCAACCAGTTTCTGGCGTCATTCAGCCACTACGTGGCGCAGTTCGCGCAAAATCATCAGTTGGCGAACAGCACCTTCCCGTATGATGTTCTCTCGTCGGGCAGCGTCAACTTTGCCGAGCTGAATCCCATGCGCGATTTCCCGCAGGGCCGCAACATCACCCAGTATCAGTTCATCGATGACTATTCGATCATTCGCGGCTCCCACACCTTGAAGTTCGGCGCGAATTTCCGCCGGTACGACGTCAGCGATCACAATTTTTATTACAACTATCCGACGGTTTACTACGGCTACACGAACAATGGCTTGCAGAATTTTGCCAACGGCCTGGCCTACCAATACCGCCAGTCGCTGAACCTGGCCAGCGACGTGCCTGTGGCTTTGTGGGGCATGGGCCTCTATGCCAACGACGATTGGCGCGTCAATTCCCACTTGAAACTGACGCTGGGATTTCGTATCGAGCGCAACTCGAATCCGGTGTGCCAGTTCAACTGCTGGGCAAACTTCAAGAGCACGTGGACGTCTTTGGCCAGTGTCACCAGCACGAATCCAGGGTCCGTACCCTACAGCAGCGATATCAACTATAACCAGCACCAGGCATTTCAAGGGGTCGACGCGGCCAACCTCTCGCCGCGCATCGGATTTAGCTGGTCCCCGTTGAAGGATAACAAGACCATCATCAGCGGCGGATTCGGCATCTTCTATGATGCGTTAGCCGCCGGGCTGGTCGACGATCTGTTGACGAACCCGCCCGTCTCGGTAGCGATTCGCGTGCGTCCCGCGGCAGGGGTCCTGCCCTTCGATCCGGCCGGTGGCGCTGCGACTTGGAACGCTTCGGCAAAAGCCTTCAACATTCAGCAAACCTTCTCGCAGCTATCCGCGTCGCTCGCCAGCCTGGGATCGGTCTTTTCGGCGCCGTCCTTCGACTCGATCATCGGAACCGTGCATGCTCCGATGGTTGAGGAATGGAATTTCCAGGTACAGCACCAGTTCGGCGGTTCCACGGCGCTGATTGTGAACTACGTCGGGAATCACGGCAGCCGATTGCCATACGGCAACTCCTGGCCGAATGCCTATGACGAGTTCGGACTCTATCCCGGGATAAAAGGAGTGCCGGTAGCCCCGGCCGTGCAGAACTACGGGACGGTTCAGCAATTTCAAAGCGGGGCGGTCTCGAACTACGCCGGCCTGAACGTCACCTTGCGCAAGCAGCTTTCGCATTCGGTGATGGCTCACTTCAACTACACCTGGTCGCACGCTCTGGACGAGATCTCGAATGGCGGCGTCTTCCAATTCAACAACGATTCCTTGCTCGGGCAGCTCAATCCCGTGAGCCTGCGCGCCAACAATTACGGCAACGCCGATTATGACGTTCGCCACAACATGAGCGCCGACTTCGTATATACACCGACGTTCCATTCCGGGAACGCTGTGGTGAGAAACGTTCTGGGCGGATGGCAGGTATCGAGCAAGATCTTCTGGCGCTCCGGACTGCCGTTTTCGGTGACCGATGGCAACACTGCCTTGGGCAATTTTGGAACTTCGCTGCTGGGAACCTATAGCGGAACCGGAGGCGCGGCACAAACCAGTTGCGGCGCCGCAGCGGCCATCACTCCGTGCGTCAATGCGAACGCCTTCGTGAATGCCGCCGATCCCAACTTCAGCAACTACACGTCGTTTTCCACACAAACGCGCAATCAATTCCACGGGCCGCATTACTTCGACGTGGACTTGAGCCTGTACCGCACGTTCAAGCTGAAGGAACGCCTCAATTTCTCCGTCGGAATGCAGGCGTTCAACCTGTTCAACCATCCGAATTTCAATCTGCCGGACAACGTTCTCGGGGATTCGACGTTCGGCCAGATCCTGACCATGGCGAGTACCCCGACCAGCGCTTACGGCAATTTCCTCGGCTTCGATTCATCGCCGCGGGTAATTCAACTTACGGGCAAGATCGTTTTCTAAACCCGGTGGGACCAGCGCCTCGGAGGGCGTAGGTACAATCCTGCAAACCTTACTCCTTAGGAATACAATGTCTGGTTGGGAGCTAAGCAGGATTCATGAAGGATTGGGAAGGGCAGATTGTCGACAATGCGTTCCCATTGGGCCGCTTTCTAGGCGGCAACGCTGTCTTTCTGACCGAATACGAAGGCCGGCCAGCCGCTATCAAGATTGTTCCGGCCGATGACGCGCGGCTTACTGCCTGGCAGGCGGCGGGCAGGCTTTCCGACCCCCATCTTATACGGCTATACCGTGCCGGGCGCTGTAGCATCGGCGGAGAAAACCGTATTTACGCGGTGATAGAGCTGGCGGAGGAGGATCTCTCGCAAGTTCTTCCGGAACGGGCCCTTACGTCGCAGGAAACGAAAGACATGCTACGGCCGGCGATGGCCGCGCTCAGCTACCTTCATGGCCAGGGACTGACCCACGGGCGACTTAGGCCGTCGAACATCATGGCGATCGGGGACCAATTAAAACTTTCGATCGATCGCGTGGCGAAGGGCGACCCGGCAGACGACGTAAAGGGATTAGGGGCGACACTCGTAGAGGCGCTGACGCAACGGCGTCCGATGTGGCCGCATTTGCCGGAATCGCTGGAACAGCCGTTTCGCGATATCGCCGAGCACACGCTACACCCCGATTCGAAGAAACGGTGGACACTGACGCAAATCGCCGCCCGGCTGGATGGCACGGCCGCCGTGAAGCGTGCGCCGGTCCGCTGGCAATACCTGCTGCCGGTGGGAGCAGCCGGGCTGGCGATCCTGGTCTTCGCATGGCGCAGCGGCGGGTCGAGGACGGAAGCTCTACCCGGACCGGCTCCATCGGTTGCGGCGGCGGCTAAGCCAGCGCCTGAACCTGCTTCAGCGCGAAAGGTCGAGCCAGTTCCCGTCGCTGCGCAGCCCGAGCCGCCACCCGAGCCGCCACCCAAGCCGAAGACTAAATCGAAGCCGGAGCCTGCGCCGGAAACAAAACCATCGGCGCCTGTGGAAAAGGCCGAGCCGGAAACCAAGTCAAGAATCGTGGCGGACAAAGCGCCGGGCGTCGAACAGGAGGTCCTGCCGGAGATACCCCGCAAAGCGGTCGCGACCGTGCACGGGACCATGGTGGTGAATGTTCGAGTCCAGGTGGACCCGTCCGGAAGTGTTTCCGATGTGAGGCTGGAGCCGCCGGCCGCCAGCCGCTATTTCGCAAAGTACGTTCTGGATGCGGCGAAGCGGTGGAAATTCAAATCGGCGGATCACCCGCAGGAATGGACTCTACGCTTCGTCATCACTCGCAAAGACATGAAAGTGATGCCGAGAAAAGTCAGTTAGTAGCGGCGCTTCCCTTGTGGAAAAACTTTCGCTTGATGTCGGGCCAGAATTCCTTCAAGACCTGCGAGAGGGCATCCGTCGCACACTGTGTCAGGAGTTTCGTGGCGTTATCGCTGAAATCCCGGGTATCGGGATAATAGGCATTCGAGATCGCCACGGACGTAGCGTTGCCTAACCACTCGGAATAATTGAAACGGGAGTGACCGGAATCCGTTTGGGTCACAAAAATCCGGCTGAACGCATAGCCGGCGCGGTGCCACTTGGGCCCAGTCCCACGGCGAAAATAACGCGGATCTTCATGCAACATCGCAGGAAACAGACCCTCGGTGAACATATTTCCCATGGCCTGATCCGCATAGTTAGTCAGCAGGCGGTGCCCGTAACCCTTGATTCCCTGACCGAA
>Ga0070731_10003683_pt1 | contig 13664 bp, 9 predicted proteins | sample Coa_R1_2_FD_66448 | JGI IMG/M metagenome (GOLD analysis project Ga0070731, IMG submission 66448) | Surface soil microbial communities from Centralia Pennsylvania, which are recovering from an underground coalmine fire - Coalmine... | ecosystem: Environmental > Terrestrial > Soil > Unclassified ... | reverse complement strand
TTACTTTTGCGGCGGCTACTAATGCGCCTGATGGATCGGTTACTGTTCCGACGATGGTGCCGAAACCTTGAGAGAATGCGAGCCCGCTTAGGCCCAGGGAAACGACTGCAACGAAGCAATACTTCATGTTAAGCCCCCTACTGAGTGGGTAAACTAAAACCCCGGTGTACAACCTTAGTACACACGACTTTATCGGTAACTTTTTATATTACAAATAGGGCATTAAGTCAAGCCCTGACGCGGCTGCCAAGCCTCTTCAAAAAACAGAAACACTTATTCTTGTATTCCATTTCCTGGAGTCGAGCTGCCGGGGGCAGCTCTGAGCGATTCAGGTAATGGATCGGTCTAGCGCCCGTGTGCGAGCTGCTCGATTTCCGTCAGTTGTTTTCGAACGGTTTCGGCATCCGGGGCGTCCGGCGCTGCATCGAGATATGCCTTCAGCCGTTCCGCCGACCCTTTAAAATCACGTTTTTGGGCCAGGATCATTCCCAGGACGTAGTTCGTTCTCGGGCTCGGCCGATCGCCATCCATCCGCACCGCCTCGCGCGCGCTTTTCTCCGCCATATCGAGATTGCCCAGGCGCAGATTCGCCATCGCATTGAGGATATGCGCGGCGGGATAATCGGCCGCTTCGAGTTGCAGGACCCGCCCGCTCAGCTCCGCGGCCTCCCCCCACTTTCCTTCTTGTAATGACGTAATCGCGTGGTCTTGCATCGATGCAACATCGCCGTCGCGCTTTCGGCCTTGCATATCGTACACAGCAGCCAGTTGCCGGTATATTTGCGGATTCAGTCCATCGAGCTCGCGCGCTTTGTTAACCGTATCGTAGGCGCGATTCGAGTCTCCGAGGCGAACGTATACGAGTGAAAGTAAGAGATACGCCTCTGGATCTCCCTGGGCGCCTTTCACACGCAGGCTCGAAGCACGGCGATTCGCGCTTGACAGATAACGCGCACGGCTGGCCTCATCGATCGAAACAGACCTTAAGAGCGCCTGGAGCGCTCTTTGGTAGGACGCCTTGCTTTGCTCCACGTTGCGTTCGTGGACTTGGTCACCCTCCACCAGATAGTAGTACCCCGCCCGTCGGTACGGTTCCGGCCCACTGAGCGCGGCTGGTACGGAATCGAGAATCGCCAGGCTTTTTTCCTGCTCCTCGATCACGTGGTCGATGTTTCCGTGCGCGCGGTCGGAGTCGAATAGCGACATCGCGAGCAGCCGGTGCAGTTTGAAGCTATTGGGACTAACGCGGACATCCGCCGTGGCCAGTGTCAGCTCGGATTGCCAATCCGCATTTCGCAGCCACGTCCGGGTCGCGAATCCAACTGCGATAAGCGATAAGGCCGCGGCCGGGATCATGGTCACGCGCGGCCATCGGTCGAGCCCGTAGATCGCCAGCACGACGCACGCGACCAATCCGAGAGACGGGAGGTAAAGGAGCCGGTCGGCCATGATGGTGCCGATCGGAAATGCAAGGTTTGAGGCGGGAACGAAATTCAGGAACGCGAACCCCAGCAGGAAACAGCACGTCCGGTTCCAGCGGAAAAGCAAAACGGCGAGGATCGCAGTCGCGCCAACGGCGATGAAAGCCAGCCAATCTCCAGCGTCCCCGTGAGCCAGCGGGATTTGATTGAAAGAATAGTCGACGGACAGCTTAGCGGGCCAGAGCGTCAGCCAGAGATAGCGCGCCATCACTTTGACTGCTGTCAATCTGGCAGTCCACCAATCCGCGCCGACGATGGGATTGTCGGTGAAGGGAAACTCCGCCGGCGGCGAGGCGGCCAATACCGCGGATCGCTGATACAGCATTACGGCGATTGGCACGAGTGTCGCAACGCATCCGAATATTAGTCCCCGAGGTCGTGGACGTTCTTTCCACCACAGCAGTTCGTAGAACACAATCAGCGCGAGAATCGCCACCGCACTCTCTTTCGAAAAGACACCCACGGCAGTGACCATGGCTAAGCCCGCCAGCCAACTTATCCGGGCCACTGGGGTGGTAGCGTCCACGCTCTTCAGATACAACAAGAAGCCGGCGAGGACGGCCATCCCGGCGATCAGGTCGGCGCGGCCCACGATATTGGTCACCGATTCGGTCAGGGCCGGGTGCACGGCCCAGACCGCGGCGATGAATGCCGATGGCCAGAATTTGCGCACCAGGCGATGCGCCAGCGCGTAGGCAAGCAGAACGTTGCCCAAGTGCAAAAGGAGATTGATGGTGTGGTATCCGGCGGCTTGATCTCGATCCCCCAGAACCGCGTAATTGAACAAATAGGAAAGTGTCGTCAAGGGGCGATACAACCCGGCTTCGCCGGTGGGCCACCAGTATGTGTGGCGAAAAATGAGAGCGAAATTTTCGGGCGTCGCTTCGCGGATGCGCGGGTCCAGAAGCAGCCCCCGGTTGTCGAGCACGAACCCCGAGCTAAATGAATTCGAGTAGGCCAACAGCGTCACGACGCATAAGGCGAGTCCGGCGAGCAAGTAACGCCGATAGTCGCGCTGGGGGTTTGGGACTGGATGATCTGCTCGCGGCAGGACTTTCGGCGTCTTCCCGTTCCGCCTACGGCCCGGCGCCGAAGACTTTGGCTGCATCGTCACTATCTTAAAGTGTGACGTCCGTTGCAGCCGCCGGTACCCGCACGCCCGATGGAGGTCCGGTGGGTGTTATGATACACGGCGATCAATCTACAGGAGGCAAGTTTATGAAAGTTTGGCTCGGGATGGCGCTCGGATTAACCATTGGGGTTCTGCTGACGGCTGCGGCGGAGATGCACGGTGTCTCCTATTTCGGCCACGCCGATGTGGCTGCAAAACTCGCGAAAGGCGGAAGCTTTCTGGCCACGCCGACGTATTCGGTCTCGGCAAGCCACCGCGACAAAGCAGGTCAAGTGGAAGTGCACGACAAGGAGACGGATGTGTTCTACGTCGTCGACGGCAGCGCCACTTTCCTTACCGGCGGCACGATGATGGGCGGGAAGGTATCCAGTCCCAATCAGCATCTGGGAACCGACATGCAGGGCGGCGACACGCATCAACTGAGCAAAGGAGACGTGATGGTGATTCCGGCCGGCACGGCGCACTGGTTCAAGAGCGTCCCGGACCACGTCAATTATTTCGTCGTGAAAGTGATCCAGCCCTGAGAAGCGCCGCATTCTGAACCGCGCGCGCCAGCAAGCGGGTCTTGATCCGTCACTTCAGGTCGATCGCCAACCGCTCCACCGGATGATCCAGCGGATTCTCTTCCGTGTGCGACATGGGTTCGTCCAGGCGAACTTCGCCGGCCTTGCCGCGCGCCTGATCGTTCAGATAAACCACGATGTGATTCAGCTTATGTTCGTGCGGCACGCCCTTTTCATGTGGACCGAAGCGAACGCGTAACACACGGACTTGATCGTTTTCGAACTCGAACGAGTAGTGCTTCGGATCGACCTTCAACGGATCGGTCGGCGGCATCGTCACTGGACCGGCGGGTTTATTCTTCAGCTCGATTTCGACAATCCGGAACGGCTGGTCGGCAACATACTCGCTCGTATGCGGACCCTCCGCGGGACTCCACACTACATCGCCGTACTTGAAGTCGAGCTTCTCCACTTTCCCCGAAGCCAGCGTCCGGATCATTTGTCCCGTGCCGAGATAGATCATCACGCGGTTCATCTTGTGATCGTGCAGGGCGCTCTTATGATGCGGTTCTTCGGAAACCACCAGCACGCGGGCTTGCGGGCTGTCGATCTTTACGTTACTCGGCGTTTGTCCCCATAGACCGACAGCGGTGAACGCCAGGAACGCTTTCGAGGTTCCGAAATTTCGCATAGTAGTCACGATAGCAAGGTTTTGGGAGTAGAATCGATTAATCTTTGGCAACAGGAGATCCGCCATGCAGCGTTTCACGCTCCCAGCTCGATTGATCATTTCCGCGGCACTCGGAGCGGTGCCGTTTGCCGTTGTGGTCGCCCGTGTCGCGGCCCAGCAGGGCTCGTCGGCCGCAGTCTTCACGGCCGCGCAGGCACAGTCGGGGTTCGATATATACGCGCAGAATTGCGCGGGCTGCCACGGAGCGGACTTCGAAGGCTCCGGCGATGCCCCGGCTCTGGCCGGGGGCACGTTCATGCTCAAGTGGCGCACCAGGATGGTGAGCGAACTGTTTGGCGAAATTCTTCAGAACATGCCGCCGACCAATCCCGGTTCCCTCGGCGAACCGGCCGCGCTGAGCGCGACCGCATACATTCTCCAGCGCAACGGCGCGCAGCCGGGCCAGCAGGCGCTCGCCGGAGGCTCGACCGCTGTGATCGGAACGCTTGCGACCGGTCAGGTTGCGGCGCCCGCCGGCAGGGGTGGTGGCGGACGCGGTGGACGCGGTGGTTCGCTTGTGCAGGGCGCGGGATCGACGGCCGGACAAAATCGCGGCGGCACTTCGATCGTGCGCGGTACCAGCGTCCCCGGCGAAGTGAAGAACTATGTCCCGGTTACCGCGGCGATGCTCCGCAATCCTCCACCGGAGGATTGGCTGATCTTCGGGCGCAACTATCAGCGCCACAGCTACAGCCCGCTCAATCAGATCACGCGCGACAACGTGAAGAACATCCAGTTGAAGTGGGCCTGGTCCATGAACGACTCGGGCGCCAACCAGACCACGCCGATTGTGCATAACGGCGTGATCTATCTGGCGAGCCCGAGTAATATCGTTCAGGCGCTCAACGCCAAGACCGGCGATCTGATTTGGGAAACGCGCGTGGGCCCGGACCAGGCGCCCGGCTATGGCGGGATCCGCAGCATCGCCATTGCGGAAGATAAAATCCTCCTTCCCACCAGCGACGCGCACATGGTCGCGATCGATGCGCGCAACGGGAAAATTCTTTGGGATACACCCGCATCCGACAAGCCGCACGTCTCCACCAGCGGCGACCTTGTGATCGGCGACAAAGTTTTAATGGGTCTTACCGGCTGCGCGCGGTTCGACGGCGAGGGCTGCTACATTTCCGCGTTCGACATTCACTCGGGCCAACGCCTGTGGCGCTTTTATACGATTCCGCGCGAAGGAACCCCGGGCAGCGACACCTGGGGAAGTTTGCCGATGAACAATCGCGCGGGCGCGGAAACGTGGCTGGCAGGCAGCTACGATCCCGACCTGAATCTCACCTACTGGGGCGTGGCGCAGTCGAAGCCGTGGAACTTCCTGAGCCGCAAGCTGACGCCGTTCGACAAGACTCTGTACGCGAACTCGACCGTCGCGCTGAATCCCGACAACGGCAAGCTCGCCTGGTATTTCCAGCACGCGCCTGGCGAATCCTTCGATCTGGACGAGGTCTTCGAGCGCGTGCTGATCGACGTCGGCGATCAGAAAATTTCACTGAACGCAGGGAAAGCGGGCATTCTCTGGAAACTCGACCGCAAGACCGGCCAGTATCTCGGTCACAAAGAGATGGTGAAGCAGACGGTCTGGGCGAGTATCGATCCCAAAACCGGAACGCCCCACTATCGCACCGATATTCTCGAGATGCAGCTCGACAAGCCGATCAATGTGTGCCCCAGCACCGAAGGCGGGAAGAACTGGCAGGCGATGAGTTACAACCAACCCACCGGGCTTATCGTTGCGCCGCTCAGCCAATCCTGTATGGACTTTACCGCTCGTGAGGTGGATATGAAGGGCAATGGCGGCGGAAGCGGCGGCGACCGCAAGTTCCTGCCGATGCCCGGCACCAACGGAAACATCGGGAAGCTGGCGGCGTATGACGTGAAGACCATGAACGAAGTCTGGAAATACGAGCAGCATGCTCCGTTCCTCACCGCCGCCTTATCGACCGCCGGCGGCTGGGTCCTGGTCGGCGACATCGACCGCCGGGTGCACATTCTGGACGTCAAGACCGGTCAGGTCTTGTGGGAGACGCGGCTCGGCACCTCGGTACAGGGGTTCCCGGTGACATACAGTGTCGACGGTAAACAGTACATCGCCGTGATGACGGGTCTTGGCGGCGGCAGTCCGCGTAACGTTCCAGCGGCGATCGCGCCGGATATCAAGATCCCGCTGAGCGGCCAGGGATTGTACGTGTTCGCGCTACCGTAGACGTTTTATTTCGGCTTTACCGATTCGAACCGCGTATCCGTCAGCAGGCTCGGTTCAGAAGGCAGTTCCGCTTTCCCGGCGGGGAACTCGTTGAACTTCAGCATATACGCCAGCACGTCGGCGTTCTGCTTTAGCGATAGCTTTCCCTGCTCGTCCCGCGGCATGGTTCTGCGGATCTTGTCGAACAAATCCGATAGCGGACGCCCGTTCCAATTGCCTTTGAATACATCGCCTGAAAGCGGCGGCAGTGCGCGTTCCAGCCGTTGGCCGCGCTCCGTTTGGCCATTGCCCTCGAGCGAATCGCCATGGCAGGCAGCGCAATCCTGCTTGTACAGTTCTTCGCCTCGCTTCGCTTGACCCTCAGTGTAGACGCCATCCCAAACCGACGCCGGGGCCTGGGCTTTGAGACGGAAGAAAAAAGCGCCTCCGATCACGACTAAGCAGGCCATCACTGGAATCAGGGGTTTCATTTTGGGCGTGCCTCCAACCCAGGGATTGTATCGCGTCTAAATGGATTCGCCAAGAGTCATATGCCGAACGGCTTAAGAGCAACAAGCCGTGTTACGTACTGTGTTACTTTAATCTCCAAGTTTTCTCCAACTTTAGCGCTCCAGGCCCTTTGCAACCGGCGCATAATCGAGATAACATAACCCAGGACGTAAGTGTCCGCAGATGTACTGTAGACGTACTGCTCGAGGTAGAGGAGTTCCGGCCATGGGGACCTTGAAGAGAAGCGGAATCCGGCTCAGTTATGCCGCTCTGGTTGTGTGCTTGGGTGCGGCGATCACACTCCCCGCCAGCGCTCAAAACGTTTCACCGGACCGGATGGTAGCCGAATGGATGGTTCGCATGGGTGGGAGCGTGATGCTGGAGGGGCAGCATCGCCAGATTTCAGAGCTTGCCGATCTCCCGACTACCGATTTCACAATCCACACCCTTAACTTCACCGGCATTACGCAATGGGCGTTCGCGCTCGAAGACGAGCTGCGCCGCCTTCCTCCGCTCAAGCACGTCAAGGAAGTCTACATCAATGGACGCCTCTGGTACGATCAACCGGTTTCGCTGGTTGAGGCGACCATCATGCTTTTCTCTGGTTCGCCGGAACTGGAAACGTTCGTGCTCAGCCGGCCGGTGCAGACCTATATTCCGTTCGACGATACCGTCGTTAAGGCGCTGCAGCCGTTACCGAAGCTGAAAGAATTGCGGGTCCGGCAGACGCGCGTGGGCGGTGCCGCGCTGGCCGCGTTTTCGCTCAAGAATCTCGATCTGAACTACGACCGGACCTTCAACGACGCCGGGATCGCAAGTCTCAAGGGTATGACGGGGCTGACTCGTTTGTATCTCCGGGGCACATCGGTCACCGATGCGGGTCTTAAGAATCTCTCCGGGCTCACCGAGTTGACCGACCTGGATCTGGCGGACATCGGGATCAGCGACGAAGGGCTCTCCGCGCTGGCTCCGCTGACAAAACTGCGGCGTCTGAATCTTCAGGCTTCGAGCGTCACCGATGCCGGCCTGGATGCGATTCGAGGAATGACCGGGTTGCAGGAACTGAGCCTGTATCGGACCAAGGTAACCAACGCCGGCCTGGCGAAACTTGCGAATTTGAAGGAATTGCGAAGTATCGATCTGCGGTACAGCCGCGCCACGGCCTCCGGAGTTAAGGAGCTGGTAGCAAGTCTCCCCAAGCTGGACGTAATGTTCCAAAGCAATTCGAACGGGGAAGTGAAGCGGACCACCAGCGCGGAATCGGTCGCGGCCAAGGGTGAGCCGGCGATTGCCACCTGGCTTCGTTCCATCGGCGGCACGGTCGAGATGAAAAATGGCCACGTGACCGGCGTTTCGATGAAGTCCACTTCGATTACCGATCGCGAGATGGAGATCTTCACCAAGCTGCCTCAGCTCGCCGAGCTCAGCCTGCGAAATACGGAGGTCAGCGAAGTCGGCGTCGCGCACATCTCTTCGATTCTTTCGCTGAAAAAGCTGGACCTCAGCTACACTCTTCTGTCCGATAGCGCGATGCCGCGCTTGAAGCCGCTGGTGAATCTGGAAACGCTCAGCCTGAACAGCACGCAAGTCGAAGGCTCGGGTCTGGCGGCCATCGAGGGTCTCGCCAATCTGCGCGAGCTGAACATCGAAAACACGCCCTTGAAAAACGATGCGCTGCCGCACATCGGCAAGTTGACGGGTCTGGAGCGCCTCTCGATCCGGTACACGGACATCAACGATAAAGGCATGCCTGGCTTGGCCGATTTGAAGAATTTGAAGCGGCTCAATCTGGCGGGGGATGATATCCGCGACGCCGGCCTGAAAAACCTCGCCGGGATGACCGGGTTAGAGGATCTGGATCTCAGCTTCTGCCGCTTTACCGAGTCCGGCTTGAAGGTCTTGACCGGCTTGTCGAATTTGAAAAAGCTCGGTTTGAATCAGACCAGCACCAACGATGAGGCGTTGGATTCGGTAGCGAAGTTTTCGAAGCTCGAGTCGCTCAGTCTGGAATACACTGCCGTGAGCGATGCCGGTTTTGCCAAGCTGGCGGGTCTGAGCGGCATGACCGAGCTGCATCTGGATCACGTGAGCCTGACCGACGCTTCGGTCAAAGTGCTGACGGGAATGTCCAACCTGCATTACATGGATCTGTATCACACCGAGTTTACCGAGCAAGGCTACGAGAATCTGAAAAAGGCGCTGCCCAACTGCAATATCAACTGGAATAAGGATTCGACCAGGCGGGAGCGGAGAACTTAATGAAGCGGCTATCCACTCTCGTGCTCTTCGTGGCCACCGGAGGCTGGTGCGTTCGCGCAGCCGAGTTGCCGCAGGCGAATATCGCGCACTCAATCGAGGCCCTGGGCGGCGACGTGACCCGCGGCTCCGATGGCAACATCATCGAAGTGTCGCTCGCCCGCACCGACGCTTCGAATAACGACATCGAAAGAATTGTCGAAATCAAGAGCCTGAAGCGCCTGGATCTGTCCTTTACTTACGTAACGGACGCCGGCATCGAACGCCTTCAGGATCTACCGCAGCTCGAGGAATTGACGCTGGACACGGTTGAGTCGCTCACCGACGCGGCGGCATCCTACCTTCGCGCCAACAAGCGCCTGCGCAAGCTGGTTCTGCGTGGAACCGACATCACCGATGTCGGGATGCCGTACCTGGCCGCGCTCACTGGTTTGAAATCGCTGGATCTGAGCCATACGATGGTCGGCGACGTGGGCCTCGAAAGTTTGCCGGCTCTCAGTGACCTGGAAGAATTGAACCTGGGCGGAACGCGGATCACGGGAATCAATCTCAACTTCCTGAAATTGCTGCCCAAACTGAAGAAGCTGAGCTTCAACGGAATCCAGCGCCGCAACGCCGGAGCATGCTGGACCCCGTTGATTACCGACCTGGATCTCGACACGATCTCGCTGCTTTCCGGGCTCGAAGATTTGAACCTGGGCGTCGGCGTGAGTCTCGGCAGGACCGGCGTCGCAGTAGGCGCTGGAAACTGTCACGTCACCGGCGGAATCCAACTTACGGATCTGGGTGTGGCGAAGCTGGCGAAGTTGACGAAATTACGGCGGCTCGATATCAGCGGCGCCAAAATTACTCCGGCTGGGTTGAAGGTCCTGAAGAGCCTGCCGCAGCTCGAAAGACTGAGCCTGTGGAACTGTAAAAGCCTGGACGATTCCACCGCCGGAGAATTCGCAAGCGTGCCCAAGCTGACGATGCTGGATCTCTCGTATACAGGCGCTGGCGACGCGACGCTCAAGAGTCTTGAAGCGCTTCCGAATCTGAAGCTGGTCTACTTAACGGATACAAAAGTAACGCCCGCCGCTGTCGAAGAATTTCGCAAGGACAAGCCCGCCAGCTTCGTGTCCTGGGCCAAACGGCCCGACGCGATCCCCCGGCCGCCCAAGGCTACCAAGGCTAAACCCAAACCCACGGAAAGTGAAAAAGAACCAAAATGAACCGGTCAGTTCTGTATAGATTCGGGTTTGCGTCGATCCTGATGGCCTCCGCCGTTCGGGCCCAGAGCCCCGATCCTGCTTTCTTTTCCACCAAGGTTTACCCGGTCCTCGAAGCCGCCCAATGCCGCCTGTGCCACACCAGCGCCGGCGTCGCCTCCGGCACGCGATTGCATTTTCCGGATAAGGGCGCGACTCCGGAGCAGATTCAGGTATTCGGTCTCTCTCTTGCGCCTCTGATCGATCGGGCCAACGTCTCGAATTCGCTCCTGTTCGTCAAGCCGACCAACCGGCTGAAGCACACCGGTGGAGAGCGCATCAAGCCTGGCTCCGAGCAGGAGCAGGTCCTGAACCAATGGATCCAGTCCATCGCATCCGCCTCCGACCAGACTTTGGCAGGGATGCGCCGCCGGCTTACCGAAACCGAGGCGACCGCCAAACAAAGTCACGCCGTGCGCCGCTTGACGCACAGCCAGTACGACAACACAGTTCGCGATCTGCTGAGCGACTACAGCCGTCCGGCGCTGCGGTTCCCCCCCGAGGACTACGTCGACGGATTCAAGAACCAGTATCATTACCAGGCGATGCCTCCGCTGCTGGTGGAAGCGTATAGCACCGCGGCCGAAAAAGTCGCGCTGAACGCGTTTCGCGCCGGCGACATCAACGGCCTGATTCCGTGCAAACCGGTGAACGCGACGGACGTGAAATGCCGCGACCAGTTTGTCCGAACGTTCGGATTGCGGGCCTTCCGCCGTCCGCTGCGGGATGTCGAATTCAAGCGCTACGCCGCTGCCTTCACGGTACAGGCGACCGTCACCGGCAAATTCCTGGAAGGCGCCCGAACCGTGGTCGAAGCGATGCTTCAGTCGCCGAATTTCCTGTTCCACTTAGAAGGCGGACCCGACGGGCAATCCAAAGATTACGAAATCGCCAGCCGGCTCTCGTATCTGTTGCAGGACACAATGCCGGACAAGGCATTGCTCGAGGCCGCTTCGAAAGGCGAGTTGCGGACCGTAGCCGGCCGCGAAGCCGCGGCGCGCCGTCTGCTTGAAGATCCGCACGCGCACCAGGCGCTGGACGAATTTTTCGATCAATGGCTGCGATTTGACCGCGTGCTGAATTCCTCCAAGGAAGGGCGCCGGTTCCCCGAATTTTCGCTTGAGATGGCAGGCAACATGGTCGAAGAGACCCGGCGCCTGCTCGATCATCTGGTCTGGGACGACCGCAATTTCATGGAGTTGTTCACCGCCGATTACGCGTATCTGTCGGCCGACCTGGCAACTCTGTACAAACTCCCGGCCCCATCCGGCCAATTTGAGCTGGTTCGTTTTCCCGATGGCATGCGCCGCGCCGGGTTGTTAGGTGAAGCATCGTTCCTGGCCGCGAACGCGGGCCCCACGGAAACGTCGCCCACGGCGCGCGGAATCTTTATTCGCGAACAGTTGCTGTGCCAGCAGGTGCCTCCGCCTCCTCCGAACGTCGACACCAATCTTCCCGAGGCCAATGCGGACAAGCCGCTCACACGCCGTCAGCGGATGTTGCAGCACGAAGAGAATCAGCTCTGCGCTTCGTGCCACCGCTTGATGGACCCGATCGGTTTCGGACTCGAAAGTTTTGACGCGATCGGAAAATACCGGGAACATGAAACGATTTTGATCGAGAGCCCCACCGGCAATCGCAGGAACGATAAGAAGATCGATCTGGATCTGGATACCAAGGGAGAAGTCCTCGGGATTCCGAATTCTTCGTTCTCCGATTCCCGGCAATTGGGAGCGATCTTGTCGCAAAGCACTGTCTGCCAGGAATGCATTGTGCGGCAGATGTTCCGCTATGCGTATGGGCGTCTGGAGACCTCAGCCGATGAAGAAACCATCCATCAGCTTTTCGCGACGTTCCGCGATTCAGGCTTCCACTTTAAGGAGTTGTTGATGGGGCTGGTAAAGGCCCCCCAGTTTTTGGCAGGTTTGGACGATAATCAAGGAGGGGGCGTCCGGCCCTCGGCGCCTGGTGGGACTACCAAGACCACGAGCCCCACGGCAGGTGCAAAGACCGGAGCGAGGAGATAGGGATGCGAATCGACAGACGCAAGTTCTTGAAGGGTGTAAGCATGACGGGCGCGCTGGTGCGGGTTGGCCTTCCGCCGCTGGCTGCGATGTTCAACTTCAACGGCACAGCGTACGCTGCGCCGGCTAAGAAGAAGGGCGCCGAGGCGATCGAATCGCGTTTCCTCATCTGGTTCAACGGAAACGGCATTCCGGAGCGCTACTGGATTCCCGAAGCGACCGGACCGGATTACGAATTGTCGCCTTGTCTCGCGCCGCTGCTGCCGGTGCGGGAGTACGTCCACGTAGTCAGCGGAATCGACAACGTCGCCGCCCGGCTCAACGGCCAGGGCAACGGCCATTTCACCGCGCTGTGCGGCATGATGACCGGTACCGCATACACGGGACGCGGCGCAAGCGGTCCGTCGATCGACCAGATTCTCGCCGCCAAGATGGGCGGAAAGTCGCGCTTCCATTCTCTTCAGATCGGCGTCGCGCAGGAATCGCACGGCGAAAACGTGCATCGGAACATGAGCTGGGCCGGCTACGATCGCGCGCTGCCTCCGGAAATGATTCCGCAGAACCTGTTCGACCGCCTCTTCGGGGTGAAGGATCAAACCTGGGTCAAGCGCAAGAACAGCGTCCTCGATCTGGTGCGCGAAGATGTCGCCGAGCTCAAGCCCGTGCTGGGTCATGAGGATCAGGTCCGTCTGGATGAGCACCTCACTTCCGTACGCGATCTGGAACGCGCCATCGCCAGCCTGCCGCCGGACTACGGAAAGAACCTCAAGGAACCCGAGGATATCACCGATCTCACCGATTACCCGAAGATCGCGAAAATCCAGTCGGACCTGCTCGTTCAGGCTTACGCGACCGGCCAGACGCGCGTCGCCTCTTACATGTTGACGAAGTGCCAGAGCTTGACCCGCTTCCCGTGGCTGGGCCTCTCCGGCAACCGCCATCACGATTACACGCACAACAACGCGGGATCGCCGGAGCAGCAGAGAATCCTGCGTGACATCACTCGCTGGCACGTTGAGGAGTTCTCGTACTTCCTGCAGCGCATGAAGGCGACGCCCGAAGGTGACGGAAACCTGCTCGATCACACAACATGCGTCTATGTTCACGAGCACGCCGAAGCCAATCCGCACAAGTGCAACGGTCTGGCGGCCCTGGTCGCCGGCGGCGGTATCAAAGGCGGCACCCACACCAAGTCGCACAATTCGTTCGGCGACATTTACCTTACGATCGCGGACGAAATCCTAAAGACTCCGCTGGGCAAAGAGTTCCCGACGGCCGAAGAAAAGATGAGCGCGCTCGTCTAGAGCTTATCCGCTCAGCGGGCGTTGTTGAAGAACGTCAGGACCCGCTTTACTGTATGCGCGGTTCAGTGAACGGGCCATCAACGTCACCGAGCCGCGAGCGACAGCGACCGGGTTCCCCACGCGAAGTGCGTGCTGACCGAGTAGTCAACATTATCCGCTCAGCGGGTGTTGAGTCACGTCAAGACCCGCTTACTGCGTGCGCGGTTCAGTGAACGGGCCATCAACGTCACAGACCCGCGCGCGACAGCGACCGGGTTCCCTACGCGAAATGCGTCCTGACCAACGA
>Ga0070731_10003682_pt1 | contig 13665 bp, 13 predicted proteins | sample Coa_R1_2_FD_66448 | JGI IMG/M metagenome (GOLD analysis project Ga0070731, IMG submission 66448) | Surface soil microbial communities from Centralia Pennsylvania, which are recovering from an underground coalmine fire - Coalmine... | ecosystem: Environmental > Terrestrial > Soil > Unclassified ... | reverse complement strand
TAACAGGTCACTGAATTTTCTAAATCGTTGACGATCATATTCAAGCGCAGAAAATAAAAAGTAGACGGAATAGGTTCAAAACTATATCCCCTCGCTTTTTTCAATTTAGCTGCCAGTAAGGTATAAATCCCAACATTTGCACCGACGTCAAAAAAAAGGTCATGCTCACGAACGTAATGAATTACGAACATCATTTCCTCAAATTCATGCAGTCCGGAATATAAATTTCCGGTCATGCCTGATTGTCCCTTTTTTACCATAACCCGAAAACCGCATTCATGCATTACCATTAACCATGCCTTGTTTTTATTTGCGACTCTAAGAATAAATTGCCACTTTAAAAATCTTACCATAGATTTTATTTTTCTATTTCTGTTTAACGGATGTGCAAGGAATGGTTGAATTTGGTATTTATAAATTCCCGCCAATTGAATCAATTATTACTGATGATATCACTTGATTGCAGACCAAGACGGCCAACTTTTTCTTATTGTGCATTTTGAAGAATCACCTCTATCCTGTCAATTTGTTTTTGATAAGTATTGTCGCTGGCAAAAGCAATTCTTTTTTGCTGAAATGTTGAACTATTGAAATGACTCAAATTATATATAACCGATTTAAATAAAGAAGGCAATTGTAAATTATTTTCTCTTTCTTTTGTCATTTGCAATAGGTCAGAATCATTTTCGTAGGTGGTGACATTGTTTGAAATAATTACTTTACCTGTACTCAAAAACTCCATTATTTTATGATAGTTCGTACCCCTGCTTTGATCTTTTTTAATATCATAGCAAATGAGAAAGGCATCCATCCCATGAATGGCAGAAACAAGCATTTGCTGGGCAATTGCGCCATGCAATATTACATTGGCCTGCGCTTGTAAAGTAGTAATAAAACATTTTACCCCATCGTCTTCCACTCCTCCGATATTGGATTGATATTGTGTATAACTGCCAAAAAATTCAAATACAATTTCGGGATTTGAGGAAATAATATGAAGCAGAATATCACGATCAATATCGTTGCGTAATAAATTCCCTGAAAAACCAACATGCACAGGATTACCAGCCTGCTTATCCACGTTAACCGGAACAAGAAAAACTTCAGAAACTCCATGGTTGATAAAATATCCAGCCACAGGAAAGCCCGAATATTTTTGCAATATCTCCCGCGTAACGGCAAAAATAATATTACAACCTTTAGCAGCATTAATGGCCGTTTCATTCAGCGGCTCATCCACCGGGTGAAATATTTTGTACGCCTTCTCTCCAAAAAAATAAAAAGGGTAGTAATTACCTAAATCAAATGACCATATAATATCTATGGGCTCTGAAATTTGCTTTATTATTTTTTTCACATGCGATTTCATTAATGCATGGAACAATGGCATTGCATGAAACTTGATTTTTTGAGAAAACCAGAGTTCGTGTTTTACCAGCCATAAATTATCAGAAATCCCTGAAGGGATTACCTCCACCGATTTTTTTTTCCGAGCCCTTTTTTCTTCAGGCGGGTTTAAAAAATAAACTCTGTTCCCTCTTTTGGCAAGTTCGATAGCATAGTGATGTTTTGCCAAAAACATTTTGCCCCAGGACTGCGGGGAAATAAGTAAAATGGTTTTGTTATGGAGCGAAAACACTTTAACTGCCTGCTATTTTTTATAAAACTCCTTTATATTGTCGGAGACATATCTAATCATTTCTTCAGTTAATTCAGCATACATGGGGAGAGAAAGAATTTCCTTTTGTAATTGTGCTGATACCGGATAATCGGAAGTTTTATGATCTAAATATTTATAGGCCGGGAGAAACGGCAGGGGCGTTGGATAATGCAAAGAAGTCTCTATATTTTTATCACTTAAAAATTTCATCAGTTCATTGCGGCGTTGTGCACGGATCACATACAAATGATAGGTATGTTTTGTATTTGGCCGAACATGCGGCAAAACAATTTCTTCAATTCCTGATAGATAGTTATTGTACAAATCTGCATTTTCAGTTCTTTTTTCTGTCCATGTTTCTACGTATGGAAGTTTTGCAGAAAGAATAGCAGCCTGTATTCCGTCAAGCCTGCTGTTTATGCCTTCTACCTGATGTTGATGTTTTATCAGCGCGCCATGCCGCGCATATATTTTGCATTTTGTTGCGAGTTCGTCGTTATTGGTGATGATACATCCCGCATCTCCATAAGCTCCAAGATTTTTTCCGGGATAAAAACTGAATGAACCGGCGATTCCGAATAATCCTGCTTTTGTTGCTTTGTACTCTGAAAAATGTGATTGCGCGCAATCTTCAATCAAAAATAATTTGTGCCTTTCGCAAATAAATTTAATTTTTTCCATTTCACACATTTGCCCATGGAGATGCACTGCAATGATTGCTTTTGTTTTTTCAGTTATCTTATTTTCAATTTGACTTTCATCAATAGTGAAGAAACAGGGATGCACGTCTACAAATACGGGTTTTGCTCCGGCCTGGGTGATAGATTCGGAGCTTGATATCCAGCTATTCGCGGGGGTGATCACTTCATCGCCATTTCCAATACCAAGCATTTTCATGATGATATACAATGAATCTGTTCCGTTACCGCATCCGGTCACGTGCTTAACTCCATAAGCATTCGCGAATTGTTCTTCAAAATCCTTTACAAAATGACCGCCGATAAATGCGGACTCGGCAATGACATTGGCCATTGCCGAATCAATTTCATTTTTAATTGATAAATATTGCGCGTTTAAATCTGCAAATGGTACTCGCATACTATTAAAAAAATTTGTACGTTTTCTCGGGTATTAAATAAATTTTTTCTCCCTCAATAATTGTGTACGGTGGTTCGTAGCCTGGCATTGCCGTAGCACGAACTTTTTTAGCTATTTCTTTTGCGTCTGTTCCCAAATCAATTTGTTTCAGTTTATCAATATCTTTTCTAAAGTATAAATGCATACCCCGTTCAGGTATCATTTCTTCCTGAGGTTTTAGGGTGAATTTTTCATTTATAATATTTTCGATGTTCTCTTTAAATAAAATTATCGATTCATCAAATGTTTTATCATACAATTCTTTAACCAAAATATTTTTCTCAATGGGGAATCTTCTTTCAGCAATTATTTTCCCATTATCGATCCCGGCTTCCAATTGATGCAAAGTTGTGCCAAAATTTTTTGCGTCATTATATATGGCAAATGAAAATTGATTACACCCTCTGTATTCCGGTAGCGGCGCCATATGCAAATTAACTGCCAATATTTTTGCCTTTTTTATATGCGCTGGCTTTAAAATTAAATGATATTGAACCGAAATGATAAAATCTATTTCATGATCAGAAGAAATTAATTCATCTAACGAGGTGCCATAAAATATTTTATTTTCTTCGGCTAATTTTTTTATACTTAAATCATTTCCAAAACTGGTGGTCTCTTTGGAAAAGATAGCTACTACTTTACAGTTCAAGGATATTTGATTATCAATCAAAAATTCCAGGCACCTGTAACCAATTGGCTTTGACCCTAAAAAAGCAATTTTTTTTTCCACTCAGGATTAGATTTGTTCTAAAACTCAAAAATCCTACAAATTTTTATTTTTTGCAGCGGTATATATTTTGTCGATAATTTCCACTGTTTTTAATCCTTCGAAAGCGCTTGTCGAAATACTTGCATTATTGCTAAGTACGTCAATTAAGTTTTTATACACTTTATCATGATTACTCATCGACCCATAATAACTCCCATAATTATTCGGTTTATTGCCTTCAGTTAGATTTTCAATTTTATATCCATTGATGTTCTGATACTCTAGTTCATTCAGGTATTGACCGCCGATTTTTACTGTGCCTCTTTCTCCGAAAATTGTCAATGATCCTTCCATATTCCTTTCGAAGCTGTTCACGGTATAATTCAGGGTTCCGATAGCTCCGTTATGAAACTCTAAAATGACCACCCCGGTATCTTCAAATTCTATGGTGCCTTTATGCGCATAATTTGAAGTATAGGCTTCCACATTTTTTACATCCCCGATCATCCAATAAAGCAGATCGATGAAATGGCTAAACTGCGTATATAACGTTCCTCCATCAAGTTTTTTAGTTCCCCTCCAGGAATCGGCATAGTAATCCAAATTACGGTTCCAAAAACAACTTAACTGCACGCTATAAATTTTCCCTAATTTCCCTTCATCAATTATTTTCTTTACTGCTTCTACCGGTGGATTAAATCGATTTTGCTTTATGGCAAATAATCTTTTATTGGCGTGCTCGGCTGCTTTGATCATCTCACCACAGTCGTAAACACTTATAGCCATTGGTTTTTCGCACAATACATGAAACCCTGCATTTAATGCTTTGATGCTATGTTCTGCGTGAAGCCCGTTGGGGGAGCAAACAGAAACCACCTCAATTTCTTTTTCATTTGCTAAAAGTTCATCAACGCTATAATAAGATTTTGCATTATATTTTTTTGACAATTCATTTGCTTTTTGCTTTATAACATCGCAAACGGCAATTAATTTGCCCATATTATTAATATGTTCTGCATGGCGATGTGCAATTCTACCGCAACCAATTATTGCAAATTTCATCTTATTCATTCATTGAATTTTTTGATCGCATTACTAATAAATTTTAATGGTTTTAAAGCCGGATATTTATCAAAAAAAGGAATAAACGATCCATAAACGCTATGGGCAATGGCCGGACTGTCAATATATTCAATAAACTCTTCCTCAGTAAAATCTAATTTTTTTAAAACAAAAGGTTTATCAACGCGTAATAATTCTTCCGGATAAATAGGAGTTTTTAAGTCTTCAATTGCTTGTTCTTTTGATAATTGTTTTGAAAAAATAAGATTTGACAAATGAGCTTTTCGCTTATCCACTTTGAATTTTTCCGGCAGAATATATCCCTGATAAAATCTTGTAAAAACCGATTCATAGTGTTTGCCTCCATAATCTCTCCATCCAAATTCATTGGTAATGACCTCTTTAACTTTTTCCTTGTCGTATTCAATATAATTTAATGGCGAAATGTATTTTAACCGGTAAAAATGGTCAAAAAGATATTGACGAAATGGAGATATCAAAGGGTAGGTTTTCAAATCCCCATGCCCAAACATTTTATGAATATTGATCAGGTTATCCTGATTTTTATAAATCCAGGCATCAGGCAATAATCCTTCGGTTACCACATTTTGCCCGTCTATCACATAGCCGATATCATATTTTTTATTTACAATCTGCAATGTGTTTATAAAGCCGATATCCATTACCGCTTCGATGTCAATTACATTGGCCTTGAAAAAAGATTTTTGAATATCTTTATATTCGTTCCAATCTACCACAAAAGTGTATAAGTCAAATCCTGTTTTAGTAACTATGTTTTCTATATTTTTTACTGCGAGTTCAGAGTTCCAGCCGTTATCAAAGTGTACCAGTAATGGATTGAGTCCCCATTCGCGGGCTTTAAAAGCAAGGTAGGTACTATCTACACCACCGCTGATGCCCAATATACAATTGTATTTTTTGTTTTTCCCTTTCGCTTTGATCGCTGAAAGCAAAAGTTCAAGTTTTTGTCTTCCTTCATTTCCTTTGAATACAAAATTTTTTTCTTTATTAAGATATTGATAGTAATAATTGCAAATCCCCCTAACATCAAATTTAATATTTGGATCAGCAATATTATCCATAACTGATAACGAACATTGCTGATAACCCGGATCATTTTTACTCAAAATCATGCAACCATTTTATGTAACCTGTTCAAACAATTTTTCTTTCAATTCTTTTTGGGATGGATAACTAATTAGTACGGCACGGTGTGGTCTCTGAAATACAAAAAAGCTTCCAGCAGAAACAGCGGAAGCTCCATGTTTCACAGCAAGAGCAAAATCACTTACAGAAGACGCTCCGCCTATTGCAACAACGGGAATATTTACAGCCGAACTGATAAGTCTGATTAGTGAAGTATCATACCCGCCAAATGTTCCATCCTTCTCAATTGAATTTAACAATAATTCTCCTGCGCCGGCTTCTTGCATTTTTTTTGCATATTCTACAGGATCAACACCGGTGTTTTTTGAACCGTTGTTTGTATGCACTTTGTATTTGCCAAGGATATTTTTTTTTACATCAATTGAAACAACAATGCTCTGGCTGCCAATATATTTTGAGGCTTCGGATATTAGCTCCGGATCATAAAATGCTGACGTATTGAGAATCACCTTTTCAACACCAGCCGCAACGAGTGTTTTGATTTCTTCGAGCGTGGTAATACCCCCGCCATATCCCAATGGCATAAAAGCTTCAGAAGCTATTTCCTGAATTTGTTTTATATCCGGCGGTCTTTTTTCTGCTGTTGCCGATATATCAAGAACAACAATTTCATCAACTTCTTTTTCATTAAAAATTTTTACCGCGTTAATCGGATCGCCAACATATTTATGATCTTTAAATTGAATGGATTTTACCAATCCTCTTTTTTGAATAAGCAATGCCGGGATAACCCTGATGCGTTTCATTAATAATTATTCACAAAATTTTCTAAGAGTTTCATCCCGAATTTATGACTCTTTTCAGGATGAAACTGTACGCCCATAATATTATCGTGCTCAACTGCTGCTGCAAATTTGTACCCGTAACTTGCATACATCAGCACATCATCCGAATTTACCGGAGCCGGGTAGTATGAGTGAACAAAATAAAACCGCGGCTCTTCGTGCATATTTTTAAAAAGAAGAGAAGGTTTGTTTAGTTCAACATCGGTCCATCCCATGTGTGGAATTTTCATATTTTCAGTCATATGTTGTTGGTCGAATTTTTTTACATCGCCTTTTATCCACCCTAAACCCCGCTTCCTACCTTCTTCGCTTTTTTCCATAAGCAACTGACATCCCACACAAATGCCCAGCAATGGAATTTTTTCTTCCAATGCTTTTTTATTAAGAAATGATAATAATCCAGATTCATTTAATTTATTAGCGCAGGTATCAAATGCCCCAACACCTGGTAGAATTAATTTATCTGCAGCAAGAATATCCGATTCACTCGCAGAAATGAGTGCATCACAACCGACTTTTTTTAGCATATTTTTTATCGAAGCAAGATTACCAACGCCATAGTCAACGATCGTAAGCATTAAATATTTAAATATTTTTTCCTGAAAGCTTCAAATTTGTCTGAACGGATATATCCATTGTAGGCAATCTTGTTATTAAATGGTTTACATTTTTCTTCATCAAGATCTTTAATTTTCACGGCAGGAATTCCACCAATAACACAATGTCCTTCAACAAAGGATCTTGTAACCACCGCGCCCGCCGCAACAATAGTCCAATCGCCCAACTCAACTCCGGGCATAATCTTTGCGCCCGCTCCTATCCAACCATATTTACCAATTTTTACCTGTGCCGGGACATGTTTACGAGTATCGTATAAATCATGGTTGGCGCTAACTATAATTACATTAGGTGCAATCTGCGTGTAATCCCCAATAATAATTCCACCCTTGCCTTGTATATAACATCCTTTCATAATTCCCGGATACGTATCAACCCCCACAAGAATATTTTCCACATCATAGACCTGACTTGTCCAATGCACAGGCCAATATGCCCTTTTATTACCGCCCCAATTCAATATTTTTTGTTTGAACCAGAATTCAAAATTTATTCTATTTTGGTAATCGGTCGTTTGTCTGATAAACCTGAAATACGGAAGTTTTGTCAGGATCACAACGGGGATTCGCAACGGATTTTTTAAAAGATATTTTAATTTTGCGTTCACTTATACAATTGCAATTGCTGAGAATTTATTTTTGATTTATTAAAGTTCAGTCTCAGCAAATTTGCGAAATATTGCCCCGTCAATTTTTTTCTTTGTGTTGAAATTATTTTTTTGATTAGCGATTTCTCCAATGGACAATTTTCATCTTTAAGATATTTTGCTCTGATCTGTTCATAAGATAAAACGAACTTAAAATAATCATTTATTTCCTGCGCGTCATGCTCGCGGTACCAGACGATTCCACCAGGCATTAAAACAACATTATGTTGTTGAGCCAAGCGATGCCACATTTCAAAATCTCCTGCCATCCTGATTGGAGAAAAACCACCCGACTCTTCAAATATTTCCCGTTTAATTATAGAAGATAAAGGAGCTTTATGAAACAATCCGGGTCCAAAATAATTGTATTCGTATGCCTCACGCGGCGTTAATTCAAACGGAAACGGTTTCTTTACATATTGTTCAAGAGAGCACAAACCCCAACCTGCATTTGGAAATTTCTCCATCATTTGAATTAATAATTCTAAACCTGCCGGATAAATATAATCGTCTGCATCAACGTATTTTAAATATTTACCTTTTGCATAAGATGCAGCTTGATTACGATTAGGATAATCTCCAAGGTTTTTTTCATTCATGTAAATACGAACGCGCGAGTCATTTTGTTCATATTTTTTTGCAACTGCAAGCGTATTGTCCGATGAACGGTCGTCAACAATAATTAATTCAAAATTTTTATAGGATGATTTCAAAACACTTTCAATTGCTTCGGCAACATATTTTTCTCGGTTATAAGCCGTCATTAAAACACTAACGAAGGGCTGTTCGGGCAAATACAGTCGGGTTTGGACATCATTCATTTCTTAAAGTTCTATTTTTAATTTTTTTTATAAAACAATTACATAGCGTTAAGTATATCATATATTCTTTTTCCGATTACCTGCCAATCATAATTCTCGGCAATCACCAAACGACCCCCATGGCTTAAATTAATGCGATATTCTTTATTCCTCAATAAGTTCATCATTATGGAAACAAATTCTTCTGGATCATCTGCAATGCAAATATTTTCTTTGTCACTATAATTAATTCCTTCTGCACCCTTTTTTGTCGAAACTACTGGTACACCCATACTCATTGCTTCTAAAATTTTTATCCGTATTCCACTTCCACTTAGAAGCGGAACAATTACAATAGCCGCTTGATTATAATAACGCCAAACCGAATCCACTCGCCCTGCGAAATTTACAGTGTTATCTTTTTGCAAATGGATTAATGAATTATCGACAATGCCGCTACCTATTACTGTCAAAACAAGTTCTGGCATCTGTTTTAAAACTTTGAGCCAACAGTTTTCATAAAACCATAACAGTCCTTCATAATTTGGTTGGTAATCTAAGGATCCGCAGAATAAAATGCTTTTAGGATTATCCTGATTAATTCCATCTGTTGCTATGTCTTTTTCTAATGATATTCCTGTTTGTACGACTTTTAGATTTAGCCTGCCATTATTTAGTTCAGAAAGGCGTGAGGCATCATTATCACTTACTGCGATAACGCAATCGGTATTCTTATACAAAAGTTTCTCAGTTTCTAAAATTTTTTGAAACGATTTTAAAGGAATACGCCCCGCTTTAAAATCCTTATGGGCCATGTCTGAATCCACATTGTGATTTTGATAAATTAATTTGGTTTCAGGGGATTTTTTTTTCATAAGGTCGTAAATCAAAGTATCTGATAACATTTCTATCATTAAAAAGTCAAATTTTTCTTTCAGCAACCAAGGCAAAATTCCCATATAGTGTAAATAGCTAGACGATACTGATTCCATAATTCTTTTTCTTTGCCATCTATACCGAAGTGCGTCACGAAGTTTTGCAGGTAAAATCCGAAAAATATCTTTCGGCTCTTTATAAATTTCAGCCATTGTATAAACCTTAACCGAATTAAAAGAATACTTATTGTCACTAAAAACTTTGTTGAAAGATAATTTATCCTGGAACATTAAAACAGTAACATCAAAATATTTATCCATACAAACAATCATGTTAAAGCATGTTTGCATGCCCCCATTTTGAGGCGGATAAATATTATAAAAGGGAAGTAATAAAAGAAGTTTCTTTCTCAATCTTTGCAAATGAAAATACCAAAATGATTAACACTTTTCAAGCCACAAATTGTAGCCGGTTTTTTTGTAACTTAATGGCATACCTTTAAATAAGTTTGGATTGTATTTATAAAGAAAATCTGAAAAAAAGATAATCTTAAATTCATTGTTAAACATAAGGAATGATCTTATTAAATAATCTTCGTTCCAACTCCGCCCAGAAAGAATCCACTCCTTTGGATATTCAAACGGGAAAAAAATATCATGAATATGAATTTTGACGCCCTTTTTCAATCTTGGCAGAACTTCGAATAAAAGATGATTCAAATCACTACCAGCTTTCGATATATGAGACGAATCGATAAATAATATATCATTTTCGTTTAGTGTTTCGAAAATTGAAAAAGGAATATCTTGTACTTTATTTACAAAAATTTTTGTGTTTTCCTTGTCCTTCTCAGTAATCAATGAAAATAATCTTTCAGGATTGGGTTCAATAAAAATTAACTCCATATTTTTTAATGATAAATCTCTAGTATCAAGCATTAGGGCAGAAGTATACCCGGAACCAACTTCGATAATTTTACCCGGTTTAAAGTATCTGAGAAAAATGTATAAAATGATAGCATCGCCGTGTTCATAAAAACCATTCGTATAATAAAATCTTAATTTGTCTTTTTTATTATCTGAGAAAGGGATTTCCGAATAGTATTGTTCTGATTGATTTAAAAGAAAGATTTGTTCGTTAATATTCATATTAATTCCCCTTAGGCAATCAGGATCAAAATCTTTCCAAATTAGAGCCTCATATTCACGCACAAAATCCGGATCATTAATCGGGGAATAATAACTGCCTGGGTCAAACTCATTTAATTTCTCATACCTTGAAATTTGTTTGTATAAGGCTCGTATATAAGGCAACTTGTTCAGAAAATAGATTAATTTTTTTTTCATATGGAATGTCGTAATGAAAAATGAATTTGAAGGCCTGTTAAGGTGATAGAATTTTCTATAGTGAAATTCAGGATGAGAATTTATTTAAAAGTTCTTCCAACGCCTTTTTATCACCACAATAAAACTTGGGATAGTTATGAAGAAAAGTATCAAAAACTTTTAAGGGTGTTTTTTTGGAATCATATGTTTTTATCAACTCAGTTAATTTCTCCCTTAATTCAGATTCGCTATTATAAACCTTAAAACATTCCGGCAAGATTCCCGGTCCCCCAGAGACAGGATGTTCATCAAGCCGCCAAGCCATGGGCCAACTACTATCGGGAGTAAATACATAAGCGCCACACGCCAGACATTCCGCAATGGGGAGACCAAATGTTTCTGTGGAGCCAAGAAAAAAAATGGCCGCTTTTTTATACAGTCTTCGGATTTCGTCCAATTCATATGTCCCTTCCAGCACAATCGTTTTTATTCCCAATCCTTTTAACACATTTAATTGCTGATCCTTGTAGGATTCAAAACCCTGCTGCGCGAAATCAACTATTGCAATAAATTCTTCCTTAGGTATAGGCCCTAAACCAGCGTGTTCCAGATTTAAGCCAATAACCGCTCGATTCCTAATCTTATGCTGAAGTCTCTCTTCGATAACTTCAGATACAAATAAGTTGAAATCATAACGTTCATCTCCCTTATCCGACATACTCATTAACCTTTGCCTGTGTCCGGGAGCCACATCGATCGAACCATCGTTATAGCTACCTATTTTTTTGTTTGATTTTTTACGCAACTGTTCTATCGCCAAGTAATTATTCCATAGGGAGTTGGGTAGGCATTCAGAAACGACGATGAGGTCAAAGTCAGCAAGTTTCTTTAGCAATCTTTTGTCCCGTTGGTAATATCTAAGTTTGTTGTAAATTCTATAATGAAGACTGTTCGACCAATGTGCGGGCTTTTCGTTCATAGGAAGCATTCGCATCAGGAAAGGAATTGCGTCATAGAAAATCTCGCTTGAAATTTCTAGCTGATACAACAAATCAGCAAGTCCGATAGAAATAACATTAGGGAAACAGCCGTTTGGTCTGGAGAGTATAGCGACTTTCAACATGAACTAGTTGATTTATTGGATTTATAAAGGTCAGTAGCATTTTTTAGTGCCGTTAAAAATTGATGCCCGTACTGCCTGTCAGGTTCAAGATAATTTCCTTCAGCCCATTCGTTCCAGGATTTCAGTAATACAATTTTTTCCTGGGGCGATTTATTCTCTGTTGCGTCAAACGCTTTTAAACATAATTTTTGAAAAAGTTCAGGAGTGGTATTTTCAAAAAGCCAACCGTCCGCTCCGCTTCGTGGCGTGTTGTCCCAGCCAGAATAAATCATTGGATATTCGTGATCAGCGATTTTATGATCAGGATATCGATCTACATAGTTTTTGTAAGACAGAATCTTGGGAATGCCGAAATATCTTTTTTTTATATCGTGAATATCCCTTTTCAAAATTCGGTGAGTTACTTTATTCAAATTACTTGCATCAGCTATTTTATGCAATAACGGACCTAATTCCACAGATGCCTTGTATCCATGAGCAACCGGGTCCCAGTCTGACGGCATTTGCATACCTACAAAATGAAATCCGTTGAGGTTTTCTTTGACTGCAAGATCTTGCCATAGTGATGTAAATTCCAAAGGATCCGGAATATCCATCGGACGAAAAATAAAAACGAGTTTTTTTCCCGCTACTTCAATATATCTATTATCATGAAAAGCTTCGAGGAGCGCATAGAAATGATCAGTATAATCCCTTTTCCCAGGATAGGTTTGTTCTATCAATATTTTTTTATTTGATAACCCATGCCATGTTCCGCTCCATGTTTGGTTTGCCCATGATATACAAAAAGGGAAGTCCGGCTTACCAGATTTTATCATTTCTGCGAAAGGTCTTTCAATCATCCTTCTGCCGGCAAACCAATAGTGCCAGTAACAAAATCCATAAATCCCATATTCGCACGCAAGTTTCGCTTGGGCTTCTCTGGATTCAGAAACGCGCAAATCATAAAAGCCTAAATCGGCGGGCAGGTGTGGTTGAAAATGATCTTTATATAAAGGTCTTGCTTTAACAACATTTGTCCACTCAGTAAAACCCTTACCCCACCACTCATCGTTTTCCGGTGTGGGATGAAATTGTGGAAGATAAAGTGCAATAGATTTTATTTTGTTCATTGCTTTTCTATCACAAATATTCCCGCAGTGCTTTATAAGTTTCTTCTAAAAATGCATTGCCCCACTTCAATGAAGGCTCCAGGTGATTTCCTTCTGCCCATTCATTCCATGCATTAATGAAAATGAAATTTTCATCCGCTGAATATGGCTTAAAATTTTTTGCAACATTGTAAAGCCACTTGCCATACAATTCAGGATTTGCATTCTGAAATATTATGGCGTTTCCCTGCTGACGGCGCGAATAATTATCCCAGGATGGCATCACACAAGGAAATCTTTTGTAAGAAGTGGATTGATCGGAATAAAAATCTTCAGAAAACTTTTTATAATCAATGACAAGGTGCGGAAAACTGTACGGTCTTCTTTTGAATAATTTGCGGTACAACCTTCCTGCGTAATGGCTATTATATATTTTATTCAGCATTTTTTCCGCAACATTTTGCGGAATCAAATGCTTATAAAGATTTCTCCAGTCAGGTTGAAATTGCATGGACGCATCAAAGCCAATTGATGAAGGAATAGTATTCCAATCGGTAGCTTCAACGCGAATTAAATAGAGATCCTTGAGCCCACACTGTTTAGCTGTTTCGCGCCATAGGAATGCCGTTCTTTCTGCATCAT
>Ga0070731_10003681_pt1 | contig 13670 bp, 20 predicted proteins | sample Coa_R1_2_FD_66448 | JGI IMG/M metagenome (GOLD analysis project Ga0070731, IMG submission 66448) | Surface soil microbial communities from Centralia Pennsylvania, which are recovering from an underground coalmine fire - Coalmine... | ecosystem: Environmental > Terrestrial > Soil > Unclassified ... | reverse complement strand
ATCCACCACTTTTGAGGTGTATGGCAAAACTTCGCTTAGCCATGCCCGTGAGTCCCCGTATTGATTGAATTGAAATGCCGTCCCTGCCAATGGAAATTTCGCCTGGTCTGCCGTCATGCCGGTGAGGCGTTGTCCTTGTCTTACTGAAGCCGGCAGATCTTCTCCCTGCATTTTTTGCAGCAAAGGTTTGTAATCAAACAGATCCAGTTGTGAAGGGGCACCGTTTTGAAATAAATAAATAATGCGTTTTGCACGGGGCGCAAAATGGGGCAATCCTACAACCGCAGATTCTTCGGCTGTGCCTTTAAACAGATCCGGAATAAGCAGTGAACCCAAAGCTACACTTCCCAGTCCAAGACTCATTCTTGACAAAAACCTTCGCCGGTTGATATTCAGGCTGTGCTCAATAATTTCTCTTTCCATCTTATTAAATTAGGTCTTTGTAATGGTTTCTTCCAAATTGTAAATGATGTTGATCACCCGGATGAGCGAAGCAGTATTGTTGATGTCCATGTTTTTGCCGAGTACATGTTCGCCCGCCTGCCTTGTTTTTTCTGCGCTCATTTGGTTATGAGAGAACACCCCGAGTTGATCGTTATAATAATCCTGCAATGTTTTCAATTCATTGGCGGCGGGTTTGCGGCAAACGATCAGGCGGAAAGCTTTGATGATCTTATCGGCGGTTGCGGTTTGTTCATTAGATAATCTTTCTGCCAGCACGCGTGATGCTTCCAGTACTGTTGGATCGTTCATCATGATCAGAGCCTGTAATGGCGTGTTGGTTTTTAATCTTCTTACTTCACACTGATCCCGGTTGCTGGCATCAAACATCACCATAGAAGGTGGTGGAACCGTGAGCTTGATAAAAGTATACATTCCGCGACGGTAAAGAGAATCACCATGATCCTGGATATAAGTCGCCAGCACCCCGCGACCGGAGGTGGCGCTTTCCCAAAGTCCCTGTGGCTGGTAAGGCTTGACACTCGGCCCTCCGATCGTTTTTACCAATAAACCGCTGCTGGATAAAACAAGGTCTCTGATAAATTCCGCCTGAAGCCTGTTTCTGGGGCCTCTTGACAGGTAGGTATTTTCCGGATCCTTGCTCAATTTTTCGGGAGGGATCCTTGCAGACTGCCGGTATGTTGCCGACATGACGATTTGTTTCACCAGACGTTTTATGTCCCAACCATGTTCCATAAAGTCTGCAGCAAGCCAATCGAGCAATGCCGGATGTGTTGGCAATTCACCCTGCATACCAAAGTCACCTGAGCTTTTTACAATGCCTTTGCCAAATATTTCCTGCCATATTTGATTGACAAAAACCCTTGCAGTCAATGGGTTGTTCCGGCTCACCGTCCATTTGGCCAGGCCAAGCCTGTTGCGCGGATATTGGGTCGTATCAAAATTCATCACCGCAGGTAACCCGCTTGGCTGTACTTCAACTCCCGGTGCATCATAACGGCCCCTGTTGAGCACATATGTTTTTCGCAATGTGTCACGTTCACCCATAACGGACACCAGTAAAGTTGCCGTATCCTTTTTACGAATGAATGATAAAATATCTTTTCTGTCATTGCTATCAATTTTTAAAATCGGCATTTTAGCGGGTTTCGATACGCTCACATCTCCTTCATATCCTATTTCTTTAGTGTTATTAAAGAAAGCCAGCAAGCTGTAATAATCTTTTTGCTTGAATGGATCATATTTGTGGTCATGACATTGAGCACATTCGATCGTTACTCCAAGTATCCCTTTCCCATACGTCTTTGTTTTATCGATGAGGTATTCTATTCGATATTCTTCAGGAACGACTCCTCCTTCTTCTGTGTACTTATGATTGCGAAAAAATGCGGTCGCCAGTATTTGCTCTTTCGTTGCATTGGGCAACATATCACCCGCAATCTGCCAGGTAATAAACTGATCGTAAGGTAAATTTTCATTGAATGCATGTATTACCCAATCACGCCAAGGCCACTGTGTCCGGATATTATCATCCTGGTAACCGTAGCTGTCTGCATAGCGTGCAACATCCAACCAATGCAGCGCCATCTTTTCGCCGTACTGTGGTGTTTGAAACAGCTCATCGACAATTTTTTCATAGGCATTTTCGCTGTTGTCTGCTAAAAATTTATCCATCATGTCGAGTGAAGGAGGTAAGCCGGTAATGTCAAGACTAACTCTTTTGAGCAAGCGTTCTTTATCAGCCTGTTGGTTGGGGGAGAGGCCTTCCCTTTCCATGCTGTGAAGAATAAAATAATCTATTTCATTTTTTGGCCAGGTTTTATCAGCCACTTCAGGAAGAGCCGTTTTTGCAGGAACAACAAATGCCCAATGCTTTTCATATTTTCCACCCTGGGCGATCCATTTCTCAAACAATTTTTTTTCATGATCATTCAGCATGCCCAGATGCGCGTCAGGCGGAGGCATTATATATGTCATGTCAGAAGAACTTATTCGCTTCCACAGTTCGGACTGCCCTGGTTTGCCCGGTACGATCGCATAAGCCCCCTTGGTTTCTTTAAGCGCTGCAAACGCACTATCGCCAATGTCTAACCGAAGATGGGCCTGACGTTTATTCGCGTCAGGTCCATGACATTTAAAACATTTATCAGAAAGAATCGGCCTGATATTGAAATTGTAACTGACCACATCGGGGAGTGAGTCAGCGGAGTCTTTTTTATCACCATGGAGGCACGATGCAACAAAAAATAATGCTCCCGCTATGATGAGTGCTATGGCAAATGTTTTGGCTCCCATTATTAAATATAAAAAAGGTTCAGTAGCAGTACCCCCAAGTTAGCAAATAAATCCTGTTGTTTTCGGAAACTTGTGCATATTATGCAGGAAGGGCGGGTGAATGATGCATGGTAATTGCCCAATCTCACACAATATTTGCTGCCAAACAAAAAAAAATTGCCGGCGAAAAAACAAACAGGTCTCTCAACAGATATATGGTTGGGTTCACTTTTTTTTAAATTGATCAGGCAACCGGTGATTATTTGCTTTTAAAATGTCTGTGTTTTATTAATTTGCATTCTATATCATACCAATGAATAACAGGTTCATCAAAAAGACAGCAATTATAACGGGCGCAGCCATGGGCATCGGAAAAGCGGTTGCCCGGCGCCTTGGCGAAGAGGGCGCCACGCTGGCATTGCTTGATATCAATGAACAGGAATTGAACAACACCATCGATGAATTTAAAAAAATCGGAATCGGGGCAAAGTGTTATGTGACGAATGTGAGCAGCGAAAGCGACGTAAAACAAACATTTTCTGCCATCGAAAAAGAATGGAAGCAGGTGGATATTCTGGTGCACGCTGCAGGCATTGTGGGTCCGTCCAGTACTAAAATTACCCATTATAGCGCCGAAGATTTTGATACCGTCTCTTCGGTGAACCTGAAAGGAACTTTTCTTGTGGCAAAATATACTTTGCTGTCGATGGAGAAAATAGGAAAGGGTCGCATTCTGCTCATTGCTTCCATTGCAGGAAAGGAAGGCAATCCGGGAATGGTAGGTTACTCAGCTACCAAGGCAGGCGTTATCGGGTTGGTAAAAGGCATTGCTAAAGAGTTTGCAACGACAAATATCAGCATTAACGGTCTTGCACCCGCAGTCATTCAAACGCCGATGAATCAGAACACTTCGCCTGAGCAATTAAAATATATGCTGGCAAAAATTCCCATGCAACGTATCGGCAATGTGGAGGAAGTAGCGGCCATGTCCTGTTTTATCGTCTCTGATGAAAACAGTTTTTCCACCGGGTTTATTTTTGACATCTCCGGAGGGAGGGCCACGTATTAGTAGCAAAAATGGCCATTTAAGACAGGAAATCAGTGTGCCCGGATACATCCTTTCCTATTTTTTAAGTGCGGTGATTAAAGATCGCACTGTCACCCGGTGGAGGCCGGCCTACTGTTCGGTCTGGCTATGTTGTTTAATCATATGCATGGAAAAATTAATTACTTTGCAAGAAACCCCCATTTAATTTTATGCAAAATTCTTCATCCACTTTTTTTGCCCCTCAGCTTTACATTAACGATTGTGCAGCTGCCATTGAATTTTATAAAAAGGCTTTCGGTGTAATGGAATTGAATCGTTGGAGTAATGATGACGGAAGTGTTCACGTTGCTGAGTTGTCCTGGGCCGGATGTCTTTTTCATATTCACGAGCCAACCGAGCATTCTGTCCGGCAAAATCAGAACAGCCCTGAAAACCTAGGCGGTATTACTACACTCTTGGGCGTTTTTGTTGACGATCCGCATGCAGTGGTTAAACGTGCTGTGGAAGCAGGTGCCCATGAAACAAGTCCGGTGACAGATTATGAGTATCATTACAGGCAGGGAACGGTAACCGATCCTTTCGGACATCAATGGTTGATTGAGAAAAAGATTTGAACGCCAGATTAATCCTGCGGAGACCTTAAACAATTCTACCCGGGAGAGACTAAAATTTATTCCGTGTTTGCAGGCGGTATCCAGATGATAACCGAACCATCATGCTGCAATTCATAATGAATGTCTTTTGGAACATGTATCGGGTGCAGTGTCAGCGATTGATCGCTGATATTATTATAACCACTTTTCTTCAAAACTTTTACAACCTGCGTCTTCACATTCTGCATGTCTTCATCGGGATCTGCGTTATAATAAATTTTAATGAAAATTGTTTTGTCTGTAAATGCAACAAGAAAATCCGTGATATTATCCGTTGTGGCATTCCTGGGAATGGTGCCATATTTTGACACAAAAGCCTTGCCGGCAATACTGCTGGTGTTTGCTTCAACTTTGGTATTGTCAGCAGCAGCAATTTTTGCTTTTTTAGCAGTTGGTGCGACATCATCGTCGCCATTATTTAGGATGGTACTATCTTTTGAAACTGATTTTTTCCTTGCCAGCTTAACCGGAGTTTTTATTTTGGTATTGTCAGGAACACTTTGAACAGCAGGCATTTTACTGGCAGAACTATCTCCCGCAGAACCTACGCTTTTCGAAGAGCCGTTTGCAGTGGCTAATCCGGATGAATCTCCAGCAGCTCCTTTTTTTCCACCCGCACCATTACCTGACGCCGCGCTGTCCTGCAATTGAATGGCTTTGGTGTCCGTGTCCCTGCAGGAAAACAGGAGAAAGCTTGCTGCCAAAAGCACTGGATAAAAAAGTCTCATGTTCATTGCCTTAATGATTTGCAGCATTAATATACTGCGTATTTGTCAAAAAAGAAGTAAACGCTTATTGTGCCATTTTATTTCAGAAAAACTTTTATGAAACCAAAAGGTTTCATATTTTTGTGAAACCAAAAGGTTGCATTTATGAAGCGAGACGTTTTCCGGGGGATTGCCGACCCCACAAGAAGAGCCATCCTGCACATGATTTCCACAGCGCCACTGAACATTAATTCCGTGTCGGAGCATTTTGAGGTTAGCCGTGCGGCCATTTACAAGCACATAAAAATCTTAACGGAATGCGGTTTGATCGTTGTCTCTCAAAAAGGCCGTGAACGTTACTGCGAGGCACAGTTGCAAAAATTGGAAGAAATATCAGACTGGGTTGAGCAATACCGGGAATTATGGAATAAGCGCCTGGATTTTTTGGAAACGTATTTACAAAGATTACAATCAAAAAAGAAAAGACATGACAAACGAAAAACAAATCGTTAGCCCGACGGCAAACCGGAGGTTAACCATTACCCGTCTGGTCAACGCACGGGTAGAACAGGTCTGGGAAGTTTGGACAAATCCCGATCACATCAAAAAATGATAGGGTCCGGACGGTTTCACGAATACCATCCTTACCACGGATGTAAAAAATTGAGGTCTTTGGGATTTTATCATGCAGCGTCCTGGAGGAACGGACTATAAAAACAAAAATATTTTTGTAGGGATGGTGAAACCGGAAAAAATAATGTACGATCACCTGAACGATACTAAACACCATACCACCATCTCTTTTCAGGAACAAGGCAATAAGACTTTGCTGACCATGACGATGACCTTTGAAACAACAGCAGGCTGGAAGCTTATCCTGCAATAAATGGAATAAATTCATCACCATCTAAATAATAATAACATGGAAACACTGCAACGAAAAGAAGTGAGGATCACGCGCATATTTAACGCATCACGGGAACTTGTTTTTAGTGCATGGACGGATCCAAAACATCTTGCCAAATGGTGGGGACCTGCCGGCTTTACAAATCCGGTTTGCGTGGCTGATGTAAGACCCGGTGGCAAAATTTATATTGAAATGACCGGTCCCGATGGGACGGTATATCCCATGAAAGGAATGTTCAAAGAAATCATTAAGCCGGAAAAAATAGTTTTTATCAGTGGTGCGTTGGATAAAAAAGGCAACAACATTTTTGAAGTGCTCAACACGGTGACTTTTGCGGATGAAAACGGAAAGACAAAATTAACCCTGCATGCGCTCGTCGAAAATATCAGCATGGAAGCAAGACCATATATCGACGGAATGGACCAGGGCTGGAATCAAAGTATTGACAGACTTGCTGCATTCCTGACCGGGGAGATGGTATAGTAGCTGGCCATTCCGATCGTTTCTTTGCGGACAATTGTTGGTTGCATTAGAAGACCCGCAATGTCCTGCTGTTGAATGACTGGTCAACAATCAGGTTGCATGGGCATTGAAAATATCGCATTTAATTGCGCTAATGTAAAAATGATCAGGCCAAGCTGCATGATTTAGTGCCTTACCTGTAACCACGCACCGATGTTTTATGAATATCCTGCAGCCGGGAGCCGGAATAACCCAACCTTTAATATATTTATCTTCAAAAAAGATGAGTGTTAACAAGAAAGGAAGGCGTCATTTTATCTCCACGACAAGTAAAGCGGCGTGCGCAGCCACCCTGTTAAGTCTCCCGGTAAACTGCCTTGGAAAAAACATTTCGATCATAAAAAAAGAATACAGGGTGCAGGACGTGATCGATATTATTTTGAAAGAAGTTCCCGGGGCACCTTTTACACAAACCGTTGATACGATCAAAAGCGGTAGCCTATCGAATAATGTTTCTGGAATTGTGACAACGATGTTTGCGACGGTAAGTGTAATTGAAGAAGCTGCCAAATGGAATGCCAATTTTATCATTGCGCATGAACCCACTTTTTATAATCATCAAGATGATGTCAATTTTGTTCCCGGAAACGAAGTAGTAAAACAAAAGCAGGCACTTTTGCAAAAACACAACATGACCGTGTGGCGATTTCATGACGGTTGGCATGCCTACAAACCTGATGGAATCCTTCACGGCGTTTTAAAAAAAATCAACTGGCTGCAATATGAGAAGCCCGAAAAACCGGTAATTACAATTCCCGCAATGAGTTTCCAGCAAGTTATTGAACTCTTGAAATCTTCCCTGGGCATTGAACATTTGCGCGTAATCGGAAATAGGCACCAACAGTGCGAACGGATCGCAATCATTCCCGGCGCTGCTGGCGGAGAAATGCAAATCGGTATTGTTGAAAAACAAAAGCCGGACGTCCTAATAGTTGGGGAATTGCGAGAGTGGGAAACGGCCGAATACATTCGCGACGGGCAATTGCTTGGGGCAAAAACCGCATTGATCGCGCTGGGGCATTCGCAAAGCGAAGAGCCGGGAATGGAATGGCTGGCTGACTGGCTGCGTCCAAGAGTTCCGGAACTAAAAATTATGCATATTGCATCAGGAAATTCATTTAGTTGGGCATAATTAAAAGAGGCTTGATAAATTTATGGATGATGAGCAGGGATTAATTGATCACACGAGGCATAAAAAATTTTACGGGCTGGATCACCTTCGGGCATTGGCCATTATACTGGTGTTGCTTTTTCATTACCAGATATTTGATCATCATACCCCATGGATTGAAAAAGCCGGGAAGTTCGGATGGACGGGTGTTGATTTATTTTTCGTGTTGAGTGGATATTTAATCGCATCGCAACTTTTTGCTGCCATGGCAAAAGGAAAACAGATTTCTTTTCCTGATTTTTTTATAAAAAGATTTTTCAGAATTATCCCCGCCTATCTTGTTGTCGTTGCCGTTTATTTTTGTATCCAACCTTTCCGTGAAAGAGAAGGTCTTTCGCCGCTCTGGCGGTTTCTCACCTTCACTCAAAATTTTCATCTCGACCTAAGGGTATACGGGACTTTTTCTCATTCATGGTCGCTCTGCATAGAAGAACAATTTTATCTTTTGCTTCCGCTGATATTGATCACCCTTGTTTATTTGAAAAAAACATCGCAAGGATATATTATCCTCATCGTTTTATTTCTCGCAGGTTTTGCTTGTCGGGTGTTTACCTGGTATCATTATCTTGTACCGCTGGAGGGAACCGATGATTATTGGATTGCGTGGAATGAACTCATTTATTATCCCACCTACAACAGGCTGGATGGGCTCCTGACAGGAGTTGCGATTGCTGCATTGTTTCAATTCAAACCAAAAATAAAGGCGTGGATCACCGATCGGGCTAATTGGTTTTTGTTAGCAGGTGTCGGGCTTTTATCCTGTTCATATTTTGTTTGCATTCACGAACACGATTTCATCGCGTCTGTTTTTGGATTTCCGTTGGTTTCCGTTTCGTACGGATTTATCGTTACTGCGGCGATCAGCCCGCATACCTTCCTGTATAGACTGCGCTCGAAAATCACCACAAACCTCGCCACTTTGTCCTACTCAATTTATCTGACCCACAAAGGAGTGATACATGTTGCTCAACAACTCCTCATGAAAACGGGAATTGCAGGAGAAAGCACCCTGATGTTTATTCTCTGTATAACTGTTGCAATTTTGGCAGCCTGGTTAATGAACCGCATCGTTGAAAAACCATTTTTAAAACTGCGTGAAGTCATTTTGAAGCGAAATCGTAACCAGGAAGTTAGTCACCATCCGTGACTGCCGGATAAAGCGCTATTTAACCACGGCAATGGCCATTCCGTCATAATCCTTGCTGCCAACGGTTGCGATAATCGTAGCCGTTACCTGGTTATTTTCAGATAACATTTTATTAAAACGCCGCGCGCCTTTTACATTCTCATCATTACTGGTTTCATCCAAAATTTTCCCTTCCCTGATTACATTGTCACAAATAATAAGTGTTCCGGGATGTGATAACGATAATGCATAGTTGAAATATTCAGTATAGGGAGGTTTATCAGCATCTATAAAAACCATATCAAATGGTTTTTCTTTTTCGGCGATCATGGTTTCCAGGATGGTGGATGCCTTTCCAATTTTTATTTCTACTCTATCGCTCAATCCCGCATTGTCAATATTTCTTTGAGCGACTTGCGCGTGGTGCCTATCCAATTCAAGGGAAATGAGTTTCCCGTTTTCCGCCAGGGCTCTTGCCATCCAGATCGTGCTGTAACCGCCCAGGGTTCCTAATTCCAGGATACGACTGGCTCGGCAAAGCGAAACCATCACCTGCAGAAACTTTCCCTGGTTTGCCGATACGCTGATTTGCGGAATACCGCCTTCGGTAATAGATTGGATGGTTTCCGCCAAACATGAATCTTCCGGTGCAAGCAAATCGTTAATATACTGATCAACTTGTTCAAATAATGTGTTATCCATAAAAAAAATTCAGAAGGACAAAATTAAGCAAATCGTGGTTTTCTGTATTTTTTTCTTTATAAGACTAACATCGATGAACAACCGAAGATACAATGTGGAATAATTTACACAATGCAAAAAAAAGCTAAATAATTATGGCACAGTAGTTGATTCAATGAATTTATTCCCTTCTCTAATTCGTGGCATATAGATACTCAGTGATTCATTTTTTAATTTTTTAAATATTGTTTTATGAAAGCCTCTGCATTTAGCATAGCGGTATTAATTGTTATCGGAGCATTGCTATTTTCATTTAGAAATATTCAAACAGGCTCAATAAAAGGAATTGTTTCACCTGCAGATGGAGCTGTGCGTGCGTGGGCTGAAACTTTATCAGATACATTGAAAGCTGATATCGTTAACGGGGCGTATGAAATAACAAACGTAAAACCGGGTGTGTACCGGGTTATTATTGAAGCGAAACCACCATACAGAAATGCCGCTAAAGAAAATGTAACCGTCGTTGACGGCCATGCTACCGATGCGGGTGAAATTAAATTGGAAAAATGAGTTATGGTTTGTTGGGAACGGAGATTCCAATATACAAAGCAGCATCAAAAGTGCTGCTTTTGTATTTTATCATGGCAGAAATTTATGGTTTAAAATTCCCTTTGAATTCTTTTTTGAATTCTAAAAAATCGGGTATGGAAACGTGCGCCACATAAGGGTTATCAGGATGGTGATATATATATTCCTGGTGATAATCTTCCGCCGGATAAAATTTGGTGAAAGGAACAACTTCAGTAACAATTTTATTGTTATACTTTTTTGAATCGGTTAATTTTTTTATTTCTTGTTCTATAATTTCTTTTTCTTTGGGAGTGCGGTAAAAGGCAATTGACCGATACTGCGTACCGGCATCATTACCCTGGCGATTTAATTGTGTTGGGTCCATGCTGGCAAAAAATGCCTGCACCAGCGTTTGATAAGAAATTCTGGTCGCATCGTAATATACCTGAACTGTTTCAGCATGACCGGTGGTGCCGGTACAGACTTTTTCATAATCAGGATGTGTATCGGTTCCTCCGGCATATCCGCTAACCGCATCACGTACGCCAACCAGGCTTTGAAAAACAATTTCAGCATGCCAGAAACACCCTTCGGAAAAATCAGCCACCGATTCAGTTTTTGATGGACTGCCTTTTATTCCCAACGGAATTTTTACATGAGAGGTTTGTGCACAGCCAAAAAGGGATATGCTGCAAAAAAAAGAAATGATAAATGTTTTCATCTTCATTATTTGGATTTTACAGGAGGTTTGCCCCCTTCCGGAACAAAAATCAATGCATCCGAATTCATGCAATAACGTTTACCTGTTGGCGCAGGTCCGTCATCAAAGACATGACCTAAATGGGATCCGCTTTTACTGTCAACAACTTCCCACCTTTCCATCCCATCGCTATTGTCCCTGACAAGACGAACGGCATCGGCATTGATGGGTGCAAAAAAACTTGGCCATCCTGTACCCGAATTAAATTTCGTTTCCGAACTAAAAACAGGTTGCAGGGAAGCTGCAGAGTAATAGGTTCCCTTTTCATAAAAATGATCGTACTTCCCCGAGAATGATCTTTCAGTTCCCTGTTGCCTCAAAATGTAATATTGAGCAGGACTCAATTTTTCTTTCCATTCAGCATCGGAAAATTTCATCGGATATACTGTTTTCTTATCGGCGATGGGCGGGTCAGGATACTGTTTGTTTTTTGATTGGGCGAAGGCAAAACTGCTACCTAATAAAAGAAAAGCAAAAACAAGACTTTTTTTCATAAAAAATAAATTGACTTAAGGTATAACAATCGATGTTGATAAAGGTTATTATCAAACAAAGTTATTGAGGACAACAATACTTACGGGCTTTTCTCAAAAAAAGTTTACTGTTTTACAAGTGGTGCCATAATTTCCCCACCTGGATAATTGGCCGTATGAATCATAACGAACACATATCCCGACGCAAGATCCTGGGCCTGGACGCTCGTAAACGTGGCTGTACCCGCCATAGTCTGGGTGGTCGCCGCAGGAAAACCCGTAATAGAGATTATAACAGGACCGTTATCATGGAAATGCATGGCAATGGGTGTGCTGCTGAGCGAATGCCAGCTAAATGAATAAGTCATCTGCAAAGTGGTCTTGTCAAAGACACCAGTATATGTTCCGGTGGCCGATGTTGTGGTAGAATCCATTTTCATGAAGGTGCCAACGTAGGTTACATTATTGCTGGGATTATTTCCACTGGTATTCGCGCTCCCTTTGCCGCAAGAAACCATGAATGGAAGAATAATGAAAATAGATAAAGCGATCAATAAACCGTTGCCGTTTTCGGTTTTGGTCAAAATAACTTTCATGCAAAATCATTTAATGGTGCAAAACTATGCCATTCATAACATACGTAAAATCACGGAAAAAGTTTCTATGATGCGGCCTTCCTCACCGCACCGAGGTGGAGTTCATCTCAACCATGCTTGGAAAGGGAGATGGCCAATCTGCTTATTAGGCTCATTAATGGTCCAAAGACCGCGCGGAAGGGATAACGCCTCGTCCATTTCAGCGCCTGTAATGATTCCTAAGAATCCAGGAAGATTCCGATTCAGGATGTAAATGAAGATTCCAGTCAGCTCTGCGCCTGCAGTGGAAAACAATGGTGCGCAGGCATCTCCGGCATGATCCCACTTTTTTAAGACGGGGTTTATGCGTAAAGGATTTAGCATTGACGGTTGATTTTCTTTTTAATATTTTTGATTTTTAGTCTAAACAATGAAACAGGAAATTGCTCAAATCGCATTGGTAGTAAATGATTATGATGAAGCGATTAAATTCTACACGGAAAAGCTACATTTTAACCTGCTGGAAGATACCGAGCTCTCAGCCACAAAAAGATGGGTTGTTTTATCGCCTCCTTCATCGAAGGGATGTAAATTGTTGCTGGCAAAAGCTGCAAATGAAAAGCAATCAACACGTATCGGCGATCAAACGGGCGGTCGCGTTTTTCTTTTTTTGCATACTGATGATTTTTGGAGAGATTATGCAAACATGCGGTCAAAAGGAGTATTGTTTGTGAGGGAACCCGTGGAAGAATCCTGGGGAACGGTGGCTGTTTTTGAAGATTTATACGGAAATCTTTGGGATTTCATCGAGCCAAAAAGAGGGTAACATCTGCGCCAGATGACTATGATTTTGTTAAATAAAATTTGCATACAATTAACTATCGTAGTTTGCTTTCTTTTCTATTTTTGCCGCTTATGAATAAACTAATACTGACTGCTGTAATCCCACTTCTTTTTTCGGCATGTGCGCATGCACAAGACAGTTCTTTTTTTAGTCTGCCGGTGGAGGTTCAGGACACGGTTCCGGTTGACAAATTGGCTGTAGGAATCGGCGGAGGCTATGAATACGGGGGCATCGGTGCCAACGTCATTTATTTCCTGACTAAAGGACTCGGGGTTTTTGCTGGCGCGGGCTATCCATTAACGGGTTTCGGTTACAACGCAGGGTTTAAATTAAGGATTGTTGTTGATCAGTCTTCGGCGACTTTTATGCCATACATAGTTGCCATGTACGGGTATAACGGCACGATCGTTATTCCCGAATTCCAGCAAAAAAATAAAACATTTTACGGTGCCACTGTTGGTGCGGGGATCGATTACAGACCTGGAAACTCAAGATTCGGATACCTTTCTGCTTCTGTGTATATTCCCTTCAGGGACATTACCATGAAAGAATATGCCGAATACCTGAATTATACCTACGGGATTACCTACAGCACCGGAAGGATTTTTCCGCTCAGCGCTTCGATTGGATATAAATTTATTCTGCAGCGTCATAAAATTTCTCCGCCTGCCCCCATCCAGCTCCCGTAAATTTATTCCCAACCACTGCGATTTTTCGACTTTTGTATCTTTACACGATAGCTCAATCTTTCTCTATGCCCAACAACGAAAAATTAATCAACCGGATCAGGGAAGCTTTCGCTGGGTTAAAAAAAGTGGAAGAAAAGAAAATGTTTCGCGGCATTTGTTTCATGGTGAAAAATAAAATGTGCGTTTGTGTTGGCGGAGACGAAATGAT
>Ga0070731_10003680_pt1 | contig 13676 bp, 10 predicted proteins | sample Coa_R1_2_FD_66448 | JGI IMG/M metagenome (GOLD analysis project Ga0070731, IMG submission 66448) | Surface soil microbial communities from Centralia Pennsylvania, which are recovering from an underground coalmine fire - Coalmine... | ecosystem: Environmental > Terrestrial > Soil > Unclassified ... | reverse complement strand
CCCTACACATATAAAAATCCTTTGAAGCAGTTCTTTAAGACGCCGGGCGTGACCAACCAGCTTGATGTCAATTTTTCGACGGGCGACGACAGGGGAACTTTTTATCTGGGGTTCCAGGATGCCGTGGTTCATGGCATCGTGCCAAAAGACATGTCGCGCAGGGACAACATCCGGCTGAACGGATCCAGGAACTATGGTCGCTTCAAAGCGGAATACAGTTTTTCCTACAATCAAAAGGCAGATGACATAGCAGGTCTGAGTTATAACCAATCCAGCGGGGGTGTTTTTAGCGGACGCCCGATATATTTTGAAGTGATGAACACCCCCGGTTGGGTGCCCATCACGGAATTCAAGGACTGGCAGAATAATATTCATGCCACGCCCAATGGCTACTTCAATGCCTACGCGACAAATCCTTACTGGACAATCGACAACTCAAGGAATAAGGTCAATACCTATGATGTCCTTGGCAATGTCAACCTTTCCTTCAAGATCGCTGAGGGGCTTGTCGTGTCTGACAGGATCGGACTGACACAATCTACGCTCCAGCAAAAAATCACCAGGGCGGGGATCACCTTTGCGCCCTGGGCAATCGCCGACCCCTGGAATGCGGGCAATATTCCCAGCAGTTTGCAATTTCTCGCGCCATCTGAATACGATGAGACCTTTTTTGAACAAAGACTCAACAATGACGCCCTGCTTTCCTTTGACAAAAGTTTCAACAAGTTTTCCATCAAGGCGATCGCGGGAACCAACTATGCACAGCGGTACCAGCGGACGATCGACCTCGAAGGGGATAATCTGCAGTTTCCTGGCTTCTACAATATTTCCAGCGTGCTGGGTACTCCCGGTTACGGCGAATCAACCTTTAAACAAAGAGAATACTCCATTTATGAAGACGTGACCCTTGGATTCAACGATTATCTGTTTCTGCATCTTTCCAACAGGGACGAGTGGAATTCCGTTCTGGATCCGAGCACGAGGCATTTCGAATATCCCGGCGGAGACCTTTCCTTCATCTTCACGCAGGCCATACCTTCCCTTACCGCCAATAAGGTCCTGTCCTTTGGAAAAGTAAGGCTGGGTATTACGCAGGTGTCCAATATCAACCTTGGCACCAATCCCTACGGCGCCTACTCGCTCATCAACACCTTCGTTCCCCCCGGAGGATTCCCTTTTGGAAATATCGGGGGTTATTCGCAATCCAACACCTACTTAAATCCGCTGATCAAACCGGAGATCACCTCGGCGCAGGAAGTAGGGCTGGACTTTGGTTTGTATGACAACAGGATCAATTTTTCGGGAGCCTATTATCACAGCATTTCCAAAAATCAGAACCTGACAGCGGAAATTTCTCCCGCCACCGGTTTTTCAGGTAAAGTCGTGAACGCGGGCCAGGTCACCAATAAGGGACTTGAACTGGATCTTAATGTGACACTAATCAAGAACAGCCAGGTCACCTGGAACGTCGGCGTCAATTATTCCCATTATATCAATAAGCTCGACAATTTGCTGCCTGGAGTCGATCAGCTTATTCTCTCCGGGTTCACCGGGCAGACCGGGGGCATTTATGCCGTCAAGGGCAAACCGTACCCGGTCATAGAAACGACGGACTGGATCAGGGATTCAACGAATGGAAAAGTGATCGTGGACGCGGTAACGGGTTATCCTTCGGTCAATTCAAATCTGACTACTTATGGGAATACCAACCCGACCTATATCATGGGCGTCACGACATCGGTCAATTTCAAAGGGTTTACCTTATCAGCCGTTGGCGATTACCGCGGCGGCAACCAGATTATGAATGAACTCGGCTCGAGCCTGGATTTTACGGGCATCTCTTACCATTCAGCGGAGAACGGCCGTCAGCGATTTATATTCCCCAATTCAGAATATCTCAGCAATGGAAAATATGTATCCAACACTTCCGTATCCGTGCAAAATGGCGGCAATATCGGGGGAGCAGGTTTCTGGCCAAATGTTTATACCCCCGGTATCGGGAGCGTCTACATTACCAGCGCGGCTTTCTGGAAGCTCAGGGAGATTTCACTGACCTACGAAATTCCGGCCAAGGCGCTTTCAACCGTCAATTTTATAAAAAGGGCAGTAATCGGCATCAACGGAAGAAATCTTTTGATGCTCAGGCCGAAGTCAAACTTCTGGTCTGACCCTGAATTTTCGGACGATAACGGCAATGCAGTGGGAAGAACCTCTGAATTCCAGACGCCTCCGACAAGAATTTATGGCTTTAACGTGACCCTGACTTTCTAAAAGAATCAATCCATCATTAAGATTAAAAACTGCCGAATATGCAAAAACTATTCATCGCGATATCCGCTCTTGCTTTTTTTGCAGCAAGCTGTTCGAAATCGCTGGACATTAATGAGAATCCCAACCAGGCACAGTCGGTTACGCCCAACGTGATTCTGTCCGCAGCCCTGGTGGGCACCGCCGCCAATACTGCCGGCAGCTACCTGAACCTTCCCTGCTGGCTGGGATACTGGTCGCGCAGCGGAAACTATGTACCGGATGTACAGACCGAAACCTATAATATTTCCAATGCCTATACGAACGCCGAATGGTCCAATCAATATACCAATCTCCGAAACTATATCGATATCGAGCAGATCGGCGAGGCAAACGGATTGCCCTTCTATGTCGGCGTGGCCAAAGTGATGAAGGCGTATATCATGTCGACGCTGGTTGATGTCTACAATGATGTTCCCTACACCGAAGCCTTTAAAGTCGGCACCATCGTCCAACCCAAATATGATGATGCGCAAACCATCTATAACGACCTCGTCAGCGAATTAGACAGTTCGATCGTCTATTTTGAGAAAGCCAAATCCTACTACGGTACCGCGACCTCTACCATTATCAACACAGATGATCGGTACGACCTGGTATATGGCAGTGCAAAATCAAACGGCGCAGGGGATCCAACTTCCAGGATGGTGTTGTGGGAAGAGCTGGCTAATACGGTGGAACTAAAACTGCTCATCCATCAATCGCAGGTGTCCGGTCAGCAAACCTTTATCCAGGCGGAACTCGCAAAAATCCAGGCCAATGGTTTTGGATTTATAGGACCCGGTCAAAGTGCTACGGTAAACCCGGGTTACCAGGCCTCCACCGGGAAGTTCAATCCCTTTTACGGCTTATTTTATACTCTTACCGCCACGACTGTAACCCAGAATTATTATCGCGCGAACACCTATGGCGTCAATTACTATCTGAACACCAACGACAGCAGGGGCTTTTTCTTCTACACCGATCTGAACGGATCTTTTGCCGGGAATAACGAGGGCGACCCCAATGCCGTTCCCAATTCCAACACGTCCGCGATAGGCCCCGGGCTGCTAAAGGGATTTACCCAGGACCAGCTGATCTTTTCTGATTTTGAAAGTTTGTTCCTCCAGGCGGAAGCCGCGCAAAGAGGCTGGATCACGGGTATGTCAGAACCGCTCTATGAATCCGCCATTACACAGTCCTATGTCTATCTCTATAACGGCGTTTCTGTTTATGGACCTCTTAATGCCAGCGGGGATGCCACCGCCTATTATACTTCAGGGATTAATGACGTGGACTGGAACGCATCGCCAAATAAGCTCGAAGCCATTCTGACCCAGAAATGGGCTGCGCTCAACGGGATCAACTGGGTTGAGGCATGGACCGATTTCAGGAGGACCGGTATTCCCACGCTGCCGATTACTTCTGCACCAACGCATCTTGAGCCCCAGATCCCGGTAAGATACCTCTATCCTCAAGTGGAGATCAACACCAACGGGGTCAATGTGCCCAAGCTGGGGGCCAATGCCCAGTTCAGCGCCAAAATATTCTGGAATCAATAGAAACGGGAAGGATCCCAAAAAAACAGGATAACAACATATAACCACCGAAAAAAAGTCATTATGAAAAATAGATATTGCATATTTCAAAAGGGCGTTCCCCTGATGCTTTTTGGAGCAGCATGCATCTTCTCGTTCAGTTCATGTGTAAAGGACACCGGTCCCGTCGAGGATTATTCACAAAGCCCGCCGGTCATCAGTTTCCAGGGTGATGGCCAGGGCTCGAATTCCCAGTCGGTTGGCGTCTTAGGCACGTCCAGCGAGGCTAATCCCAGCCTGGACAGTGTCGAAGTATCCCTGGGAACGGCAAACCTGTATTTGTCGGCGCCAGTGACGGTCACCATTGCCCCTGATCAGGGGACGCTGGACAACTATAATCAGGCTCATGGAACCAGTTATACCATTCTTCCGTCTGCCGATTACACGATACAGGATAATGGGACCATTGTGATCGCCCCGGGAAAGAACCTGGTTAATTTCGCCGTTTCGTTTTTTGGATCCGGGATAGATTTCAGCCAGGGCTATGCCCTTCCCCTGCTGATTACCCAGGCAAAAGGAGGAGGCAGTGTGGTGGCCACCAATCTTAATTACTTTATTTTAATTGTGACGCCCGCCAATCAATACAGCGGAAATTATTCGGCCGCGGGAACCAGGACGCTATATGCGGGTCCCACCATTTCTTCGGGTGTCGCCGCCAGTTCGGCGGTCGGCGGAACCGTTCCGATGTCGTATGTCAATGATTCGACTTCCGAGGTCCAGCTCGCCGATCTGGCCGGGGACTTCATGGATTTGACGGTTCATGGTGACGGAAGCGTCACCGTTGGTCCCACCACAAATTCGGATCCCACTTTTGCTTCGCTGGCCAATAACGGACCCTGCACCTATTCCGCCGGCGTCTTTAGCCTGAATTATCTCTATTATAACGGTTCCGGAAATATCCGGACCATTACGGAGACCCTGACCAAACAATGATCGTGTCTGACTTGATTCCAATATTTTTAGTCACCACTCGTATAATATCACTTCATCAAAACGGTTACCATGTTTAAATTAGGTGTCTTGAGTTTTCTCTCCCTGGTGGTACTGGCATTTAATTCATTACCCTCAATCGGGGGGATCCATGATCGTTCGGACCAGGAGGATTCCCTGGCGGCTGACCGCGCCAAATATGTGAAGCTGGTACTAAAGTCAATAGAGGGGAAAGAAAATATGCGTTCGGATTCGGTTTTTAAAAATATTAAAATCCTCAAAATGCCGGCCGCCAGGTTGCTGAAAGTAATGGAATTAGGATATAGCAAATCACTGGGAGTCAGCTGCGGGCACTGCCACAATCCAGAAGATTTTTCTTCAGAAGAAAAGACCGCCAAAGACATCACCCGGCAGATGAGTCAAATGAATGCCACGATCAACAATGACCTGTTGAAAAATATCACAGGTTTGGAAAATAAAAGCCCGGTTGTCAATTGCACGACCTGTCATCGCGGACAGCTTAAACCCGCGCTTAACCTGTCGAACTGACCAGATTTTCAAAAAAGGGGTCCGAATGATAAGCGATAACGATCAACATCAAAACAGGGAAATCATTTTCTTCCTCCTGCGCCTGTGGTTTGGCTATACCATGATGGGCAATGGACGGTTCATTTTTGACAGGAGCAATGAAGATTTCTTTTTGGGTTGGTTTGGAAATGATCTTCATTTCCCCTTCCCCGTCCTGATGTATTATCTGGCAAAGGGAAGCGAGTTTTTTGGCGGCCTTCTTATTTTTTTAGGTTTTGCCACAAAGATTGCCGGATCTTTTGTTGCCTTCGTGATGATGGTGGCGACCCTGACTGCCAACAGGCACCATCTTTACAGTGGAGACGGATCGATCACGATTTCCTTTTTCCTGATGGCAGTCATGTTTATTTATTATGGCGCCGGGAAATGGAGCGTTGACAGGATCATTTCTAAAAATACCAGGCAACGTTTTCCCGAACTGCCGCTAATTGTCGTGAGATTCTGGTTCTCCAGCCTGCTGCTTTATACCGGTCTTCAATTTGGCGGCAAAGATGCACTCTATGTGATCTTTGCCTGGTTTTCGGACAAGGCCGGTCTTTCTTCCAATATCTGGCTGACGGGCCTTGCAAAAGGATTCGAAATAGTCTGCGGCCTAAGCATACTGTCGGGTTTTTTCACCAGACCAATCATGGGCACCATGACGATCATCATGTTCGCCATATCGCTTATTGCTTATCTCGGGATAATAGATGTCGGAAACGCAAACCAGGCGTATGTACATATTTTTTTCTGGTTTAGTCTTTTGCTTTTATACTTTTTCCCCGCGAATGCCCAGGCCTGGCAGATCTCCCTGCCCCTGAGAAAGTATTTTGTACAATCAAAAAAGTAGGTTGGCATGCTGGCAAACGAAATGATTCATTGCTTTGACATGAGAATCAGAATCGTTTGGTCCGAAAATGATTGATTTACCGTATAGTAAAGCCTATATAAAAAGACCGTCCTGTCGCCCAGGCACCAATGCTGGATAAAGCTATTGAAGTTCATCGAAAGAAACTGCTAGAGGTTTTCTGTTGACTTTAAAAGTTCACGCGCAGGCACATTGACAGGAACACCATTAATGCTTATTACGACAGTATCATTAGTGGCTGCTCTTTCTTCAAAAAGCTTTCTCCTGGCTTTTTCAATTCCAGCGATGATCTTGTCCTGAAGTAACTTATTTTCCGGCTTTAAAGGCATCTGCTTGCTTTCGAATCGTACTCCAAAGGTCAGGAATTTTTATCTCATTTACAATACCAAATTCCCCGGATGCAATGATTTGGAGGGAATTGGTGGAATTATTGATCCATAACCAATAGTCGCATAGTTGTTGATAAATTGAAAAAAAATTAATCATGCCCCGTTGATATCTTCTATCAATAGTTTCAACCGGAATGTCGTGTCCCCCATGTTTCACTCTTTCTGACATCCTCAGTCTTGCAGTAGCCATCGAATCGAGCCAAAAAAATACTAAAGAAAATGATCAAATCTATCAAACATATCAGGGTCTGGGTAACAACGATTTCGAAGTGACAAGACTCGATACGGTTAATGGGATCCTATCGGGTGTTTTTAGTCTGACTATGTATAGCGGCATTAGTTTGAATGCACTCGATTCTGTGGTGATTACAGAAGGCAGATTCGATCTAAAATTCGCCGACTACTGTCATTGTACGACTGGCTGAGTAAGATTTACATATCCATTATGTGGAATATGATCGGCTGCTTTTTATAAGATCTAACTGCTATGCCATCCTTTCTCGCAGGAATCCATTTCCCAGAATATTTAATTAAATCTTTGGCCTGCTGATCTAATTCATAAAGCCTTGATCTTAAGATGTAAATATCATCAGCCGTCCCGTCTAGTTCTATTTTGAAACCCACAACTACTGTCCCACTGAGCCCATTTGGAAAATCGTTAGTGACTGATTCGGGAATTTTCATATTTCTGAATATATATTGTTGCCAAGCACTCTCACCTCCGGGGTACTTTGAATCAATCTCGTTCAATTTTTTAGAACGATCAGCCAACGAATCTTGCATTGCTGCTTTTTGAAAATCAAGGTCTCTTACTTCAGTCACTACGCCATCTTGATATATCTTTTCCTGCATTTCTCTGCAATTCTCACCATAAACTATCCACCTCCCATTTTGATTTCCATTTTGAAACTCACCAGCTGAATCAATAAACCCACGCAAGTTATAGAATGCGAAACTCCCATTTTTGACGGTGCACTTCTTGTCTCTGTAATGCTCTATTTTTCTCAATGGACCCCTATTATTGTAATAGGCGATCAGCCATGACGTGTCACTTTCCTTGTTAATTATCGTAAAATAATATGCTCCTTCCCTAGAACTTTCGTTGCCATTTACGTCGTAATAAGATTGGACATTTTTTTGACCAAAAGAAGCTACCGCAATGACGGATAGAAATGCGGGGAATAAATAACGATTCACTTTCATAGCAGTTAGTTATCTTAAACAAAGCTATCCACGAAGTGGTGCTTGAACTAAATGTAAGCATTGTCGTCAAACTCCGCAAAATAATTGATGCATGTAGAAGTTAGGCGTATTTTAAATTAAAGTCCATTAACGCTCGGGTCTCTAAACGATGGCCTGCCGCATGATCGACCTGACTTTTTTCTGCGTTCATAACAATAATTGAATGTTTTTTCAAAGTCAAATTTTCCCGAAATGAAATCTGGACAGGATAGCATCGGTTAAAATGGACAAAGACCCGAAGCATAAGGAAAGGAGACAAAAGATCAAAGAGTTGAAACTTGAAAGGAGCAAGACGATAGACGATGCGCAACGCGCTCATAGGTACCGGAACTTTTCATGCCGACTACGTGGCACTTACCACACTGGTTGTTTATAAGTTATCCCGTAGATTGAATATTGTCCTGGGCCCAGAGCCTGAATATTTACTTAGCATTAGAAATGGAGAAGAAAGACATGAAAATAACTGGGACAACTTCCTAAGTATTGGAGGTACAAGCGAGATTACCTTTTGAGTTTCAAATATCTCTTATAAGAAGTCCCATAATTGCTCATTTTAGGAGCAGGCCTACGCGGTACTCGACAGCTTGGTAGCCTATTGTATCGAAAAATAGCCTGTCGGTTTTGTCACCTCACTGACCCAACCTGGCGAGATTTTCTTTAGCCCTTTCATTACCAGGACGCAGTTTAAGGGCCTCTTTGTAGCAGGAAATCGCTGCTTCTTTATCGCCCTTCATCAGATATACGTCCCCCATATCATTCCAGGCAACTACGATATTAGGGAATGCTTTTGTGTAATATTGATAAAGCAAGAGTGCCTTGTCTACTTTTTTTTCATTAATTAAAGTCTGCCCAACATCCAAAAGGATCATATCGTCATCAATTCTCAGGTTCTCTTTTTCCAGCTCAGTTTTCAAGTCCTTTATCCCGGGTCTGTCCAACAATTCATAAACATGTTTTGACATTGGGTTTTCGAATTTTTGCTGAGTAGTCATTGCGTCCTGCACGATCTTTCCCAGAAAATAAAGTTGAGAGACATTGGGCAGAACCATATTAGTATTGACGGAGCTTTCATTAGTGACCATGTAAAAGACAAGTCCCTCCTCTGTATAGCGAAGAAGCCGGGCAAAATAGATTCCATTACTCCCACCATTGCCAACCACAGTTGTGTTTCTTCTACTTTTGCTGATATTGCAGCCATAACCGAAAAATGACTCTCCGTTATTCCCTTCCTCTCGGATATAGGGCGTGAACATCTTTTGGATGGAGAGGGAGGACAATACTTTATGATTGGTGATCGCGTTTGCCCAAATGAACATTTCATTCAGTGAGATTTCCAGACCCCCATTCCCTTTCAGTTTCCAATAGGGACCACCGCCTGCCTGGTTAAAATGCTGTTGGTGGGTACCCCAAATCTTTCCATCTTGGTAACCAACCGCAATCGTATCGGTCGAGGAAGGAGGATAGTGATAGCCGAGATTATTTATGCCGATAGGGTTAAGGAGATCTGCCTTCAAATAGCTCTCATAGTCAAGATCAGAGACTTTTTCAATGATCATTGCGAGAATACTCATTCCTACATTGGAGTAAACTGCTTTTTCTCCTGGTGTAAAAGCTAAGGGCTCAGAAAATGCCTGCGCTAAAAATTCATCCTTTGTTATTCTCTGATAATCACCCTGATCATTTTTCAAGAATTCGTGAAATCCGGATGAATGGGTAAGCAATTGATGAATCGTAATATTTTCCTTGTCCTGCGGCACATTGGGGAAAAAATTTTTGAGTGGATCATCAGGAGACAATTTATTTTGTTCAACCAGTTTCATGATAGCTGCGGCAGTAAAGGCTTTGGTAATGCTTCCCATGGAAGCCAGGGTATTCGGTGTAAATGGGACCTGATGCTCTTTGTCAGCAAAGCCATAGCCCTTGCAAAATAGCTTCCTGCCGTCCTTTATGATCAGTAGGCCTCCGGAAAAATGATTGACTTGCTCAAGCCTCGTCAAATACTCATCTATGATTCTGCAAGTGTCGTTTCCGGAGACAATTTCCCGTTGTTTTGCACCCGTTCTCTGTGCGCTAGATCGGGTGCCCAATAGGAAAAAAAAAGCAGTGACTGCCAAGATAGTTTTATGCATTTTATTCGTCCTGTTTAAAATATTTTTGGTAAATCTAAAAAAAAGAAGTTAACCGATAATTGTATATCTAATTTATTAAGATGGTCTGTCACGCGATGTATCCTAAAATGCTGACAAGCCAGACAAAACAGGTTGACACAACAAAATCTTTAACGGAATCTTTCTTTTGAACAATCTTATATTTCTGGCGAATTGAATAGCAATAGGCAGTTGTACGCAGTTTATCGTCCAATTGCCCGTTTCATAAATTACCTCTCGCTGCTATCTGAATTAATCAACACTGTCCGATTAACTGCTAATCAGGCGGACAGATTTCAACGTTGTTGATAGTTTTGCTTATCTTTTAATATTCAAAACAATACGTATTGGACCGGAAGAACCTGGTTTGACTTATTATTTCGCAATAACATCACATTCTGGCACATGGCGACGAAATAAAAGTGGAGACGAAGGAAGCTGAAGGGACCAAGTTTTACTATTCAGTTCCTTTTTATTCAATCTTAATGTTTTGGAAAGGACAAATCATGCATCTGCGATTAATCCTGCGCATGGATCCACAAAAAAATACGAAATTAATAGAGGTCGGTTTATAGGAAAAAAGGAGTGTAATGATCAAACGAGTCCTCAAGGTTTTATTATTGGTGCTTTTGATGAACTATGGCAAAGCGCAACAACTCCATGTTGATAGTTTACGACGTGAGATAGATAATGCTCAAAATGATACGGTAAAAATAATTCTCTATGATCAAATCATCGACGCTTATCTTGAAATAAACCCAGATAGCTCAGTTTATTTTGCGGAGAAACAATTGGTGCTCACCAGAAAATTAAATCTCAGGTTAAACGAGGCAGGGGCCTTGCATGAATTGGGATACGCATTGACGAACTTGGGCGATCATCCGAGGGCGTTGCAAAGATTATTATCGGCAGTTGCTATTGATGAGGATCCAAACACTGAACAAAGGATCCTTCCCGATAAATATCTTGATTTGACGGTATTTCTAAAACGCCCAGTTACATCACAAATGCTACGGCTTAGCGATTTAGCAACGGATGACCATATTTTGGGTATTTTATATAACAATACTTTTGACACTGTCCAAAGTAAATCCCACTTCCTGCAAGCGCTTCGGCTGGCAGGACAAAGCGGTTATGTGAAAGTTCTTGTTAACACTAATATCACGTTAGGGCGACTATATTTATCCTTAAGAAAACTGGATTCTGCTTTGCTATGCGAACAAAAAGCTTATGATTTATCTATTCAAACCGGGTATAAAAAATACCTCGGCAGTATACTGTTAAATCTCGGAAGAATTAAATCGGCATCCGGGGATAAGGGGATGGCGGCAGCCTTTTTCAGGAGGGCAATAGCCGTAAGCATCGAACAGGATTATCTTAGAGGAGTAGCGGCAGGTAATCTCTATTTGGCGGATCTTTCCAATCAATCAGGGCAAAAAGACTCAAGTCTTCATTTTTTACGAATTGCGATGCAGGTAGCACAGAGCTTAAATGATCCCAACCTGCTGTCGCGCTCCTATAGGGCTATAAACGAATATTTCAGACAGACCGGCAACAACGACAGTTCCGTAAAATACCAGGAGTTAATCATTAAAACAGACGACAGCCTCTTTAGTTTGCGGCGAGCGCAGCAGTTTAAAAATTTAGATTTGGATGAGCAGCAACGGCAACAGCAACTCGAGGCTGCCAGATTAGCTTACCGAAATAAGTTCTGGATCTATCTATTGGTAGTCAGTGGTACCATATTTTTCCTGGCAGCGATAATCCTCTGGAAAAACAACCGGCAAAGAAAAATAGCAAATACTTCGTTATCCCTGCAAAAAGAAGAATTGCAGTCAACCCTTACCACATTAAGAGCTACACAAAAGCAACTGATTACTTCGGAAAAGATGGCATCGCTTGGCGAACTCACTGCAGGCATCGCTCATGAGATACAAAACCCGCTAAACTTCATGAACAACTTCTCGGAAGTAAATGCGGAATTAATTGATGAAGCCTCCCGGGCCATTAAAACCGGCGATCAAAACGAAGCGTTGGAATTAATTTCAAACTTAAGAGAGAATGAACTAAAAATAAACCACCATGGCAAACGTGCCGATGCAATTGTGAAAGGAATGTTGCAACATTCACGCTCAAGCGCAGGACAGAAAGAGCCAACTGATATCAATGCACTAGCAGATGAGTATTTGAGGTTGGCTTATCATGGATTAAGAGCCAAAGACAATTCCTTCAATGCAACGATAAAAACAGATTTTGATGCTGCCATTGGCAAAATAAACATCATCCAGCAGGATATTGGTCGCGTCTTATTGAACTTATACAACAATGGGTTTTATGCTGTAAATGAAAGGGAAAAACAGCAACCTGAAGGTTATGAGCCAACCGTTTCAGTAAGCACAAAAAGGTTGGGTGATCAGGTTGAAATCCGAGTAAAAGATAACGGAACCGGCATACCCCAGAAAGTAATTGACAAGATATTTCAGCCTTTCTTTACTACCAAGCCAACCGGACAAGGAACTGGGTTGGGCTTGAGCTTGAGTTATGATATTGTGAAGGCGCATGGTGGAGAAATAAGTGTAAATACCAAGGAAGGAGAATTTACTGAGTTTGTAATTCAGTTGCCGACCTCACAGTTACAAACAAGCATCATGGCAGCAACCCGGATGCGTTGAGAGTAATCGGATCGACGGTATCACCAATACTAAAAAAAGCAAAGATCTTTCCTTTCAAAAAATTGCTTTCCCCACGCTGCATGGTTTTGAACTGGTTCGCCTGCATGAAATCATGCTTTGCGCAAGCAAAACGACTATACAGACATCCAGCTCAGCAACGGACACCACCTTCCCGTCTCTCGAACGCCCTTTTTCAGGGTACATCATTCATACCTGGTAAACATTCAATTTGCTATTCGATATATAAAAGGCGAAGGAGATACGCCCGCATCGAAAGATGGCACTAACGATCCTGTTTCGCCTGGCAAAAGGAAGACCTGGCCAGGTTGATAACCCACCATTCTGCATAACACCTGATGACATTGATTTTCCCCGATCGCTCAATGGTATCCTCATTCCGCTAAATGGTAGAGCCCATCCAGGCCTACCTGATATAGCTTTATCGCAATATCAAATACGAAATAAAACAAATCAAATGCAAGCAAAATTTTTACCAGCCGCGGCCATCGTCGTCGCCCTCACCTTACTGTCTATACTGACTGGTTGCAAAAAAGAAATCGATTTTCAACAGCCGGATACCCTGTATAATTTTGATGTTCCCCTGTTTGGCGTGGGGGATAAAGCGTTTGCCACCACCGGTCTAATCAAGTTTCGTCAGGCTTCGGACACGGCAAGGATTGCTACTCTTGACACCTATGTGGTTAACCTTGAACCTGATCATGCTTATCTGCTGCAACGTGCCGTAAATCCGATAGCCGATACAACCGGATGCTCAAGCAAGGCGTGGCTTACACTTGGCCTGGGCCCGCAACCGGAAGCAATCCATACCGATTCTCACGGAGAGGGGCACGCAGAATTATGGCGCAATCTATCAGCCGTTGCCCATGGAACATCATTTCACATTCATTTTCAGGTTGTGGATTCCATAACGCTGGATCCGGTATTGGTTAGCGATTGTCATGATTTCACCGTGCTGT
>Ga0070731_10003679_pt1 | contig 13676 bp, 19 predicted proteins | sample Coa_R1_2_FD_66448 | JGI IMG/M metagenome (GOLD analysis project Ga0070731, IMG submission 66448) | Surface soil microbial communities from Centralia Pennsylvania, which are recovering from an underground coalmine fire - Coalmine... | ecosystem: Environmental > Terrestrial > Soil > Unclassified ... | reverse complement strand
ACGCCCTGGAATTCCCGGACGGGAAAGTCGTTTTGGTGACCCGTCTTCGCGCCGGACAGCGCGCGACGGTGCTGCAGATGCCGGCCGGGGCGCGCACCGCGGAGATCGCCGCCGAGGCGGACCACCCGCTCCCGGCGTCTTTGGTCGAATAGTTGTTGCCGCCCGGCTTGCCGCCGGGGAGGTTGCCGATACGAGCCAGGGGCCTGCAGGAGCCTTCCTCACTCGCTTAGGTTCTTGCAGGCGCCGGATGGCTCATTTTGCCCACAGAGTGCCTTCACTTGCCGCATGGTGCGAATTGGCAACAATGTTCAAATTAACGTTTTCTGCGCCTTGCGGCACTTCTTTAATATAGCTAGTTCATTGTACTGGACTCACCTTGCCAGCCCACAGGAACTGGTTGGGGCGTATTGAGACTTTGAGTTGGTGGACAGTAGCTATTGCTCGTGAGTGCAGGCTGCGTGTGTTCTGCCTGGGAGGTTGTGATGCGTTCGGCCGGAAACTTTCATCCGGAATGGGGCTATCTCGCCCCCGCACCAAGCTTCATGCGCACGGCGCGCATTGTCTTGGTGGCGACAGCAATAGGCGCCACGGCAGGCGCCGCCGTGATCATCTCACTGGTTCAGCGCCCGACGGGTGATGCAGCGAATACGTCGATCGCCGCACACGCGCTGGTAACGAGCGTGCCGGTTGTGGACGAACCGCCTATGGCTGCCGCTCCTACTGAAGAGCCCGCAGTCGCGCAGACGCCCACGCCTTCCTCATCGCAGTCGGCCGTAGCGACCGCCGCATCGCCGGCTGCTACCACTAACCCGCCTGCAAGCAACGCAGCGAGCGCGACCAAGGCCAATTCAATTTCGCCGCCGGCAACGCAACCCAGCGCCAGCGTCGCCGTTCTCTCGGAGTCGCCGCAGGCGACCGCCGCCCGAATCGAGTCTTCTGCGGCTGAGATTCCCGACGAAGGGGCTGCCGAACCGGATGCAACTGTAAAGCCAGCAAAAAAGCACCGCACCGCGGGGCAGTCGGCGGTAAAGCGATGGCACAACAATCGGCCGTTTGAGCCGTTGTTTGGTCTATTCAGCGCTCGTACCGGCTCGCGAAATTCGTTTTAGATTTTTCCGGTTTTCAGTCGTGATCCCGGGTGGGCCGCGCAATCAGCGCGGTTCACAACCTTCATAGGAATACCGCTAGCCGCAGAGATTCTGTGCGCGGGCGCTGTCGAGGGCGATCGAAGCTGCCGACCAATCGGGCAAGCCCACCGCGATCTTTTTCCAGGTGTCGCCCCACGGATTGGCGCCACTGTCCCACCAGATTTGGCAGCGTCCGCCTCCAAACTGGACCACGGCAAAATCGGCGCGCGCTGGCGTGGCGACCGCAAAGCCAAGAAGGAAGAGTCCGGTTGCAAGGCTCAAATTTTTCATCATCGGCTCCTGTTGTGCCTCCCCCGGAACTTTCCGATACTAACTGCCGATAGTCACGCAAACCCCGAGCTGCCCCTGGCGTTCCACATCCGGAGGTGCCGGCTCCCTTACCAAGGAGGAAGATCATGCCCGAAGTCGTTGTGTACATGCTGGAAGGCCGCTCGCTCGATCAGAAGCGCGGGCTCATCAAGGACATCACTGCGGCCGTGGTGAAGAATGCCGGCACGACAGCCGAACAAGTGACCGTTTCACTCGTCGAGACAGCAAAGACCGCCAAGGGTAAGGGCGGCGTGCTTTTCAGCGAGATGCCTGCCCGCTAGCGAATCTCGACCGGGCACAATCTTTCCCGAGACGGCCAATGGTCAACGCGGTCGGCACGCCTTGCGCGCCGGCGGAGACTATTTTTGTCAGTTAATCCAAAGGGATAATTCACTCAAAATGTTGTGAGTGCGCTGCACAATATTCTTGCTGCGGTGCAGTAATAACCCGATAATCTGGCTCCGATAACGAGGCGGCGTCGAAAGAGGTGTCACGTGAGCGAAGTCTGGGACACGAAGGATGGCCGACGCCGCGTGCGGCGTGACCCGCCGACCGTTGAAGACGCCGTTCTGGCCGCGCAGGGACTAACCGACGAACCGGGAGAACAGGCCGAGATCGTGGCGTCGCTGATGCAGATATCCGCGGAGGAGGCCAGGGGAGCTGTTATGCGCCTGGCGCAGCGTAAGGACGTCAACCGTATCACGGTCGCTACTCGCTCCACGCGACCTGGTCAGGTCAACGGCGCGCGCGCCATCGTCGTCGAACGGCGAGCGCCCCGGCGCTCCGTACAGAGCCGGCCGGCGAGATAACACCGAGCCGTTCTGTTGCCTGTCCGGCAACGCTCCTAGAGCCAGCGGCGTTGTCCCGGGTCAGAAATCGCGTGCGTTGACACCAATCGGTGCCACACGAACAGGACGACGAGCGCGCCTACCACTGCCCCGATGAGACCGGCACCCTGATCCGGCCGGTACCAGCCGACCGCCTGCCCAATTAATGTGGCTACGAACGCGCCGGCGATGCCGAGAAGCGTCGTTAAAATAAAGCCAGCGGGATTGTTCGGTCCTGGCGCTAACAGGCGCGCGATGATCCCGGCGACGAAACCAATGATGACGATCCAGAGAATGTTCATGACACCACCCACGTTAATTCACGCCGGACATTCATCGCACATGAGGAGGGATCGGCGCCAGACCCAGAGTGAGCGGCCTGAACGTTTGCTTGCAAATACCGGCGAGGGTCCGCTGGGAGCGCGCAGCGGATTGAACTATACTCAAGACGCTCGCAACGTCTGGCGCACCGGGCATTTGCAATGACAAAGACGATCGTCAAGCCACGCACCCAGGTCAAAACAAAGACGCAGCGGCCACCTCTCTACAAGGTGATCCTGCTCAACGACGACTACACTCCGCGCGAATTCGTCGTTCAGGTGCTCAAGGCGGTGTTCCGCATGAATGCCGACCAGGCTCGTCGCGTGATGATGACTGCGCACACCAAGGGCGCTTGCGTGATCGCCGTATACACGCGCGACGTTGCCGAAACCAAAGCCAAGGAAGCCACCGAACTGGGCAAGAGCAAAGGCTATCCGCTGTTCTTTACGACCGAACCCGAGGAATAATTCGCTTCGTATTGCCAAGCTGAGTGCGCGCACCACGGCACCAAGATCGCACTTGCGCAATCGATTTAGCGCGTCCGTGTCTTTCAGGTCACAGTCTTGCAGACGAGGCAGAATGGCTGCCATTCAATGACTTAGCGCCGTCGCTTCGCGCTGTCGGGCGTCGGCAGCGAAATGGAACGGGCCGCCGCGCTCGGACTTTACACCTCGCGCTAGCTTCAACACGCCCTTGTGTGGTTATTGCTTGTGCAAGGGTCGAAGCCGGCCAAGTGTTCAGTTGCTTAACCCAAGTCGTGGGGGAGTGCTATGAGGAGAGTGGTTGTTGCGTGCGTAGCGTTGAGTGGACTGCTGAGTGCAGCGCCAGCCTTTGCGGCGGATATGCCGTTGAAGGCGCCAGCATATACTCCGCCTCCGGCCCCAACGTGGACGGGCTGGTACATGGGCGCGAACATTGGCGGTAGCTTCGGCACAGCGAGCGACTCCGCGACGTTTGCGGGCGTGCCAGTTGGCGGCGGATCGCCCAATCTCGACGGCGTCGTGGGCGGCGGCCAGATCGGTCACAATTGGCAGGCAAACGGTTGGCTGTTCGGGCTTGAGGCCGACATCCAGGGAACCAGCGAAGACGGTTCAAGTTCAGCGAGCGAGACTCTGGCGGTCCCCGGTATCCTGCCCGGAGCCGTTACGGGGACGCTAAGCTACAGCGAAAAATTGCCGTGGTTCGGCACGGTGCGCGGACGTCTCGGCATCCTGCCGAGTCCGAATTGGCTGCTCTACGCGACGGGCGGTCTCGCCTATGGCGAAGTCGACACCAACACGACGCTCACGGTTGGCGCGACCGCGGTCGGCAACAATTTCGATGCTACGCGGGCCGGTTGGACTGTGGGCGGCGGCGTTGAGGGCTGGTTGAGTCCGAATTGGACGGCCAAACTCGAATATCTCTACGTCGACCTGGGCAGTTTCAGCAACACGTTCACTGGTGTGGGTACGTTCACTCCCGTGACTCTAAGCACACATGTCACCGACAACATCGTGCGCGTGGGTTTGAACTACCACTTCGGCGGCCCAATGGGCGCGCGCTACTGACGGCGGCGCGGCCAGGCGCTGTCAGCACATCCCGCCGCTTCGCGGCAACGATGCGCCCCGGATTGCTCGAGCGATCCGGGGCGCGCTTATCTTGCGGTTAGTCGCTCTTATTTGTAGTAGCCGACGCCGCAGCCGAGATCGCCGACCGCGGTGACGAAGCTTACTTTCGCCGCGGGCGTTTTGTCGGCGCCGGGCTTCGGGAACATGTAGGTGACTTCGCCGCTGCCTGCCTTCGCCGCCGCGTACAGCCGCTCGCCAAACGCATCGCCGGTCGCGTCTTTATTAGTCCTGATGTCCTTGCCCAGGTTGCCTTTCGCGTTGGGATTGGCGACGGCCACCAAAATGCCGTCGCCGAGATTGAAGCAAAACGGATAGATATCGCCCACAAGGAAGCCGTTCGTGCCGGCGTTGATCTCCTCGAGCGTCTTGGCCTTATCGGCCTTGAGCGCGGCCGCTGTCTTGTCGAGCATCGCCTTGGCGTCGGCGGCCGTGCCGAGTGCCAAGGCAACGTTGGCGAAGATAGCCGCGCCGGCGGCGAACACGAGGGCGTAGGTTAAGAGCGCGCGTGCGCGAACTGACATGGTGTTTTCCTCCCAGTGATGTTTGAAGAAAGAACCGGCACACCCGACGTGCCGGCGAGCCGTCCGCGTCCGTTATGATCGCGGTACAACAACGCAGTATCGCCCGGATTGAATATGACAACAAGCCGCCCCAGGCGTTTTGCACTCAAGCCAGGATCGCGCCTGCGCACAATCGAGCTGATTGATTCCCCCGATTGCCGAAAATCTCGCGGCAATCCTTATTTGTCTGAATGAGCGCGCCGACGATGATGCTATCGGCGCCTCCGGGGTCGGTACATGCCGGAGGGGCTTAGCTAGCTAGGCTGCGCTGCGTTCGGCAATGCGGAATATGATTCCGATCAACGTCATGCCGACCGCCGCTGCTGCAATCGGCAGGAGGATCTGCGTGGCCGCTTCGGCTCCGCTGAGCCGGCCGCCCCACGTCTCGTAGTCCAATTTTATCCAGTCGCGAAATGATGGCTCTTTACCGGGATACGCGGCCGTTTCCGTCCTGCCGCTGCGGCGTCCTCCGACCTGGAAGAGGATGAGCGGCAGTGCCACGGCAACGAAAAAGAATCCACTGACGATCACGAGCAGATAGTCCGTCACGCCGGCTCCTGCGAAGGCCCAGATGGCAATCACGAACCACACCGTGAGTGCGATAAGCACAGTGTAGATGCGCGGATGTGCGCGGCTCGTGGACGGGCGCTTGGTTCCTTCGCCGGAATCGCCGTGGAGTGGTGCGTTCATGGCGGCCTCCAAGATGGGGCGGCCAAAAGGTCGCTCTGAGGGGCCAACGCCGCACCGGCGGCACGTGTTCCGTGCGTGCCGGTGTCGCAGAGGTTCCGCGCTCGCGTGGCGCTATTTCACTTCTTCTCGATCGAGAGTCCGTTCGGACCAACGTCGATATGTACGCCCTCGGGTGGATGGCGTTCCTGATAAAGCTCATAGCCGAGCACTGCGACGGCGACGATCAGCACGCCGATAGTCAAGTAGAGGATGTTGGTGCGATTCACGGTACGTCCCCCAGGTAATCGTCACAGCATGGCAGATCACAGCCCGGCGAGGTAATGCCCCATGGCGTCGCGCTCGCTTTCGGTCAGCGCTTTCATGAAGCCCGGCATGTCAAGATTGTTGGTGCGGTGTCCATCGGCGAAACTGTTCATGGCCGCGACCAGGTATTCGTAGCTCAGCCGCGCGAGCCGCGGCGCCGGTGCGCCGCCTTCGAAGTTCTGGCCGTGGCAGGCCCGGCACATGGTGATTTTCTCCGGCGGCGATCCGGTTGGTCCGCCGTTCCGTGCCGGCCACGGCTTCGCGGCGAAATAATTCGCCACCTTGCGCAGGTCTTCGAGGCTGAAAGACTTCACTTGCGGCGACATGATCGGGTTGGTCCGATCGCCGCTGTGGTAGTCGTGCAATTCCTTGTACAGATAGTTTGCCTGCTGGCCCCAGATGATCGGTGTTGCCGTAGTCGCGGGAACCCCGCTCTGGCCGTGGCACGCCGCGCAAACCGCCACGCGCGTCTCGATGTCGTCAGCGGCCCGCGCCGGCCCAGCAATAATCGCCAAGAGTGATGCAAACGCGCTCGCGGCGCCCAAAAGAGCCGCGGCGAAACTCTTGCCCATCTTTCCAACCCCTCGCGCGTTTCTTGCTATTTCACGGAGAGCAAGTCGACGTCGAAGATGAGCGTAGCATTCGGCGGGATGACGCCGCCGGCGCCGCGCGCGCCGTAGCCGAGGTTGGGCGGGATAATCAGCGTCCGTTTGCCGCCGACCTTCATGGTCGCGACACCTTCGTCCCAGCCGGCGATAACCTGACCGGCGCCGATCTTGAACTCGAACGGCTCGTTGCGATCGAGCGAGCTGTCGAATTTCTTGCCCTTGGCGCCATTCACGTAAAGCCAGCCGGTATAATTCATGACGCAGGTCTGGCCGGCCCGCGGCATCGGGCCAGTGCCGACCTTGACGTCGATGATTTTCAGTCCGGATGCTGTGGTGGTCACGGGTTGTGCGGCGGCTGGTGTGAAGGTGGCGACGGCGAGTATCGCGATGATCGCGGCGGCGACCAAGGCGCCCCCGCGTAGAAAGGTTTGCATTTCCACGGCCTCCCTGAGAAGGCGCGACAGTACCCTAGAAGGTTGGCGTTAGCTATTCGCCGCCGCCTTCGGCGAGTTCTTCCAGCCCGCGGGTCTAGGCGCGCTGCCGGGCGGGGACCCGGTACGCCAAGCGCGCGTGGCCCGCGCAGTAGGGAAAACCGGCAGCGGCTTCATTGCCGCAGAAGGCGAAGTCGGCCGCGTCCGGGTTGCCCACCGGCCATCGGCATTTGTCGCGCGCCAGATCGAACAGCGAGCAGGGTTGCGCGCTCTCCACTGCCGACACGGCAACTGACCCGCTCGCGATCGACGGCACCTGCGCGAACATTAGGCGCAGAAATTCGCGCTGCGGCGAATGCCGCGGGCGGCGGGCGCGCGGAGGGCAGGTGCGCGCCGGTCCGCCCGCGGCGGGCCGCCCCGGCGCAAGGCCGAGGCGGTGGAGTTTGCCGATAACGGCATTGCGGGTGACGCCGATTTCAGCGGCGATCTGACTGCTCGATAGGCCGTTGCCGGCGAAGTTGCGGAGCTGCTCGAGGCGCTCCGGAGTCCAAGTTCCCATGGTCATAATCGTGTTCCCTCAAAGCACGGCGGCCGTCCGTGGCCGCTAACGGGGCAGGGCCGTGCAACAGGCACCTGAGAGCGCACGAGACGCCGGCCGCGCCGCGCCATACAGGTTCTAAGACCTTGTGCGCTCGGCGTTTTTGGCCATGGCCCGCTTCGTGGGCCGCCTTAAGCCTGTTGAGCGAAATACCCTCGCCGCAACGAACCGTACATGATTCGAGTAGTGTACAATAGGTTAAAACTTGGTTATAATCAGATTTTAACCATGAGGCGCTGGACCCGATGGCGCGGCCAGAAAATCGCTCGGAATCCCGGGCGCTCAGCGTGACGTTGCCGCTCGAGACCTTCAACTACCTGGTCTTGCTGGCATCGCTGGGAAAGATGGGGCGGACCGAAAACGAAATTGCCACGCACATTCTGGTGCAGGGCGTTGAGGCGTTGATCGAGCGCCGCGTCCATGAGCCGCGTTTCTACGAGCCGCGGTCTCCAGGCCCACAGGGCGAGGGCGGCGCCTGACGGGGCGGCCACGTCCTGTTCTCACGATGCATTCTCACACTTCGTCACCACCGGGCATAGCCGTTCGAAGAACGGCGTCGCTTCGCGCGCCTACGCCCCGGTGGTCCCCGCGAATGTGACGCAACCGAAAGAGCGAGCTGCTTCTCAGCATGGATTGCCGGATCAAGTCCGGCAATGACGGCGTCGGAAATCGTTCTCGCGACGCGATCGCATCCGAGGCATGGGCACGAAGCAAAAAAGCTTGCCTCCAAACAAAGGGGAGGCAGAGCGCCGACAGGCGCATCCATCCATTGGCCGCATGAACGCATGCGGCAGCGATCCCAGCGGGGACCGCTCGCCTCTCGGCGCTCTACCGCGGTGCTTGCCGCGCAAATCAATGCCACGGCTCAGCCCAGGCCGCGCTTCGCGCGAAACACGATGCGAAGGCGTTACCTTCGCGTTGAATCGCGCCTACAGCGATGCACCTCGCGCGCCGGTCATAGTGCCGGCAGGTCGATGCCCAAGCCGCCCGGGAGCGGAGTTACGAATCCCGCCCGCAGGAACCGCACCCGCTCCGTCAGTCGGCCGTCACCGGTTGACGTCCCTTCGATGAGCGAGACTTGGTGTTGGTAACTCAAAAAAGGACGTATGTCAAGTAAAAAGTGACAATACCGACATAACGCTGCGGGCCATTGTCCGCGCCACGATGTATACATGCGGCCCGCAACGCTATCCGTAAGCGGAGCCTTCCATGTCAGATGCCAAACCTGGCAGTGAAAATACGAAGCAGCAGCTTTCCGATGCTTGGCAGAAAAGCCTTGTCGCGCTGCCGCTTTCAACATACGGCGCCGGCGAGATGGTGTTGCAGGAAGGCACCAAGACCGGCCGGCTTTTGATTCTGAAAAAGGGCGCGGTCAGCGTCGCCAAGGGTGGCGTCGAGATCGCCAAGGTGACCGAACCCGGTGCGGTGTTTGGTGAGCTCTCGGCGCTGCTCGGCGAGCCGCACGGCGCCGATGTGCGCGCGCTGGAGCCGTCGGAGTTTCATGTCGCCACCGGCGACTTGTTGATGCGCGAACCGGCAGCGTTGCTTTATGTCGCGACATTGCTGGCGCGGCGTCTCGATCTCGCCAACTGCGGCTTGGTCGAACTTAAGAGCGAGCTTGCGGCCGGCGCGCCGCCGAGCCTCATCGGCGCGACGCTCGACAAGATCGAATCGCTGCTCTCTGCCATTGGCGCCGGCTACATCCGCGCCGGCGCCGGCATGTCCGGCTATCCGTTTCAGTAGCGCGGTTCTGCCCGACCTACGGCACCAGCGTTGTTGCGTGCGCTGCGCCTGTACCTTTCGGATCAAGCACCTTGCGGGCCCCCTCGGGGCCGACGACGGGCAATCCCGCGGGATTGAGCAAACCAAGCTGCACCAGCACGCTGGCCTGGTCCCAGTAGATGTGTTCGTGCGAGATCTTACCGTCCTTGAAGCCCACAACGACGGCGAACGCCACCTCGACGCGCCGGCCGGTCGGAGCGACGCCGGGCAGCATCCAGTCGATCGGTGCCGTGTGGGTGAAGCTGATCACCAATTCGTCGACGACCTGGTCGTCGCCAACGGTGCGCGACACCGGCGTCATGGTCATGTCCGGCGGAAAGAACTTACCGACCAGGTGATCGTGGTAGAACGTGCGCACGCCAGTGCGGCCAACCCCGCCGACGTTGGTCGGCACGTTGGTGAGGTGCGGATCGTCCGTCATCGTGTTCATGGTCGTGTCGAGGTCGCCGGCAAGCTCGGCTTCGACATGGCGTTCGAACACGGCGATCATTGCGCGCTGCTGCGCGGAGAGAGCGTGGGCGTCCATCGTTGCCTCCTGTGTGGGGACCGCGCGGGCTCGATAAAGGCACGTTCCCCTTGGGCCAGGAGTGCGCCCGCGGTCATTACCATCCGGTTTCCGTCGCGGGCTGGCTGATACGGAGATACCCCTAATCGTCATTGCCGGGCCTGACCCGGCAATCCATGCTGAGCTTCGGCATTGCAGTCTGGACCGTCGTGTTCGCGGATGGTCGGCATGGACCACCGGGTCAAGCCCGGTGGTGACGAAGAAAGATTGTTGGCGACTTTTTCGCGACCGGTCCCTCTCAATCGTCATTGCCGGGCTTGACCCGGCAATCCATGCTGAGCTTCAGCATCAAAATCTGGACCGTCGCGTTCGCGGATGGTCGGCATGGACCACCGGGTCAAGCCCGGTGGTGACGAAGGGGGGAAACAACAATGCCGCAACGGGTCTTGATCACCGCCGGGGCCGCCGGCATCGGCCGCGAATTCGCGCGCGCGTTTGCGGGCAACGGCGCGCGCGTGTTCGTCTGCGACATCGACACCAAGGCGCTGGACGCGATCGCCAAGGAAATCCCCGGCGTGATCGCGCGGCCGTGCGACATGGCGCGCCGCGCCGAGATCGAGCGGATGGTGCCGGACGCGGTGGCGCGGCTCGGCGGGCTCGACGTGCTGATCAACAATGCCGGCATCGCCGGGATGACACTGCCGGTTGCCGACTATCCGCCGGACGATTGGGACAAGGTGGTGGCGGTCAATCTCACCGCCATGTTCGACGTCACGCGGCTGGCGATCCCGCATCTGAAGCAATCATCGGCCGGCGTCATCATCAACGTGTCGTCGGTCGCCGGCCGCTTCGGCTTTCAGAACCGCAGCCCCTACGCCGCCACCAAATGGGGCGTGATCGGCTTCACCAAGACGCTGGCGCTGGAGCTTGGCGAATGGGGCATCCGCGCCAACGCGATCGCGCCCGGCGCGGTCGCGGGCGACCGCATCGAGCGCGTCTTCGCCGGCCGCGCCCAGATCAGCGGCCGGTCGATGGCGGAAGTGCGCGCGGCGGCGATGGCCGAGCAATCGATCAAGGCGATGATCGACCCGAAGGACATCGCGGCGCTCGCGGTGTTCCTTGCCTCCGACGCGGCGAAGTCGATCAGCGGCCAGGTGCTGCCGATCGATAATGACCGGCAGCGGGCGTGAGGGGCTTGCGTGGCTGGGGCTGCTTAAAGTGGTGCCCCCGCCGCTCGTCATTGCCGGGCTCGACCCGGCAATCCATGCTGAGGGACAGCATGAGAACCTATTGGGTTTACATTCTGGCGAGCCGCGCGCGTGGCACGCTTTACGTCGGGATGACGGGCAACCTCGTCCAACGTGTTTATCAGCACCGCGAAGGGATGGTGGACGGGTTCACCAAAGAGCACTCTGTCAAAATGCTGGTCTATTACGAGCAGCACGCGACTGCGATAGCCGCGATCCAGCGCGAGAAGAACATCAAGCATTGGTCGCGCAAATGGAAAATCGATCTGATCCGTTCGATGAATCCGGATTGGCTCGATCTATGGAATGACATTGTGCGCTAACCGCGCCGATCTTGTGCGGTAGGTCAGCATGGACCACCGGGTCAAGCCCGGTGGTGACGAGGAAAGAGGACGCGGTTCTTCTCAATCGTCATTGCCGGGCTTGACCCGGCAATCCATGCTGAGGACCAGCACTAGAACCATTGGGCTATATTCGCGGAGGGTCAGCATGGACCACCGGGTCAAGCCCGGTGGTGACGAAGAAAGAGTGTTGGCGATTGATCTTCCGCGGTCGGCCCCTCTGAATCGTCATGGCCGGACTTGACCCGGCTATCCACGTCTTTGCTCAGCTGAAACTCAAGACGTGGATGCCCGGCACAAGGCCGGGCATGACGGTGCGTGTGTTGAAAAGTCCGTGGGGTGGGCAAAGCGAAGCGTGCCCACGTGCAGCATCAACATCTTTTCAGGTCGGACGCGTGGGCACGGCGCATTCGCGCCTTAGCCCACCCTACGCTTGCTACGTATGCTAATCTTCGCCGAGGTGTGCTCCGCAGGCGTCGCAGCGCCTGCCCAGTCCAATGCGAATTAGGGCCAATGCGCCGCACGATGGACAGGGATCGCCCTCAAATGAGGGCATCGCCACCGGCAATAGCCTCCGATGTTCATCGGTCAGGCTTGTGATGCGGTAGCCTTTCCGCTCCTGCCGCAGCAAGAGATCCACGACGCCCGGCGGCAAAGGGCGCGGCATCCCAAATTGTCGGCGATATAGCCGCTCGAATTCTTGAAGTCTTAGCTTTGCGGCCTTGAGACTCAGACCGAAATGTGAGGCGATCTCGTCGGCAGACATCCCCGGCTGGAAGTCGGTCTTGTCGAACGGGGCCAGAAGACATGCGGTCAGCCGATTAGCTTCGGATTCTTCCTCGCCGCTACCTGCGGATAAGATTCTTCGCTTGAAATCATGTGCTCGATACCGAACGCCTTGATGCTTGCATATTCCGTGGCAGCCTTCATGCACGAGTGTCCAAACGGAATGTGGATCCCCTTCTTCAGCTGCAGCCCAAACCGATTTGCGATAAAACGCGATACCTTCTTTAAATTTTCCCGATGCGCCGGGCATGTCGCAGTCGGGAACTAGAACAAAATCTTTGATATAGCCTTCTCTCTTGAGCCAGCGAACGAACTCGGGTGCGTTCAATCGAACAGAGTTGTTCTGATTGGCGGCCTTACGCCAATCAGAGGCGATAGCTTCCCATTGTTCGTCGGTGTTGCTACTCATCTACCTCTCACCCGCTACTTTCTGATCACGAACACCCCGTCGTGGACCCGCACGTATCGCATTTCATGCACGTGCCGTTGCGCACCAGCGTGAAATTCCCGCAATTGCCGCAGGCTTCGCCTTCGTAGCCTTTGGCGCGCGCTTCGGCGCGGCGTTCGGCGGCGAGCGCCTTGGCGTAGGCGCGCGCGTCGGTCTGCGTCATTTGCTCCAGCGCTTGCGCGGGCGAGAGTTTTTGCTCGACGGTGGTTTTCAGCACCGTGGCGCCGGCGATCTCGGCGCGGGTGGCGCCGGAGGCGAAGGACGTCACGTTCGAGCTCGGTATCTCACCCCGGCCCTCTCCCTGCGGAGACGGTGAAGAGGAGCGGCCAGACTCGCCGCCGCCGGGCATCACCTTGAGACGGTCGGTGCGCGAGCGGGTCAGCCCCTTCGAGACAAAGCGCGCGTCCGGCGCGGGGCGGCCTTCCTCGATGCCCTTGCCGAGCGCATCGAACCCTTCGCCCTCATCGCTCGGATTGATATGCGCGAGGTCGAAGCGCTCCAGATAGCTCACCGCCAGCTCGCGGAACACGTAGTCGAGGATCGAGGTGGCGTATTTGATCGAGTCGTTGCCCTGCACGGGGCCCGCCGGATCAAAGCGCGTGAACGTGAAGGCGTCCACATATTCGTCGAGCGGCACGCCGTATTGCAGGCCGAGCGACACCGCGATGGCGAAGTTGTTGAGGAGCGAGCGCAGCGCCGCGCCCTCCTTGTGCATGTCGATGAAGATTTCGCCGAGCCGGCCGTCGTCATATTCGCCGGTGCGCAGATAGACCTTGTGGTTGCCGACCACGGCTTTCTGCGTGTAGCCCTTGCGCCGGTCGGGCATGCGCTCGCGCTCGCGCATGACCACGATGCGCTCGACGACCTTCTCGACGATTTTCTCGGCGAGGCCGGAGGCGCGAGCGGCCGCCGGCTTGTCGAGGAACGCCTCGATAACATCGTCGTCCTCCGCCTCGTCGGCGATGAGCTGCGACTGCAGCGGCTGCGAGAGCTTGGAGCCGTCGCGGTAAAGCGCGTTGGCCTTCAGGCCGAGCTTCCAGGAGAGCAGATAAGCCGCCTTGCAGTCCTCGACCGTCGCCTCGTTCGGCATGTTGATGGTCTTGGAGATGGCGCCGGAGATGAACGGCTGCGCCGCCGCCAGCATGCGGATGTGGCTGTCGACCGA
>Ga0070731_10003678_pt1 | contig 13676 bp, 13 predicted proteins | sample Coa_R1_2_FD_66448 | JGI IMG/M metagenome (GOLD analysis project Ga0070731, IMG submission 66448) | Surface soil microbial communities from Centralia Pennsylvania, which are recovering from an underground coalmine fire - Coalmine... | ecosystem: Environmental > Terrestrial > Soil > Unclassified ... | reverse complement strand
GCCGCCGCCGCGTCCGCCTTGACGGTTTCGCCCTTTATTTTCGGCCAGGCTTGCGCGTCGTCCCCGGACGCGACAGCGGGCCTCGGCCGGCTGCTGGTGATTTCGCCGCATCTCGATGATGCGGTCCTCAGCTGCGCGCATCTGATCGCGAAAAATCCCGGCGCGGTGGTCGCGACCGTGTTCGCCGGCACGCCGTCGGACGGGTCGGTCGCAACGTCGTGGGACAAAGGATGCGGTTTTTCGAGCGCACGCGAGGCGATGTGCGCGCGCCGCGAGGAGGATCGCATCGCGCTCGCGCACCTCGGCGCAAGGCCGCTGTGGCTCGAGTGCCTGGACTCCCAGTACCGGAACGGCGACGGCGCGGGCGATGTCGCGTCAATGCTTGCGCTGGTCCTGCAGAAGTACCGGCCGACTACCGTCGCCGTGCCCCTGGGGCTCGGGCACGAGGATCATCATTTGACGCACTTTGCAACGCTGTCTCTTCTGGCGCAGCTCTCCGACGTCCGCTGGCTGCTCTACGAAGAGGCGGTCCACGGCCGTACTCCCTGGATCGTGGAAAACCGCATAGCTGCATTCGAGCAGGAGAGCGGTGCGCGCCTGCAGCCGCTGGACAGCTCGATGGGACGCAATCATCTGCTCAAGGGGCGCGCCGTGCAAAGCTACAAGAGCCAGCTCCGCGGTCTCGGGATGGCGGCCTGGTCCCCGGGCACAGGTCTCCCGGAGGGCTTGCGGCAGGAACATTACTGGACGGTCTAGCCTCAGTCCTGCGGGAAAAATTGGAGTGAGTTTGCCGATACTGGGATAGCATTCTGCCCCCATGTACGGCGCCATCGTCCGAGACATCGTGAAGCTCGGCTGGCCGGTGCTCGTCGCCCAGGTCGCGGTGATGATCAACGGCGTCATCGACACGGTGATGGCCGGGCGGCTGAGCGCGGCCGATCTCGCGGCGGTCGGCATAGGCTCGAGTATCTTCATCAGCATTTTCGTCACGTCGATGGGCGTGCTGTTCGCGCTCACGCCGATGGTGGCGCAGCTGTTCGGCGCCGGCAGGCTGGAGGAGATCGGCGAAGAGGTGCGCCAGAGCCTGTGGATGGGCGCGCTGCTGACGGCCATCGCCTTCGTGCTGATCTATTTTCCGGACCCGTTTCTCGCCCTGGCGCAGGTCGCGCCGGAAGTCGAAGCCAAGACGCGCGGTTACCTGCATTACATCGCGCTCGGCATTCCTGCGATGCTGCTGTTCCGTGTCTTCTACGCGCTCACCACGGCGGTATCGAAGCCGCGCATGATCATGGCGCTCAATCTGGCCGGACTCGCGCTGAAAATCCCGCTCAACCTCGTCTTCATGCACGGCTACCTCGGCATGCCGGCGCTGGGCGGCCCCGGCTGCGCGGTGTCGTCGACGGTCATCGCGTGGATCCTCGGCATCGCCGCCTGGCTGGTGTGCCGGCTGGACCCGGACTACCGGCCGTTCGGCGTCTTCGCGCGATGGTCCTGGCCGCGCTGGGGCGAGCAGCTGCGCCTGGCGCAGATCGGCCTGCCGATCGGCTTCAATTTCCTGGTGGACGTCACCTCGTTCACCTTCATGGCGCTGTTCATCGCGCGCCTGGGCGTGGCGAGCTCGGGCGGCCACCAGATCGCCGCCAATTTCACCTCTCTCATCTACATGATGCCGCTGGCGATGGCGAGCGCAACGGGCGTGCTGACCGGCCAGGCGATCGGCGCCGGCGAGTTGCGCCGCGCGCGGCTCACCGGGATCGTGGGCATCGGCAGCGGTCTTGCCTGCGCCTGCGCGGTGGGGTTGTGCGTGTGGTTCGGGCGCGACCGGATCGCGGGTCTCTACACGCGCGATGGCGAGGTCCAGGCGGTGGCCGCTGCGCTGCTCGCCTATCTCGCCGGCTACCACCTGTTCGACGCGGTGTCCGCGATCGCGGTCAGTGCGCTGCGCGGCTACAAGAAAACCGTGGTGCCGATGCTGTGCAACATCGTGGCGCTGTGGGGCATCGGCCTGGGCGGCGGCTACGTGCTCGCTTTCGCGCCGTCGATGCGCATGGGCGCGCAGGGCTTCTGGCTGGCCGGCACCGCCGGCGTGCTGACGGGTTCGGTGCTGATCGTGGCGTACTTCCTGCGCGTCAGCCGCTGATCAGTCCGGCAGGCCGGCCTTCCGCAGCGATTCGCGGTGGTGCGCGAGGTCGGACTCGCGCTTGTAGTGCAGCACCGGCAGGCAGTGCTCGCGGATGGTGAACCCCGGAACGCGCTTCAATACTTCCGCGACCTGCGCCGCCGCGTCCGCGGAATTTCCGAGCTGGGCGTGGCAGGCGGCGAGCAGGGCGTGGTGCAAGGCGTCCGGCGCGCTCAGGCGCCGCAGCGACTCGATCGCCTCGGCGTAGCGTTTCGCGGCAAACTGCGCGCGCGCGAGGTGGAACCAGAAGCGCTCCGGATGGTAGGGGTTGAGCTTCATCGCCTTGCGGATCCACTCGATGCCTTCCTCCGGCTGGCCCAGCCAGGTGAGGATCTCGCCCTGCTGAACCACGATCAGGTCGTCGTTCGGGTTGAGCGCCAGCGCGCGCTGCTGGTGGAAGGAGGACTTGTCGAGGTTGTCGCGGATCACCCACAGCGCCGCCAGGATGCGGTGCACGTCGCTGTCGTTCTGGTCCAGACCAAGCGCGACTTCGAGTTCCTTCTCGATCGCGGTTTCGGTCGCGCTGCGGTCCTCGCACCAGCCGTAGCCCCATTGCTGGCCGAGGATGCAGGCCTGCCAGGCGTGCGCGTGGCCGTACTGGGGATCGAGTTCGATCGCGCGCCGGATCAGGCCGACCGCGCGGGCGTTGTCCGCGCGATTGGAGCGGTGGTGCAGCAGCTTGGCCTCGAGCACGCACTCGTAGGCGGCCATGTTCGCCGTCAGCTTGCGCTCGGCGCGGCCGCGCGCGTCCGCTTCCAGGCGCCCCGGCAGCGTGGCGACGATGGCCGAGGTGACCTCGTCCTGGATCGCGAAGATGTCCTCCAGCTCCCGGTCGTAGCGCTCCGCCCAGATATGGCGATCTGACTCGGCCTCGATCAGCTGCACCGTGATGCGCACCCGGTTGCCGGCCTTGCGCACGCTGCCTTCGACGACATAGCGCACGCCGAGCTCGCGCGCGACCTTCTTCACGTCCACCGCCTGGCCCTTGTACTTGAACGAAGTGTTGCGCGATATGACGAACAGCTCGCGGAAGCGCGAGAGATCCGTGAGGATGTCCTCGGTCAGGCCGTCGGCGAAGAATTCCTGTTCCGCGGCGCCACTCATGTTGGCGAACGGCAGGACGATGATCGAAGGCTTCTCGGAAGCCTGTGGGCCGGGCGCCGCTGCCGCGGAAACAGCCGGGGCGCCGGCCGCCTGCACGCTGTACGCACGCACCGGGTGCGGGATGTTCTTCACCGTCTGCTCGCCCTGGTCGATGAAGTTCGCCGCCACCTTGCCGCGCACCGCGCCCTGCACCGCGTCCGAGACGGTGATGCCCCCGGGCGCCGCGAGGCCTTCCAGGCGCGCCGCGATATTGACGCCATCACCGTAAATCGTGCCGTCGGGCTTCTCGATCACGTCGCCCAGGTGCACGCCGATGCGAAAGCGCATGCGCAGGGCTTCGGGCATGTCGCCGCCCGACGACGCGATTTCCTGCTGGATTGCGAGCGCGGCGGACACGGCGCCTGTCGCCGTCTCGAACACCGCGAGCACCGAATCGCCCGCCATGTCGATGACGCGGCCCTGGCTCGTGTCGATGCGCGCCTTGAACACGCGCCGCGCCGCGTCGAGCGCCGCCACCGTGCCGCGCTCGTCCGCCGCCATCAGGCGCGAATAGCCCGCCACGTCCGCGGCGAGAATCGCGGCCAGTCTCTGTTTCAGTTCGGCGCCGCTCATGGTGCAAGTATGCCAGCCCGGCGCCGATTTGATTTAAATCAAAACGACCTTATCGGTTTTTCCCGGTCTGGTACCTTGCGGCATGATCGCGCGCAGGGACCGCACGGCAGCGATGCCGTTCATCATGATGACCACGCTGATCGACATGGTGTCGATCGGCCTGATCATCCCCGTGCTGCCGGCGCTGGTCGGCGGCTTCACGGGCTCCCAGGCAGACCAGGCCTTGTGGTACGGCGTGGTGACGTTCTCCTTCGGCTTCGCGAATTTCTTCGCGTCACCTGTGCTGGGCGCGCTTTCGGACCAGTACGGCCGGCGGTCCGTGCTGCTGCTCGGCTTCTGCGGCCTGGCGCTGAGTTTCCTGCTCACCGCGCTGGCGACCTCGCTGTGGATGCTGATCACGATTCGCCTCGTGAGCGGCGCGATGCAGGCCAACATGTCTGTCTCGAACGCCTACGTCGCCGACATCACTGCGCCCGAGGACCGCGCCAGGCGTTTCGGCATGCTGGGCGCGATGTTCGGCACCGGCTTCATCCTCGGCCCGGTGATGGGCGGGCTGCTGGGCGCGATGGACCTCCGCCTGCCGTTCTTCGCCGCGGGCAGCCTGGCGCTGGTGAATCTGCTGAATGGCGTCTTCGTGCTGCCCGAATCGCTGCCGCCGGAACGCCGGCGCGCGTTCTCCTGGAAATCCGCCAATCCGGTCGCCTCGCTGCGCGGCCTCGCGCAATTGAAGGGCGCGGGCCTGCTGGTGGCAGTGATCGCCTGCAGCGGGCTCGCGCAGTTCGTGCTCTACACCACCTGGGTGCTGTACACGACGTTCAAGTTCGGCTGGGGACCGTTGGAAAACGGCTGGTCGCTGGCGGCGGTCGGCGTCGTGTCGGCGATCGTGCAGGGCCTGCTGCTGGGACGGCTGTTGAAGCTCTTCAGCCCGAAGCGGCTGGCCGTGCTCGGGCTCACGTCGTCGACGCTCGCCTACGTGATGTGGGGTGCGGCAAACCACGGTTGGATGATGTTCGCGATCATCTTCATCAACTTGCTGGGCGCCACGGTTTCGGCTTCCATCCAGAGCATTATTTCGAGCGCCGCCGATCCGCGCAGCCAGGGGCAGGCGCTGGGCGCCGTGGGCGGACTCAACAGCTTGATGGCGGTGATCGCGCCGGTGCTGGGCGCGCCGCTGCTGACGCTGGTGTCGCACCTGCCGCAGGGCGACTGGCGCATCGGCGCGCCGTTCTACTTCTGCGCCGCGCTGCAGGCTGCGTCGCTGATCCTCGCCGTGACGCATTTCCGCGCCGAAAGGGCACGGCTCGCTATACTGCAATCCAACAATCTTGGCTGAAAGGTCCGTCATGTCGGTCCATCCCCTACGCGCAGTCGATCCCGTCACCCAGGCGAAGATCCACCTTGCCGCCGCCCATCGCCTCGCGGTGCTGCATGAGCTGGAGGAGGGCATAGACAACCATTTCACGGTCACCGTGCCGGGGCGCGACGGCCAGCATCTGATCCTGCCCTTCGGCCTGCACTGGTCCGAGGCCCGCGCGCGCGACATGATCGTGTTCGACGAATCCGGCAAGACGCTGGAGGGCGAGGGCGTGGTGGAATTGTCGGCGCAATGCATCCATGCGCCCATCCACCGCATCTGCGGCGCTCGCGTGGTGCTGCACACCCACCAGACCTGGGCGGTGGCGCTGAACATGCTGAAGGACAACCGCGTGGTGCCCGCCAGCCAGACCGCGGCCTTCTATCACGGCCGCATCTCCTACGACGATACCTACGCCGGAACCGCCGACACGCTGGAAGAGGGCGAGCGCCTGGCCGGCGTGCTGGGCGAAAAGCGCGGCAACAGGCACACCGTCTTCATGAAGAACCACGGCGTGCTGGTGACCGGCGACACGGTCGCGGAAGCCTACCGGCGGCTCTACAAGCTGGAGCGCGTATGCCGCGCGCAGGTGCTGGCGATGAGCACCGGCAAGCCGCTGGAGGTGCTGTCGGATGCCATCGTCGCCCGGGTGCAGGCGCCCGCGCCGGACGACCGCCATTCGCGCACCGAGCGCGACCGCCTGTTCTTCGAGGCGATGATGCGGATCCTGGACCGCGAACTGCCGGGCTACGCCGACTGAGTCTCGCCGACATATCGCTGCCGGCCGGAATCCGCTCGCGCATGGTGGGCGGCGTCAACGGCCTCGCGATGCACGTGCTGGAGGCCGGATTTGAAACGGGCGGTGTCGAAACCCGCGGCCGGCCCTTAGTGCTGCTGCTGCACGGTTTTCCGGAGCTCGCCTACAGCTGGCGCAAGGTGCTGCCGCCGCTGGCGGCGGCGGGCTTCCACGTGGTCGCCCCGGACCAGCGCGGCTACGGACGCACCACCGGCTGGGACGGCGGCTACGACGGCGATGTCGCTTCCTTCAGGCTGCTCAACCTGGTGCGCGACACGCTGGCGCTGGTCGCCGCGCTCGGCTACCGCTCCGCGGCGGCAGTCGTCGGCCACGATTTTGGTTCACCCGTCGCCGCATGGTGCGCTCTGATCCGTCCGGACGTGTTCCAGTCGGTCGCGCTGATGAGCGCGCCGTTCGCGGGGCCGCCGGCGCCGGCATCCGGCTCCGTCGACCGCCTGCACGAAGATCTCGCCGCCCTCGACCGCCCGCGCAAGCACTATCAGTGGTACTACTCGACGCGCGCGGCCGATGCCGACATGCGCCGCTGCCCGCAGGGCGTGCATGCTTTCCTGCGCGCCTACTACCACGTAAAGAGCGCGGACTGGAAGCAGAACCGGCCGTTTGCGCTGAAAGCCTGGGTTGCGGCGGAAATGGCAAAGCTGCCGGCCTACTATGTCATGGACCTCGACAAGGACATGGCGCAGAGCGTGGCGCCGGAGATGCCTTCGGCCGCCGAGATCGCCGCGTGCCGGTGGCTGACCGAGGACGAGCTGCGCGTCTACAGCGCGGAATATGAGCGAACCGGTTTCCAGGGCGGCTTGCAGTGGTACCGCTGCAGGACGGGCCGCGGCTACAACGCCGAACTCGACGTGTTCCATGGACGGACCATTGATGTGCCGTCCTGCTTCATCGCGGGCGCGAGCGACTGGGGACCGCAGCAGCGGCCCGGCGACCTGGAGAAAATGCGCGGCGCCTGCAGCAAGCTGTCGGGCGTCCATTTCCTGAACGGCGCCGGGCACTGGGTCCAGCAGGAGCAGCCGGGCGAGGTGACCCGGCTGCTGCTGGAATTTCTGCGGCGCTAGCGCGCGTTACCTGAGTTCGAGCTGGTTGCTGATATCCCTCACGCCGCCCACGGAGCGGGCGACGCCTTCGGCGCGCTGGCGCTGGTCGGGGGTCTTGACGAAGCCCGAGAGCAGCACGCGTCCCTTGAAGGTCTCGACGCTGATCTCCGTGCTGTTGACGTCCTTCTCGGCGAGCAGCGCACTCTTCACCTTGGTGGTGATGACGCTGTCGTCGACGAGCTCGCCGGTGCTCTCCCTGGTCTGCGAACTGGCGCAGCCGGCGAGCGCGGCGGCAAGCACTGCAGTCAGGGCGACGGTGCGAATGTCATTGAAGCGGGTCTTCATGGCTGTTCTCCGCGTACTCTGATACGGATTCGACAGCCGGCGGCGCGGAGAATTCAGCGCGTTTTGTTGCCTTTGCCCGACGCTTTCGCGCCGCGGTATTTTTTCCTCGCCAGCGCCGCGCCCGCGCCCAGCGCCTTCAGCTTCGCCACGGCGATCTCGCGCGCCATCGGCGCCATGCCGCAGTTGGTGCAGGGGAAAAGGTGCTTCTTCGGAACGTACTTGAGCGCCAGGCCGATCGCCTGCGCCACTTCTTCCGGCGTTTCGATCCGGTCGGAGGCGACGTCGATCACCCCGACCAGCACGTCCTTGCCCTTGAGCAGCTTCATCAGCTCGGGCGGCACCCTGGAATGGATGCACTCGAGCGACACCTGGTCGATTTTGCTCCTCGCCAGCGCGGGAAATATCTCCTCGTACTGGCGCCACTCGCCGCCCAGCGTCTCCTTCCAGTCGAGATTCGCCTTGATGCCGTAGCCGTAGCAGATGTGGACGCAGGTGGTGCACTTGAGGCCCTGGATCGCGCGGTGCAGCGCGGTGATGCCCCACTTGGTCACGTCGCTCATGTAGACGTTGAACGCCGGCTCGTCGAACTGGATCGCGTCCACGCCGTCCTTCTCCAGCGCGCGCGCCTCCTGGTTGAGCAGCTCGGCGAAGGCCATCGCCAGCTTCACCTTGTCGCCGTAGTGGCGGTCGGCGATGGTGTCCACGATCGTCATCGGGCCCGGCATGGTGATCTTGAGTTTCTTCTTCGTGTGCGAGCGCGCGATGCGAGCTTCGACCTGGTGGACTCGGCCCTTCAGCTTCAGCGGCCCCGTTACCACCGGCACCATCGCGTCGTAGCGGTTGTTGCGGATGCCCATCTTCACCTTGTGCTCGAAATCGATGCCTTCGACGAATTCGAGGAAGCCGTGCACGAAGTGCTGCCGCGACTGCTCGCCGTCGGTGACGATGTCGATGCCGGCGTCCTCCTGCTCCTTCAGCCAGAGCAGCGTCGCATCGCGCTTGGTCTTCTCCAGCTCCGCGCCCTCGGCCTTCCATGCCGGCCAGAGCTTGTCGGTTTCCGCGAGCCAGCCCGGCTTCGGCAGGCTGCCCGCAATCGTCGTTTCGAACATCTCCTTCTCCTTGTCTAAGTCTTGTTGCCGCGCGGTCCGAGGAAATACCACAGGATCAACCCCAGCAGCGGCAGCACCACCACCAGCACAATCCAAAGCGCCTTCTTCTCGTTGGAAGCGGCGCTTTGCGCGATGTTGATGATCGCCCAGACATCGCCGGCAAGCACCAGCAAGCTCCCGATGCCGCCATATCCAAAGATCACCATCCCCAGCTCCTCTCGTTGTCCGGCGGCAAGTGTACGCGTGGGCATCCGCCCAATCAGCGGGAAATCAATCGGTTGTCTTCAGAGAAGTCGGATAACACGAGCGTCGGACGCAGAGGCAACTGAATTTGTTCAGTTTTTTATCAGCCATGCCATGATATCCGGCATGAAAGTCGACTATTGAGAGTCAGGAGCCACCCCAAACATGCGCACGAGCGCTTTGGTTCTACCAATCTTCGCTGCCGTATTGAGCGGATACGCGTACGCACAAGTACTCCCGATCTCTGGTGATTCGAACGCACCACCCCGCACAAAGTCGCAATCCGCGGCCATTGTGGAGATCTTGGCCAAGGGAGTGGCGAATTGTCAGAACATTGAATCGATTCATGTCGAGATCGTAAGGGCTGGCTGCGGACCTAATGTCAACAATTGCGGTGATTTACCGGAATGGACCACGGAGCGTTGGACGGCGAAGTTGTGTGGGCAGGATATTCCATTCCTCGTTACATTCGCCCTGGACGAGAAGGCTGGCGTTCATCCCATAGTATTGTTGGAAAATAAAAAATAACGATGGCTCCCAACTCATCGCTGCAAGGCAGACCGACAAAATACCCTCGGCCGGTGCGGCCGACCGGGCAGAAATCCGCAAGATCGTGCATCTCGTCAATGGCGAGCCCAAGAGCGTGACCGAGCGAGCCTTGCAGATCCTCAAGGCGATAGGCCGGGATACGCGAAAGAATCCGGTCCAATGAACCGGCCGTTGGCTTTTTTTTTGATTGCGTCAATTCTGGCGCTGCTGGCGACGGCGGCGGTGGCGCAGGATTACCCGAACAAGCCGATCGTCATCGTGGTGCCGGGCGCCGCGGGCGGGCCCACCGATACGCTGGCGCGCGTACTGGCGGCGTCGATGAGCGGGCCGCTGAAGCAGCAGCTGCTCATCGACAACACCGGCGGCGCGGGAGGGACCATCGGCATCAACAAGGCCGCCAAGGCGCGGGCCGACGGCTACACGCTGCTGCTGTACCACATCGGCATGGCGACTTCGCCGGCGCTGTACCGCAAGCTGCCGTACGACACGCTGAACGACTTCGAGTACATCGGCCAGATCGCCGACGTGCCGATGATGCTGATCGCCAAGAAGGCGACGCCGGCCGCCAGCTTCGCGGAGTTCCTGACTTACGCGAAAGCCAACGGTGACAAGCTCACCTATGCCAATGCGGGCGTCGGCGCGGCTTCGTATCTGTGCGGGCTGCTGCTGATGAGTACGATGCAGGTTGAATTCACCACGGTGCCGTACAAGGGCACCGGGCCCGCGATGAATGATCTGGTCGGCGGCCAGGTGGATTGCATGTGCGACCAGACCACCAACACGGTGCCGCAGATGAAGTCCGGCAACGTGAAAGTCTACGGCGTGACCACGGCCGCGCGCCTGCCTTCCCTGCCTGACGTTCCCACGCTGCAGGAGCAGGGATTGAAGGGCTTCGACCTCGTCGTCTGGAACGGGCTTTACGCGCCCAGGGGCGCGCCGAAACCGGCGCTCGACAAACTGGTCGCCGCCCTGCAGGCCGCAGTGCAGGATCCCGCGTTCGGCAAGCGGCTCGCCGAACTCGGCGCCGTGCCGGTGCCGGTCGCCAAGGCAACCCCGGAATCGCTGCGCACGCTGCTCAAGGCAGAGATCGAAAAATGGACGCCGATCATCCGGAAGACCGGGGTCTACGCGGATTGAGGACGGGGAGTTCAGCATGGAGAAACCTATGCAGGCAGTGAAAAACGCGGACCACCTGTACGAAGTCGAGCGCCGGGCGGAGCACGCCGCGCGGCCCGGCTTCCGGATCACCGAGCTGCAGATTTCGAAGACGCAGAAAGTGCCCTGGCATTACCACAACAACGTGCAGGATACGTTCTACGTGCTGAAGGGGAATCTCCGCATCTTCATGCAGGAGCCGAAGGAGGAGGTGCGGCTCGCGCCGGGGGAAACCTACTCGGTCAAGCCGCGCCGCCCGCATCTGGTCGTCAACGGCGGCGATACGTCGGCGACTTTCCTGGTGCTGCAGGGCATCGGCGAATACGACTTCGTTCCGCTTCTCGAGTAGGCCGAAAGAAAGGAATCATGTCATGCGAGCCAGGGCTACTTCCAGGCTGCTGCAGGAAACCGACCGCGCCATCGTGACGGAATGGCGCTTCGCGCCCGGCGCGGAGACGGGCTGGCACCGGCACGCGCACGACTACGTGGTGGTGGTGCTGACGGCCGGAAAGTTGCTGGCGGAGACATCGAACGGCGAGGTCGTGACCGAGTTCGCGCTCGGGCAGTCGTATGCGAGGCCGGTCGGCGTCGAGCACAATGTGGTCAACCCGAATGCGCACGAATTCGTATTCGTCGAAGTCGAATTGAAATGAAAGCCGCCATCAAGGGCATCCCGCCCGAAAAGCGCTGAACCGCCGGGTGTTCTAGCGCGGCGAGAAGGGCGACTGGTAGGGCTGGCCGAAGGCGACGCCGCCGACTATGGCGTTGGTCGGCTTGATGTGGACCTTGCCCTGGCGCTTGTTGTTGCGCGTGTCGAGGAACTCCACCGGCCCGTTGACCACTTCGAGCAGCGTGGCGTCCGCCGGCGCGCCGACCTGCAGCGTGCCGTGCTTGGGTATCCGGTTGATGATCTTTGCCGGGGCCGCAGTCGTCATCGCGACCACCTGCTCCAGCGAAAAGCCCATGTTCAGGAACTTGCTCATCACGTTGGTGAGGTAGGGCTGGCCGGCCGAGTTGCCGGAGAACACGTGGATGTCCGAGGAGATGGTGTCGGGCGGGACGCCCTCGGCGAGCGCGACCTCCGCGACGGTGTAGTCGAAACTGCCGCCGCCATGGCCGACGTCGAACACCACGCCGCGCTTCTTTGCGGCGACCGCTGCCGGCAGCAGCTTGCCGCCCTGCACGATGTTGGTGAACTGGCCGGCGTCGTTAGGCGCGCCCGAGTAGCAGTGCGTGAGGATGTCGCCCGGGCGCAGGGTCTCGAGGATTTGGGTCATAAGCTCGACGGTTTCCACGCCGCCGATGTGGCACATCACCTTGCCGCCGGTGCCGGCGATCTCGCAGGCGCGGATCGCGCGCTTGAGCGGCTCGATGCCGTTCTTGGCGATGACGTTCTGCGACATGCGCACCTTGATGCCGATGGCGATGTCCGCGTTCTCCGCCAGCGTGCGGGCGGCCGCCTCGGTCTGGGCGAAATCGATGTTGTACAGCTCGCCAATCGGAAACGCCGACAGGCCGATGTTGGCGATGTGCACGAAAGCGAAGATGCGCGTGCGCGATTGCGCCACCATGTAGCGGCGGTAGGTGGCGAAGGTGCTGGAGCCCGCGTCGCCCGCGGACACCATGGTGGTGGTGCCCTGGTAGGGCACCAGTTCGTCGGCCGGGATGCCGATGCCGGTGGTGAAGACGTGGGCGTGCAGGTCGATGAGGCCCGGCACGACCAGGCGGCCGGCGGCGTTCATCACCCGGTTCGCGCGCGCGGCCGGGATGTCGGCTTCCACCGCCTCGACCAGGCCGTAGCGCATGCCGATGTCGCGTTTCGCGCGCAGCCCCTGGCTCGGGTCGAGCACTTCGCCGCCCTTGATCACGAGGTCGAACTTGTCGTTGGGGCCCATCGCGGCGCGGGCTGCGGAACCGAGGAAACCGGTGGCAAACGCTGCGCCGATGCCGGCGACGAGTTGTCGACGCTTGAACGAAATCATGGTTACCCCTCCCAGAGTAGGACGACGGCGGATAATCTACACCATCCGCTTGCGCTCCGGTGAAAACCGAGTTACTTTAGGTCTAATCTATTCAGGCTTGGAGTATCTGCGCATGGAGCCCCGCGTTGAGTCCGGCATGGACCGGGAAACCGCCTCGCGCACCGACGACCATCGGGCGCTGCGCCTGTGGCTGCGGCTGCTGACCTGCTCGCAGCTGATCGAGCGCGAGGTGCGGGCCCGCCTGCGCGAGCGTTTCGACACCACGCTGCCGCGTTTCGACCTGATGTCGCAGCTGTGGCGCTACCCGGGAGGCCTCAAGATGAACCAGCTGTCGCGCCACATGATGGTGACCGGCGGCAACGTCACCGGCATCGTCGACCCGCTGGAGCAGCAGGGCCTGGTCGAGCGCGCGCCGGAACCGTCGGACCGGCGCGCCTTCCGCGTGCGCCTGACGCGCGCCGGGCGCAAGGTTTTCGGCGAGATGGCGCGCGCGCACGAGGGCTGGATCGTGGAATTGCTCGCCGGCCTGTCGCGCAAAGAGCATACCGACATCTACAGGCTGCTGGCGAGAGTGAAGCAGGTCACCATGGGGGCGAAGTCATGATCGAGGCGAAGCATTTCCTCTGGAAAGTGGAAGGAAAGGTCGGCATCGTCACGCTGAACCGGCCCGAGAAGAAAAACCCGCTGACGTTCGAGTCGTATGCCGAGCTGCGTGATTTGTTTATAAGCCTTCAAAGGGCGACTGAAATAAAAGCCATCGCCTTGACCGGAGCGGGCGGTAATTTCTGCTCGGGCGGCGACGTGCACGAAATCATCGGCCCGCTGACGAAAATGAAAATGCCGCAGCTGCTGGAATTCACGCGCATGACCGGCGATCTGGTGAAGGCGATGCGCCATTGCCCGCAGCCGGTGATCGCGGCGGTGGACGGCGTCTGCGCCGGAGCGGGCGCGATCGTCGCGATGGCCGCCGACCTGCGCTACGGCGCGGCGGACGCGAAAGTGGCGTTCCTTTTCACCCGGGTCGGCCTGGCCGGCTGCGACATGGGCGCCTGCACCATCCTGCCGCGCATCATCGGCCAGGGCCGCGCGTCGGAACTGCTCTACAGCGGGCGCTCGTTTTCCGCCGAGGAGGGCCTCGCCTGGGGATTCTTCAACCGCATCGCCAGCCCGGCGTTGCCGGCGGCGAT